>Ga0137371_10002303_pt1 | contig 15215 bp, 17 predicted proteins | sample SagtaG_7_FD_104919 | JGI IMG/M metagenome (GOLD analysis project Ga0137371, IMG submission 104919) | Vadose zone soil microbial communities from Sagehorn Ranch, Mendocino, California, USA - Sage1_R_40_16 metaG | ecosystem: Environmental > Terrestrial > Soil > Vadose zone | place: USA...
AAGCGGTCAGCTCGACCTGGGGCATGTGCAAGCCGACGAGCTTCGAGTGAAAGGGCGCAAGATGATCGCCTGGATGGGACGAGCGATGATGGTCTCAAGCAGGCTCTGGTTGGCAGGGACCATCAGCCTCACGCGCGACAAAAGGTTGGCGGATCGCTTGATGCAACAGGTGCGCGCTTGTAGCCTCCCGTTGCGCGCCCTGCTGGTCGCGACAGATGGGTGGAGCGCCTATCCAGGCAGTATCATGAGAGCTTTCCGAGCGAAGATCAAACAGACGGCAGGACGTGGGCGAGCCTGTTTGCGCGTGTGGCCTGCTCTCTGCATTGCCACAGTGATCAAACGCACGCAGAACAAACGGGTGGTCGAGGTGACACGCCGTATGACTCGGGGATCCTTGGAGCAAGCCACGGCTCTACTGCAAGCCTCGCAAGGTGGGCTCGTTCTCACCACCGCCTTTCTGGAACGCTTGAATGGAACCATGCGAGAGCGACTGGCAGCGTTGACCCGCAAATGTCACCATGCCGCCTCCCATCTTGCAGGTCTGGAAGCAGGAAGGTATTTGCTTGGAGTGACCTACAATTTTTGTTGGCCGCACGAGGAACTCTCCAAACCGACTCCTCTGGGCTGTCCCAGCACTCCGGCAATGGCGGCAGGCTTGACTGCTCACATCTGGAGCATGGAGGAACTCTTGAGGTATCGGATTGCGCCAGGGCCTTGGCGCGCACCAAAGCGACGAGGACGACCAAAGAAACCAGCTGAGCAGACCCCTTTGGGGGCCAAGCGAAAGAAGGTTCCGTCTCGCCTTCGGCCTTTGCTTCGTCTTCGTCGGGGGAGGTTATGTTCCACCAGTTCGTGTGCCTCTACCATTGTGTATAGCTTGCCATAAACAACCGCTTTAATATTTGAATCTCCCCACAATTGCCGTCGCTATATGGCAACCACACAGTTAGCCAGTGGCCGCAGTCCTTTTGATGTGCAACAGCAAATGGGGCATACTACGCTGACGATGACCAACCATTATGCTTCGCTGAACGTGAAGCAGTTGCAGCAGTCACATGATCTCTACTCGCCGTTGAGTGCGAGGGAAACAGGGAGCGAAAGGGAGTCTTCGGGTACTGGTTATTGGGATATAGAGTAACACCATCAAAACACGCTAATTAGGAGTCTGATTAGCTACATTAAATACGGTTTATGTGGGTTCTTCTGCGTTTTCGGGATTTCAGCAGAGGTGTCAGTAATAATTCTCCATGTTAAGAAATCTCTTTTTGTACCCTCCTCATCCGTAATACTAATAATTCGTGCGAGCTTATTAGCTGGTTTGTCTACGAGTGAGACTTCCTCTAAATCAGCTTGAGTGATCACTCGCGCACACATTTTTCCCATATATACTCTGCCAGCCACATGATTACATTTGCCGTATTCTTGGTCACAAATTGAGCATTTAGCTTCTCTGATGATCATACCTGGACTAGAAAAGAGTTGAGGAGGAAACAGAAGCTGTTCTAATACATAGAGTCGTTCAACGTAATCATCTAAATGACATGCTAGAGGGTGGGCCTGCATTGCTGTTCTTAATGCCCCTTGAGCATATATGAGATGGTTCCATGCTGATCCAGGGTCGTCGTCCTTTAGTGTAATCCACATATTTAACTCGTGGATAAGCATCTTAATTAAGTGCTCAATACTCAGCATGGCGTTTGCAGTATCTTCTTGTTTGTCGGCTATGGCTTTTTCTTTAAGTTTATGTGCCTCTGTATTAAGTACTTCTAGTTCTTCACGTGCTCGTATCTGTAATTCTTTCGCTCGACTCATATAGCAGAATTTTTGGGCTTCTGCTGCGATTTTAGAAAACTTTTCATAAAAGTTTTTGACTCCTAGAGGTATATTTGTCTTTTCATCCATGATTTTTTACTGCTATTCCTCATATATATCTACTTATTGCTCAGATAACTGCTTCAACTTATTTATATCAATTGTGTCTAAATCTTTTGGTGTCCCTTTGAAAGTTAAGCGTTTATATCTCCTCTCCCCATGCTCGGTTTTTTCAGTTTCGACAATAAACTCGATAGTTCCTTCACTATTGCGTGGGTGTCCTTTAAAAAGGTCGTAGATATAGCTGGAGATAAGATTAAGGCCAATAGGTAAGGCCGCGTCACTTAACATTGATGAGCTAATATAGATTAGAGGTCCGACCCACTCCCATGACTTGTTTGCTCTATGAGGAATTTTAATACCTTGTTTCTCAAGTTTAGTTTCTTGTATTCCAGCTTGTCGCAAAATGCTTCTAATGGTTGCAGTAGTGCTTTCATAAATTAACTCATCTGGCGATTTCGCTGTGTCAAAATTTTGGGGTAAGATTGTAAGACCACTGGGTATACTGCATCCAAGTTCCGAAGCTTTCTTTTCAATATTTATATACTCAGAAACCTGAATATCCATAGTATAAATCCTTTCTTAAGAAAAACCTAAGCATTCTTCTAATATTCTATTTAACTGTGGATTAGGAGCCTTTCGTTTAAGAAGCATCGATGTTAAAACGTATCGTTATATTAGCTATACTTAGCTCCGATGTCAACGTTTGTCGGCAGCCCGAAGGGAGGTCAGAAGTGTTCACCTTTAAGTATCCACGAATGCTCTATCAGAGGAATATTAATTGGATTGTATTGTTCTACCGCAACAGATTTCTTTCGTAATCTGTTACCGTAAGTGGCTTGGAATGGCACTACAGGCTGATTGAGATGGGTTGATGATGGGAAAGATTATACATCTGTTTGGGTACTGCGACAACTGGATTGAAGTGCTCCAACGCTTTCATTGGTCGGGCTTATGGCGGCAGAATGTGGTCTGTGGACTGTACTCTCATCTGACCAGTATTTTTTCATAGGTTCAAGGCAGATGAAAATTGCACTATGTAGTAGACTAGCGGTACAACCATCAAAAAGCTGTCGGCGCGGTCCAGGAGGCCACCAAAACCTGGGAGCAGTAGGCCCAGCTACTTCCCCAGTAATTGCTTGATAAATGAGGAGATCCCCCAGGAACTGTTGGCCAACATGTGGTGCAAGAAACGCCGTTCCACATCAACCTGTATAAAATAGTGATGATCTTTCCCCTGCTCAATCTGGATACAAAGCGTTCCTCCTAATGAGTTCAAGCTCATCCCCAGGGTTGCTTCCAGGTACCGCTGCGTGACGTCGAACTCAAGGGCATAGGCATTGAGCCGTTTTAACGCTCGCAGACACTCTGCAAAAATCTTCTCAAAGGGAGCGTCCACCTCAACAGTTGCACACTGAAAAAAGAACGTGCGCGCATCCTCCGGTGCCTTCCCCAGTTTCGCATAGACTGAGAAAAAAAGACAATTTCAGAAATCCGTCTCCTAAAAGTTCTTCTTCTTCTCGTTTTAAGAGTGACTCATTAAAGAGGGGATGGGAACCAGTATCTTGCCCATCAGGAGGGATAGAGCCGCCTGTTCGGTGAGAACATCTCTCTTAGAGCAAGTGGGCTCACTTCATGTGGGAGAGAGCATCATCGTTTTTGTGTTAGTTGAGCCAAAGGAGCGTATCACATGGCTAAAAACGGAAAGGATTTCTACGGTCCATCTGCCTTCGGTGTTATCCGTCACCGCAACGTATTGCCGTTGGTCATTCTTTTTTTCTCGGCGATAGTGACCTTTTTCTTAGCAGCTTGCGGAGGACAAGCATCCAGCCCTGCGGGCAGTACACCGGCCAGCACAGTACCAGCTATACCGGCTATCACCATCAAGGCAATGGATTTTTCTTTTGATCAGCCCAAGAGTCTTCCTGCGGGTCTAGTAGATGTCACGCTGTTCAATAACGGCAAATCCGAACATCAATTACAAATAGTACGGATCAATGACGGGGTCAGTTATGATCAGTTCTATACTGCTCTCAAAGACAGTTTTCAGAAAAATGATCTCAAAGTCTTCAGCATGGTGACGTTTTTTGGCGGGGCTAATGCTCTGAAGCCGGGACAGAGTCAGGAGGTCATTCTGAACTTGACGCAGGGAAACTATGTGGCTGTGTGTGTCATTTCGGGAGCGGACAATGTCCCCCACTTTATGAAAGGGATGATCACCCAGTTCACTGTCTCCGGTGCAGCGACTACTCAGGTGCAGCCTCCCAAGGAGGACGGGACAATTTTACTCAAGGATTTCAGTTTTGTTCTGCCTCAGAGTCTTCCTTCCGGTCCGGTGACATTGAAGGTGACCAATCAGGGACCACAGGCCCATGAGATGGATATCGTAAAGTTGACTCAGGGGAAGACCATCGAGGATCTGAAGAAGTTGCTTAATTCGCCCTCTGCTTCTCAGGAAGGTCCTCCTCCCTCTTGGATCGAGGACGCCGGAGGGATGGCGGGGCTTCAACTGGGAAGTTCAGCCTGGATCAAGCTGAATTTGCAGCCCGGCAATTATGCGGCTCTCTGTTTCTTTCCTGATCCAAAGACCGGCCAACCGCATTTTATGAAAGGCATGATCGGTTCGTTCAAGGTTCAGTGAGACTTCTGAACTTTGATAAATTCATCAAGGTAGTAGGAACGGGGTGTGGGCGCAGTGGAGTTGCGTCCACACCCCGTTCCCGGCTGTAAGCAAGCGAACTCATTATTGACGGGGGCTCATCTGAATGCAAGGCAGTATTACTTCATCACGCCCACATGGCTGACCATTTCCCGAAGCTCGTTGGAAGCCGGTGTGTGCGCTGGTATCGGCGCGTCCCAATCGACCCGGTAGGAGTACATCCAGTCGGACGCTTTTGGATTGGCAAAGAGCTTGAGGAAAATGGGCGTCGTCAGATCCCGGAACCACTGCTGCAGGGGACGAGTCACGAACTTACTTGAATCACCACGTTCTCCGACCTCAAACATTTTCGCAGTGCGCTCCCGGCGCAACTGCTCATAGGTTCCAAACGCCTGCTCCAGATCGGGGACATCTCGCAGACACTTGGCCAGGACGGCTGCATCCTCCAACGCCATCGACGCTCCCTGTCCAGAACTGGGCGAGATGGCATGGGCCGCATCGCCGAGCAGAACCACTGGTCCCCTATGCCAGCTGGTTGGCTGTGTGGGCAGAGCGTAGGAGGGAAAATCAGGGAAGGTCTCCTCCGCTGCCCCAATGATCTCCCGGATAAAGGGCTGATCATCGCGGAACAACTCCAGCAAGCGCTGTTTCCGTTCCTCGTGCGTGCTCCCCTCCCCCGCTTCTCTGGCAGGCTCTTCAGCTTGCACATAATTGGCAAACCAGTAGATGTAGCCGGAGGGACTCACGTGATACCCGAAAAAGGCGCGCTTGCCAAAGATGAAGTGGGTGGTCTCAGGCGGGAAAGACAGGTTCAAGCCAGCAGTGTACCCGCCGGTATTCATCAGGCCGGTGTAGACAGCACCGGGGAAGGTGGGGTCGATGAGCTGGCGTGTGCGCGAGTGGACTCCATCGCTGCCAATGAGCAGATCGCCGAGGGCCTGCGTGCCGTCCTGGAAAGTTGCCACGACACCGCCCTGGCTCGTCACCTCGATGTTGTGGAGCTTCTTGCCCCGAGCGATCTTGATCCCCTGGCGTTCGGCCTCATCCGAGATGATCATGCCCAGGGGAACACGCTTGATGAAGACGCTCTTGAGTCCCCCTCCCGCTAAGACTCCCCCTCCCAGATGCTTGCCACGCCCGTTCCACATGAGCCACTCGGTCACTGCGGACCCTTCCGCGAAGGCAGCGCGATCAAGCCCGAGCTCCTGAAGCACGGCCACGCCGTTGCTCGACAGGGAAAGCGCGTAGCCCTCGGGCGTCGTGCGTGCCTCGTAGATTTCTGCTTCAATGCCCGCCCGTTTGAGAAACAGCGCCAGGGCAGGACCAGCAATCCCGCATCCAATAATCAAGGCTTTTTTCTGTTGGTTCTGCATGATGATTTCCTTTCCTGATGTCTTTTCTTCTTGTTTCAGTGTTTCTGTTGCTTCAATATTCCTGAGTTGATCCATCGGTTGTGTTCTCATGCTCCTCTTCCTTTTCACTACCCAGCAAAGAGAGATCTGGACGAGTAATCTTCCATGTCCATTTTTCATCTCTCGTCTCTGTCAGGGCCCCATCGTTGATCTCCTGGATGAGTTGCCGCACAAAGGTGCGTTTGGCTTCGAGCAGGGTGAGGGTATACAAATCCTCAACGAGAAAGAGGCGATCCACGCCGAGCTGGAGGGCCCTCTCGATCGTAGCGTGTGTGCTGCTAATCTGCTCCTGGAGATATCGTGTATGCTCTTCAAGCAGCGTCGCCACCTCTGCCGGAGGCAGGTTGCCCAGGAAAGCCAGGCCTGCCGCAAACTGCGTGTATTCTGCCGCTGGCTGACTTATCAGCGAACGGAGCCAGTCGAGTAACTCAGCCCGTCCGGCCTCGGTGGTCTTGTAAATGGTGCGTTCAGGATAACGTCCCTCCCGCTGCGTTTCCATGGGCTTGATCAATCCTTCCCGGTGTAACGCCTCGATGACCGAGTAGAGTGAGCTCTGGTTCAATTTGATGACGGCAGCAAGCTCTCGCTGACGCATTACCCCTAACATCTCATAGGGATGCATGGGACGCTCAGTCAGCAGGGACAAGACAGCCAATGCTAACAGGTTGGAGATCTTGCGCTTTGCCATGTTCTTATCTTCCTCATTGAACTATTCTTATTTCGACTAGAATATATGAGAATAGTATCAAATAAACTAGTTGTTGTCAAGGGGTTTCGAGAGAAAATTGGACTGTTTTTTGTATGTTGGGAGAAAATGACGTGTGCATCGGCTTGCTTAAAACCGGATCAATATTTCTGACAACTGCTAAAGCAGCATGACAACGCACCGCTTTCTGCAATCTTCAACGGCATCTTTCTCAAACGAGGATCGATTCTGTCCTCCTTCAATAGTAATATGAGTGTAGGCAAGGTCAAGCTAGCATCGTTTGAGGATTGTTCCCACAGGTAGGATAAAAGGGGAAGTACCTGGAACGGCGTACGACTACAGCTTGCCTCTTATCACAACACAGAGCAGAAAGGAACAATGTACACATGAGTATCCAATCGTTCAAAATAGCCATTCCCCAGGCCACCCTTGACGACTTGCGCGAGCGCTTAGCCCGCACCCGCTGGCCCGACGAGGTGGAGGGGGCAGGCTGGGAATATGGCACGAACTTGCAGTACATGAAAGAGTTAGCGGACTACTGGCAAGACACCTACGACTGGCGCAAACATGAGGCAGAACTCAATACGTTTGCGCACTTCAAAGCGGAAGTGGATGGCGTGGGTATCCATTTCATCCATGAGCGGGGCAAAGGACCCAACCCCACACCGCTGCTCTTGCTCCACGGGTGGCCTGACTCGTTCTATCGTTTCCACAAAGCCATCCCGATACTGACCGACCCTGCTCGCTTTGGTGGCGACCCGAACACCTCATTTGAGGTGATCGTCCCCTCTATCCCCGGGACCGGGTTTTCAGAGCGCAAGGCCATGAACAATGATGCGCTTGCTGACCTCTTCGCTACATTGATGACCGAAGTCCTCGGTTACCAGAAATTTGTCTCTGCGGGAGGCGACGGGGGGACCCTGATCACCATGTCTATGGCACGCAATCATCCAAATGTGCTGACTGCCATCCACCTGACTGACGCCGGATACCCGGATTTCACGACGACCTATGTTCCTCCCCTCTCTGCGGCTGAGCAGGAATTCGCAGCCTTCATCGGGCAGTGGTGGATGAAAGAGGGCGCTTTTAACATGATCCAATCGAGCAAGCCACAAACCCTTTCCTACGGCATGAACGACTCCCCTGCTGGCTTAGCAGCATGGATTATGGGCTTCATTTGTACGGGATCGACCGTGGAGGAGATCGAAAAACGTTTTAGCCGAGATGAGTTACTCACGAATATCACGATCTACTGGGTCACTGAAACCATCGGCTCGTCATTTCGCTGGTACTATGAGATGGCTCATGCGACACCGAGGCCAAACCAGGGGCAACGCCCATCCGTTCCGGCAGCCGTCGCCCATTGTCCGTGGGATGCTCCGCTGCCTCGCGAATGGGCTGAGCGCCAAGTGAATCTCAAGCACTTTACCGATTTTCCCCGTGGCGGGCACTTTACGGCCTGGGAGGAGCCTGAACTCTACACCAAGGATCTGCAGGAATTCGTGAGCGAACTGCGCACATAACAGACAGCACTTTGACGGGAGAGCAATAGCCTGTGAGGAACAGAAGAAGCGCAAAGAGTCCTGATCCTTCAAGAGTATGAAGAGTCAATTTGGTAAAGGAGAAGTAGACAGCCTCATCCTTCATTCTTCATGCCCTGGTTGATCATTGCCGTCGAGAAAATGCGAGACGAACGCCAAGTCCGACTAAGATACTTCCTGCGAGCCAATGGGTGAGTTTTGCTGCTCCCAAATGACGTTTCAGCCATGTGCCAAAGAGACTCGCCAATACCGCAACACTCGTGTCAACTGCTAAACTGGTGATGTTAAACAGAAGACCGAGAATCAACAGTTGCAGCGAGATATGGCCTCGCGTTGGATCAACAAATTGAGGAAGAAAGGCTAAATAGAAGAGCGCTACTTTGGGGTTGAGCAGGGTGGTCAAACTTCCCTGGAAGAACACTTTCAGCAAACCTGCTTTTTCGCCAGGTGAGCCGGGCAGCATCTCTTCATGACTGAGGATGATGCGAATGCCTAAATAGACCAGATAGACGGCACCAATATATTTGATGATATCGTAAGCCATTGGCACGATAAGAAAGAGGCTGGAGAGACCCAATGCGACCGCTACGGTCTGTAACAGGCCACCAGTTGCAATTCCAAGACAGGAGACAACCCCTGCGGAACGCCCTCGCCCACTGCTACGTGCGATGATGTAGAGCATATCCGGCCCAGGAACAATGCAAACAAGAACAGTAGTCGTCACGAGCAAGAAGATCGTGGTAAGTGTTGGCATGAAGAAATTCTCTCCTTCTCATGGATACGAGGATATCAATATTCCTCTCTTGACACTTTGTTTCTTACCTGCTAAAATCTTTTCACTGGTAAGATAATAGCATGCAATTCCTTACCCGTCAAGACCATATGAACTGAGATCCACTCATAATTCCTTTGGCGGGCCGCCGGCCCGCTATGAGAGGGGGAAGAGGTCGGGGACGCCCCGAACCCCGGCAAGGGACTCCGTCCCCTGCACCCCTGGTTTCTGCGTGGATGGCAGCATATGACCGGTAAGCATATGCGAAAGGAGCAGAAGATGGATGGGAGCAACAGGATGGCTGCCTCATCAACTGCCGTGGATTCTCTTCAGCTCTTAGGCGGTCGGCTATGTCTAGATTACGTGAACACTGTAGACCCGCGCGTAGGCAACCACCGCCGCGAGTTCCTTGCTAGCTACCCTGACCTCGTACATTGGAGTCGACGCGTAGGTGTGTTGACGGAGGACGAAGCGCAGGACCTCCTGCGAGACGCCCGTCATCGCCCTACAGAGATGTCTGCGGCGTTCGAGCAAGCCATTGCCCTACGGGAGGTGATGTATAGAGTCTTCTCCACCGTCGCACGCAGAGCGTTCACCGAGATCGCCGACCTGGACACGTTGAAGGCCGCATTCGTCGAGGCGCTGACACACGCACGGCTCATCCCAACTACCCATGGCTTTCAGTGGGGTTGGGCTGAGGGGAGAGACACACTCAACTGGATGCTGTGGCCCCTGGTACGTTCGGCTGTGGAACTCTTGACCTCAGAGGAGGTGAAGAGGGTGAAGGAGTGTCCAGGTCTCGGGGATTGCGGCTGGCTCTTTCTCGATACGAGTAAAAACGGCAGCCGCCAGTGGTGCAGCATGGAGGGCTGCGGGAGCCGTGCCAAGATGCGTCGGCAGTACGCACGCAAACGTGCCGGTAGTTCACCGAGCGCCGGCTGACAGATATGGTTTAGCAAGATGAGCAGTTACTCAAGCAAAGTTAACCACTTTAGGGGGAATAAACCAAAGCGGAGCGATTCGGTTAAATCGCCCCGCTGGCTTTGTCTACCAATACGAATCACTAATTATGCGCTCAACTACACCACCTGCGGCATCCTCTTCTGCGCCTCCGCCACGGCCTCTGCCGGGTATTCGTAATCTTGCAGCTTCCCGGCAAAGTAGGCATCATACGCGGACATGTCAAAATGACCGTGCCCGCACAGATTGAATAAAATGACCTTCTCTTCCCCGGCTTCCTTCGCCTTCAACGCCTCGTTGATTACTGCTCGAACGGCATGCCCGGCTTCCGGCGCAGGAATGATCCCCTCGGCTCGTGTGAATTGCACAGCCGCTTCGAAGACGGAGTTCTGATAGTAGGCCTGGGCCTCGACGATGCCTTCTTGATGAAGCAGCGACATCAATGGTGCCATGCCATGATAGCGCAACCCACCTGCATGAATACCCGGAGGTATGAAATCATGGCCGAGCGAGTGCATCTTCACCAGCGGCGTCATGCCAATCGTATCGCCAAAGTCGTACGCATATACGCCCTTGGTCAGACTGGGGCAGGCCATTGGTTCGGCGGCCAGGAAGCGCGTCTTTAAGCCCTTTCTACGAGCTTCGCCGATGAAAGGGAAAGCGAGTCCAGCATAGTTGCTGCCGCCGCCAACGCATCCTACGACGACGTCAGGGTAGTCGTTCGCACGCTCCATCTGGAGCAAAGTTTCTTCCCCGATAATGGTCTGGTGCATCAGGACATGGTTAAGCACGCTGCCCAGCGAGTACTTGGTCGTGCCTCCGCTCTTGGCGGCAACTTCCACTGCCTCGCTGATCGCGATACCCAGGCTGCCCATATTTTCGGGGTCAATTGCCAGGATACTGCGTCCAGAATCCGTCAGATTGGTGGGGCTGGCATGCACGGTCGCGCCGAAGGTTTCCATCAGGTTGCGACGGTAGGGCTTCTGCTGGTAACTGATCTTAACCATGAAGATCTCGACTTCCATGTTGAAGAATGCACCCGCCATCGCCAGCGCTGATCCCCACTGTCCGGCACCGGTTTCGGTCGAGAGTTTCTTGACTCCTTCTTCCTTATTGTAAAAGGCCTGGGCTACAGCCGTATTTGGCTTGTGGCTGCCCACCGGGCTGACACCCTCGTACTTGTAATAAATGCGAGCCGGTGTATCCAGCGCCTTCTCCAGCCGACGAGCTCGGAAGAGTGGGGTGGGCCGCCATTGTTTATAGATCTCACGAATCGGCTGTGGGATTTCGATGTAGCGCTCGGTGCTGACTTCCTGCATAATCAGTGCCATGGGAAACAATGGAGAAAGGTCGTCGGGCGTAACAGGCTGCTTGGTGCCAGGGTGCAGCACTGGCTCTGGGGCCCTGGGCAAGTCTGCCGCGATATTGTACCAGGAATGTGGCATTTCGTCTTCATTCAGAAGGAATTTGGTGTGAACGTTGTCGGGCACGGGACACTCCTCTCTTGGTTTTCATAAATAAGCTGAATGGTGTAAAGTGACAAACTTCATCGGAAAATATTATCCGTTGAGTGATAACACACAACGATCAATACTAACTCCGGGCCTCCAGGGACAACAATGAAAATAACCCGGCATACATGCCACCCTGACTTTGACCAGATTTCATGTTCGCGTTGTACGTCGTATACAGAAAAATAAAATCTGCTCATGATAGCAGATCACGTCCAAACGCCGAAATGAACTAGCCTTACTCTCCAAGGTCTTACGCACAGTATCATCGTAAGCTGTGCTGAGTGGAATGTCAAGTACTTACCCGGTAGTTAAGTAGGGTTTCAGGCCAAAGCGTTTTGCACATCTAAACTTGGAGGGTCACACACTCCTTTCAGGATATCCTGAAGAATGAGAGTGAGGGTTTTTGAGCGTGAGTCATCAAAAGTAGTTGGCAGATGCTTTGCACAATGTATGAGGAGTGAAACCTCGTGACGTATATGTAGTAATAAAATATTTTTTTGTAGTGCATCTGCAATAGAAGAATACATGAGTTTTGTTTGTAAAATGCATCTATATTTGCTGAGTTTTTCACGTATACAAGGATGGTGTTTTACACCGCCCTTCTACTGTTCTAGGTGAAGAAAGGAGAAACAACGATGAAGAGAAACACTATAAAGCAGAGGCTAGCAGCAATATTCTGTTTGCTTATGTTAGGCCTCCTTTTGCTTTTAGCAGGCTGTGGCGGCTATTCAAGCCCAAGTTCCCCACCCAATGGTACACCGCAAGCTACCCCGACGTCAGGGGGATACAGTATCATCTCTCTTCTTGAGAACGAGATACAGCTCTTCCTGGCTCCACAACGACGGTGACCGTTCTAACCGCTCAAGGCAATTGTGCTTTCTGCATCACCTGGTACGTAAAGCACGCATACTGGGTGTGCAAGGAATGACCTACGATGATATGCGCGCAATTAAGGCGCAAGTTGACGCTGTAAGAAATCGTAGGTCATTCCTTCTGCTAAGAACGCATCCTCTCGCGTATAATCAAACTCTTTAGGATCCACCTCCCGCGGCGGATTCGCCCGTTCCCAGGCTACTGTACGCTTGAGAGCCTCGTCTAAACCCACTCGCTCTACATATCCCAACTCCCTGCGTATGCACGTGGTATCGACAACCATATCTTGCTCTGCATTAATACCCCGCCTCAACGGCTGTGGTAAACGGCCACGAGGTATTAGCACAATCCTACCTTGCCAACCTGCCGCTTGTCCAATTTTTCTCACCCATTCAGCAATCGTAAAGGTAAACGGCTCGCCAACATTGTAAATGTGACCAGTGGCACGCTCATCGGTCACTGCCAGGGCAATTGCATCAGCCACGTTCTCCACATAGCCATGAGTCCAGCGCCACCCTGCCTCAACTTCGTCTAGCAAAATGAATGAACGATTGTCATCCATGCGCTTCAGGTAACTAAAAAGTCGGTGCTGGTAATCTCCAGGACCGTACACCATCGGCAATCGTAAGACTGTACCAGGCAAGTTCGCATCACTCATCACAACACGCTCCACGAGAATCTTGTCGTAGTCATCCTGCCAGCGCTGTGGATCATCTTGATGGCGTGGGCTCTCGCCACGATAGGGAAAGAGGTTTTCGCGGAGTGGCGAATCCTCCGTCAGCGGTAAAGCATCAAGAGGACCAGTTTCCTTATTATTGACCCTGCCAAATGCGCGATAAACATCCTGGCTACTGATCGCAACCACCCTTCGAGCGATCCCCGTAAAGATACCCATAACCTCCTGAGCCTCTTGCTCAATGGCCGGAATCATATCCAACACTACCTCAGGGGCAAGGCGTTGTAGCTCAGTAGCGCTAGTGGTAAGGAGACGCCGATCACCCAAAATCTCCCGCACTCCTCCTGACAAATCCCCTTGTGTTTGACCACGATGAAACACTATGATCTCGTGTCCCCGTTCACTCAAAGAGCGTACGACCAGCGGTCCCATAAAGTTGGTCCCGCCAATGACCAGTATACGCATGCTATATATTCCTTTCTTTACATTAGTTCGTATAGTGTTATCAATAACGATAACTACTTTTGGCATATCTTGCAATGCTAAAACTATGCTCTCAGCATATCCAGAACTACTGATCCAATTTTCACCGCTGGTAAACCATCCTCATTTGATCTCCGTGCGATTTCTGGGCAGTGCCTCAGATTCCTGATGCAATGCTACCCCACCTGCGACGAGGAGAATGCCAGCGATCTCCACCGGTGTCGGTATTTGACGCAGGATAACGACCCCGATCAAGGCAGCGGATGCTGGCAGTAAGGAGAGCAAAAGCGCAAACGTCGCACGTGGCAACCGAGCCATTGCTAACTGATCGCACACATACGGGATGACCGAAGAGCAAATACCCACGCCAAAGCCTGCGAGGATGAGCAGTGGCTGCGTCATCGCTGGCAAGGCACCAGTGAACCCGATGGGGGTAATGGTGAGCAACGCGATGAGCATTGCTGCTCCAAGTCGATCAATCCCTGCGGCGCCGCCATCCTGGGCGATCCGATGGCCGAGCACTACGTACAGCATGAAGAAGGCACAGTTGGCAAAGGCAAACACGAACCCCAGCGGCTGCCCGCCAAAGCGTACATCCGTCAGAAGCCATCCACCTCCCGCTGCTAGAAGCAACGCGGCGATGTTGCGTGGGGTCCGCGCACCAAGCGCAGCGAGTATTATGGGACCAAGGAACTCGATGGCTCCAACGGTTCCTAAGGGGAGGCGAGCAATCGCCAGGTAGAAGCAGGCATTCATGAGACCGAGCACCACTCCTAGTGCGAGAAGAGTGCGCCGCTTCGCCCAGGGTATTCTCACGAGCATGCCCCATGGCCGACGCCAGACTGCAAAGACGACCGCGGCACTCGCGATGCGGAACCACGCCACACCAAGTACCGAGACACTGGAGAAGAGGAGCACTGCAAATGCTGGTCCAAGGTAGTGGAAGATGGCACTCACCAAAAAGAACACATGTGGCGGGATCTTGGCCGTTACGTCCGTTTTTCTCACTTGAAACATATTGTCTCCTAACATAGATTTCATACTCCTATATGGTACAATGGAAATCAGCAGAAATATATGGCAAGTTTAAGGAGATAATGATCATATGGCTCAAGATTTAAGGGGAAAAAGGATATTTACTTACACGTCGTTCCATGGGGAAATTGACTCGGTCAATCTACGGGTACTGGAAGAACTTCAACGTGATCCTCGATTGAGCATGTCTGAACTAGGTCGTCGAATCGGCATGTCGTCGCCTTCTGTGACGGAACGAGTCCGTCGCTTAGAGGAAGCTGGAGTGATTCGAGGCTATTGCCTGGATCTGAATCCAGCAGCACTCGGGCTGCCAATTGCTGCCTACATTCGCATCCGCCCGAATCCAGGGCAACTGCCCAAGATTGCAGAATTGGCCCAGCAGATTCCTGAAGTCGTTGAATGTCACCGCGTCACTGGCGAGGATTGCTTCATTCTCAAGGTGTACATTCCTGCCATTGATCAGCTTGATCGACTTCTCGACAGCTTCCTCTTGTATGGCTCAACCACGACCACCATCATCCAGTCCTCACCTGTTCCTCTGCGCCCTCCACCCCTACCAGAAGACTCATTACTTGAGTAGACCAGTAAAAAATTAGCGCGCAAAATGAGCGATACTTGCACCACATTTTACTAATTAATACTACTTTGGTAGTTTCTCGGAAGCGGATTTCACTCAAGTCGCTTGACAAGCGCATGGCCCTTGCATTGACTG
>Ga0137371_10002304_pt1 | contig 15212 bp, 14 predicted proteins | sample SagtaG_7_FD_104919 | JGI IMG/M metagenome (GOLD analysis project Ga0137371, IMG submission 104919) | Vadose zone soil microbial communities from Sagehorn Ranch, Mendocino, California, USA - Sage1_R_40_16 metaG | ecosystem: Environmental > Terrestrial > Soil > Vadose zone | place: USA...
GATCGGAGCAATCTACGAAAGGCTCCTTATTCCTGGAGTGACAGACGAGAAGACCGCCTTCACCTATCTCATCGAGTCGCCGTTTTCAGGCGTCCGAACAGAGCCAGGAAAACTTCACCGCTATACTGTACGAATAGATGCCTCCAACCGACGCGCTCAATGGCTGACAGACGGAAAGACGTTCTTCAAAACAGAAGGACTACCGGTAGCGCCCAAGGAGATAATGATAGGCTTTGGTCTCTTCACGCTGAATCCCGTGGACCCGGCAAAAGGAAGCAAATCGATCCATGGGCAGGGCGCGACTGGGACTTGGAAAAACTTTGGATACTTCATCGAGTAAACGAAGCGTTCGGTCCAACCCTCAGTTTCGGGTCGACAACTTCACTGAACATTATTAACAGCCAAGCGACGAGTATCTGCAGATGCCAACCAACGCTGCCAACCTAGAGGCTCCACCGTCAGCCTCCAAACTTCCGTCCGGAATAACCGGTCTCGACAGCATGCTTGCCGGCGGGTTTCCAGAAGGCAAGGTAATCCTCGTCTTGGGAGAACCTGGCACTGGAAAGACCATCCTATGCTCCCAGTTCCTCCATTGGGGAGCAGCGGAGAGGAATGAGAAAGGAATCTTCATCGGAATGAACGAGCCGAAGGCCCGTCTGATTACCGAAATGCGCGAGCTAGGAATGGACTTTGAACGCCTTGAGAGCACTGGAAAATTTGGCTATGTGGACGCGACCGAAGTTCGACGGATACCTGAACAGGCTAGGGTGGGTCGCATTCCTGTCGGAGGTCGAGAACTAGGTCTGGCGAATCTGATAGAGCTGATGCAGGAAGGAATCGAGAAGCTGTCGCCAAAGAGGATCGTCATAGACTCGATTTCAGACCTAGTCTTCCGCTTCCCAAGGCTCGAGGACAGACGTCCAGCGGTACTGGACATTGTCGAAGCGCTCCAATCGACTGGTGCAACCTGTCTCTTGACAAGTGAACTATTGTCGACTGGAGACAGTCGAAGGCTGCAGCCTGAGGAGTACTTGGCCGAGGGTGTGATAATGCTGAGGATTGTCAAGAAAGGAGTGCGGACCCTTCAGATTACGAAGATGCGGGGTGCCAAGATCGACACTGTCGCTCGTCCCTTCGTGATCAGAGACAGTGGCATAGAAGTCTTAGCAAGAGAAGAAGTCTACGCCTAACCAGAAATGGAAAATGCACCAATCCCGGAAGAAGTCACAGACGTTCTCAAGACAACAAGCATCGGATATCTGACCACAATCTCCAAGAAGGGCGACCTCTACAGCTACCCCGTAGCCTTCTACTATTCCGACCTGCGAGTCTATTTTGTCACACCAATCAGCGCAGCAAAATACAAGATGATCAAAGAAAATCCGACAGTCTCGCTGATCGTTGACAACAAACAACTCACGACCAACGCCTGTGGAGCGATGATCCAGGGAAGAGCAAAAACATTCAGCATTACAAAAACAATCGTCTCGATACTCTCCCTCGGACCAAAAGTCGCAGGCTTCTCGAAGAAGTATCCTGGAATGCTAAGCTTCTACGCGAAAGGAAAAGGACTGCCAGACGAGCGAAAATTGTACAAGTATCGGATCATACAGATCACGCCGACAAAGATCCTTTACTGGATAGGATACTCTTTCGGGAGATACATTCCAAAGAAGGAGAAAACTATCGGCAGCCGGGTGGGTTTGGCCAGAGACGACGAAAATGCTTCAGCAATTGCACAACTAGTTTCATCAGCCGACGAAGAACTCGCACCAACCAAAGGCCCGGTCGACCATGATTGGCTTGCCAAACTGGATCGTCAGGTCTCAAGCGGATTCTTGACTCAAGATGAGCGCGAGCTGATAGACTCGTACAAGACCCAGACAGGGGGCTCGTCCAAGCTGACTAAGGGGGAGAAGAAGTTATTGGACAGATGGAAAGGACGTGCCTAGCTTCTGTAATTGCGGCCCTGTGACGAACCTGATCTGATTCCGACTGGCTATTGCATCGGAGCTGCAGGAGGAGAGGGAGTGGTCTCCACGTTCGAGTCGGTACCCTTGAAGTGTCCTAGCGGGATGAGAGATCTGGCGCTTCGATAGAGACAGTACGCCCCGGCTAAGACCAGAGGCCACGTCAACGATTGGGCCAGATAGGGGTCGGCAATATGATACGATAGAGGTTGCTGAACCTGACTCCCCAGCCATAACAGGAAGATGCAGAGACCCGTCCATCTCAGATGTCTTCGAAGAGTCTTGTCTCCCGACCTTTTCGCGCTTAGCAGCAGTGCGATAGCGCCGAACAATAGCGCTCCTCCGAAAGGTGTTGCTGCTGCAAACCCGGAATAGATAGATGTGAAAAATGCCCCGACTGCTCCCCCCAGAGTTACGAACCAGAACAGGTATCGGAGCTTACTCCAGTGTAGTGTATCTCTGAATAACGGGTCTGATCTTCGAGCAATGCGAACGGTCGAGTCTATCCAGAGGAATATGAGAGTGAAACCGGACGAGATTATCAATGCTCCGAGCAGGTTCACATAGAAGGCGTTGAGCTCGAAGGTTAGAGCGACTGATAGAAAGGCTGAGAGAGACACGAAATATATTCCCATTGCCCCTACCCAGAAGGCTTGCCTCCGGTAGAGGCCGGTCAACAGTACTCTTCTGATCGTGAACGCCCAGAACGCTGAGTAGAGGAAGAGACCGACCACGGAGAGCCAGAGCGCGAGAAAGACTATTGAGAATTCACTTGGCATAGGGGGTGACCTCCATTCGTCCGTGCGAAAGTGTGAACCGGAAATATCCTAGCTGGGGAGGAATCCCTCTCATCTTCGCGATTCTGAGTAGCGGTACGATTCTGAAGCCTTCCTCGTATACTTTGAACTCCAATACTCCATCGAAGATCTGTTCCATCGCTGCCAGAATCTCTGGCCGATGCATTCCCTCCTCCACTGTGGCTAGTAAGACCGACTCGTGCTGCTTTGCTTCCGCGAAGAGTTGGGAAAGAAAACGATAGATGGTGTCCGCGGGGTTGAGCATCAGCAGCGAAGATAGGATATCAGTAACAACTCTTACCTGTCGATCCTCAGCTTTCCGAATAATCTCCTTGATATTGAACGATAGGCCTGCCAGATCATTGACGTTCAGGACTTCGTGGCTTCCTCGGCTGGCGAGCCATGTGGGTTCAAGCCATGGTTCGACTTTGTAGGCTCTCACATCTTGCAAAACCTCAGAGACGGAAAGCCTGGTCGCGTAGAGGCATTGGTCTCCCTGAAGCATTCCTGACTGGGTGAAGCGGTAACCGAGAGCTTCCTTCCCGATCCCCGGCGGGCCGACAATTAGGATAGACGACCGTTCTGGGTATCCGCTTCCAAGAAGCCGGTCAAGCTCCTCGAGCCCGGTCGAGACCATGCCTGCTCAGACGAAACGCTGGCGAGAGGCTAAAGGTCTTCGGACGGAGTCAGGTTCGAGCTCGCTCCGGTCGCCGGATAATCATGACCTAGGCCTCGTCATGTCATCCTCGAACTTGGCCACATCTTGATAGTAGCGCAGGACTAGATCGGTCATGTTCCGGTTGGTGTAGAGTTCGGGTGCTGGATGTTCAATAAGCGAGACTATCTTGCTAGCTACCTCATCGGCTGACTCTACGATAGAGGCTCCGAGTCTCGTCCCTGCAACTGGGCGTGTGGGTGTCCCAGCAACTCTATGGAAGTCCGTGTCCACTGTTCCAGGCAAGACGAGCGAGACGTGAATATTCGGGTACTCCTTCTTGAGATCGACGCGCGCGTTCGCCGTAAGCACGTTCACTCCACTCTTAGCCGCGCTGTAAATTGAACGATAACTAACCAGTGGGACCCTTCCAAGGAATGATGAGACGTTGATGAGATGACCCTGGCCGCGATTCTTGAAGTGGGGAACTATGGCTTGCATTCCATAGACGACTGACTTGAGCACCACAGCGAATATTTCGTCCATGTCCTCGTCTGTGAGATCGATGACAGGCTTGGTGATGCCCATGCCTGCATTGTTGACCCAAACATCGACATGTCCGTACTCTTTCAAAGCGAGGTCTCTCAGACGCTCGACCTCGACCTTCCGCGCAACATCGGTCTTCACAACCAAGGTCCTAGCACCTGTCTTCGACGCGACTTGGTTGAGTTCAGCCTCCCTTCTAGCCGCCAGGACTAGCTCATGGCCTTTTCTTCCAAGATGAATCGCTAGGGCCGCGCCGATTCCACTGCTTGCCCCGGTAATCACTGTGACCTTATCTGACATAGACGCTCCTCCTTTACCTTCAAGTTCTCAGGTCCTTCACGGTCATTAGCCGCAGCCTTCTAGAGTAGATCATGGCGCTTGAGACAGAAACCGCGCTCAGAGCAGCTATTGGCACGATGGCGGCTAGGAGCTGGTCAGAGGTGGAAGCATTCGGTTCTGGAACGAGGAAGAAAATGGAGACAAGCCAGGCGAGTGGAATTGCGATGACCATGCAGACTGCGAGGAGGCCCCAAGCCTCCCAGAGAAAGAGTCGCAGGCTATACCATGCCCTCGCTCCAAGAATCCTCAACACAAGATAATCGTTGAATCTTCGGGAAAAGTTAGTTGTCAAGTAGCTCAGGAGTATTCCACATGTCAAGGCTAGTGTCATGACCGGAAGGATTAGGAAGAAGGACCATGTGTTGTCGAGAAAGCTAAGATTATCATTCAACACTCCGTTCATGGATCCTACTTCTAGTCCGCTTGATGTCGCAAGTTTTTCTACGGCGTTGACAGTGGCCGGATCATTGTCAGTCTCGATAAGCAGAACATTGTATCCATTGAATGAGAGGGCACTCTGTAACGACTGGATCGGAGCGTATAGTACGCGGCCTGCGTTCAAGGGGTCCACGAGTGCACCCTTGACATCATAACGGATTCCGAACGCTCCAATTTGGGCTAGGCTGAACGGCAATTGAACAATACCGCCCATCAGAGAGTCTCCAGCGATTACTGTGTCTTGAGTATTATTTGCTTGGAGAAACCCGTCTGATGTGTACCAGTCTCCAACCGCATTGCTGGCGTCTAATCCGACAATCAGCGCCTGGGTCGATCCTAGATAGGCTTCCGAGACGTACTGGTTGTTGAAGTTACCACTTGTCTCGTTGGTCACCAAGTGGGCTTTGACGTAGCCGCTTACCGAAGCCATCGTGATGAACCGAGTGTCAACCCGTTTGACTCCGCTGATGTCTCTCAAAGATGAGACGAGGGTCTGATTGATGATGAATGGTCCGTCAGTGTAGTTGAAGGAAGGAATAGCCACTGTACTGGAGAAGGCTGTTCCTATCCTAACATATTGGTCGTAGACTGCACTGTGGGCAATCAAGAGCACATTTGCTGGCATCGCGCGCTGAACATAGCTCCGGGAGGTATCAGCGGAGACTAAGGCGCCGGTCAAGGCAACGACAGAGAGGAAAACGCAGAGTGAAACTCGGACGAGGGTCTTATTCAGTTCTCTATCTCGCGAAACGTTCCTTGAGGCTAAGTTGAACGCGGATCCTAATCGCCCAACCCTCACCGGTTTTCCCAGGCTCTTCAGGTCCAAACCCGATAGCTGGCCCGTTACAGCGGTTACAGCGCTGAGTTTGATTATCTTCCTCACCCGATAACGGGTCTCCATATAGGACAAGAAGAACGAGGCAACCGGGACAAGCGCGAGAACTGTTGCCCCTGCTTCAGGAACGGGTCCCACTTGGCCGAAAAGCTCTACCGACGGCCACGACCACACGACGTAGATCAGCAATGCAACGATAGCTCCGACGAGACAGCTTGCAGCTACGACAAGCATTGCCTCCATCGAGACATAAGATGAGAGTCGACGCGGCAGGGCGCCTGCAGCCTTAATCACTCCAATGTCTCTTATCCGCTGATTGATCATCGCGGAGACCAGGTAGGAGGTCGAGACTGCTCCAACTATGATTATCAAGACGAGAGATAGGACGAGGTAGCCGAAGAAGAGCCAGTCGATCCCAAAAGTTCCCTCGGGAGACAGAACAAAGCCGAGCCTCAAGGCAATCCCTTGTCCAAGAAGCAGGAGGAATGTGGTTGAGGCGACAGACAGTGAAAGTCCTAGAAAGGCGAGAATCGAATGGAATCCTCTACGACTGAGGTTCTTGCCTGCAAATCCGAGAGGACCTATCAAACCGAATCCAAGCTTTGAGAGACTATACGGGTAGGTTGAAGCCTTGTCTCTAGCCAGCGAGAGATGGCTGTATTGTATAGTTTCCTGGAACCATCACGGGACCCGGATGCCTCCCATGTGGTCATTATAAGTGAGGAATTTGGGCGATTCCGAGGTTGCGGATTATGCCCGAGACCAGTTCGAAGAAAGATAGGGTCCGAAGGACCAGCAGCGATGCGACAGTAGTGTCAGAAAAGCCTGAACCGAGTTCGACCTGGCAAACCGAGCAGAAAGACCTTGGTTCAGGGAACAGGACCGGAATCGAGAGGAAACAAATCCTAACACTCCTCGTACTCAGCCTCTCCCTGGCGATCATCGTCCTCGACGCGACAATCGTCATTGTCGCTCTACCCACAATCTCTCATGACTTCACAATATCGCTAAAAGATCTGGAATGGATCACCTCTCTCTACGCACTGGTCTTCGGCTCTTTCCTACTCACCTGGGGAAAACTGGGGGACGAATATGGCCGGAGACGCATCTTCATGGCCGGAATCTCTCTCTTCGTTCTAGGCTCGATAATCGACGGGGTCTCCGGCGATCTCACACAGATGCTGGTCGGACGCATAGTCCAAGGATTCGGCGCCGCGATGGCCTCACCAGCCACACTCGCGATCCTAACCACAACCTTCACGGGAAAGGCCAGGAACGTCGCCTTCGGAATTTGGGGTGCTACCGCCGGTGCCGCGGCGGTTCTGGGACCCCTGCTCGGTGGCTACTTTACCAGCAACCCTGCTTTCACTTGGCGTTGGGCTTTCTACATCAACGTGCCCATCGGCGCAGCCGCACTCATCGGAGCGGCCATCGCGATAAAGGAGAGCCGGTTCAGGGATCCGAAGTACACGACTGACTATGGCGGACTGGCATTGATCACTCTCGGACTCTCAGCCCTCCTATTCGGGCTCATTGAGGGCCAAACTTATGGATGGCTGACGGAGAGCGAACCGTTCTCGATTTTCGGGGTTTCCTGGCCGTTCACAGGGTTTTCTCTTCCCGCCTTCTCAATAGTCTCAGGAGTAATTCTCCTCGCAGTCTTCGCCTACTTCGAGATCAGACGTGCGAGGAAGGGCAAGGTCCCACTCTTCGATTTCAGCCTCCTAAGATTTCCAGGCTTCAGATTCGGCCTGTTCACAGTATTCATTGTCGCCATGGGAGAGTTTGGAGCAGTCTTCATCTTCTCCATATACTTCCAGACGGTCAAAGGACTATCAGCCGTCGAAACCGGGATAACCTTCCTCCCAATGGCTATCTCCGTCTTCATCTTCGCACCCATAGCAGGCATCCTCGCCAACCGTTTCGGGCCGAGATGGGTGGTGACAACTGGAATGGTACTAGAAGCCATCGCCCTGTTCAGCATCTTCGCGATCACATCAGTCTTGACCCCAGTCTACGACTACTACCCCATACTGGTTGTCTACGGAGCAGGCGTTGGCCTAGCAATAAGCCAGCTAACAAGCGTGGTCCTGCTCAGTATTCCATGGCAAAAGGCCGGGATTGGATCAGGAGCCAACAATACGGTGAGGCAAGTGGGATCAGCCTTCGGAATCGCGGTGATAGGAGCAGTTCTAGTCGCGATAATCTCCTCCGTCGGTCAGGCCGATGTGGCAGCAGAGATAGCCCAAAACACTCTGCCAATGTCGGCCAAGTCAATACTCGACGGGCTTCTCAACTCCGGTCTCTCCGGAGGAGTCAGCCAACTGCCCGCAGGGCTACCTCCTCAGTATATTCCGGTCGTGATGGCCGTTTTCCACGATGCAATTACACAGGGGACAAAATGGGCAGCCTTCACGGCAGCCATTTTCGTCTCCTTCGGCGCTCTCAGCTCGCTGCTGATTCCGAACCCTCGAGGAAAAGCCGAGGTCAAAGTCGCTCCAAGCGTCATTCTTCGTCGTGCAGAAGAAATGGGGACCCGCGTCCGTGCTGTCATCATAGCCGAGTTCGTAGCAATCGTAGGCTTGCTTGTTGCAATCTCCTGGGACTACCAGCAGAACGCGTTCATGCGACAATGGTTTGCAGACAACGCTTCGCCGCTCGGATTCCTGCTCGACAACTATCTCGGATCAGTTCTTGCAGCAATAGTCGGCACAGGGTTGATCGTCTGGAAGATTATACTCCGGCAGTCAACCTCGAAAGCGGCCCAGTCGTGAGTAAATAGGCAGTATTAAGGTACGAGAAAGAAACGCTCTATGTTCCCCAGAGAGAACCTAGAGGCCATATTCCGTTGCTGGATCTTCGCGGGATACCGATAGGATAGGGCCGAAGTATCCGCAGTGGCTGCAGCGATACCATGTCCGATTTCTTCCCGCGGCGATTCCTCCAAACCATACCCTAGTATCGTCTGATCCGCATCTTGGGCGTGTTCCACCCATTATCAATCCACCTCGAATTAACTGGTGTCTAGATCTACGATATCGATTCTCCTAGGAGTTTCTTTAAGAGTCCCAGGTTCGGCGTTGATTCGAAACTCGGTGTTTCTCGAAACCAGGCCACTTCTTGTGAAGCTGCGAGAAAACGCATTCTTCCTATTACTAGGATTCTACGCTGTCATGCTCGTCGCCTGGTACGCCTACAATGGAGTCTTGTTCCAGTTCTCCCTCGGACTCTGGGCCCTCGCCCTCCTCCCACTGACCCTGATTCTGGGCAGGTCTACGCAGTTTATCCGGGAACTTACACCGTTCCTCGTCCTTCTGCTCTCATATGAAGCGCTACAAGGAGTGGCCGGTTCCCTGGCGCTCACTCCAATTATTCACCCAACAGCATCCTCGTCCTCGCTAACTTCGTATGGCTTCTACCAAGCGGTTCAGTCCGCCTTCCTCTCACCCGACCTCACGGACATTATGACTTTCATGTACGGTCTCCACTTCCCATTGATTATGGCCGCGTCTGTCCTGCTCTGGTATTCGAGCAGGGTCCTCTACAAGGGATATGTCTACTCGCTGGTCGCATGCTCATACGTTTCCCTCCTCTTCTACATCGTCGCCCCGTCTGCTCCACCCTGGTACAACGGTGTTGTCACAAACCTCCTAGCAAACTCGAGCGCTCAGGCATCCTCTGGAGTCCTCTGGGAATTGGCCAGGATTGGGAACATGATAGAGTCGGACAAGCTCGCCGCTTTTCCAAGCCTGCACGCCGCCTACGTCGTCCTCTTCGGCTACTTCACGATCAAAGTGAAGAAAATCTATTCCCTGTTCAGCGTCCCTATCGTCGCTGGAGTTCTCTTCTCAACTATCTACCTAGGCCAACACTACATACTAGACTTACTCAGCGGAATCGCCATCGCCGCAGCTTCTGCCTTTGTCATGACTCAGATGTTGAAAAGGCAACAAGGACCCGTAGCTCCTAGTAGCACGGTCGGCGTGAGGAGAGCTACAAGTACGCTCTAACTGGCCGGGCCCCAGGGTGCGGACTAGAATCGCTTCCCGGGAGGAGAGTCTGTGGAATAGGGTCTATTCGGCCCTAAGGGTCCTGTTAGGTCTAAGCAGACAACGCGCGGTCGATGCGTTGCCTGTAGGCAGCTGCTGGATAGGCGCCTATCAAACCATCTCTGATGGTGCCGTTTTTGAACAGCATAGCTGTGGGTATGCTCATAACGTCGTACCTTAAAGCTAGATCCTGGTTAAGGTCCACGTTGATCTTCACGAACTTGACCTTGCCCCCGTATTCCCTCGATAGCACTTCCATGGTAGGCGCGATCATTTTGCACGGTCCGCACCAGTCCGCGTAGAAGTCTACCAAGACTGGTATTCCCGAACTGAGTACTTCCGTGTCGAAGTTTCCTTCATTTACCTGCATCACACTGTCCTTACCGGCTTCTGCTGCTACTTTCATGTTATCAGCTACGTTGAGTTGGGATATAAACATATTGATTAATGTCTATATGTCAATTTTAAGCACCGACCGACGCAAGGAAATGCCTATACGCCCGCGGAACACCTAGATGATCCGAAATGAAGAAGCTAGCAACTGAAGAGTTCGACAGGATCAGCAAGGCACTAGCGGACCCTCAGCGACGTGCGATCCTCCAGAAACTGGCGATGACTGGCAAGCTCAACTGTTCAGACGTCCAATCCTTTTTCGAAGTGTCACAGCCTACCGTGTCCCATCATCTGAAGGAACTGTCAGTGGCCGGCATTGTGGAGAGAGAGAAACAGGGCCAGTTTTGCTACTATCACGTCAACTCTGACGTCCTCTCATCTTATGTAGCTGAGCTACAGCGGCGGCTGGGATTGAGTGCAATCCAAGTTGCTCCACACGCAAGATAGGATGCATAGACAATTATCAATATATTTATATATTAAGTAGCTACCAACTATGGTATGTCGAACCATTCAGAGCCTCAATCCCTACAAGTCGAAGTCATCCGAGGCTTTGCCAAGAACTACCGATCCTTTCTACGCCGCGGCAAGAGGCAGCACGCGAAAGGCGGCCCGATTCTGAATAAGACCTCTTTGGAAGAAGTCATGTCCCTAACAAAACATCCTAACAAGGCTGACAACGCAGGGTTCAGCTGAAAGCTCGGCATACGTTCACTCTGAAGACGAAACCTCGCCTATCTGAGGTTCCATCTTTCCACTCTCGTTCGATCTTATCTATCGAACTTTCACCTTGCGCGCCTGAGCCTTGAAACCGTTTTTCTTATGAGTACCATCGCAGAATGGCATCATCGCAGATCCACCGCAGCGGCACCAAGCCTGCACCGCCTTCCCATCGACCACGACCAGGTTGGGACCGTTCTCAGTGGATTTTACAAGGACAGACATGACCTACAAACAGTAGTATTCGAAGTAAATATATGAGCCAAGACGCTTCCAGTTGTATAGTGAGAGATAGATCTTGAGTGCCGTTAGAAGCAAGCTGGAACCGTTTGCCCCTTCGAGGACGAATAGTTGCCCGGTGGGAATGGACCTCGCAGCGTTGGGCAAGAAGTGGACCTTCCACATTCTCAAAAGCATAGGAATCTTGCATGTAGACAGGTTCAACAAGATTCTCCGCTCCCTTCCCGGACTCACCCCGCGAGTGCTGATAATGAGATTAAACGAGCTAGAGCATTGTGGTCTTCTCAAGCCAGTTACGATTCAAGAGAAGCCCAGGCTCGTCCGCTGGACCCTCACCGATAAGGGTAGAGACACGCTTCCGATACTCGAAGGCTACTCGTTCTACCTCACGAAATGGCACCCGAAAGCGTCGTTGGAGAATCATCGTGTCCAGCCGAGGCCCGTAACTGTCTTTGAACTCGTCGACACCTTCAAACGGAAGCAACCTGCAAACCAAGGGACGCAAACCGCAAGTTGGAAGCAGGTAACATCATAGGAAAGCCGTACGCCCGCCGACCCTCACTGGATCCGTCTCGGAGACCTTCCGCCAGTATACATTTCGTATCTTCTCGGTTCTTATTCCGCAAATTTGAACCATCCTCGCATGAGTGACACAGTCTCGGCCTCTTGGCCAGTCGTGCCTGGTTCTTACATAGTTGGAGATGTGAACGCGCCTGTCGCGGTATGCGTTCTCACCACTGAGAGCATCATGAGATCACTATCAAGTCTAATAGGCGTTGCCATCTCTGGAATGGTCTACACGGCCAACCTCGGCATAACGAGGATAGTTGTGAATATCAGCGCAAACCCGGCCATCCGTTTCCTCCTCATATGCGGCAGAGATTCAGCTCTCTTTCGACCCGGACAGTCAATCGTAGCACTCTCAGACAATGGGATCGACGACCAGCGGAGGATCGTAGGCGCGGCTGGCTATGACCCTGTTTTGCAGATGCTCTCCTCAGATCAGATTACGCGGTTCCGAAACCAAATCGAGGTTGTTGACTGGACAGGAGAGGAAAATCTCGAAGCGATTCGAGAGAAGATTGGTGATCTATCCGCCCGGAGCCCGGGTCGGTTCACATCCGAAACACCGAGCACACAGCCACCTCCAGAAAAGTTCGTGACGATTCGCCCCGGAGGCCAACGAGAACCGCTGATCTATGATCCCAAAGGGTACTTTGTAATCAGCATTGAACGTGATGCGGGGGAGATTGTTCTCCAACACTACATGCCTGATCACACGCCCGCTCATGAAATGAGGGGCCGAGGCGCAACATCGATGCTGCTCGGTCTCCTGCGCGAAGGTCTAGTGACACAGTTGAGCCACGCGGGTTATCTCGGCGAGGAGTTGGCGAAAGCACAGACAGCATTGCAGTTCGATTTACGATACGATCAGGATAGGCCTCTCAAGGCGCGAGACCTTCCCCAAGGGGGCGCGCTTCAGACCACGCCTCCCCAAACGGATCGTGGACAAGATTCTGTCGCGGCCAAAGAGTCGCAAACGCCACCAAGCAAACCAGTTGCTCAGCCGATAACTCTGAAAGAGTTTGAAAGTGCTCAATTTGGCGCCAAGGTAGATTTTGGTCTCACAATCACGGATCTGCCCAATGAAACTACGTTCGGTGGGATTTTCCTTGAAATGGACGAGGCCGAACCTTTCAGAGCGTATATACGGACAACCTTCCGGCTCCTGGTTACGTGGGATCAGAAGACTCGGATGATAATGGGACAATCTGACGAGATTGTCGTAGGGGCCCTTGTGCGGGTCTTCGGCGAACGCGACCAGACTAATTGGGTCCGGGCAAACCAGATCGTGGTCCTAACTAAAGTGGCTCGGCTCATATCTTAGTCAGATCGGGTCCGGAGTGTTGGCCGAATTCATAACCAAGTTCTCGAAGGATTTCGGTCAACGAAATCTCTCTTCGGCTCGGACCCTTCCCTTCGCTGCCTCTTCATCTCGATTCTTCGCGGTCGACTTCGATGCCAGAGAACGAAGCAAACGCTCCGAGACGATAGCAATCTCATTTATCGCGGTCTCGAAGGGTGCTTCATTCACCTTTGACGGCTTGTTAAACCCGCTGATCTTTCTAACGAATTGCCGCGAGGCTGCTCGGATCTCATCCAGTGTGGCGGGAGGGTCGAAATTGAAGAGAGGCTTGATGTTCCTACACACATGCAATGACCATACAAGAAACGGGCGCGGCCCGTTGAAAGAAGTTTGTCCATCCGCCACTCGCAATTTGAGCCCTGTTCCTTGACCAGCTGTGACAGAAGACATTATTGTAGGGTTCCTGCGTATTTACGCAGTCGAAACACCTTAGAACGGTCCATCCTTGTTCGGAGAATCCACCGGTACCGTCTGTCCAACATCCCACATTTCCACAATCTTGTCACCACGGAATCGGAACAGGTGAACGACAACTACTCGAGGCTGCCCATGTTGAATCAGGAGGCTAGAATGCACCGCCACTAGATCATTTTCCTCGAGAACGTTCTTCACTTCAAGCTGCTTGTTCGGAAACTGGGCGTGGTTTTCGACCATCGCTTTCTTCAGAGCTGGAAAACCAGCTGACACCATCGTGTTGTGGTGTTTTCCGCTTAAGTCTACATGCTTCTGAAACGCCTCGTCAATCTGGCCTCGGACGACAAGCTGCAAGAACTCAACGGTTGTCTGCTTCTTGGCTCGACTCCCGCTTCTACTCCCACGATTTCGTTCATAGTCCTAGACTCGGCTCTTCGATTCATAGTCTTTCTCTCGAGGGAGCCGCCAAGGTGGGACGTGAAGGGTGAAGATTGATAACCGAACCTTTGAAGATGAGAGCTTGGAATGCAGTTTGCAGAGGTCAGTGGCGGAAGATTGGCTTACGATGAGAACGGTTCTGGCCCTGACATTCTATTCGTGCACGGAATACCAACCGATTACCGGGCTTGGAACGCTCAGGTCCCCGTTTTCTCGCAGAAATATCACGTGATAACATACAGTCGGCGACACGCCAAGCCAAACAGCAACACGGGTTCTTTACGGGAAAGCACGATCGACAACAACGCGGTGGACCTTCAAGAACTGATCCAAAAAACAACCTCTCCCCCTATCAACCTGATCGGCCATTCCTATGGCGGATTCATCGCCGCCCATGTCGCCGCTAATCATCCTGAGCTTGTAAGGAGACTCGTCCTGATAGAGCCGGGTATTACGACGCTACTCATTCGAGACTCTCAGAGCCGGGCACAAATGCTGTCTCTCCTGATCCGCGCACCGTCAACCGCCTTGGCCGCGAGGACCTACATCAGGCGATACTACAATCCACTCCTGCAAGCCTACCGCAAAGGAGACTCTGAGACCGCGCTCGAATATTTTTTGGACGGGCTCATGAACCGGACAGGCGCGCTCAAACAACTCCCTGAAGATGTTCAGGCCATGCTAAGAGAAAACGCAAAGACGATTGGTGAGGTTGAAGCGAAGCTTCCCAGCTTCACAAAGCAAGACGCCAGCAGGATCTCAGCGCCGACCCTCCTCATAAATGGAGAGAATGGAACAAGGATCTTCCGAGCAATCAACAAAGCGCTGTCAAAGTCCATTCCAAAAAACCAGCTAGTCGCGATTCCCAAGGCTTCCCACTTTCCCCACTTCGAGAATCCTGAGAGCTTCAACCAGATAGTCTCGGAATACCTTGGCCGAGACCTGTAAAGCTCCTCAGCACCTCTCTCGTAATCACTTGTTGTAAGGAGTGGGACCCGCCTGTTGAATTCTGCAACCGGTATAGGTTCTTTACGCGGCGAAGTTTCATCGTGGAAACGGGTCAGCCTGTTGCTGATTAGATGGGCGGAGAGCTATGCGAATACTGAGATTCTAAGTCCAATCGATTCTGAAACTTGGCGAGTCATCGCCCAGGCTGCGATGATAGGAGATTCGTCAAGGGTTGTCGAGCTAGCTTCTGGAAAGGGGGCGTTCGCAAACTATCTCGGGAAGAATTTTGGCTGTAGAGTCGAGGGCTACGACCGCAACCCCGAATTTGTAGAGTATTCGGACAGAAGGGCTGAAGAACTGAGACTAGAGTCGAAGGTCAAATTCAACGAGACTGACGTTAGACGACTGGAAGTCGCTAGGAATGTTTACGACCTGGGGGTCTGTCTTGGAGCGCTCTACATTTTCCGGGAGGATGGATGGAAGGTTCTGATCCAAGGAGTTAA
>Ga0137371_10002305_pt1 | contig 15206 bp, 13 predicted proteins | sample SagtaG_7_FD_104919 | JGI IMG/M metagenome (GOLD analysis project Ga0137371, IMG submission 104919) | Vadose zone soil microbial communities from Sagehorn Ranch, Mendocino, California, USA - Sage1_R_40_16 metaG | ecosystem: Environmental > Terrestrial > Soil > Vadose zone | place: USA...
AGCGCCGGGAGGAGCCGCTCCCCGCTCCCTGCTCCCTTGAAGCCGACCGCAAGGAGGTAACCCAGCGCCGTGTGCCCCGCCATGATCGGCCATTCCGCCGGGCGCAGGTGGAGGACGTAGGAGAACAGCTCGCCCGGCAGCAGGCGGTAGCCCCAGCGGCGCCAAACGTTGAGCGCCCGGGGACGGGCGGACGCGTCCGTCACCACTTCAGGCCGAGCGCCGTGGCGGCGAACCGGAGCCCGGTGAGGGTGAGGTCGGGATGCACCGACTCGATCTCGCGTGCGAGCGGAGCGACCAGACTCGCCAGCCCGCCCGTGGCGATCACCTGGGGGGTTTTCCCATTCGGCCATTCGGCCTTGATGCGGCGCACGATCCCGTCCACCGCGTCCGCCGTGCCGAGCAGCACGCCCGCGCGGATCGCCTCGTCGGTGCGCCGCCCGACCACGTGCGCCGGGGGTGTGAGCTCCGTGGCAGGAAGCTTGGCCGTGCCCCGGATCAGCGCGTCAGAGGCGGTCCGGATCCCGGGCATGATGACGCCCCCCAGGAACCGGCCGTCGCCGGTGATGCAGTCGAATGTGGTCGCGGTACCGAAATCCACGACGATCGTATCGCAGTGGAACAGCTCGGCGGCGGCGAGCGTGTTGAGGATCCGATCCGCGCCGACTTGCAGCGGCTCTTCCACGTCGAGCTTGATCGGGAGCGGCGAACGGCCATCCACGACGACCGGGCGTACCGTGGTGGCCCGCTCGACCGCCTCGCACAACCCCTGGGTCACGGGGGGCACCACGGACGCGACCACCGCCGCGCGGACCTCCTGCGTCGAGCGGCCCGCCTGCGCCAGGTAGGCGGTGAGGGTCGCCGCCCATTCGTCGGGCGTACGCTGCGGCGTGGTCGTGAGACGCCAGTGCGATTCCAGGCTGTCGCCGCGGAACAGCCCGACCTTGGTCTCGGTGTTGTTGATGTTGATCGCGAGGAGCATGCGCGGCGTAAGTATAGACGCTTTAACGGGCTATCGCCACGCTTGACAGCCCGGACCGCTGCCCGAATCCTTCGGCGCCACTGACCACGAGGAACCCATGGCCGTCCCGACCGCAGCGGTGAGCGCTGTCGTCACGATCGCAATCCTTTCCTGGCTGTTCCGTTTGGCTCGCAGACCGGTCCCCGTGCTCCCCGACGGCTCGATCGTGGTGCGCTACGGGACGTGGATGCGCATCGTTGGCGTGCTGTGCGGCGTGGCCATGCCGCTGCTCCTCATCGGCGTGGCGCTCACGGCGGGATTTCGCAACCCCGAGGATCCCTATTACTTCGGGGGCATGGTGGTGTTCTTCGTGGTGCTCGGCTGGTGGCTGCTGCTCGAATCGCTGCAGCGGCGGGTCATCGTGTCCGACACGGGCCTCGTGTCGAGCTCGCCGTGGCGGCGCGAGCCTATGCGCCTCGCGTGGGCCCAAGTCGCCCAGATCAAATTCTCGCCGACCGCCGGTAGTCTCGCGTTCGTCAGTCGGACCGGGGACAAAGTGCGGGTCGGCACGATGATGAGCGGCCTCGACCAGCTCATCGCAGCCGCCCGCCGCTACACGCCAGCGGATGTGTCCCGCGACCAACTCGCGAAGCTGGAACAGCGCCGCGCGCGGGGCGGGTTCTAGGCCCGCGCTACGCCAGCTCGACGTGCCCCTCCCGCACGGCGACCATCCCAGCCCCGGAATCGACGAGGAGCGCGCCATCCGGCCTCAAGCCAGTGACACAACCCGCTGTCGGGGAACGGAGCCGGCGGCCGCGCAGCCAATCGCGCGCCGCGAACGCGGCGCATTCGACGGCTGAGAGGGCCGCGCCGCCGCCGTCCGCCCCGCCGGCCGCCATCCGAGCAAGCGCGGGGACCACGCGGTCAAGCACATCGATGCGTCGCACGGCCGGGAGCCATTCCTCGAGCGCCACGGCACCCCGGAGGACATCGGCGGCCATTGGGGGGACGTTGCACACGTTCACTCCCACGCCCAGTGCGAGCCACTGGAGCCCGCTCCCCTGCCACCGTCCCTCGCACAGGATCCCCGCAAGCTTGCGGTCGCCCAGCAGCACGTCGTTCGGCCACTTGAGGCGCGTTTCGGGTCGGCCCAGCAGTCCGTCCACGGCTTCGGCGAGTGCGAGCCCGGCGCGGATGGGGACGGCCGCGAGCTCGGTCCGCGCCGGCCGCAACAGCAGCCCGAGCCACACGCCCCCCGCGGGCGAGTGCCAGGTACGTCCGTCGCGTCCGCGCCCGGCCGTCTGCTCCTCGGCGATCACCGTTGCGCCGGCGGGGGCGCCTTGGGCCGCGAGGTCGTGAATCGCATCAAGCGTAGAGCCCAGCCGCGCGAACACGTCGCAGCGCGGCACGCCCCAGCGGCGGGCCAGCTCGCCGACCGGCACGCCGTCGACGGCTAGGCGCGCCACAGCGTGTAGGCCAGGGTGAGGACGCCGACGGTCCAGCAGTACGGGGCGAAGGCGTAGAAGCGGCCGCGTCGCAGCACGACCACGAGCAGTCGGATGGACCAGATGCCGCTCGCGAACGCCACGGCGAAGCTCACGCCGAGCGGCACGCTGCCCACGGCGGCAACGTCGACCGGCATGTGCCGAGCCTCGAGCAGCGCCGCCCCGGCGATCACGGGGACCGCCAGGAGAAAGCTGAACTCCGCCGCGTCGGCGGGCGCGAGCCCGGCCCAGAGGGCGGCGCTGACGGTCGAGCCGGAGCGCGAGATCCCGGGAAGGATGGCGATCGCCTGCGCGACGCCGACGCCCAGCGCGCCAGCCGCCGTGGGCTCGTGGCGGGTGCCCGCCCGCCGTCGCGTGGACCAGAGCACGCACCCCGTCACGATGAACGCGGCGCCCACGAACGCGACCGAATGGAAGCGCGCCTCCACCGCGCGGTGGAACGCGAGCCCGATCACGCCCGCCGGGATGGTGCCCAGGACGAGGAGGCCGGCGGAGCGCCGACCGTCCGGCCGCCCGCGCGCCAGGTCCACCAAGACATCCCACAGGCGCCGCCCGTACAGCACCAGGACCGAGCCCAGCGTGGCCACGTGCAGCGCGACCTCGACGAACACGCCCGGCGTCTTCACACCCGTGAGCGCTTCCACCACCACGAGATGCCCCGATGACGACACCGGCAGAAACTCCGTGAGCCCCTGCACCAGCCCGAGGATGACGGCCTGCCACAAGGTCATGCGATCCGCCCCACCACGAGCGCCACGATGCCCACGAGCATGGCTCCTTTCAGGGGAAGGGTGTTGCGTTCCGTCCGCCCCACGAGCAGCCGGCTCGCGACGAGGAGCACGGCGAGCTGGGCGAAGGCGGCGACGAGGAAATAGGCGACCCCGTAATGCGCCCGGGCCGGCAGCACGAGCGAGAGCGGCACGAACCCCAGCGCGAGCGCGGCCGCGACGAGGCTCGCGCGCCTCGGCCCCAGCACGATCGGCAACGTGCGCCGCGCCAGCGCGCGGTCACCGGGCTCGTCGTCCAAATCCTTCACCATCTCGCGCACCAGGTGGAGCCACGCCGCCAGCGTCCATGGTACCACTCCGGCCGTCGCGCGGCCGACGGCGATCGCACCGTACATGAGCGGCAGTCCCGCGACGAGAGCCACGGCCACATTCCCCGGGAGGCCGCGGCGCTTCAGCACGGGCGAGTAGACGATCAGGACGGCGAGCGCGCCGAGGGCGACGAGCACCGCCGCGCCGCTCACCAGCGCCGCGGCCGCGAGCCCGCCCAGCGCGCCCGCCACGACGCACAGGTCCGCGCTCCCCCGGGTCAGGCGGCGCGCCGCGAGCGGCCGCGCCGCGGCGGCCAGGTTGAGGCGGTCCGCCGGGGCGTCCCAGATGTCGTCGAGCGCGTTCCCCGCAGCGCCGCAGCCCACCGCTGCCAGCGCCGCGAAAGCGAGCACTTTGGGGATGGCCACCGCGCCGAGGGCGATCCAGCCCCCGGCGAGCACGCCCGCCGCGGCGATGACCAGGTTGTGGGCGCGGACGAGTCGCAGCACGTCACGCACGCAGCACGTCCTGGTACAGCGCTTCGTAGCGCGGTACGATGCGCTCGGCCGAGAACTCGCGCGCGCGCGCCGCCGCGCCCGCCCGCAGGCGCGCGTGCAGGGCGGCGTCCCGGAGCACCGTGACCGCGCGCTCGGCCAGCTCCTCCACCGCACCGACCGACGCCAGATATCCCGTCGCTCCGTCCACCACCACCTCGGGGATCCCGCCCACGCGGGTCGCGAGCACCGGCACGCCGCACCCCATCGCCTCGAGCGCCGACAGCCCGAACGACTCCGTCTGCGAGGGCAGCAGGAACAGGTCGCTGCCGCGCAGCAGATCCGCGACGCGGTCCACCTTCCCCGGGAAGCGCACGTCCGGGCGCAGCCCGAGCCGATCCACTTCCTGCTCGGCGAGATCACGGTCCGGCCCGTCGCCCGCGAGCACGAGCGTGGCCGGGAGCGCGCGCCGCACGCCGGCGAAAATGCGCACCACGTCCACCAGGCGCTTCACGGGGCGGAAGTTCGACACGTGGATGAGGATCTTGTGATCGGCCGGCGCCAGGGCCCGGCGGCAGCCGCCGTCGCTGGCCGGGAAGAACTCCGCCGGGGAGATGAAGTTCGGAATCACCTGCACGTCGCAGCCGACACAGCCGAAGGCGCGATAGGTCTCGTCCTTCAGATACTCCGACACGGCGGTCACCGCGTCCGACTGCTCGATGGAGAACTTGGTGATGGTGAAGTAGGACGGGTCCTGCCCGACGAGCGTGATATCGGTGCCGTGCAGCGTGGTCACGACCTTCAGGTCGCGCTGCACCTTGAGCATCTGCTTCGCGAGCCATGCCGTCGCGGCGTGCGGGATCGCGTAGTGCGCGTGCATCAGCTCGAGCCCTTCGCGCAGCGCCACCTCGTGCTGCTTCACCGCGAGGGCCAGGGCGTACGGCGAGTGCTCGAACAAGGGATAATCGGCCGACACCACTTCGTGGAACGTGACCCGCTCGGCGAACCCACCCCGCAGGCGGAACGGGCTCGCATAGGAGATGATGTGGATCTCGTGGCCCCGCCGCGCGAGCTCGAGGCCCAGCTCGGTCGCGACGGCACCAGAGCCGCCGTAGGTGGGATAGCAGGTGATGCCGATGCGCATGGGCGTCGTCAGTCGTCAGTCATCAGTCGTCAGCCTTGAAGCGTAACCAACGGTCCTGGATCTGGCCGGCGAGGGTGCTCGGAGTTGATGTGGCATCGAGCGTCCAAACTTGGTCCTGATGACTGACGACTGATGACTGATGACGCAGTTGATTCCGAAACCACGTCTCCTGGCGCTTCGCGTAGCGGCGCGTCGCGAGGACGATCGCCTCCCGCAGCGCGCTCGCGGCCAAGCGCCCGTCGAGCAGCGCCACGACCTCGCGGTACCCGACCCCGTCGAGCCCGGGCGCCTGGGGGGCCGCGCCGCCCGCCAGCACGCCTCGCACCTCGTCGATCAATCCCGCGGCGAGCATCCGGTCCACGCGCTCGGCGATGCGGCGATGGAGCACGTCCCGCGGCAGCGTGAGATGAATGTACCACGCCCGCATCAACCCGGTCTCGCGCGCGTGCTCCTGCCACCACCCGAGCGGGCGCCCGGTGAGCAGCGCGACTTCGAGCGCGCGCGCGGCGCGCTGCCGTCCGCCGCCCCCGAACCGGCGGTCGAGCCGCGCCGCCCAGTGCGCCAGCCGGCCGGCGGGCAGGCGGGCGGCCCACGCTCGCAGCCGCTCGCGCCGCGCGGCGTCGAGCGGCGGCTCGCGGAACAGGCCCTCCGCCAGCGCCCGGATGTAGAAGCCGGTTCCACCCACGATCACCGGCTGCCGGCCGCCGGCCAGGATCCCGGGGAGCCACGTCGCCGCGTCGTGCGCGAACCGGCCGGCGCTGTAGCGCTCACCGGGCTCGATCAGGTCCAGTCCGACGTGCGGCACGCGGCCACGCACGGCCTCGTCCGGCTTGGCGGTCCCGATGTCGAGCCGCCGGTACACCTGGCGCGCGTCGGCGGAGATGATCGTGACCGGCTCGAGCTCGGCCCACGCAGCCGCCACGGCGGTCTTGCCGCTGGCGGTGGGGCCGACGAGCACGGGAACCAAGGGTCGGACGCTAGGCACGCCCAAAGCGGCGCTCCAGTTCATCCTTCGGTAGTTGGACAATCGTCGGCCGCCCGTGCACGTCGTGGGCGGGAAGCGTGGCGGTAAGCAGCCGCACGACGAGCTCGCGGAGCTCCTCGGGTTCGAGGTGTTGGCCCGCCTTGATGGCGGCACGGCACGCGAACGTCGCCCCGAAGCGCTCCAGCCGGTTCGCGAGACCACCGAACCGGCCTCCGGCCAGGTCCGCCACCAGCTCCTGGAGGCAGCGTGCCGCGTCGAACCGCGGGTGCGGGTTCGGCGCGGTGTGCACCACGACGGTACGGCCGGAGAACGGCTCGACTTCATAGCCCACGCGGCGCAGCAGCTCGCGGTGCGCCTCGATCGCCTCGAGCTCCGGCGCCGCGAACTCGAGTGTGAGGGGCAGCAGGAGCCGCTGAGCGGGCGCCCCGTCGCCCGTCAGCTGGCGCATCACACCCTCGTACAGCACGCGCTCGTGGGCCGAGTGCTGGTCCACGATGGCGACGCCGGAGTCGGTCTGGAACAGGATGTACGTGTCGAAGACCTGGAGCAGAGGTGCCAGGGGTCGGGTGTCGGGTGTCGGGGACTCGCCAGAGAAAATCTCGAGCGTCGAGCCGAACCCTCCGACACCCGACACCTGGAGCCCGACACCCGCCGTTTCACCTCCGGCACCGAGCGAGGCGGCGGCGGCGAGCGGCCCCAACGCCCGCTGCACCGCCTGCTCCACGACTTTTTCGACGAAGAACTTGTCCCGGAACCGTACCTCGAGCTTCGCGGGGTGGACGTTCACGTCCACCGCGTCGCCGGGGAGGTCGAGGAAGAGGATCAGCGACGGCCGGTCGCCGGGCGCGATGGTGGACCGATACCCCGCCTCGGCGGCGCGCAGGATGAACGGGTCGCGGATCGGCCGGCCCCGCACGAACACGTAGCCCTTCCGCCCCGCGGGCTTCGCCTGGGCGGGCCGCTGCGCGAAGCCCTGCACCTCGAGCGGCCCCTCCCGGTGCGCGATGGGCACGAGCGTATCGGCGAGCCCGCGGCCCCACAGCGCATGGATGCGGTCGAGCGGCCGGGCCGCCGGACGGACGTCGCTGAGCACGCGGTCGTCGCTCGTGAGGGTGAACGCCACGTCCGGTCGCGTGAGCGCGAGCACAGTGAGCGCCTCGACGACGGCGCGCGTCTCCGTCGCCTGCGCGCGGAGGAACTTGCGGCGCGCCGGCGTATTGAAAAACAGCGCCCGCACGGTGACCGTCGTCCCCTGCTGCCGCACGGCGTCCTCCGGCGGCTCCCGCTTGCCGCCGACGGCGCGGATCCGTGTCCCGCTCCTGCCGTCGGGCGACGTGTCGAGCTCGAAGCGCGAGACCGACGCGATCGCGGGCAGCGCCTCGCCGCGGAATCCGAACGTCCCCACCCCGATCAAGTCGGTGGCGTCGCGGATCTTGCTGGTCGCGTGCCGCGACAGGGCGAGCTCGGCGTCCGCGCGGCCCATCCCCTCGCCGTCGTCGCTCACGCGGATCAGGCTCTTCCCACCGTCCTCGATCTCCACGCGGATGGCCCGGGCCCCGGCGTCGAGCGCGTTCTCGATGAGCTCCTTCACGACCGAGGCCGGACGCTCGACGACCTCGCCCGCAGCGATCTGATCGGCAACCTGGGGCGGGAGGACGGCGATCCGGCCCGTCACAGCCGCGCCACTTCGGAGGCGAGCACCCAGCCGTGCACGCCGTCGCCGCGGCGCACCTCGAGCCAGGGGCCGTAGCGTCGCTCCACGAAGAGCGCCGCGCCCGCGTCTACCGTGGCCGCGGCGCTCGCGCCGCCGTACGGCGCGACACGCACCGCGGTCCCGCGATTGACGACGATCGCGAGGGGCCGCGCGCGGCGCGAGGCTTCCCGCCACTCCAGGCCGCCCGCGACGAGGACGAGCGCGGCGACGGTGGCGACGACGCTGGAGCGCCGCCGGGCGATCACCGCGCCCCACAGCGCCACCCAGAGCAGGGCCGCAGCCAGGGCCCACTCCGCCGGCGTCGCGATGCCCGTGGCGAGCAGCGGGTCGCTCGCCGCGTCGGGAGCGGGCAGCAGCTCGCGCGCGTGGCGCACCACCCGATCGCGCGGGGCGAGCCAGGCAGCCCTCGTCCACGCGGCGATCGCCTTGCCGTCCGCGCCCGCGCGGTACAGCGTGGCGCCGAGGTTGTACCAATGAGCGGGCACGCGCGGCTCCGCCGCGGCGCGCGCCGCGAACGAGTCGGCCGCCGCCCGCAGCGCACCCGCTTCGTACAGCGCCTCCGCGCTCGGCCCCTGTGCCGCGCCCGGCCGCAGCAGGATGACGAGCGCGACGAGCCCGAGCGCGGCGGTCCGCACGCGACGCCGCGTCCCGCCAGGCTCCGCCCCGAGCACCTGCAGCACCTGATCGAGCTCCGCCGCCAGCTCCACGGCATCGCCCGGCCCGCGCGGCCCGTAGCGCGCGGCGCGCAGCCGGTCGCGCAGCCGCATCACGTGATCGGCCACCGCGCTCTCCACGCCCGAGGCGCGGAGCGCCCGCGCCAGTCCGTCCCCGTCGCGCGCGCGGGCGTCGGGGACGTGGCTCGCGAGCACCGCGTGAAATTCGCGCTCGAGCCGCCCGAGCCGCGTGACCGGCACTCCTCCCCCGACCGCAGCGGCCGCTGAGGCCGGCTCGGGCGGCGCGCGTCGGCGCCACAACCACGCGATGAGCGGCGGGCCGACGAGCAACGCGAGCCAGCCCCAAGGCGCGAGATCGCGCGCGAGCGCATCGCTCCACACCACGGCCGTGGCGCGGAGCAGGGGCGGCAGCGCGCGCGCGGGGCGGGGCTCGACGCCGGGCGCCACGGTGAGGGCGCGCGGCGCGCTGGTCGCGGCCGCGTACGCGCCCGCGGCGATCTCGTAGTACGCGTAGCGCACCTCGGGGAGCAGGAACGAGCCCGCCGAGTCGGGCACCACCAGATAATGGAAGATCTTCGTGCCCGCGATGCGACCGTCGCGCGCCTCGACCCCCATTCCCGTCTCGCCGGGATAGGCCCGGAACCCGGGGGGCCAGCGGATGGCCGGCTCGGGCCAGAGCGCCACGTTCCCCACGCCCGACACCCGCGTCGCCACATCGATCGGCTCGCCCACGCGGCTGTTCGCCGGCTCAATCGCAACCTGGAGCGAGAGTCCCTGCCCCACGACGCGCTGGTCGCCGGCGGGCCGCCCTGCGGCGGGGAGCGGCAGCACGGTGACGATCACCGAGTCGCTCCGGAGCGAGTAACGGTCCTCGCGGCTGAAGAACGAGAACGTGACCGGGATGGCGTACTCGACCGCGGCCGGCGGGATCACGACCCGGCCTCCCGTGAGCGGGAAGACCGCCTGGTGCGCGACAAAGAGATCCATCCACCGGCCCCGCACGACCCGGGACGCCGCGACCTCGGTCGGCGCGGCCCCGGGATACGACCACACGCCCTCGGGCGTCTGCAGCGTGAGGATCGGCGCCCGGCGCAGGCGCTGGCGCAGCTCGCGCGGGAACCACGCCGCCGCGAGGACGTCGAGCTGCTGACCCACGAGCACCGAGTCGCTTGGGATGATCACGGTCAGCGCCACGCGGTCGTTGCGCGGGGGCGGCGCCGCGGCGTCGAGTAGCGCGCGCGCGATGGGCGACAGCGCGGTGGCGAGTCCCGCCGCCGCGCTGTCCACCGTCACGGCAATCGGCGCGGTGGCGACCTCGCGACCACCCTGCCGCACCCGCACCGGCCCGATCACCAGGGCACCCGGGCGCTGGGCCACGAGCCGCAGCTCGCGGGTGGTCGTGCGCACCGGGCGGCCCAGCCCTTCGATCGTCACCTCGGTGACCTCGCGCGAGCCCGTGATCGCGAACCCCGTGAGCGCCGGCAGCACGACCGTCACGGGCTCGGCCGTGCGGGTACGGGCGCGGACGGTGAGCCGCAGCTCCTCCCCCGCCGCGAGCCGCGCGTGGTCCACGTGGGCCGTGACGTCGGGCGGCGTCCCCTGCAACGCGACCAGCAACCAGAGGACCGCCGTCACCAATCTTTCACCCCCGGCTCGGCTGCGCGGCGCAGGTGGCCCATGCGGTCGCGCCGCGTGTTCAGCTCCTCCTGTCCGATCGAGCGCAGGATCTGGTCGGCCTGGGCCTGGCTCAATCCGCCAGCCTGCCCGCCACCGCGCGCGGTACCACCGCCTTGCCCCCCACCCCCCGGCGGTACCGGACCGTCACCACCCCCCGCGCGCGGTTGGTTCTGCTGGCTGCTGCTCCCGCCGCGGCGCCGCCTGACCGCCAGCTCCAGGTTCCATTTCGCCGCCAGATCGCGCGGCTTGAGGAGCAGCGCTTCGCGATAGGCGCGCCCGGCGTCGGCCAGGTGGGCGTCACCGTTCGCGCTGTCCGCCGCCGCCGCGCGCAACCCCAGCAGGCCGAGATCGTACAGGGCGCGGAACCGGAGATCGGGGTCGAGCGACGCCGCCGCGTGCGCGAGGGCGGGCTGCGCCGTCTCCGGGTCGCCCGCGGCGAGCGCCGCGCTGCCGGCGTTGTACCAGGCCGTGTCGTTCGTGCCGCGCCGGGCGAGCTCGGCGACGTATGCGTCGCGTGCGCGCGCCAGATCGCCGCTGTCCCAGGCCTGCTCGGCGGGCGTGCGGCGGTGCCGCGCCTGCTGCGCGGCGGCGCGCGCCGGGACGAGCGAGCACAGCGTCAGCCCGATGAGCGCCGCGGTGCGCCGCGAGGCGGCCTGGACTACGAGCAGCAGGGTCGCGAGCATCAGCGGCAGCCAGGCGCGCGGGCGGCCGCGCTCGGTGCGCGTCTCGCTCGCGCGGGCGCGCTTGTACGAGGCGACGAGGTCGCGCGCGGCGCCGGCCTGGTCCGGCAGGTCCGCCGCGATGAGGGTGCCTTGCGCCGCATCCGCCACCGCGCCCAGCACGTCGTCCCGGCGCGAGGTCTCGATCACGTTCCCCGCGTCGTCCTTTTGCCAGCCGAGCAGCGCGCCGCGCTCGTCGCGCACGGGGATGCGCACCCCGGCGCGGCCGCCCTCGGCGACGAGGATCAGGTGGACCCCCGCCGCCTGGAGGCGCTGCGCCTGCACGACGATCGCGGCGAGCGTGTCGTGCGCCTCGCCGTCGGTGAACACCACCAGCACGCGGTCGGCCAGGTCGGAGCCGGCGCGCAGCAGCTCCCCGCCCTGGCGCAGCGCGGGCGCGAGCCCCGTCCCTCCTTCGGACGCCACCTCCGGATCGAGCGCGTCGAGGTACAGCGTGAGCGCGGAGCCGTCGATGGACAGCGGCGACAGGATATAGCTCGACCCCGCGAAGGCGACGAGCCCGACCCGGTCTCCGTCGAGGTCCTGGACCAGGCGCCGCGCCTCGCGCAGCGCGCGCCCCAGCCGGTTGGGCCTCACGTCCTCGGCGAGCATGGAGCGCGAAATGTCCACGGCGATCACGAGCGAGAGACCGCGCGTCTCGGCCACGATCCGCTCCTCGCCCCAGCGCGGGCCGGCCAGCGCCACGACGCCGAGGAACGCCGAGATCGAGAGCGCGGTGGGCCCCAGGCGTCCCGCCGCGAGGGCGCGGCGTACGGTCTCCTCCGACCAGAGGGCGGCCCGCCGGATGCGCGCGCGGCGCGCCCACGCGGCCGCGAACCACACGGCGCCACCTACCAGGGGCGCGAGCGCGAGCACCACGGGGGCGTCAAAGGTCATCACGGCACCCGCACGGCAAACGTCGCGGACAGAACGATCTCGAGCGCCAGGGCGACCAGCCCGAACGCCAGGGGCACGCGGTACGCCTCGTCGAAGCGCCGGTACACGACCTGCTCCACGGTCGTCTTTTCCAGCCGGTTGATCTCCTCGAACACATGCCGCAGCGACTCGGAGTCGGTGGCGCGGTAGTAGCGCCCCCCAGTCATCGAGGCGATCTCGGTCATTAGCGGCTCGTCGATCTCCACGGGCAGCATCTGGTAGCGCAGCCCGTTCAGCCCCTGTCCCGTCGGCACCGGAGCCTCGCCCCGTGTGCCCACCCCGATCACGTAGATCCTGATCCCGAATGCGGCTGCGGCCTGCGCCGCGGTCCGCGGATCCACCGTGCCGCGGTTGTTCACGCCGTCTGTGAGGAGCACGATCACCTTGCTCTTTCCGGACGCGCGGCGCAGCCGGCTGGCCGCCGTGGCGATCCCGGTGCCGATCGCCGTCCCGTCCTCGAGGATCCCGATCTTCAAGTCGCGCAGCGCCTGCTCCAGCACCGCATAGTCGGTGGTGAGCGGCACCTGGGTGAGGGCCTCGGCTGCGAACGCGACGAGCCCGATCCGGTCCGAGCTGCGCGCCTGGACGAAATCGATGGCGGTCTGCTTCGCGACGTCGATGCGGTTGGACGGCGTGAAGTCTTCGGCCAGCATGCTGCTGGAGAGATCCACGCACAGGACGATCGAGATCCCCTCGCTCCGGGTCTCCGTGCGCGCGGCGCCGATGCGCGGGCCGGAGGCGGCCACGATCCAGGCGCCGAGGCAGACGCTCCGCAGGCTCACGGGCAGCCGGGCGATCCAGAGGCGCTCCGCTGGCCCGGCAGCGGGCCGGACGTCGCTCATGCGCGTGCCCTTCAGGCCGCCCAGCTGCTTGGCGCGGAGCCACCACCACAGCGGCAGGGCGGCGAGCGTGAGCAGGACGAGCGGTCGGGCGAAGCTCACGGAGCGAGCTCGCGCGCCAGCTGGCGCGCCATCGTGGCGAGCGCCGCGACATCGGTGCCGTGGGCGGACGCGAAGGCCACGCGGTCGAGCTGCTCGAGCAGGTCTCGGAGCTCGCGCAGCGGCGCGTCGGCGCGCGCCCGCTCGACCGCCGCCAGGCACTCGGCGGTGCTGAGCGCCGGGTGCGCCTCGGGGATCGCCCGAGCGAGGGCCGCGCGCAGGCGCCACGTCGCCCGGGCGGCCACCGCCTTCGGCTCCCCCGCCCCGAGCCAGCGAGCATCGGGGACCTCACGTTCCAGTGGAGCTTGAGGTGGGGGGGCCATGTCGCGCGGCGCCCGGCGGCGCGCCGCGATCGCGGCTGCCAGCAAGCCTGCCGCGACGACCGCGGCAGCGACCGGCTGCAGCGGGTTGCGGCGCTCCGAGCGGAGCGGGCCGATCAGGCCTTTGGGCTCGGGCAGCGGGACCGTGTCCGGGAGCACGCTCGCCACGCTGAAGCTCGCCACCCCGCCGGCCGTCGAGTCCGCCCGCCCGTCCGGGCCGAGCCGCCAGATCGGGGGCAACTCGAGCCGCTGCGCACCGGGGCTCCAAGCCACCACCGGGTAGCGCACCAGCCAACCGTCCGAGCTGCGCAGCACCGCAGGGTCGCCGAGCGGCTCAATTTCCGCGGTGGCTTCGAGCTTCCCCGCGCGCACGCGCCATCCCGGCGGGGCGTCGACCGCACGCTCGAGCCAGACGGTGTCGCCCACCGTTGGACGAGCTGGCGTGCCCGCCCAAGGCCCACCCTGCCCTGCAGCACGACGGCACGACGGCACGACGGCGAGGCAGGCGAGAACCAGGCACCGCGCCCTGGTCCGCGCAACGTGCCGTCGTGCCGTCGTGTCACGTGCGTTCATCGCTTCAGCCGCTTCGCCCGCTCCGCAAACGCCCGGCGCAGCGGAGGGCCGTACGGTACGTTGGTCTGGAGGGCGATGCGGTCCACGCCCGCTTGGATCAGCTTGCGGGTGCGCACCTGGAGTTGCCGTTCGGCGGCGACGCGCACCCGGGTGCGGGTGGGAGCGTGGCTGGTGTCGACGAGGACCCGCTGGCCGGTCTCGGCGTCCTCCATGTCGACCCACCCCGCGTCCGGGAGCTCGACCTCGCGCGGATCGTCGATCGTGATCGCGACGACGTCGTGGTCCGCCGCGAGCCGCGCCAGCGGCTCTTCCCACCCATCCGCCCGGAAGTCCGACAGCACGACCACGATCGAGCGGTGGCGCAGCAGCTTGGTCGCGTAGTACAGGGCCTCCCCCAGGTTCGTGCCCCGGCCGCGCGGCGTGAAGGCGACGAGGTCCCGGATGACGCGCAGCGCGTGCGGCCGCCCCTTCCGGGGCCGCACCACGAACTCGACCTTGTCCGCGAACATCAAGGCGCCGACCCGGTCGTTGTGCCGGGCGGCCGCGAGCGCGAGGACCGCTCCAACCTCGACCGCCATCCCCGCCTTGGCGTAGGGGCGTCCGAACTGGCACGAACCCGACTGATCCACGACGAGCAGCAGGGTGATCTCGCGTTCCTCGTGGAAGGTCTTCACGAACGGGTGTCCCATCCGGGCCGACACGTTCCAGTCGATGGCGCGGAAGTCGTCCCCCTGCTGGTAGGCACGCACCTCCGCGAACTCGATGCCCTGCCCGCGGAAGACCGACCGGTATTCGCCGGTGAAGAGGGTGTTGACGAGGGCTCGAGTGCGCAGCTCGATCCCCTTGACCTGCCTGAGGACTTCGGACGTGACCGTCCGCCGGCGTGCCCGGACCGGGGACGGTGCGGCCTGCCGACGCTCTTGTCCCTCGTACATCACGGCACGCCCACGGCCTCCAGGATCTTGGCGATCACGCGGTCGGCGTCCATGTCCTCCGCCTCCGCCTCGAAGGTGAGGAGCACGCGGTGCCGCAACACGTCGAAGGCCATCGCTTTCACGTCTTCGGGGACCACGTAAGAGCGGCCGCGCAGGTACGCATGCGCCCGGGCCGCCTGCGCGAGGTAGATCGACGCCCGCGGGCTCGCCCCGAACGCGATGAGCGGCTTGAGCTCGGGCAGCCCGACCGTCTGCGGTTCGCGCGTGCCGCGCACCACGTCCACGATGTAGTCCACCACCTTCTGGTCGGTGAACAGCTCGGCGATGGCGCTCCGCGCGGCCAGGATGTCGTCGGCTTCGGCGACGCGCTGCACCTCGATCGGCCGGCCCGACGCCATCCGCGCCACGATCTCCTTCTCGGCGTCGCGCGTCGGATAGTCTACCCGGACCTTGAGCATGAACCGGTCGAGCTGCGCCTCGGGCAGCGGGTAGGTGCCCTCCTGCTCGATGGGGTTCTGCGTCGCGAGCACGAGGAACGGCTCGCCCAGGTAGAACGTCTCGCCGCCGAGCGTCACCTGCTTCTCCTGCATCGCCTCGAGC
>Ga0137371_10002310_pt1 | contig 15191 bp, 16 predicted proteins | sample SagtaG_7_FD_104919 | JGI IMG/M metagenome (GOLD analysis project Ga0137371, IMG submission 104919) | Vadose zone soil microbial communities from Sagehorn Ranch, Mendocino, California, USA - Sage1_R_40_16 metaG | ecosystem: Environmental > Terrestrial > Soil > Vadose zone | place: USA...
AAGCGTGTTCGTCACCAGCATCAGCGTGTAGTAGCCCGGTCGCTTGGTGAGCAAACCCGCGGCTTCCACTCGGCGTTTGAGCTCGGCGTAGGGCTGCGGGCGCGAGGCCAGCCTCGGGTCGGAAATCGCAATCGCTGCCATGGTGCTCCTGACTCGAACCGAGGCCATCGGGCGAGAGGCACGTTCGAGAGCCACCGGTCGCCTTTTGCGCTCGGGAGGGAACCGGGCGCAGTCGCATGTTACCCCGCTTTGGCGGCAGGTTTTGACGGCAATTTAGACAATTCTCGGCTCCGGCTTGAGCGAGGCCTGGGCGCGCCTAGCGTCTCCCCCACTGGCCAGACGAGCTCACCCGGTCGATCGCAACAGTGAAGACCTCGCGCGGGGTCCGCCGTTCGTACTTCTTGCCCGCGTACTTCTGGGACATGCGATCGATGAAAGCGAGGTCCTCGTCGGGCTGGATGTCCACGACCCGGCCGCTGATCGAGAGCCAATGCCAGGGATTCGTTGTGCTGACGATCGACACGGCTACCTGAGGCCGCTCCCGAAACGACTTCCCCTTGCGGGACCCGATCGGAGAGCTGACCAGGACATTCTCTCCATCGAAGTCGGCCCACATCGGGAAGGTGACGATCTGCGTGTTGCGATTCATATAGGAGACGTGAGCCAGGGCGGGCTCGTCGAACAGGTCCCGGACCTCTTCGGGGATCGTGGCCGGCATACCTCTAATTAAAGGACCAAATACGCGCGAACCGGAAAGGTTGCACCACCGACCCATGCGATGGGAACCGCATGCAAGCGTCCGGCGCCGGTGGTGATCGCGGCGAGGTTAGTCATGTGCTCGCAGATCGGGACACCTGCCCCCAACAACCCGGTGTGCGCCGGTCGCGCCAGGTCGGTGACGTCATCGATGTTCAAGGAATCGATCCCGACGAACGCCGGCCCGGCAGCAGCCAGCTTGTTCGAAGCCTCGGCGGTCAGAAATGGGTTGCCGCTGAAGTAGTTGTCAGTACCCCAGTGGCGCGAGAAGTCGGTGCGAAAGAGAACGGCTTTGCCGTGCAGGTCGCCAGCGGGTACCGCGTCGGGACCAATTGCCCGCCCGATTCGCTTGACGTCGGCGACCACCACTGGCAAGTCCGCCATCTGTTCGAGCCGGAGCCCGGCCAGGTCGACAGCGCCTCGAAATCGATGCCGAGGCGAATCGACATAAGTGCCGGTGTTACCACAAAGGTGCAGCGAGGCGATAAGGAACTCCGACCTCCCGTCGTACCGCGACGCGTCATAGTCGTTAAGGACTTCCACGCGTGGCGTTGGCAGGGGACGGTACGTTTCCATGCCCTCTACGATCGGGTGGCTCAGCTCCACGAAGCGAGTCATCGCACACCATCATGGAGGAGACGTGAAGGTCGGCGACATCGACGTGGCCCGGATCGGTCTGGGGACGAACCGACTGACGAGGACGAAAGAAAACGTCGCGTTCATCGGGTCGGCAGTCGCCGCGGGCGCGCAGATGATCGACACCGCTCACCTGTACACGGGCGGACAGAGTGAGCAGACGATCGGGGAGGCCCTCTCGCCAACTCCCGAGGGCTGCATCGTGGCAACCAAGGGCGGGTTCGGTGGCGCCGGGCGCGGCCGCCCAGAAGTCTTGCGCGCCGAACTCGAGCAGAGCCTGCGTCAACTGAAGACCGCCACGATCCACCTCTATTACCTGCATCGCGTCGACCCGGACACTCCGATCGAGGAAAGCCTGGCCGCCATCAAGGATTACCGCGACCAGGGCAAGGTCCGTCACGTCGGAATCTCCAACGTCGGGATCGAGCAGATAGAGCGCGCCCGGCGGGTGGTGCCCATTGTCGCTGTGCAGAACCACTACAACCTTTCCGAGCGTACGTCCGAAGCCATCGTTGATTACTGCGCCGCGGACGGCATCGTTTTCGTCCCGTTCTTTCCCCTGCGCGGAGACCGTGGCGCTGCGCTCACCCAGATCGCCAGGCGGCACCGCGCGCGCAAGCAGCAGATCACTCTTGCTTGGCTCCTCCGGCGCTCGCCGGCGATGCTGCCGATTCCGGGCACCCTGTCGCTTGATCACCTGAAAGAGAACCTGGCGGCGTTGCAGATCGAGCTCACCGCAGCCGAGTTCGAGGCGCTCCGCTAGCGAAATGACCTTTAGCGAGCTGTCCCTATACCTGGATCAACTGGAGGCGACAAGCAGCCGCAACGAGCTGGTTCGCATCCTTGCTGAGGCTTACAAGGCCTGCTCGGTGGATGAGATCGAGCCGATCACCTACCTGATCCAGGGCCGGCTGGCGCCGTTCTTCGAACCAGTCGAGATCGGCCTCGGCGAAAGGTTGCTCATGTCCGCGATGGCGACGGCCTACCGCACCTCCAAGGAGGACGTCACCAAAACGTACAAGCAGACCGGCGACCTCGGCCTCACCGCGATGAGCCTGGGCCCGAAGACCAGAGATGACACGCCCGTGGTGGTCGAGGTCCATCAACGGCTGTGGGAGATCGCCGGGCTCAGTGGCGAGGGGAGCGTGAAGGCAAAGCTCGACCTGTTCGCTGCTCTACTTGGCGAGCTCGACGCGGCCTCGGCCAAGCACCTAGTCCGGATCACCCTGGGCAAAATGCGGCTCGGCATCGGCGACCCGACCGTCCTCGATGCGCTCTCGTTCGCCAAAAAGGGTGATCGCTCGCTTCGCCCGGTCCTCGAAGCCGCCTACAACCGGAGCTCAGACCTGGGCCTGATCGCGAAGACCCTGTGGGCTCAAGGCCTGGAGGCAATCGAGGCGATCAAAGTCACGGTCGGCAAGCCGCTGCGGAGCCAGCTCGCGGAGCGTCTGCCCAACCCCGAGGCGGTCATCAAAAAGCTCGGTCTGGTCGGCGTCCAGCCGAAATACGACGGCTTCCGAGTCCAGATCCACAAGGAAGGCGGCGAGGTCAGCATTTTCTCGCGGAATCTCGAAACGATGACGCCCATGTTCCCGGAGCTCGTCGCGGCGACTGTAAGGCTCCCAGTGAAGAGCGTCATCCTCGACGGCGAGGCGATCGCGTACAGCCCGGAGTCCGAGGAGTACGTCCCGTTCCAGGAAACCACCGCGCGACGACGCAAGGAGGGGATCGACGAATTCGCCACCAGGGTTCCCTTGCGGGCATTCGTCTTCGACGTGATGTTTCGAGATGGGACCGACCTGACTCCGCTGCCTTACGAGCAGCGCTTCGCCATCGTCGACGAGATGCTCAAGGGATCGGACACGCTGCTGACGGCGCCACTGACGAAGACGGATTCGGTCGAGGTCCTGACCAGGGAGCTTCTCGACAACATCAGCCGCGGTCTGGAGGGAATCGTGGCCAAGCGCCTCGACTCGCCGTACCAGGCCGGCGCCCGCAACTTCAACTGGGTGAAGTTGAAGCGCAACACGAGCGGCGAGCTGACAGACACCATCGACGTCGTCGTCATCGGCTCCTACGGCGGTAAGGGAAAGCGCGCGGAATTCGGCGCAGGCGCCCTCCTGGCGGGGGTCTATGACAGCGAGAAGGACGAGTTCGTGAGCATCAGCAAGCTCGGGACCGGCCTCTCAGACGAGGGCTGGCGCGACCTCCACAAGCAGTTGAGCCTGCTGGAGGTCGGCGAGAAGCCCGCGCGCGTCAACTCTCTCCTCGTCCCCGACGTCTGGCTGCAGCCGGAGTTGGTGGTCGAAGTCCTGGCCGATGAGATCACGCCCAGCCCGCGGCATACCGCCGGCATGGTCGGCGACCAGCCAGGATTCGCATTGCGGTTCCCACGCATCGTCTCCTTCCGCTCCGCCGACAAGAAGCCCGAAGACGCGACCACGGTGCGCGAGATCAGGGAGATGTTCCAGCAGCAGCATCAGCGCGCTGTACGCGATTAGGCGGCTCCCGGTGTCGCCGCTCCGCTGGCGGCGGCCGCGGCGACCATGGGGCCGACGGATCTGGCGAAGGCGTCGTCTAGCGGCAGGTGCCCTTTGAGGTAGCGATGGTATAGCGGCCCGTAGAGCAGGTCCATGGTGCTGCGATCTGAGGTCGCGCGTGCGCGCCCTGATGTCCTGTTCGTGGACGCGCCCGTGTCCGGCAGCAGCGAGCCGGCACGCACGGGGCGCCTCCTTATTCTTGCCTCCGGACCGAGAGCGCGAGGCCCGTTCTCGAGCCGATCTTCGGAATGCTCGGCCGGCGCACCCTGTGGTTGGGTGCGGCCGGGGCGGGCAGCCGCTTGAAGCTGGTACTCAACACATGGCTTGCATTCGAGGTCGAAGCCGCCGCCGAGGTGAGCTCGGTTGCCGCCCGACTCGGGGTTCCTTACCCGTGTTGGTCGATGCCGTGAAGGGTGGCGCGCTGGCGTCGGGAGTCGCGATGGCCAAGCTGGACAAGATTGAAGAGCGCAACGATGCCCCCGATTTCTCGCTCGAGTGGGCGCTGAAAGACCTCGACCTCGCGAATGCCGCGGCGGGGGACGCGGTTCTCCCGATAGCGGCCGCCATCGCCGGGCGCTGGCGCGAGCTGGTGGCGGAGGGCTACGGGCGCCTCGACATCAGCGCCGCCAGAATGGGTCTTGATGGGGGACCAATCGAGCCGGGAAACAGACACGCGGCGTGAGGCCGTCGCCTCGCGCGTAATGCGCGCCGGCCAACAAGGCATGCCGGGCACGATGACCACGGCAGTGCTTTACGCGCCGCATGACCTGCGAATCGAAAAGCGTCCGGTTCCGAGTCCATCGCACGGCGAGGTGCTGGTCCGGATTCTGTCGGTCGGGGTGTGCGGGTCCGACGTCCACTATTACGAGCAGGGCCGGATCGGCGATTTCGTCGTCCGCAGTCCTCTGGTCCTCGGACACGAATCGTCCGGTCAGATAGTCGAGGTCGGCAAAGGAGTCTCGCAAGCGCGGGTGGGCGAACGCGTCGCCATCGAGCCTGGCGAGGCATGCGGTCGGTGTGACCAGTGCCGGACTGGCAGATACAACCTGTGCCCGTACATCAAATTCCATGGCACGCCGCCTGTCGATGGCACTCTGTCGGAGTTCGTCAGTGTCAAGTCGGATCTCGCGTACAAGGTTCCTGACGAAATGAGCGACAACGCAGCCGCCCTGCTGGAACCACTTTCGGTCGGAATCTGGGCGAATCGCAAAGCTGGCACGCAGATCGGGACGTCACTGCTGATCGCAGGGGCCGGGCCGGTCGGCCTCGTAACCACCAAAGTTGCGCACGCCATGGGAGCAACCCGAATCGCAGTGACCGACGTTAACCGCCACCGACTGTCGGCCGCGCTCGCAAGCGGTGCCACGGAGATCGCAGTGCCTGGCTCTGATGACCTCGCCGACGACTTTGATGCTTTCATCGACTGCTCAGGCTCCCCCGCTGCCATCAATGCCGGTGTGCGCTCGGTTCGGCCGGCAGGAGCAGTCGTCCTCGTGGGCATGGGTGCGGACGAATTGAGACTGCCGCTCGAGGTCATCCAGCAACGCGAGCTGGTGCTCACTGGCACGTTCCGCTACGCCAACACCTGGCCCACCGCGATCGCCCTGGTTGCATCGGGCCGAGTCACGCTCGACGACCTGGTCACCGGCGAGTTCGGCCTTGGGGACGCCGAGCAAGCCATCACGGCGGGCCGCGATCCCAGCAGCATCAAGGCCGTGGTTCGGCCAGGACACACCGATCGCCAGGCACCTTAACCCCCGGCAGCCGGAGCTCCACTGCCTGGCCGACGGCCGAAACCGGAGCCAGTGGTGCACGTTCCATTCGCGCCTGGAGGCGTGATCCCAAGGGACGTCGCCTGAACGTTGCCCGAAGCATCTGGCGGGCCGGTCGCGCGCAAGCACTGGCCGACCTGAAGGGAAACCGCGCTTGCTGCGGAACTCACCGTCACGTTGGCCACGGTCGGCACCGTCACCGTCTGGCTGCCGCTGGATGCGGTCAGAACCGTGACAGAGGTTCCACTGACCGCTGTCACCTCGCCGCTCACGACGCTCATATTGGCCTGACCGCTAGGGATCGGCCGCGGGCTGGCGCCGGCGGGCGGACTGAATGCTGCGCCCCCAGTCGTGCAGCCCCTCGCGTTCTTGGGCGCAAGCCGCACCGAGGTCGCCATGATCAGCCCGGACGAGTCCTTCGCGCCGGTCGCGAAGATGCACTGGCCCGGCGTGATGTCGGCCAGGGTGGCCGTCGATGTCTTGGTGAAGGTCGTGGTGTTCGTATACGTGACGGTGACGTCGCCATTGGCGCCTGTGAGGATGAGCGTGTCGCCGTTGATCTGCACCAACTGGCCGGAGGCGCCGCCACGAGGCGCGCCGCCCGCGCCGGGGCTTGGTGATGCGGTGTTTCCAGCGCTTGCAGAGTTGCCGCAAGCGGCGACAACGAAGCTCGCGCCAATCCACATGACGAGACGGAGTCGATTCATGGATCCTCCCTGGAAGTTACTGGGCGCGCAACGCCTCGATGGGCGCGAGCCGCGCCGCTCTGAGAGCCGGGTAAACGCCGAAAACGAGTCCGACCACCACCGCCACGGCCACTGCTATCGCGACCGGAGCAGGGGTGATCGTGACCGCGATGTTGGCCGTTCGAGGCACGATGTAGCCGGCAGCCAATCCGGTGGCGACCCCGAGCAGGCCGCCAACAGCGGTCAGAGCACCGGCCTCGATCACGAACTGGCGGAAAAGGTCGCCCGGCGTGGCGCCCAGCGCCTTGCGCAGCCCGATCTCGCTGGTTCGCTCCGTGACCGACACCAGCATGATGTTCATGACCCCGATCCCACCCACCAGCAGCGAGATGGCGGCGACGCTCGCGAGCAGGATGGTCAGCGTCTGGGTCACCGCCTGCGCGGTGCTCAGCACCTGTGTTTGGGACGTGATCGAGAAGTCGGCCTGACTCGGATTGGTGATGCCGTGGGTCTGGAGAAGGATCTGGTTCGCCTCCGCATAGGCGGTGCCAAGATCCGCCGGGCTCGTCGCGCTCAGCAGGATGCGCTGCACGCTGCCGACCCCGCCGATGAGCTCGTCCTGGGCAGTCGTGAGGGGCACGACAGCCAGGTCGTCCTGGTTTCCAAAGCCCTGGCTGCCGGTCGACGCGAGGACCCCGATGACCTGGAAGGGGATCTGCTTGACCGTGATCAGGTCCCCAACTCCGACCCCGAGATTGGAGGCGGTGGTGGCCGCGAGCACGATCACCTCGGCGCTGGCGCTCATGTCGGCACTGGTGATGAAGGTTCCGCTGCCCATCGAGCGCGCGTTGGCGATCAGCCAGTCCGGAGTGCTGCCCGAAAGAGTGGTGCTCCAGTTGCTGGACGGGCTGACCAGCGACACCCGGCCCTGCGAGACGGGGGCAACCGCGGCGATGTCCGGCGCGTTCTGGCGGTCTGACAGTCCGGCCACGTCCCGCATGGTCAGAGAGTTCGCGCTTGCCCCCCCGCCAAACACTCCCCCGGAGACCGTGCTGCCGGGCGATACCGTGAGCAAATTGGTGCCGAGCGAAGTGATCCGCGCGGTGACACTGTCGGAAGAGGCCTGGCCGATGCCCACGGTGGCGATCACGGCAGCGACACCGAAAAGAATCCCGAGGGTGGTCAGCACGGACCGCAAGCGGTGACCGAGCAGGCTCCGGAGGCCGGTTTCGATCGTGTGCAGGATGCTCATGCGGCCTTCTGCTGCACGAGCTGCCCGTCGCGAAGATGAACCGTGCGCCGGGCGATGGGAGCGACCTCGGGGTCGTGAGTGATGACGATGATCGTGCGGCCCTGCTGATTCAGCTCTCGCAATGTCGAGAGCACTTCTTGGCTCGCGGCGGTATCGAGGTTTCCGGTCGGCTCGTCGGCCAGGATCAGATCGGGGTCGGTGACCAATGCACGCGCGATCGCGACCCGCTGCTGCTGGCCGCCCGAAAGCTGCGTCGGCCGGTGTTCGATGCGATTGCCAAGACCGACCGTCTCCAGTGCGTGGATGGCGAGCCTTCTTCGATCGGTCGCGTTGCGATACAGCAGCGGCAACTCGACGTTGCGCCAAGCCGACAGCTTGGGCAACAGCTGGAACTGCTGGAAGACAAACCCGATCCGGCGATTGCGCACGTGGGCGAGCTCCGTCTCGGTAAGCCTGCTGACGTCCTGGCCCGCGAACCAGTAGTGACCCGAGGTGGGAGTGTCGAGACACCCAAGGATGTTCATCAGCGTCGACTTCCCTGATCCTGAGGGACCCATCACGGCGAGCAGCTCACCGTGGTCGACGCGGAGGGAGAAACTGCGCAACGCCGCAACCTGCGCGTCACCTGATCCGTACAGCTTCGAGATCGATTCCAGTCGTATCAGCGGCTCTTGCTCGGGCGTCATGCCGACGCTCATCCGCCGGTTCCGCCACCCCGCGTGGCGCCGCCTCCTCCCCGTGCTCCGCCGCCGGCGCCGAGCGCGGTCCCAGTGTTGCTGCTCGGGACCGAGCTCGAGATGACCGCGATGACGACGGTCTGGTTGAGCTGCAGCCCAGACAGGATCTGAATGCGAGTCGGATCCGACGCGCCGGTCGTCACGACCACTGTTTGCGGTTTGCCGTTGACAACGATCTGGACGGTGCTTCCTGCGGCTGTCGTGTGCACGGCGCTCGTCGGCACGGTGAGGACATGCACGACCTGGTTGGTGACGATGGTCGCCGTGGCGGAGATCCCGGGCTTGATCGAGTTGCTGGTGTCAGTCAGCTGCGCAGTGACGACAAATGTCGCGACACCGGAACTGATGGTCGCGGCCGGGGAGATCGCGGTGACTTTGCCCTGCAGCGCCTGGTTCGAACCAGCCGGCGTCACCTGGACCGTCTGGCCGACGGCGACCAGGTTTACCTGGGCATCGCTCACTGTTCCAGTCACCTCGTACGAGCCTGGGCTGTAGACGACCACTGCGTAGCTCGATGAGGTGCCCGTTCCGGAACCGCCTCCGCTGACCGACTGGCCGGCGGAGATGTTGACCTGAGAGACGACGCCCGCGATCGGAGACTTGATGGTGGCGCCGTTGAGCTGGTGCTGCATCGTGTTCACGTTCGCCTGGGCGATCTGGATCTGGGCTTCGTCCATCTGAAGCGTCGACGCGGGAGTGCTCGTCCGCAGTGAGGCAAGCGAGCTCTTGGCGCTGGACAGCTGCTGTCGCGCCGTCGCCAGCGAGGCAGCGGCCTGGTCGTTGCTCTGCTGCGCCTTGGCCTTGGCCGCTGCGAGTGCGTTGTTGGCTGCGGTGAGAGCCGCTTGATCGGCAGCGACGGTGGGGCTTGGCGGCGTCGTCGCCTCATCGGCATTGACCAATGCCTGTGCGGCTGTCGCCGCCGCTTGCGCGACAGCGACCGACTGCGCGTTGATGGCTTCGGTGTCCGTGAGGCTGGTTTGCGCGTTGTTGGCGTTGACCTGAGCCGCCGCGACGCCGTTCTGCGCCGAGGTCAGGGTTTGTGGCGTCGCCCCGGCTCTGTCCTGGGCGAGCTTGGCCTGAGCCGACGCCAGCGACGCCTGGGCCTGCAGCACCTGAGCGGACAGGAGAGTCGCATCGAGCGCGGCCAGGGTGGTCCCCACGCCGACCGTCTGGCCGACCTGGACTGACACCGACTGGACGTTGCCCGAGGAGGCAAAGTTGAGGTCGGCCTCGCTGACCGGCTGCAAGTTGCCGGCCATGCCGAGCGACTGGGTGATCGTGCCGTACGTGACCTTGGCCGTCCGGTACGTGGTGGTGGGCTTGGCCGCCTGGGCGTACACGATGGTGCCGCCCAGGGCGGTGGTCAGCACGACAAGCGTGATGAGGACCTTCCGCCCCGTCAGGTTTCCGCGCAACAGTCTCTTCATGACCTGCTCCTATCGATCCGGCGCAGCGTGGTCTCCACGTGATGCGCGGCTCTTACCGCCACCGATCGGTACGCGAGGACGCCGGGCGTGCCCGCGACCATGCCGACCGCTACCTCGCCGAGGAGTTGCGCCGCAGACGAAAGGCCGGTTGGCCAACGAATCGAACGGGGCTGGCCGGTGACTGTGCCGAGAGCGTCCCTGCGCACTGACGGTCAGGCTGACCCTGGAGCCTGGGGGCCACGTGTGGGATTTATGAGAATCCACTTGGAATTCTGTCATCGACCTGTAAAGACGCGGCGCTGGTTTCCAGAAGGTTTGCGCGGTAGTTACGCCGCCCCAGTCGGTCAGCGTCGGATCCCCGAGGGCGTCACGGCGACGCCCACGGTAAGCACGTCCCCCCGTCTCGGCATCGACACGTCCGTTGGGCGCCGAGGAGAGCGATGAAAAGTCGCAACTCACTCGACGAATGGCGAACTCATTCTGGAATGTGGTTCGAGCCGTTGCGGATTAACCTCGTGCAGCTCGAGCGCCAACGCGACGGAAGGGATGAGCTGGCCACTGTGCGAAGGCGAGCCATCCGAGCCGCAGGTCCGGGCTCTAGCCGGTCATCCGTTCCGCAGCGCACTCCGCGGCTCGCCTCTGCAGGAGGTCACGCTCCGGCACGTTCTCCGTCAGCGACGCGGCGCGCAGGAACTCGGCGCCCGCCTCCTGGGATCGGCCGAGCTTCCTCAGGAGATCGCCCCGGACGGCCGGCAGCAGGTGGTACGACTTAAGCGAGGGCTCGCCGGCGAGCGCGTCGACAAGGTCGAGGCCGGCAGCGGGGCCGAAGGCCATTCCAATGGCGACCGCCCGATTCAGCTCGACGACTGGCGACGGCGCGAGCTGCGCGACCGCGTCGTAGAGCGCGACGATGCGCGGCCAGTCCGTCTCCGCCGCGGTCGTCGCTCGCGCGTGGCAGGCGGCGATCGCCGCCTGAAGCGCGAAGGGACCGAGGGCGCCCCCGAGCCTCTCCGCACGGTCGAGCGCAGTCAGGCCCCGCCGAATAAGGAGGCGATCCCAGCGCGCCCTGTCCTGATCGAGAAGGAGGATGGGCTCGCCGGTGGGTCCGACGCGAGCGCCCAGACGAGAGGCCTGGATCTCCATAAGGGCGACGAGGCCGTGGACTTCAGGCTCGGTCGGAATCAGCTCGGCCACGATGCGACCCAAACGGAGCGCCTCCTCGCACAGCGCCGGTCGGACCCAGTCCGCGCCCGCCGTCGCGGAATACCCTTCGTTGAAGATCAGGTAGATCACCTCAAGCACCGAGGCAAGGCGGGCAACGCGTTCGGGTCCGCTCGGGATTTCGAACCTGACGTGCGCCTCGGACAGGGTTCGCTTCGCGCGGACGATCCGTTGGGCGATGGTCGCGACAGGGACAAGGAAGGCCCGGGCGATCTCATCCGTGGTGAGACCGCCGAGGACGCGAAGCGTGAGCGCAACTCGTGCGTCCTTAGCGAGCACCGGATGGCAGGCCATGAAGATGAGGCCGAGGAGATCGTCTCCCATGTCCTCGTCGATTGCCGTGTCCAGGTCTGCTCCTTCCTGAGTCCGCTTCAACTCGAGTGCAATTTCTTCGTGTTTGCGTTCAAGCGTCTTGCGACGCCGGATCAGGTCGTACGCACGGTGCCTCGCCGTGCCCATCAGCCAGGCGCCCGGACGCTCCGGCACGCCTTCGGCCGGCCACTGCTCGAGCGCGGCGACGAGGGCGTCCTGTGCGAGCTCCTCAGCCGTCCCGATGTCGCCGATGACGCGAGCCAGCCCGGCGATGAGCCGGGCCGACTCGATCCGCCAGATCGCCTCGGTCGCGCGGTGCGCTTCGGTGGTCGCCGCCTCGCGGTGCCCTGGACCCCCGGGCGCGCGTCCAGTTCGCAGACCTATGGCCGGAGCTCCTTCACGTGCCCTCGTATTCGAGTACCTGACGGACCTCGAAAGTCCCGCCGTCATACGGTGCCCGCTTGAGCCACTCCAGGGCCTCGTCGATCGACCGCACCTGCCACAGCCAGTACCCGGCCACGAGCTCCTTGGTCTCCGCGAAGGGCCCGTCGATGACGGTGCGCTTCTTGCCGTCGAAACGGACACGCTTGCTTTGCGAGCTCGGATAGAGGCGGCCGGCCTCGAGCACCACACCTGCCTTGACCAGCTCGTCGTTGAACTTCTGATATTCCGCCATCGCCTCCGGTGTTGGGGGAGTCGCCGCCGCGCTCTGCTCGCCTTCCTTGGCCATGATCAGCACACGCATCTCTGTCTCCTTTTATTAAAGCTTGCACCTGGTGATGGGCTCGGACCGTTGAGGTCTCCCCCACTCATCGAATGAGAGATCGCCATTTCGACACGTGCTGACTGCTTGGAAAAATGTTGGCAGGTAGCATGTGGGCTACGGCTTGACGGGTTCCCCCGATGCCGCTGGACCTCACGATCGCGGCGATGAACTCGTGGCGCCGGACGGGGTCAGCGAAGTCCGGGCACGGAACGGGTCCCTTGGTCGAATGTCTGCCGCGAACGCCGCATAGGCATGGCCGACGTCAGCTGTTCTTGCTCTACGACGGCGCCGCGGTCGCCGCGCGGATGGACAGGATCGCGAAGGCCGCGGCCAAGGCAGTACGCGCCGCGGCCGCGCCGCATCGCTGCTCAAACCGGCGATCCCATCTGAGCGGATTACACGGCAGGCGCGGTGAGCTGCCCGGTGCGCGAGCATCGAGCGATGATCACGAGTAGGAGAGGCGGGGCCCCCAGTCCTTGCCGCGGCTTTCCGGCGTCCGGTCGAAGATGCTCCACATCGCCCACATGAAGTCGACATGGCGCATCTCTTGTCCCGGTTCAGGCTTGGCGAACCACAGCTCGCTGCTCCAGAAGTGATGGATCTTCCTTCCGCGACGCACAAACACGTGCGCAAGCGGAAATTGCTGGCCGTTGTCGGCCTCGGCACCGTAGTCGCGATTGAAACTGTTGCCTGCTGAGCACAGCAGTCGTGCATGCTGCCAGCCGCGGTTCCGAGCGTGCTATCGGAATTTGTCGATCGGCGCCTTCGCGATGGCCGCAAAACCAATCCGCTGCATGACGTGGCGAGAGGACCCGTCGACGGCGTCGATGATCGACGTGCACGACGGGCATGGCGTGTTCGATTCGGGCGACTCCGGAAACATAAAGTTGTAGAGGAAGAGCGTCCGCACCCCAGGAGGGAAGAGCTCCGACAGGCGAACGGTGTTGAAGCTTGCATCCCCAGGCGCCGAGGAATCGAATACGTAGTCGGTTTTCACCACGCCACCCAGGGGCAGCTTTCGCCGCTGCGCGGCGACCGCCTCGACCTGGCGCCGGAGCTTGACCTCGGCTTGCAGCAATCGATTCCGCGCCCGCCGATACTCGGCGCTCTCACCCGGAAACCTCGTCGCCATCTTCTTTTCAGCGATCTCTCTCCTTGATTACGCCGCCCAGTACTTTGAATTCGAGCAAACCTGGCGAATGCCTATGCGGGCTGCTCCTGGAGGAAGGCGAGGGTGGCCGCGGCCAAGAGCGGCGAGTTGCCGATGTTGTAGTGGGTCAGGCCTGGAAGGATCGCGAGCGCGTGACCGCCGTTTGGCCGCCCCTCCCCCATCCATCCGCCATCGCGCACTCCGCCGCCGAGCAGCTTGAACACTTCGACGTAGTGGCTCGGCGGGGCCATGTCAGCGTCGGCGGCGACCACGAGCGTCGGCATCTGGAGATCGCGGACCTCCTCGGTGAAGTCGAAGTCCTGGGCCATCGCTTCGCCGATCTTGGTCAGCAGGCGCGGGAAGTCCTCCGGGCGCGGTGCCACCCGCTGGTAGAGCTGATACATCGGCGTCTCTTTCATGAACTCGGCCGCGGCGGCGTTGACCTGCCCTTGCTGAACTCGCATCTCTGGATAGATTGCGTCGGGCCGCAGGTTCGCCGAGACCATGACGAGCCGCCTGACCTTGGCCGGGTACCTGGCCGCAGTTTGGAGCGCCACCCCACCGCCGAGGGAGTAGCCCACCACGTCCGGCTTGTCCAGGCCGAGATGGTCGATGAGCGCCGCGATGTCGCCGGCCATGAGCCGGACGTCGAGCGGTCGATCGATGTCAGCGGTACGACCATGTCCTTGCAAGTCGGCGACGACGACCTGGTGGCGCTCCGCGAGCAGCGGAAGGACAGGCCCGAACATCTCGCCCGACCCGAGGCCGCCGTGCAGCAAGATGAGCGGCGGCCCGCTCCCATGGGTCTCGTAGTAGAGGTTGATGCCGTTGACCTCGGCGTACTGGCCAGTGCCCTTCGCCTGCGTGGTCCTATCGCTGGTCATGGTCGTGCTCCTTGAATGAACGGTAGGTAAAGGTTCCGGAGATAGAGACTCCGCCGGTCCCCGGAATTCATCGGTGCGCAGGAGGGCGATCCCACCTTCCTCTTCCTCTGATTGTTGGAGGCATACCAGGGCCGTCGACGGACCCGGCACATCGGTTCCTACTGGGCATTGAGGATCCGTGTCAGGTCCTAACTCGTCGCCAACGATGAATTTTGAGATGTTTGATGGTCTTACCGCGTCATTGGATGACATCGACATCGTGGTCGAAGGCACGGCCCATAAGGTGACCGACACGGCGACGCTCGAGCGCGTGGCGACTCTTTACGCATCATTGGGTTGGCCGGCTCGCGCAAGCGGGGGAGCGATCACCGCGGAGTTCAGCGCCCCAAGCGCCGGACGCGGACCGTGGGACCTCTATGCGGTCACACCAACCGCCGCCGTTGGAGTCGCGACCAACGAGCCGCACGGTGCAACTCGCTGGCGCTTCTAACGCTGGCCGGAGACCATGATCTGAGTTCAGAAATTGGTCGGGGGACGGGACCCTATTTGAACTCGCGTCGGTGATCTCGCTGGCGGGGTGCTCAAACTCCCGAAGGCGTTTCCTCGTCCCGGCTTAGCTGACGAACGCTTTGACGGCCGGGGCTCAGGACATGTCCCCTGATGTCGTAGCGTTGCACCGTGAGCCGGGAAGTCGAGGACTTGAACCGGCGCCTACTGCGCGCCCGCGACGCCATGGACCGCGCCTACGCCGAGCCGCTCGACGTCCACGCCGTGGCCGCGGTGGCCTATGTGTCCGACGCGCACTTCATTCGCTGCTTCCGAGCCGTCTTCGGGGAGACGCCGCACCGTTACTTGCAGCGGAGGCGGGTGGAGCGCTCGATGTTCCTGTTGCGCGAGACTGACCGCAGCGTCACCGACATCTGCTTCGACGTCGGCTTCACGAGCCGGGGGACCTTCAGCCGCACGTTCCGGGAGATCGTCGGCGAGGCGCCGTCGAGCTATCGCGTGGGGAATGGACCGATGGTGGCCCCCAACTGCTACCAGATGTGGGC
>Ga0137371_10002314_pt1 | contig 15162 bp, 15 predicted proteins | sample SagtaG_7_FD_104919 | JGI IMG/M metagenome (GOLD analysis project Ga0137371, IMG submission 104919) | Vadose zone soil microbial communities from Sagehorn Ranch, Mendocino, California, USA - Sage1_R_40_16 metaG | ecosystem: Environmental > Terrestrial > Soil > Vadose zone | place: USA...
AGCCTTTGTTGTTTCAACATGGAATAGCAGGATGGAGTTGGAGCCATTTCTTGATTCGCTTGATAAGGTTCTTCCAATAGGTCACGAATGCAAACTTGTTTTCATAGACCAAGGCTCAGAGGATGGTTCTGTTGACTATCTAAGGAACCAGCAGAAATTTGGCCGAGATTTTTCCTTGCTTGTTGATGACCATAAGACGAGTTGGTGTAGCGCCAATGAACGTGGCATGATCAAGGCCCTTAATGATAACCGTACAGATTGGTTGGCTATCTCGAATCCTGATATCATCTTTACAGATGACTTCAAGACGCTTGTGGAGTACGTTAATTCTCTCAAGCCACCATACCCAATAGTGTCTTGCCTTTTGATGAAAAAGGATGGAACATTACAGGGAAAGCCAGTCAGGAATCTCAATTTCCTGTACATGTTTGTCTATGAAACTGTATTTGGTAGCATGATAGACAAGTTCATTTTTGGTGACAGGAACAAGAGGGCATTTACCAAGAATCTCAAGGAAATACCAAATGTCCCGATGAGAGTTGAACACCCAGCTATGAGTTTCTTTATGATTCATAAGGATACGTTGGCCAAAACCCTACTTGGTGAGCCATGGGGTAAGGCCTATACATGGGCAAGAGCTGATAGTGATTTGTGCCGAATGGCTGCGGCCAAAGGAATCAAGGTTGTTCTTCTTGGAAATGTTCGCATAATTCATGAAGGTACCCACAGTTACAAGCGGTATTCCAAATCCAGCCAAAAAGCCGATTTCGCTTTTGGTACAATACTTTTCTGTAGATACTGGGGAGAACATCCGCGACTCTTTACCCTAGCTTATTTCATTGACGCATTTGTGGGTATGGCATTTCGTATTGCACCACGACATCCCCAAAAAAGATCGTCATTAAGAGAGGAAATTCATAGAAGTGCCACTGTCTTCAAGGGAATCTACTATGCTTGGACAAGAAAAGTCGTTCAACATCAGGTCTAGGAAGGTCAAAGCTATGGGGTTTCTTAGAGACAACAAGCCTTTGGGGATTCCGGGCGTTGAGATTTCGTGAGTACCATTCGGAAGATAGCGCTGTACCCAAAATCAGAACCAGGCAATATGTGTCGAATACAAAATCTGGAGACAACTGTACTCGCTAGATAGCGATATATTTTGGGACAGAGACTACCCGTCACGCCTCTAAATGTTGGATCAGAATCTCCTGATAGGTAGCACACTGTTACTGACCCTTGGCCGTTTAGCGTATCTCAGAGCAATGCCAATACAGAGGGACGTCCGGGAAGCACAACTCCCTCTGTCCAAGCGTCTTCGGATGTCCGACTTCTTCAGGAAACCGCGTTCCCAGGACATTATAGATTCATTCCGAACGCTTCCTTACGGGACCTTGTGGTTTGCGATCAACCTTCCTATAATGCACCTTGCCAACTTCCAAGGTCGAAGATGGACCTACCTTCTTGCGTTGATCGATACTCCATTCATTTTGCTAAGCTTTAGGCTCGGACTCCTCGGGGCATTGATCTATATTGGGATAGGCACTTTCATGCTCTTCCAGGCTCCGTGGAATTTGAGCATTCTTTGGCTAACCGTTCTTAGCGTCTTATCTTGGGTATTCCTCGTTCTTGCACCAATCGCAAAACTCCCCGTTGGGATTCCTATGAGGCTTGGAAGCAGGGTCCGGGGTCTGCTGTTTCATCAGCGCAACTACATCTACTATGGTCTTCTCGGGATCCTCTGGTTGTTTGTCTTCTGGAGAACACTGTTACCCTCGCTGTTTGCGGGAACGTGGCTCGGCTCCATTGTCTCGTTTGGGGCGTAAACGACGAAAACCAGCATCCTAATCGTAAACTACAAGGTTCCGGAATTGCTGGAAAAATGCCTAGAAAGCATCCGGCAATACACTCGCGACTATGAGGTTCTCGTTCACGACAATAGCCCTCCTAACCCGAATCTCGGCTTCGCACGAGCAAACAATCTCCTCATTCGCAAGGCTCGCGGGGACTACATCGTACTCCTCAATCCTGACACTTGGGTTACTGAGGGATGGCTTGACCGACTTATCGAGACAGCACAATCCGACCCAAGAATCGGAATCGTCCAGCCCAAGACACTCCGCCCAAACGGACTCCTTGACAGCACAGGACATCGATACACCTTCTTCTACGGGGTCTACATGCCCGGCGACAGAGGAGCCGAAGAGGTCGACAACGGTCAATACGATACAAAGACTGAGCTCAAGACCTGTACTTTCGCAGCTGCTCTAATCAAGAGACGGGTGTTAGAAACAATAGGCCTGCTGGATGAGAAGATGTTCCTCTACTGCGAGGACATGGAATTCTGTCTAAGAGCAAAAAGGCATCAGTGGCGAGTGGTCTACTGTCCGACCAGTGTAGTATACCATGTTAGACACGGCTCAGCCGGGGCAGTTGTCAAGATATCTCCTTGGCAGGTCTACTTCGCATACATCCAGTTCAAATATTTCGGATTGATGCCGCTCCTCGCTTTCATCCTTACAACGATTGTCCATTTGCCATATGGAATACGCGGCAAAGATGCATCATACCTCGTGAAAAAACTGGCTATAATACCGCGGCTAAAGCGAATGATAACCTAACTGTCGGGGAAGGCGGAAGTTGCAACTTGATGGACGTACAACCAACCAGGAGAATCTCTTGACTAATGGCAAGATATTGATATAGCGTAGGTACCCTCTGCTCCTTCATGACACTGCTCAAACGGTTTCAACAACTTATGTGGAGAAGCTGGTTCTATTTCAGAGCCGGATACGGCACGTATATCGCGCTGCTTATCGGATATGCAAGCAACATAGTTGTGCTGTTCAAGCTGGGTGTCCAAGGAAACAGATATCTCGACCCGATTTTTCCAACCCTGGGGATTTTTACCATAGCTGGTGTACTTATCTCCGTTCCGGTGGCCATTCTTCTCGGTCTATATCATGTGAAGAGAACTGGAGCATACGCTGCCGACGCAGCTCTCTCGACTGAGTCGAATCCGTACGTCTACAAAGCGATTCCCGGGAAAGAGCGAGAAGTATTCATGCCGCTTTGGATCCTCACGGCAAAGGGCCTGGCAAGAATAATGGAGCAACAGAAGACCCTGAGCGTAGAAGAGAAGGAAGAGTTCGATCGTATCCTCACAAAGGCCGACATGCTACTCCAAGGCAAAATGGTAGGGCATCCCAGAGACCGGGTAAAAACAATAACTCGACAATAGGCATTTATTGGACAATTTAGGATTTGGATGATAATCAGGTTCTGGATAAACAATCGATTTCCGTGAGTAGTGATTGGGACGGCGAGAACGATTTGAGTCCAGATGTCCAGTGGACCCATCCCTACCTTTGGGAATTTGTGCAACTGCTCCCCCCCGATGGCCACAGCCTTCTAGACGTGGGATGCGGACGAGGTATTGTCGGAGCTCTAGCCCGAATCTATCGCGATTATGATCGGACGGTGGGAGTGGACGTATTTGAACCGTATCTGAAGTTCGTAGAACAACACAGATTCTATACCGAGATGAGGCGACTTGATCTCAACAGCCCCCTACCATTTGCTGACAAAGAATTCGATGTCGTGACATGTCTCGAAGTGCTCGAACATCTCAACAAAGGAGCGGGTACACATCTGATTGGAGAAATGCAACGAGTTGGAAGACGAATCATTTTCGGGACTCCCGACAGGTTCCACCAACAACCAGAATTCGACGGCAACCTGTTCCAGAAACACCAGAGCCTCTGGACCCCGAGAGAATTCAAAAGGCTCGGGTACAACGTAGTCAAGGCTCGTGGAAGGGTGAATATCTCCGTGGGCTCCATTCACATAACCAGCAAACATGAATATCTGGCGTGGCGGGATGCTTGAGGGTCTGAAATCTGGCAACGTTGTAGGACAGGTTGACTTCATTGTGGAGAATCCAAGATGAAAATGTGCCTAACAACTTCCCTTTCACAGCGTTCGTTCGAGTTTGAAGCTTCAGATTCTCGAATTCTAATATCATATTCTCAAGAGCCAAAAACTCGAACTTCCCAGCCTCCTCAAAACATTCTAACGAATGGTTGGAATGGTTGATTTCAAGGGCGGCACAACAATAACAGCTATTACTGAACGAATAGATGGCGGTAGACTTTAATAAGAGAGACTTGGAACTTTTTCCTCAGAAACTTATGCATGAAAACCCTTCTCGTTCAAGGTTGTTAAGCAAGCGTTCGGGCCTTCCTACGGCTATCCTTCTGCTCCTGGCAATAGCAATGCTTCCAGGATTTTCCAGATCAGCACAAGCCGCCACCCCTAATAGTCCATTGGCGTTGGATGGAGCGGGAGCCGGCGGATGCCCCAACACGACGATGTCTTGCTCAGCGACCCTTAGTACTCAGCATTCGGATGACATAATCATCGCCTTCACCTGGGAAGCACTGACTATTCAACCTCCGTGTAGTTTTACTATTTCTGACACTGCGGGTCTTCCGTGGGCGACCAGGTCCGGCATTGCGTTCGAGATAACGGGGCGTGGAGAGTTGCAAGAGTTCTGGGCCAGAAGCATCAACCCAATCTCGTCCGACAGTATTACTGAATCGATCAGCGGTTGTGGAGACGCCTACAACGGACTTATGGTCTTTGGGATAAGTGGCGCTAACTTCGACATTCCATTCGATCCCAAAAGTTCCCTTCCGAGTAATTCTCTGGGCACTAGCGGAGATACGTCTGTACTGGTATCTACTAATAATCCGGATGACATGGTCTATGCAGCCGTTGTGCACGGAGGTGTCACAGGTTCACTGACCCCTGAACAGGGCTTTACCCTCGTTCCCCAATCTTCTTCAACAGTTGCTGTCGAATATTCGGTTGCAAACTCCACGCTCACAAACTCAAGCGTGACATTCGGAGATCCTTTTACTGATAACTGGATGTCGATCGGAGACGCGGTGCAGGTAATGAGCACATCTCCGGACTTTTTCGTCAACGCGAGTCCGCAAAGCCTTACTATCAAGCCGGGCTTCAACGGAAATTCGACGATCACTTTATCCAGTTTTAACGACTTCACCGGGACGATCTCACTCAACGCAACGGTTTCTCCGAACACGATCGCCAAACCCTCAGCCGCTGTTAATCCGACTTCAGTTCCCCTATCATCCAATGGGACATCTATATCGATACTAACGATCTCGACATCAGGGTCGACGCTGCCTGGTAGCTACCTGGTTACGGTGGCAGGGTCCAATGGGACTCTTACTCGGTCCGTCAGTGTCTCGGTGCTGGTCCCTTCTCCAGACTTTAGTATAACGGCTTCGAATTCATCACTCTTCGTTCAAGCCGGCTTTTCTGTTAACGACACTATCATCGTCACAAGCCTTACTGGCTTCAGCGGCAATGTTACGCTAAGCACGTCATCCTTTGGGCCTGGAAATTTGACCGTAGTAATCCTACCGTCGATGGTCATGCTGGCGGCGAACGCTAATGTAACCGCAGTTCTTACTGTGATTGCTGGTTTCCCATTCTACACTCCGGCAAGTTTCACCGTGACGGTCACGGGGACAAACGGAGCAATATCTCATTCAGCTGGTATCTTAGTGACTGTCCTACCACCGCCGCCTCCTCCACCCGACTTTGGATTGAACGTCTTTCCACCCTCCCTCACGATCGTTGCAGGAGAGGCTCAAACAGTTGGAGTCTACGTGGTTTCGATCAATGGCTTCTTCCAAAACGTGACCCTGAAAGCGACTGTCTCTCCCCAAGTATCCAACGGGCCAGTGGTCTCGTTAAGCCCATCAGTCGTACGGCCGTTCTCCAGTGCAATACTCACCGTATCCACCACGGCACTCACGACCGTCGGCAACTACACAGTCACGATAACTGGAACAAGTGGGAACCAAAACCACTCGGTAACAGTCTTGGTTCAAATCTTGCCTCCACCTACTTTGACCCTTACCCCATCAAGCGGGCCTATTGGGACCAAGGTGCTGGTAAAGGGAACTGGTTTCCCAGTTCAATACGGGCAGACTGAAATCCTGCTGACCTTCGACGATCAGCTCCTAGGATTTACGTTCACTTCTAACGGTAGTTTCAATTTCACATTCAACGTCCCCGTCTCCCAGCCTAGCTTCCACTTGGTGAAAGCGACAGAACCTAGCTTCACGAGCAACGGCCTGATCGTGGTTTCCGCTCCCTTCCAAGTCTTAAGCAATCCAGTCAGTCCGTCGGTCAGTCTAACGGTCGGGACCATTTACTTCCCTGGAGATACAGCACTCATCAACGTTCTTGTGACAGAATCAGGGGTCCCGCTCTCTTCAAGTAGTCTACAACTAACTGTGACGTTGACGACCCCAAACAATTCACACGTGGTTCTTAGTACCACATCCCTCGGCAGCGGACTCTTCAAGGCTTCATACGCGATTCCGAAGAATGCTTCGATTGGAACTTACTCGCTTGTAGCTAGTGCTCACTTGCCAAGCGTGGGTGATGGTTCGGCTCTGGGATCCTTCGAAGTTAAACTGCCATGGCTATCATCGCAGGCACAATCTACAGCTACCGTTGCAGGAATCGCATCAATAGCGATGGTGGGGGTCTCCCTGTTCTCTTGGCGCAAGGGATACTTCCGAAAGCCCTCGAAAGAAACTCAAGCCGCGATCTAGACGGCGAATTGTAAGTACGTTCGACGCTGCAATCCCAAGATGCTTTCGATTCCCAAGTACGGAAGTGTCTGGTGATCCGGTTCGTCCTTGGAATCTAGTTGGCGGGTAAAGAAGGACCGTATTCTATTTTCTTGTTCTGAGTTGTTCTTCTATTGTTTTTAGCCTGTTCTCTATCACTGTCAGCTTGTCTAGTATTTCTTTGAGTATTCTTCCGAGGTCTTCTTCTCGGGGATTGACGTACTGTCCGGGTCTGAGCGGTGAGGGTATCGGTCCTATCGGTCGGGGACGGAGCGGGTCTGGAAGGCTCCCAGGTTCCAAGGCGTCTCAACTTCTACTCTCTCGTTTGGGTTTTGAGTGTTATCATCAAGGCGGCAATTGTACTCTTCAGAGTATCAAAAGTAGGAAACAGCGGAACCCAGTTCCTTCAGCGTGGAGAAGAGTCTAGGAAATCGCCCGGAACAAGCCCGAATCATGAATCTGGGAGGGGTGTGCTGTTTTCATACAGTTTCCTTGCGCTAAACCAACACTTTCGACCAGCCCGGACAAGCCTATTCCACGCCCTGATCAGCCAGACCAGCCCCGGAACAGCTTCAGCCAGCGAGACCCTCCCAAAAAAATCTCGAAAAAAGGTTGTCCTCGGGACACAATACAGCTCTTGCGAGACGCCTCGAAAGAGAGAATCGTTCAGAATAGTTCTAGGATGCTTTTCTCGCGCCCGTGCGGGCCCTCACAAGCGCAGGAGCTCCTATCGCACGCCCAGCCCTAGCCCTTCGGTGCCTCCTCATCTGCCCTAGTCGATTCGACTCTTCCTCAAACCGGCGCATCCAATCAGGAATAACCAGTACTCGAATCAGCTCTTGAACAGTCACACCACGACTCTTAGACACATCCTTCAACCTCATGAAAATTCCACGATCAAGAACCTGCATGAACTTCACCGACTCCTTCGAATCCCGCAACCCGACACAGCCACCGTCGAAGTACCAGTCACCTCCCACTATACATGGGTCACCTACTCTTTCTAGAAAATAGAGTCTAATTCAATATGTCAAAAACCGAATCAGCAAAACGGCAGATCTCATCGAGAATCCGTTAAAAGAACAATCCACTCCATCCCCCAAACTATGCTTGCATGCCTACTCGAAGGACCAAACAAGATCACGCTAAGAAAAGTCCCAGTTCCGAAACTATTCCGCGGAGATGTGCTTGTCAAGATGGAAGCATGCGGAATCTGCGGGACAGACCTGGAGAAGGTGGACGGACGACTCGGTCCAGGAGGAATACTGGGACACGAAGCAACCGGAACCATACAACACGTATCAGAAGGCGTCACAGACTATCATATCGGCGAGAGAATAGTCGCCCACCACCATGTCCCATGTTACAAATGCCCAACATGTCAGAGAGGCGATCTCACACTCTGCGAAGAATTCAAGAAAACAAACATAGACCCATGCGGACTCGCCGAATCATTCCGCGTACCCTCCTACAACGTCGAGAGAGGCGCGCTAGCACACCTTCCCGATCAACTGTCATTCGAAGAAGGAGCTATGATCGAGCCAACAGCATGCTGCATACGAGCCATCCGGAAGGCACAAGTGCAACACACTGACAACATCCTAATCGTAGGTCTCGGCCCGACGGGTCTTACTCAGACACAGCTCCTTCGAAGAATGACTTCCGGAAAGATAATCGGGACAGACATCATCGAATCGAGACTCCGAATGGGACACAAACTCGGTCTTGACGAGACGCTCGACCCACGGACCGAGAACGTTCCAGAAACAGTCGACAAGTTGACCAGCGGTGGAGTCGACCTCGCCCTCGTCGCCACAGGCAACGAGAAGGCGCTAGACCAAGCCTTCGCTTCAGTTCGAAAGGGGGGAAAAGTGCTATTGTTCGGAGCGCCTTCGATAGGTGCTGAGTACCAGCTCGATGTTAGCAGACTCTTCGCGCGCCAGATCTCGCTAATATCTAGCTACTCGTGCGTGGAGTCCGAGATGCATGAGGCGATAAGTCTCGTGTCGAGGAAGCTGATCGATGTCAAGGGTCTTGTCAGCGACCGGTTTCGATTAGGGGAAGCAGACAAGGCTCTTGAACACGCTAGGACCTCAAGAACAGCCGTCAAGACGATCATCATCTCGTAGGGAACGGAGAGTTAATTCAGCAAGACACGCCTCGGAAGAGTGGGAATGAGCGAATCACAGAATGCAATTTGAGTTCGACGAGAAGATCGACCACTCCATCCAAAAATCCATCAAGGCGGTGGTGCGCCTCTTCAAAGAGCGCCAGAAGCTCGCTCTAGAAAGTGGAAACCCGCAGTCACCTCCCTCGTACGCGGAGTTCGAGAGTGAACTAATGCAGATCCTCGAGTCGAACAAGCAAGCCGAACTTAACAAGCTGAGGACCCCGAGCCTGCGAGACTTGTTCGACCGAGCGTGGGCACAGAGGCTTCGCAACTACGCCACGCAGAAGGAGATGCGAGACTCTCACGAGGCGCTGATGCGCCGCTACTGAGAACAAATGCGGATTCCCCTCTCATTCGAATCGAATGTGCTTCACGCTGAAGACCCTTCTCGACGTTCGTGCCCTTGAACGCTAATGTTTCAATAATGGGACGAATATGAACCACGATAGCGCAATTCGGTCCAGTAGCGAGTAAACAATGCAATTCATGACCCATTACTCGATTTAAACCACAAACCCAGCCCGTTGAGCGACCGGCCCTCGTGGCTATTTCACGCTCCTACGTGAGTTTATTATACCAGCACGGGGCAGAACGCCGCCTCAGTTGAACGAGAAATGCCACAAGCATACTGTGTGAAATGCAAAGCAAACATCGAAATCAAAGACCCCCAGAACGTCACGCTCAAGAACGGCAAACCTGCCGTGAAGGGCGTCTGCCCGAATTGCGGAACCTCAGTCTTCCGCATAGGCAAAGCGTAGCGCCTCCTCTCCACAACCGTCAACCTCCTTACGTTTTTCGCACATCCGTCGTAGAACCTTTTAATCCGATCTGCTAATGGGACTATGGAGACTGCCGTGAGCAAAGCCATCTTCGGCTTCATGCTCCTTCTGACTATTTGCCTATCTGCTATGCTGCCTAATGAGGCGAAGGGAGCAACTTTATCCCCCAAGCGGTTATTCTACGTCGCCTCATCGGGCACGCCAGTGACACCGGCGACGCCGGGAATACTTACGTCCATACCCCCTTCCGGAAATTGTTCGGGCTGTATAGCGAATCTGACCATCACTCCGATCAGTTTCATAATGGCTCCGTCGCTGCAATCGCCCTTAACCATCAACGGTCCAGTAATACTCTCATTCTGGATAAACGGGTCATTTAAGCCGAGCGATCAAATCTCGATACGGGGGGCTTTCAGCTACAATCTACCAGGGCAGCCAGGCTGGTTGAACCCCAGCAATTATAGTCAACGAGTCTTCCCAGGGCTAACTAACGTCAACATCACACTGCCAATCTCGGCCATAGGCCTCCTTCAGACGTCGACAATCGCTATCGAAATTTCTGTCACACCGCTTCCTCAAAACTCAACTGTCGCGTTGGATTGGGGTTCAAGCTCAGCCCGTTCTCTAGTGATCGTTCCGATGTCGGATTATGAATCGCTGTTTCCAGCCAACACCATTACCATTCAGGATAGGTCGGACAATCCTGTTTCCTACTTCTATCTCAATGTTTTACCTCCAAACAATCTCGTGGTTGTAAAAGTGTTCGTTCAGGCTGCTCTCGGAATAACGGACATTTTGAAGGTAAATATGACCATAGAGGATCCAGGTTTTCGGCCGGCGGCCGGAGCGACGAACGAGACCATGAGGCTAGCGTCTGGGACGAGTCCCTACCAATACATTGCATCGTGGCCCTATCCTAATAATTCTACTCAGGGTACGTATCAGGTTCTAATCGATATTGTGGACGTTCAAGGTAATATCGCATACAGCTCTGCTCCCGCAACCTTTGGATTAGTCCCCCCAGGATACATCCCATTTCCCTATAACCTGATTCCATACTTTATCGTTGGAGGGGTCGGCGCGGCCGGCGGCATAGGCGGGGGCGTCTTCTATCGTAGAAGGAAGAGGAAGAGCTACCTTGTGCCGTTCGACCATTTCAACACTATTACTGGAGGCGGATTGGACGGCGGCACGGTTGTATCGGTGGAAGGCAATACGGGATCCGGCAAGACTCTCTTGCTTGAGCAACTAATGGGAGATGACCTAAGGAACGGACGGCCTTGCGTGTTCGTGACCACGGGGGACTTTCCCAACAATATTAGGGCGAGCATGAAGGCCATGGGAGTCGATATTTCAGGGTACGAACAGAACGGCCTATTGACGTTCGTTGACGGATACTCGGCTGAAGCAGGTCAAATGTCTCAAGAGAAGGTGTCTATCCCTTCACTGGGAGACCTGACAACTTTAGGTATCAAGATAACGTCGGCTTTGCCCTCTCCTTCTTTCAAAGGCGGAAGCCTATACTTCGACTCCTTAACTCCCCTTTCCTCCAAGGCAAAAGCCGATAGCATTGTCTCCTTTGTCCAGTCCGTTGGTGCAAAGGTTAGGGGCCTCTCGGGCAAGGCATTCTTTACAGTCGGACTAGGCATTGATGGTTCAGTTCAGCGACAGCTTGAAGAGACGGCCGACTGTATAGTCCAAATGGAAGCATTCGAGGAATCGGGTGCGCGAAAGAGGCGCCTCCGAATTATGAAGCTTCGAGCCCGGAAGCATCAGGAAGGCTGGTCGCTGTTCACAATTGAAGATGGCAAGGGTATAATCTTCTACTCGAAGAAACCAAAACGTTAACCCGAGTCAGAAGACTTTGTCTCTCGGGAAAACCTCCATGCCGGTTGTGCCGAACTGGTAGGGCCTGATTTGCGTGTCGTGAGAGATTCCTCGCATCTTCTCGATCTGTACAGCTCTCACGATGTTGCCCTCATGGAACAGAGAGTGCAGCAATACCACCCCGTGTGACAGGAACTCTTCTAGCTGGAAGCGCCGGTCCATAAGCGACGTCTTGAGCTCGCTGGTTATGAGGGAGGTGCAACCTGAATCAGCTAAGGCGTCAAAGAAAGCGACAGTAGCCCTGCGTCTCTTCAACTCTTCAACATAACGTAGCATGAGAGAGGTCACTGGGTCGAGCGCGATTCTACGAATATTCTCCCCCTCCACAATCTTGTTAATGGTTTTCAACAGTTCAGAGAAATCCGTCACGTCAAGGGGTGCTCCGTACGGCGAGGGAAGACCCTTGTCCGGACTTCCAGTTCTTCTGAGTCCGCTGGCGTCGATGAAGAGTAGTTTTCCCTTCTTTTCCATTCCGTCGATGTCCCAGTCATAGGATTGGAGATTCTTCTTAACCAGATCCGGGTGTTCGTCAAGAGTGACGTATAGGCCGGTCTCACCTAGCATAGCGCCATGATATAGGTACTGGAGAGCGAAGGTTGTTTTTCCGGATCCGGGGCTTCCAACGACGAGAATGCATCGTCCTTCGGGAAAGCCTCCTCCGAGAAGCTCGTCGAGACCTTTGATACCTGTGGCGACCCTCTCCAATAGAATAGCCGAGAATCGTTGTGGGGTCTGAGTCTATAAAAACAGTATCTCGAAAAACCGGCTAGGCCTCGACAAACTTTCCTTGTGGATTCTCAAGCCAAATCTTGGAAGATCCGAGCTTGGATGTGTTCTTCTGGGATAGAACATCGTGTGCAATTTGCCTGTTGGCTGGATCAGCGGCGAGGTTGCAGCCGAGAGCAAAGCACCAGCAGACTCCCATGAAAAGTAGAAGATAGTAGATCAAGAGACTGAGCACTGGTCGAGCTAGGATTGAGTACAATAGTGTGAAGCCGCCGGATGCTCCAACAACGAATGTTAGGAGAGAAGTGTGGAATGGTCCAACGTCGATGGTTCTTAGGCGTAAGCCACCAAAATATGGGAGAGCTAGGGCGACTACGGGTACCATTAGAGATCCGGACATTGTTAGTGTAATGTAGTCTCGCGTTACCAGAGAAATGATGTCAGAGGTCTTAGAGAGAGGCGAGACTATTGGAAAGACACCGTGTCTCGACATGTAAATGACGAATGAGACGACGACAGCGAGGACGAACCCGAAGTAGACCAGCTGCCGTCTGAGAGTTAGTCTGCGCCCCTTTCCTTTTGCAATTTCTTCTATGTCGGCAGCTTTTGATGCTATGACGCTCTTCCCCGCATCACGTACAGGTAAAGTTTGATAGCTCTGGTCGAGACTACTCCGCCGAAAAAGAACATGTAGGTATATCCCAGTGGGATTGCGATCAGCGAGATTACTAGGGTGCTAACGACGGCGAGCTCTATGATGAGTGGTCCTGTCTGCGTGTTTCTGGGAATGAACCTGTCTGCTAGGAGAAAATTGAGGACTTGGACCGAGCCGATGAGGAAGAGTACAAACGATGTAGCCAGGCAGAGACAAAAGTTTCGGCGGTTGCGCGATCGGGAGAGTTTCGGGTCCAATTCTCTCCAGCCCCTGTCGAGTTCAGTCCAGCATATTTAGGAGGGCTGGTCCCGTCCGTGAAGAACGACGGTTAGGAGGAGAAGAGGATTGCAAGAAGAGACTGACCAGGTTCTCAAGCTTGTCCGGACTTATCGTCCCGAGGGTCGCGTCTCCGTCAGACGGATTGGAAGCTTCGTAAACGATGTTTTCCTTGTCGACGTCAATGGCGAGAAGCTTGTAGTTAAGCGGTACACGAACTGGGTTTCGTTGAAGTGGGTCACGCTCAGCCTCTACGGTCTCGGAAGCGTACGGTTTTCGATTTCTGGCCGTCGACGGATGGAAGCGGAGTACGCGTTCAACTATCTATTATCACGAAGAGGATTGAAGGTTCCAGAAATTCTAGGAGCAGACATACGGTCAAGATCAATTCTGTTCTCCTACGTGCCCGGCGATGGTCTTGCAGTCCTACTGCCCAAGATCGCCCAGACTGGCCAACTAGGACAGAGAGAAGTCGAAGCTTCACGCGAGGCCGGGCTCCTAATGGCAGGGGCCCATGGACTGGAGGCTGCGTTGGGAGATACCAAGCCTGAGAATTTCATCGTCGACCGGAGTGGAAGTGTGACACTCGTGGATCTGGAACAGGCACGTGAGAACGGGGACTACAGCTGGGACGTAGCCGAATTTCTCTACTATTCCGGCCACTACTGGCTTCCCTTCAACAAAGCCCTGTCCAGCTATGTTGACGCGTTCGTCAAAGGCTATCTAGAAGCGGGGTCCGCGCGAATTCTTCGCAAGGCTGCCTCTCCAAAGTACGTTAGAGTATTCTCCGTCTGGACCCCCCCGAATATTCTTCTCAATATAAGGAAGAAACTTCTCGAAGCCTAGCCTGTCCAACATAGGCGAACAAGCTATTGCGGTGGATAATCAGGCAGTAATACCGAACCAGATCTTCTAAAGAATAACCGCGACTTCAAAAAATCGTTCAGAATGAACCGGAACCAAGGGTTCGAGGCCCCGTTTTACGATCCGACCATTGTCTCGAAGGAAAAGTTGAACGATGCAACCTTTATCGATCGCCTCGACTCACCCGTTTTAGCCCTAGATTGGCCAGAATAGTTCAGAACAGTTCCAGACAACAGGTCGACTCCCCAAAAAAAGGGGGTTGCCTGTAAAGGTCCGTGCCGTGAAAGTGCTCTTTGGGAGTATTCCATTCCGAATGACAATAGAAGACTGCTCTACGCATCAAGCCTATCCAATGTTTCCGGATATTCCAGGCCTTCCTGGAAAAACGCTTGTCGAAGTTGCTGGTCTTAGTAGTCTTCGTCGCCGCCTGGCTTTGGAAAGTCCTTTCCTCCGCCCGGACCACCCTTCTCGACCGACTTTGACGCAATCACATCGTCGATTCGCAGTATCATTGAGGCAGCTTCCGATGCTGACTTGACGACCTGTTGCTTGACCCTCACTGGTTCTAGCACGTTAAGTTTCTTCATGTCTTTGACCTCGCCAGAAAACACGTCCACTCCGAACCACAGGTTGACCGGTTTCTCGTGTTTCGACCTCAGCTCAACCAGAATATCGATAGGATCGAGACCCGCGTTCTCTGCCAACGTTGTCGGGACTGCTTCCATCGCTTCTGCGAAAGCTTCGATGGCGAGCTGTTCGCGCCCGCCAACTTTCACCGCGTAGTCTCGCAGTCGTTTTGCGAGCTCTGCCTCTGGTGCTCCTCCGCCCGCAACGATCTTTCCATCCTCGATCGCGTTCCTCACAACCGAGAGCGCGTCATGCAATGATCTGTCGGCCTCATCCACGACGTGCTCCGTCCCTCCGCGAACAACAATCGTTACCGCCTTCGGATTCTTTGCGTCTCGGACATAGATCAGCTTGTCCTCACCGATCTTTAGCTCCTCGACGAGTTTAGCATCGCCCAGAGACTCTTTCGTGAGATCTTTGACGCTGGCGACTATCCTTGCGCCGGTCGCTTTCGAGAGCTTCTCGAGATCCCCGGAACTCACGTTCTTGACCGCGGCGATTCCGTTC
>Ga0137371_10002316_pt1 | contig 15159 bp, 11 predicted proteins | sample SagtaG_7_FD_104919 | JGI IMG/M metagenome (GOLD analysis project Ga0137371, IMG submission 104919) | Vadose zone soil microbial communities from Sagehorn Ranch, Mendocino, California, USA - Sage1_R_40_16 metaG | ecosystem: Environmental > Terrestrial > Soil > Vadose zone | place: USA...
ACTGTTTTGAAGCGGCGAGCCGGCGTCTTTTCCAGGGCACCTAAGATGACCTGCTCGACAGCATAAGAGATGGCAGGATTGAGGAGCGACGGAGGTGTGGGTTGTTCTTTAATATGCTTCAAGTAGATCGACAAGGGAGTGCTGCCCTTAAAGGGCACTCGTCCCGTTAACATTTGATAGAGCAAGATACCAACAGCGTAGATGTCGCTGCTGGTAGTGGCGGGCTCCTCTGCTAACTCGGGAGCCATGTACTCAGGAGTCCCGATCAAACAACCTGATTGCGTGATGGTGGAAGTCTCTTTTAAATCTGTAGCCAGCCCAAAATCCGCAAGATAGATATGCTGCTCATCTTTGAGCAAGATATTTGAAGGCTTAATGTCACGGTGGAGTATGCCATGGTCATGAGCAAATTGCAGCGCAGATGCGATCTGTTCGAGTATGCTGCCAACTTCTTCCTGGGTAAGCGGTCCCCTGGCCAGGCGCTCACGCAGTGTGCCACTTTCGATATAGGGCATGACACAATAGTGCCAGGAACCGTGTACTCCACTCTCGATGATGGGCAGAATATGCTTGTGCGAGAGGGAGCTGAGGGTTTTTACTTCGCGTTGAAAGCGCACGAAGTAATCATCTTCGCTGCAATGAACCACCTTAATGGCAACTGTGCGCTGCGTGCGTTCATCAACTGCGAGATAAACTTCCGACATGCCCCCTCGCGCTAAGCGGCGTTGAATAGTATAGTAGGCAAGCCTTTTTTCTTCTAATTCCTGCATATCAGTTCCAGCATTGTTTTTTGTGTTTCATTTGCCTTCTATTACCTAGTAGGTACACGGTTCGTTATAGCTATTAGTGTCAATCCATAAGAAAGGATTTAGCTGTTATGCCAGATCGTCTTGTCTACTCCACTGATGGTGGAAGAGTTTCTAATTGCCCGCGTTGTGGATTGCCATATAAACAGTGTCGCTGCGATCAACCGTCAAGTGGAAGCGGGCAGGGGGGCCAACCTGCCAAAAGGGGCGATGGCATTGTGCGTATCATGCGTGATCGCAAGCATCGCGGCGGCAAAACAGTGACGGTCATCACAGGACACATTTAGTACCATAGACAATATGCTCAAACGCTTACGCTTACTCTGTGGATAGTCCATCATTTTACGGGCAGGAGAGGATGGTTAATCCTCTCCTGATTTTTGATGTTCTTTATCTGTTCAGACTCGCATGGCTTCTTCCGTCCTTCCGTCCCAGGTGGGAGAAAGTGGAAATCAACTATGATACAATACAGAACATAACCTAGTGCGAAGACTCTTAACCTTTTCTCTGTGCCATTCCTCAAGGCCGGGTAGCTTGGCTGTGGCTTGAGGATGATCCGCTTGAGAATACTGCAATTAACGATGAGAGGAAGACCAAATGCAGCCAGATCGTCTGGTTTATTCAACAGAGAGCGGACGCGTGACGACCTGCCCTACTTGCGGGTTGCCATTTAAAAACTGCCGCTGCTCTCAACCGACCCAACCGACTCGTAAAAGTGATGGATTTGTGCGTGTGATGCGTGACCGTAAAGGGCGCGGAGGGAAAACTGTCACAACTATAGATGGGATAATGGGAAGCGAGGTAGAGCTGACTACGCTGGCACAACAACTCAAGAAGTTGTGCGGCTCTGGTGGCACCGTCAAGGACGGGCATATCGAAATCCAGGGAGACCATTGTGATAAAGTGATGGCGAAATTGACTGCTCTGGGATACAAGGTCAAGCGTGCTGGTGGGTAAGAGTTCTCACAAAGGGAGCCGTTGTATCGCGCTACGAAGCTAGTTAGATCAGGTTATAACGAATCCAGCGAGAAGGGAATAAACGCCTCTCTTAATTTTTCAAAATCGCGTCGGAAAGAACGCCTTCGCCATCGGCGGGAGAGCCTCCAATCGTGTTTTCTTCACTCGCTGGGAGGACTTTAGAATGTTATGCAGAAGCGCGGGCGTAGAGGTCGCTCTTCTTACTGAGCTCTTTGGTGGAGCCATTCTTATACAGAAGAAACACTCCTTGCTCCTGGTTGGAGCCTCAATAAATTCGGGTGAGGATCAGTAGCTCATTGCACCACTTGTCAGCAGAGCTTCACGATGCTATAATAACAGCAATTCGGTCATCACTCGTTTCTGACCCGTTGATTGGAACTCCAGAGCAAGAGAGACATATATGCCTGTTAGCATCTTCTTCTGTTACGCGCGAGAAGACGAAGCACTGCTCAAGAAACTCAAGGTGCATCTGAGTCCGCTGCAACGGCAAAGGCTGATTAGTGTCTGGCATGACCGCGACATTAGCGCAGGAACCGAATGGGAGCAGGAGATCAAGACACATCTGGACGCAGCTCAAATTGTGCTGCTGCTGGTGAGTCCTGATTTCATAGCTTCCGATTACGCCTATGACACTGAAATGCAACGCGCCCTGGAGCGTCATAGGAGAGGTGAGGCGAAGGTCATCCCCATCATCCTGCGCCCTGTCTACTGGCACGGGACGCCACTTGGTGAGTTGCAGGCGCTGCCAACCGATGGTAAGCCGGTGACAAGCTGGCAAGATCGGGATTCAGCATTCTATGATGTCGTTAAGGGAATTCGCAAAGTAGTCGTGCAATTGATTAATCATCATGTTTCGGAAGAAACGCAGCACGGGCCCGAACAAACAAACGCTATTTCCCCTATTGTTCAGCAGAGAGTTGCACCACCGCCACAAGAACCGACATTTATCAATCCGCTCCCTTTGCCTATCCCACCTCTGCCTTTCCCATCTCCGGGCGAGAAATTGGGAGTGCTTCGTGTCCTCTCAGGCCACAACGATTCTGTTCTGTGTCTGGCGCTCAGTGCGGATGGGCAGAAACTGGTGAGTGGAAGCGCAGATCGGACCATTAAAGTCTGGAACCTGGCCACAGACCAAAAAGTCCAAACTCTCACCGGTCATACGCAGCCTGTTCTCAGTGTAGCGCTCAGCGCGGATGGGCAGAGGCTGGCGAGCGGAAGTGTAGATCGGACCATTAAAGTCTGGAACCTGGCCACAGACCAGAAAGTTTACTCCCTCGAAGCTCATGCTGATGGTGTTTGGGGGGTAGCGCTCAGTGCGAATGGACGCATTCTGGTCAGTGGAAGTAGAGATCAAACGATCAAGGTCTGGGATTTCTCTACTGGTCAGAAAATAGGTTCCCTCACAGGCCATACAGACTATGTTACCAGTGTAGCCATCAGTGGCGATGGACGCATTCTGGTCAGTGGAAGTTTCGATCAGTCGGTCAAAGTCTGGGACCTCTCTACAGGGAGAGAGCTGCGCACACTCACAGGCCATACAGGTCCTGTTTGGAGTGTAGCTCTCAGCAGCGATAAATGGATCGCGGTGAGTGGAAGCGCAGATGGGACGATCAAGGTGTGGAAGCTGTCCACAGGCCAGGAAGTTCGCACGCTCACAGGCCATACAAATGATGTTTTATGTGTAGCAATGAGTGAGAATGGGCAGACCCTGGTCAGCGGTAGTCGGGATCAGACAATCAAGGTATGGAAGCTGACCACCGGTCAGGAAATGGATGCTCTCACCGATCATACTGATGCTATCTATTGCCTGGTCCTCAGCAGTGATGGGCAGACGTTGGTGAGTGGGGGTGAGGATAAGACGATCAAGGTCTGGGGTGTATAAAGATTTTTGAGTTGCCTGACTCTCCTAAAATACACTCGCGAAAAAACCTCCCTTACCGCGTCTACTTGTATATAACAATATCTGTAGTTTCCAGTAATTTTGTATGCTTCCTTCCTGTGATAAGTCTTCTGTATGTTTTCTCTCTGTGACGAGTCTTGTACCTGTTCCGACGGCCTGAGAGCGCCGCTACAAACGGCGAGACGATGAGCGCTGCTATTTTGCCCTGAAAGGCTCCTATCCCTGCTCATGAGCCGACAGGACTCTCGTCCCGCCTGGAGAGACGCTGACGCCGCCTGAATGGCTACGATTTTCACCATCCTGGAATGAATCGCTATGGCTCCAAATCGCGTTAATCAACTGCTCGGCAAATATCGCCTCATGGAGTACCTGGGAAAGGGAGGCTTTGCTGAGGTCTATCTGGGGGAGCATCAAAACCTCAAGAGCTATGCGGCTCTGAAGGTGCTGCACGTCACGCTGACAAAAGATATGGCGGATGCCTTGCTGTTAGAGGCACAAACCCTGGCTCAGCTGGTGCATCCGAATATTATGCGTGTGCTCGATTATGATACGCAGGATAGTACACCTTTCATTGTTATGGAGTATGTGCCCGGCGGAACGCTGCGCAATCACATTCCACGCGGCACACGCCTTCCCCTGTCCACAATAGTTTTCTATGTCAAGCAAATCGCCTCAGCGCTGCAATTCGCGCATAGCCGCAGCATCATCCACCGCGATGTCAAGCCGGACAATATGTTGCTTGCTACCGAACAGCATATCCTCCTCAGCGATTTCGGGCTGGCTCTGTTCGCTCCCAATCAGCTCAGTACGCAGCCAGGGATGGAGAGCACGATCCTCTATTCAGCACCGGAGCAATTGCAGGGCAAGCCTGTGTTCGCCAGCGATCAGTACTCGCTCGGCATTGTGACCTATGAGTGGCTCTGCGGCGTTCGTCCGTTCGAGGAAGGAGGCCCCTTTCAGATCGCAAATCGGCATCTCTTTAGCCCGCCTCGTCCGCCGCGCGAGATCCGCCCTGATCTGCCACAGGCCGTCGAAGCCGTTGTGCTCAGAGCACTGGCTAAAGAGCCGCAGCAGCGTTATCCAGATGGGCAAAGCTTCTCGTGGGCGCTAGAACACGCTTGCCAGTATCATACGCTCGAAGAAGAAGATACAGAGATCATCAGCCCGCGCAGGGCAATCCCACAGGCGCCAGCGCGGGAGGAGCATGCTGGCGCTTCTACGGCTCCCCAAAGGGCTGGCTTCACCCGCGTGTTTCTTTCATATCCGCCCACCAATGAAGATTTTGCCAAACGCCTCAAAGCTGACCTGAGCAAGCAAGGCGTGTTTTTCACTAACGACTACACCTTTGGTCCAGCCGATCAGCGCGATCCAGAACAGATCATGCAGCAGGCCGTTCGTGCCGCCCACGTCGTACTGGTCGTGGACTCTGAGGCTACCAGATCATCGAAAACGGTCAAGGAACATCTGCGCGCTGCCGCGACGTACCAGAAGCGATTTGCATACGTCTGGATATCTGGTCTGGGCGTTGCTTCTCTGTCGTTCGGTTTCCAGGGTCCGCCGCCAGAGGTTATCGATGCTCGCCAGAATCGCTATTCGCAGGCGTTGGACGACATTATCGAGTATCTGAATGAAGACATCGCCACGGCTACGGCTGCCCTCCCATCCGTCACGCAGCAAGAAGATAGGGAGCCGCGTAACCCTTACAAAGGATTGCGCGCATTCACAATGGACGAAGCCGATGATTTCTTCGGTCGCATCAGACTCATTGACAATCTGGCGAGCAGAGTACAAAGGCTGGTGACAGAGCAGCCCCACAGAGCGGGAAATCGCCTCCTGGCACTCATTGGCCCCAGCGGGTCCGGCAAGTCGAGTGCAATGCTGGCCGGTCTGCTGCCCCGACTCCAACAGGATACGATACCCGGCAGCAAGCAGTGGATCTATCTGGAACCTATGAGGCCGGACCGGCATCCGGGTGAATCGCTGGCCCTCACGCTCGCCCGGCGGATGCCGCACCTGAGTCCGCAATCCATCCATGCAGATCTGGGAGAGGAGTCGGCTCGCGCCCTACATATTTTTGCTGCATTCCTAGCCCGACAAATTCGCCAACCAGATCCACGGACAGGGGCGCATGTCGTGCTGGTCATCGACCAGTTTGAAGAGGTCTTTAGCCCCATGGTGAGCGAGAGAGAACGCCAGCACTTTCTCGATCTGCTCACGACCGCCGCGACGGAGCCAGGGGGACCGATGGTTGTTCTGCTCACTCTCAGGGCTGACTTCTACGGCCATACCATGCAGTACCGGGAGTTGAATCGCCTGATCGAGGCAAATCATGTTCCGGTGACCCCGATGGATCTGGACGATCTGCGAGCCGTGATCGAGGGTCCTGCGGCTCTCCTTGATGTTCGGGTGTCTTTTGAGGGCAATCTTGCTGGCGATCTGCTATTTGAAGCACAAGGGCAGGCTGGAGCCTTGCCTCTGTTAGAGTTTACGCTGGATCAGCTATTCCAGATGCGCGAGGGCACCATACTAACGCTGCCAGCCTATAAGCAGATCGGCGGCGTCAAGGGCGCGCTGGTCAAATGCGCCGATGACGTCTACTCGCAACTGCCCAATGAGGAATATCGGACACTGACTCGTGCTCTCTTCTTGCGCCTCATTGATCCCGGTCCAACTCCGCAGGATGCCACTCGCCGCCGTGCTGCGCTGACCGAGCTGGCACTACCCGACGAGAAGCAAAGAACCATCATTGCAGCCATTGCCGACGCATTTGTCGCTGCTCGTCTGCTTGTTGTCAACGAGCAAGGCGGGGAGCGTACTATCGAGGTAAGCCACGAAGCTCTGATTGAACGCTGGCCGCGCCTCTTCATCTGGCTGCGCGAGGCTCGATCCGATATCATTCTCCAGCGCACCATCAGCAATGATGCCCGCGAATGGCAACGGCGCGGCGGGCCAGTAGATCGTCTGTACAGCGGCAGCGAACTCATCGAGGCGCTGGCCTGGGAAAAGCGCAATTTCCCGAATCAGGACGAGGCCGACTTTCTGCGTGCAAGCGTCACAGAGCAGAATCGCCGGGAAAACGAAGAGCGAATGCGCCTGCAAGAGCAAATCAGGACGCAGCAAGAGCAAATCAAGTTGCGGGATAACATCACGAAACATCAGAGCCGCCTGCTCAGGGTCCTGTCCATTTTTACCATCATAGTCATCATTTTGGGATCGCTGGCAACCTATAGTTACCTCAACGCGAAGGACGAGGCGCTCAAAAACGCTTCACGTGTGTTGGCTAACAGTGCCGATCAGGCATTAACACAACACCAGATTGACCTCGCTTTATTGCTCAGTATCAAGGCGCTACAGGAACACGACACTCCAGAGGCTCGCAATAGTCTGTTCAATGCGCTCATGCAAAGTCCACATCTCGCAGGTATACTCAGCAATGGATACAATTATCCTCAACCATACGACTCTAGCCACATCCTCGCGCTGGCATTTGGCAAAGACGAGCAGACGCTTTATACCTACAATGGGTCACATCAGATCCTCCACTGGATTGTGCAAAAGCACACCTATCAACCAATCACCATTCCAGTAAACCTGAAGGCAGAGACTCAATTCGATCTCGCTTTCAGCCGGGACAATCACACATTGGGCATTGTAAGTAATGACGGAATATGGTTAGTAGATCTCCAAACCAACACCGCACGCCCATCACTAGCACCTCCACTAGCAGGGATACCTGCCACCATTCCACTCAGTGCAGCAATCGCCTTCAGCCACGATGGAGGACTGGTTGCAGCCAGCCGGTGTGACAGTTACCCTCACTTTGCCCCTGATCAGTCTCCTCCCCCGTGTGCAGAGAGCAAGATTTCTATCTGGAATACACAAAATGGTCAGGAGGCTCGCTCTTCATTCACAATCAACATGGATACCCTTGGTCTTGCGTTCAGTTCTGATGGCACACAGCTTGCCATAGCTAGTCCTACAACCATTATAGTAGTAGACATCGCAACAGGTTACCAAAAAACATTGCCGCGAACGAATACGGATATCATCAGCATTGCCTTCAGCCCCAATGAGAGGAAATTGGCAGCCGGTAGCCAGGATGGGACAATCCATATGTGGAATACTTCAACAGGGGAATCTCTCTCAGTTTTTTCTGGACACAAAGGTCCAGTTGAAAGCATCGCCTTCAGTCACAATGGCAATATCCTGGCTTCTGCGAGTCAGGATGGGACAATCAGGCTCTGGCAGGTAAGTACAGGCACAGAGATGGCTGGCTCGCCATTTATTGGTCATCCAGATCAGGTGTTTAGTATCGCTTTTAGCCCTAATGATGCGATGTTGGCTTCCGGTGGCAAGGATGGTTCTCTCATGATATGGGACATGAATGCTGAAGGGACCATTAATCGGCGGCTGGCTGATGCTGGAGGCACACATAATGTTCTTTTGAGCCGCGATGGTAAGATCATTATAGGAACCGATGACGGCAAGCTCTTGCTTCTAGATAGTAATACGGGGGAGTTGCAGAAGACACTTAAAGAGATGATTGCCTACCCGATCTCCCCATTATCAGACGTATCACCGCGTGCAATTACATCGATTACGCTTAGCGGCAATAACAAGATTTTAGCAGCAGGACGAGCAGATGGCACTATCCTTCTCTGGAACTGGCAAACAAAAACTCTTATGCGGCCCTCTCCATTGAAGTATAGAGGTCATCTTACAAAGGTGGTGCTGAGTGATGATGGTAATCTCCTGGCAGCGGGGGGTGATGGACCTGCTGTGATGATCTGGAATCTCAACATGCCAGGCAATGTATCTGTATTCCCCGTTAACGCAGCACTCCACATTGGAGCCGCGATAGCATTGAGCAATGATGGCAAACTACTGGCAGCAGGAAACTGCGCAACACAGCAAGCTGGCAACTGCTCGAAGTCAGAAGTGCTAGTGTGGGCAGTGGGAACAAATCAGCCTCCTACTCATCTCTTCACTGACCATCAGAGGCCATTTCTGGATGTAACCTTCAATCCTGATGGCAGTATCCTGGCGGTCAGTAGTTTCGACGGGATCAGATTGTGGGATACCACAAAACACACCACTACCACCCTAACCGTTGACTCTTCTATCAGCCAACCTGATCTGTACTACCGAACCCTTCATTTTAGTTTTGATGGCAAGCTGTTACTCTCATCCAATGAGTTTGGTGATACCACCTTTACATTCGTGCTATGGGACGTGCTCCACTCAGAGCAGCTTGTACAACCTTTCTCGGAGAGCTCTAGCGCGGATGGTTCAATCGACATTCAACATGGCAGCCTTGCGTTTAGTCCTGATAGTCAACATCTGGTCTCGATTTTCACACGTGACCATACAAACATTCTCCTGCTGTGGGATATCACGATCTCAGCCTGGGAACGTCGTGGCTGTGACATCGCACATCGCAACCTCGCCCCCAATGAGTGGAAGCAACTTGTGAAAGACGAGCAGTCACCTACTCAAATATGTACCAATTTTCGGCTTGACACTTAGCAGTTGACCTAGTTTTAGAATGAGGAGATACACCTATGACCGACATTGATGAAGCATGGGGAAGAGATGCTCATACTTTAGGAGCTACCTGGACTGATAGGGGCACAACACAAGTTTGGCTAACCGCATGGAGCGGCCCTAAAAGGAAAGGAGCAACCTCTACCACTAAGGGGGCCGGGTTAGGATATGTTTCGGTTCAAAACCCTGGTATTTATGATGTCTACATCGACAATCCTATCGACCAGACAACCGGCAAGAAAAAAACCGCAACTACTGCTTCTGAATCGGCTCGTGCCATATTCGGTGAGCGCATTCCTCTCAGGCCACCAGACGTACGGGGAAATCTACAGCCGCTGGCCGCGCTCGCTGACCAGTTCCGCTTTGACCTGCTCGTCCCCGAAGGCAAATTCGTAGGCCACTATGTACGGCAAGGGACAAATGGCGGCTGGGAGCGCGTTGACAAACTCTTGCTCCCGGACGGACAGCAGATACCAGATACAGCGGTTTCCCACATCCAGAGTTTCCGTGCACCAGATCACTTGAACGCTTTGACCTGGATTCAGCCCTCAAACACTCTGGTAGCATTCGAGTACAAACCCGATAGTGATTCGCATGAAGCGATCCCCGTCGATGCCGCTACAGGCGAGTTCAGCGACGTACCGGCACTCGTGCAGACGGATCAGGGACTCTTCCATCTGCTCGTGCCTCTCCCCCTCGACCCAGATGGCGCACAGTTGATCATCCACCAGATCCATACGAATGAGACTATTCAGGGCCCATGGAAGACTGGTGCCACGCTGCCCTCGCTAGGACCGGGAGTCAGAGTCATCTCCATTGCTCTCGTGCAGGCCGACGGATATGGAAGTCTGAAGGCGGTCGTTCGCGTCAGACCATTCGAGGGGTCCGATTTCCTGGTATCTTACCAGTCTGATCCGAACTATAACTGGCAAGGTCCTTTTCCCGTAAGCACCGCCGTAATCATAGGTCCAGGAGTATCCACGTTCCCACATGAACAAGATACGATAGAGAATAATCCTGGTGCGCCGGGCCATGAGAGTTCCTTCGCGCTTACCCCCTTGCACACACCCGATACTATTAGCAACGTGGCTGGCTCACCTGGCCTGGCCCAGAGCATTTTTGGCGATCAGGAACAGCTTGATCTGATCGTCCCCATCGCGGACCCCCAAACAGGGACCATCACGCTCACTCAATTCACCCAACCCGCAGGTTTCGAGGTCAGCATCAACCAGCCCTGGAAGCGTGCCGCAACGCTACAACCATTGAACAATGATGCTCATACGCAGGTCGTTTCTACCTCGATCATTCAGGATAGTCACCGCGATCTTCAAAACATCGCCCATGTGATGACTCCACGGGGAGAGAATCTTCTGGCTTTCTACATCTTCAATCCGAAAACGGGCTGGAGCAAGCCAGCCCCCGTCACGAAGCCGAATGGCAAGCCGATCATCGTCGGGCATGACAATGGTCCCTCCGATGAGAATGGGGATAACTCGGACGATCATGACGATAACGGCCACGAAAACGGTCACGAAAACGGCGATCCCGACCACACCCCTGATTCGTAAAGACATCTGCTGGCCTGCTGCACATACGCCGCAGGCCAGCTAATCATCATGCAGTCAAACGCCTGGATACCTTACCTCAGCAGAGTAAAAGCTGGGTGCTGCCAAAAGCTGAATCGACAGCACACGGCATCTCTTTTGCAACCGCTGCAAGGCAGGCCAGAAGGGAGAAGAAGTTCATACTGCCCTGTTACTGATCTCGGCATAACCAACTAAACCATTTGTATTGTGCGTTGGCTTTAGAAGGTCAGAGCAAAGGCAAATGTTTACATCTCTAAGCCGAGATTAGTAGTTCTTTGGATACCAAATTGCGCAGCAAGAAACGAAAGGGACATGAACGATCAACAGGTGTAAGCCTGTTTTGGACAATGCAAAAGGGGGTCTTTCTGGGTCTTCCTCACATTTGGTGAATAAAGCTCATCAGGAGCGATCTCTTGATGTGCGTTCATAGCTCGGCAATACCCGAATCACCAAAAGTGAGGAAGAGCCCCAGTTAAATTAGCGAAAACACATTTCCATGAGCGAAAACAATCTGAGATGTCTCGTGTGAGCGGGAGTGAACTCACAGCAACAATCCCTCTGCCAATACAACCTAGATCGCTTGACTTGCCAGCTTGAGGTACTTTATTCTAGCATCCTCCCAGGTGGCCTCACTCAGGCCCAACTTCTTCAGTACCAGCTCAATAGCCTCTCCCCGTTTGAGACAACGGACGGCATAGGTATCACGGAGAATGCTGGCTGTCACTTCCTTTTGGACACCGGATCGCTGAGCAATATCGGTGGTCAGCGACTCAACAAAGCGTGGTGTGCAGGGAAATAACACGTCAGTGATGTGATAGACACTCACGTAGTCCCGAAAGACGGGCTCAGTCTCTTGTGGCAGTTTCAGTTTCCTATCCTTTTTCACTTTTTTGCTCGTATGTTTGACCCACAGTTCAGGCGCGTAGCGGTTAGAGAAATCAAATGGGACATGTAACCCCGCAGCCGGATTGTCAACTAAGGCCCCTTGCATGACGAGCCAGAGGAAGTAATTATTGATCGCGCTTAACTTCCGATTGATTGTCTTTGCCGTATACGGTTGCTGACGGAGCTTCAGGCCGTCAGTTTTCAGTTTGGAGATCCATTGATGAATATCATGAATAGTCAGCTCTTTCAGTTTCTGATGCCATCTCGAATGTTGTGTAACGGTGGGCAGGAAACAAGCAGGCATGGATGCGAGACAGAGGCAACCAGTTCACCTGATCTGACAGAGTGTATAAATGCCCGACACGCTTCCCAAAGTCGTCTTCAGAAACAACAAAAGCAATAAGAGCGTAAAATTGAGAGAACGTGGAGAGCTTATTGTATAAATGCTTTGCTCAACTGTTCTGCGGTATAGCTGGCTCCTGTTAAGTTGGCCCCTTTCAGGTTGGCTCCATCGAGGAGGACGTTGTTGAGATTGGCATTGCTGAAATCGATTCCAGACAGCTCGGTTCCGCTCAACTTGATGTTGCTCAGGTCGGCGCCACTCAGGTCGGCGGCGCGCAGATCAACGATTGCGTTGCCTCTGTAGATGAGTCCTGCTTCATGGAGGAAGCGTAACACTTCGCCTTTACGGTTTGTACCGACGCGGCGCAGCGCCGTCAATGTGCGCGCTCGCGCCACCTCTCGCACATCGCTTCCTGGTTGTGAGCTGCTCAAGTTTTTATCCAGGAGCAATTCCAGCATGTAGTCCTGGTATGCTTCTAGCGCAGCTTCTTGCTTGCGATCTTCATCTACCTGGAGATCAGCCTGGTTGGGTTGGTCGCTTTGGGCAGCTGGTGCAGCCGCCTTGTCATCTGCTTGATGTCGCTGCCCTGTGAAGACGAACGGCAAGGCCGAGACAAAGACTGGAGCGCTCAGAAGCTGGATCCAATCCCAGAGCTTGCCATTTTCTGGGAATCCTGTGTTTAAGTGGAAGAAATACCCTCCTATGATCCCCACCAATATGGCCACCCAGAACACGCCTATAAGCACGGTCCACACGGTGTGCCACTTGATTGGTCGACGCCCGGTTGTGGGCTGTTCGGTTGTGATAGCTGCCATTTGATATCTCCTAATCAAGTCGAGTTGTCAGATGTCGCTAACATGTTCGCGCTATAGGGGGCCGATCATACGTTTGTAGCAGAGTGAATTGCAAAGAGTATCTTCTCCATGGTATCACAAAGGTAAATAGGTAAGGTAATTATACCTAGTTCTTTTGGATGCCATACCAAATGTTGTGTAATGATATAGAGCAGAAAAGCCCGGAAGCTAGGCCTAGACTGGCTTTAACGCCTTTTCGCTGCACACCATTACACAACAATCGATATGGCATCTCACGCGAGACTATCTGTATTGTAGGAGACGGAGATACTAATCTTGACCCGTTATCACGGTGACGGTTTTGCCGCCGCGTTGTTTGCGGTCGCGCATGATACGGACGATGCCGTCGCTTTTTTGGGTTTGAGGTGTTTGATTTCCGGCAGGGGTGTTGCAGCGGCAGTGTTTATAGGATTGTCCGCATTGTGGGCAGATGGAGATTCGTCCACTATCGGTTGAGTAGACCGGGCGGTCTGGCATTAGGGTGTGTCCTTTCTTGTTAACTCCTCACTGCCTGCGGCAGTTCGCAAGAGATTTTATGATGGGAGTTGCAGACTTTGCCACTTGCGGTGGCAAAGTCTGCAACTCCCATGAAGTTATAGATGAGCCACCAGAGGGGGCGAGTGTTTAACGAAGCTGATTAGAAGATTGTATCATATATCTGTTATCCTTGGGATGATAGAGCTTTTTGGGTTCACCATTCTTTGATCGACTGGCTGAAGAACTCGAACAGGTGCGACGACAAGGCTATGCCTACGATCATGAGGAAGTGATACAGGGACTGTGCTGCGTGGCAGCTCCCATATATGATGAGAACGGACATGCGCTTGCTGCCGCTACGTCCACTCCTGGATCTTGCAGCACCACTTCGAGGACATGGACATGCCTGCGCCCTTCATCTGTGGCAGGGGTAACGTCCCCTCCGTGCCCTATAACGGACCGGAGGAAATGGCGTTCTATCCCACCTCCAAGGATATTGAAGCCGTGCTGATAGATTTCGCCATTACTTAGCGGTAAGCAAGCTTGCAGAAGCAGAGAGAGAGATGAGAGAGGAGGCAACGAAATGAAGAGCTTCACCTACGACGCCCTGCCCGGTAGGGTCATCTTCGGACCCGGGGCGAGTCGGCAGAGGCTCGCTGAGGAGGTGGACCGCCTGGGCGCTCGCCGTCTCCTGCTCATCGCCACCGAGCGGGAGAGGGAGCGCGCCCAAGCGTTGTCGGCGCCCTTAGGCGAGCGTATTGTCGGCGTCTTCACCGGGGTCAGGCCGCACGTGCCTGTCGAGGTGGCTGAGGAGGCCAGGGAGGTGGCCCGTCGCCTCAAGGCGGACTGTCTGTTGAGCATTGGCGGAGGGTCGACGACCGGCACGGCCAAGGCCATCGCCCTCGCGGAGCCGCTGCCCATCGTCGCGGTGCCAACCACCTATGCCGGCTCGGAGATGACCCCAGTCTGGGGCCTTACCGCTGGGCAGCGCAAGACGACCGGAACCTCACGCAACGTTCTGCCCAAGGTTGTCGTCTACGACCCAGAGCTCACCTTCTCCCTGCCTGGGTTCATCAGCGGACCGAGCGCGATGAACGCGATGGCCCACTGCGTCGAAGCCTTCTATGCGCCGGGGGCCAACCCGATCACCTCCCTCATGGCCGAGGAGGGCATCCGTGCGCTCGCGCACGGCGTGCCGGTGGCGGTCGAGAAGCCCGAGGACCTCGAGGGCCGCAGCCAGACCCTCTACGGCGCGTACCTGGCAGGGGCCGCGTTCGCCGTCGCGGGGTCGGGGCTGCACCACAAGATCTGCCACGTCCTGGGCGGTGCCTATAACCTGCCACACGCCGAGATGCACACCGTCATCCTCCCGCACGTCGTGGCCTTCAATGAGTCGGCCATCCCCGAGGCCATGGAACGGGTGGCCCGCGCCATAGGGGCCCAGAGCGCTGCGGCTGGCCTTTACGACCTCGCTAAGAGGATAGGGGCGCCGACCGCGCTGAAAACCATCGGCATGAAGGAGGAGAACCTGAACGAGGCGATCACTCTGGTCCTGGAGAAGGCGCCCGACGACAACCCACGCCCGGTGGACGAAGCGGGCGTTCGGGCCATCCTTGAGGGCGCCTACGCGGGCCACCGTCCCATAGGTCTGTCATCCTGAGCGCATGAGCCGAAGCCCTGAGTGAAACGAAGGGGAAGGATCTCTCGCGGGGCCCAGCGCCGATCCTTCGCTGCGCTCAGGATGACAGCAGGGCTGAAGTGAACGTCTATGGGGCACCGTCCTGGG
>Ga0137371_10002317_pt1 | contig 15155 bp, 14 predicted proteins | sample SagtaG_7_FD_104919 | JGI IMG/M metagenome (GOLD analysis project Ga0137371, IMG submission 104919) | Vadose zone soil microbial communities from Sagehorn Ranch, Mendocino, California, USA - Sage1_R_40_16 metaG | ecosystem: Environmental > Terrestrial > Soil > Vadose zone | place: USA...
CCGGGGCCGGGGCCGGGGCCGGGATCGGGACCGCCGTGACGCGTTCGGGCTGCGGCCCCAGCCGTACGCGTGCGCGGCCTGCCAGGCATACCAGCGTGGCGAGCGCCGTGCCCTTGCGCTGCTGCTGGCGGCGCTGGGGGACCGGGAGGTGGCCGCCCGCTACGAGGTCGCGCACGGGCTGTGCGTCCGGCACGCCCTGGCGCAACCCGGGCCCGAGGCTGATGGGCGCGCAGCCCTGCCGCGGCGAGTAGTACGGGAGGTGGTGCGGGCCCGGCTCGACGTGCTCGCCTGGGAGCTGGCCGAGCTGGACGAGAAGCGCGCCTGGTCGCTGCGCTACGACCCGGCCAGGACCGAGGCGGATGCCTGGCTGCGGGCGTTGGCCCTGCTGGACGGGCGGATCTTCGGCGGCGGTCCGGCGGTCCGGCGGTCCCGCTCGACCAGCTCGGCGATCCCCATCAAAGCCAGGGTGAGCGCGGCAGGGCGGGCGGACAATGACCAGGGTTCGTGCGTGACGAGCGCCTCGGTCCCAGCACCGGGCGGGCCACCCGCGCATGGGGCAGGGCGTGCGGCGTGGCTCCCACTGTTTGGCCGTGGCAACGGGCTGGACGCTCCGGGTTGGGCGCCCCTCGCCGACGTCGGCGAGGAGTTCGTGGACGCGCTCCTTGCGGCATTCCGAGAGGCCGGGGTCCCAGCCCACACCGCTCCCAGCGCCAGCGTCTGCCCGTCCCGGCGTGCCAGGCCGCAGCGGCGGCGCCGCTCGCGGCCGACCACCAGCTACCGCGTGTGGGTGGGCGCGCTGTGGTATGCGACCGCTGAGGACGTGCTGCGCACCGAGCTGCCGAGGCTGGCTGCAGAGCATGATGCGACCTGAGCGCGGCGTGGTTGGGGCCTGGCGTTGCCGCAGGTTGCCGCAGGTTGCCGTCGCTGGCGCGCCAGCTTCCCCCAAGATTCGCCAAGGTCCATACTCGCCCCATGTTCCGGAAGGTCCTGGTTGCCTACGACGGCTCGGCAGGCGCCAAGCGGGCGCTGGACACGGCGATCTGGGTCGCCTGGCGTGAGGAAGCCGAGCTGATCGGGCTGGCGATCGAAGCGCACCTGCCCCGCTACAGCGCCACCGTCGGCGAGGTCGAGGAGGAACACCGCTTCGAGGCGCAGGAGTGCGCCCGGCTGCTGAAGGAGGCCGAAGCCCACGCCGACGCCAAGGGCCGCGCCATGCGGACCGAGGTCCGGATTGGCCATCCCGCCCAGCAGATCGTGCGGGCGGCGCGTGACCTCCAGATCGACCTGATCGTGATCGGCCACAGCGGCCTGTCGGCGGTGTGGGGGCCGTTTCTTGGGACCACGGCCGAGAAGGTGAGCCGCCACGCGCCCTGCTCGGTGCTGCTGGTCCGCTGACGCTGAGCTCGGCCTGCCATGACCTGAGCGACGGCACCGACGAAGCCGTCGGCGAAGATGCGGCTCGCTCGCGCCAGTCGCTCTTGGGCATGGCAGAACGTCTTCGCATCGTCACCATCGTCCCCAGCATCGTCATCGTGCCCGCATCCCTGCACCCGGTTGCGGCAACCAGTGCCGGCAGCGACTATGGTGATCCCTTGGGGATGGGGCTCCCCGTGTCCGCCCTTGCGGCTGATGGCTCCTGCCGGGTTGGTGACCGTGGAGGGAGCTGAGCGCGACGAGCGAGCAGACCAGCGGCCGGGGCCGGTCGCGCGGCCAACCGGATGGGCGGGCGTCCACGTCCAAGCTGGCGTCGCCGCTGGTGTGGCCCGTGCGAGCTGGGCTGGTCGCGGCAGTGGCAGTGCTGCTGGCGACCGTCGCAGCCGGCAGCCGGGCGCGGCTCGGCGGCAGCGGCACCCTCCCGGCCGCTGGTCTGCTGCCCGCCGCAGTGCAGGCCGCACTGAACGTCACGCTGCCGCCGATGCTTCTTGGCGGTGTTGTGCTGCTCGCCTTGATCGCCGCTGCCCTCAAGCCGATCCGGCGGCGCAAGCGCGACCCAGACGAGGCGGAGTGGGTGATCGAGGAGCCGCCGACGCCGTGGTGGGTCAAGCTCGTGTTGGTGCTGCTGCCGCTGCTGCTGCTCGGCGGCGGCTGGCTGGCCGTGTTCGTGCTCACCGCCCGGCACCACGGCGGGCCGCAACCGGTCCAGCCGCCCCCGTCCGCATTCGATCCATCGCGTCTGCCGGGGCCCGGGTCCTCGGGGGCGGAGCCAGCCCGCCAGCCGGCCGCCTCCGGCCTGGCGTGGGTTGTGACTGGGGCGGTGGCGGCCGCTGGCCTGCTGGCCGTCGGCGTGGTCACCGCCGTCCGTGGCCGGCGCCGTCGGCGCCGGTGGCCGTCTGGCGAGGCCCCCCGGCCCGCCTCCGCGGTTGCGGTTGCCGCCGTGCTGGCCGGGGCCGTCGAGGACCTTCGCCGTGAGCCCGATCCGCGGCGGGCGGTGGTCGCCGCCTACGCCTGCATGGAGCGCACGCTCGGGCCGTATGGGCTCGGCCGCCGCAGCGCCGAGGCGCCGCTTGAGTACCTGCGGCGGATCCTTGGCGAGCTGCGGGCCAGCCCCGGCCCCGAGGCGGCTCGCGACCTGACCGACCTGTACCAGCGGGCGAAGTTCAGCCCGCACGTGGTGGACGAGCGCATGCGGACCGCTGCGATCGGCGCGCTGGAGCGTATTCGCGCCGGCTTGGCGTCCGCCCCGGCAGCTGGTGTGGCGTCTGGCACGGTGCCGGAGGAAGGGCCATGAGGGTGGCAGGCCGGATCGTACTGCTCGTCCTGGCCCCCGGCGTGCTCCTCCTCGTGGCGCTCGCGCTGGTCCCCCGGCATCGCCTCGGCCTGGTTGACCTATACCTGCTGGTCGTCGCCGCCCTGGCGCTGACGAGCCTGCTGCGGGCGCTGCGTCGGGCCAGCCCGGCCAGATCGGGCGGGCCGCGCGATCTGGCGTGGCTAGGGGTTCGGCCGCTGGGCCGGCAGCCGCGCCCGGTGGCCATCCGTCCCGGCGACCTGGAGTGGCTGGAGCGTCGCCTGCGGATCGCGGCCCACAGCATGCTTGCGCTGCAGGCGGTCCGGTCGGTGGTGCGCGAGGTCGCCGCCCACCGCCTCCAGGCCCACCATCAGGTCGACCTCGACGCCGACCCGGCCACGACCCGGCGGCTGCTCGGCGCGGACGTCTGGGACTTGCTCGTTTCCGAGCCCGAACGGCGGGACCGGGAGCGGGAGCGTGGCGGCCGTGACCGGCCAGGACTCGAGGTGGCGCAGCTTCGCAGGGTGATCGAGGCGCTGGAGAGGACGTGAACGGATGGGGATGGCGGATCCGGACCCGGAGCCGGAGGGGGTGGGGAAGCTGACCGTGGAGCTGGCCAAGGTCGGGCGGCGTGCCAAGCAGCTGCTCGACGAGGTCGAACGCGCGGTGGTCGGCAAGCGGGCGGCGCTGGAGCTGATCCTGCTCGGCCTGCTCGCCGACGGGCACGTGCTGATCGAGGACTACCCCGGGCTGGCCAAGACCGTGATCGCCCGCTCGTTCGCGCAGGTGCTGGGGCTCGGCTTCGCGCGGATCCAGTTCACCCCCGACCTGATGCCCGCTGATGTGACCGGCTCGTCGGTGTTCGACCAGCGCAACAACACCTTCGACTTCCGGCCCGGCCCGGTGTTCTGCAACCTGCTGTTGGCCGACGAGATCAACCGCACCCCGCCCAAGACCCAGGCGGCGCTGCTGGAGGGCATGGCCGAACGCCAGGTCACCGTCGAGGGCGCCACCCGGCCGCTGCCACAGCCGTTTCTGGTGGTCGCCACCCAAAACCCGATCGAGTACGAGGGCACCTACCCGCTGCCCGAGGCGCAGCTCGACCGGTTCCTGATGCGCGCCCGGATCGGCTACCCCGCCCGCGACGACGAGCGGCGCATCCTGGTCCGCCGTGCCGAACGTAAGGCCGACGAGGTCGCCTTGGACCGTCTCGCCGGCCCGGCCGAGGTGCTGGGGTTGCAGGCCGCGCTGGAGCAGGTCCACGTCGCACCGAGCATCGAGTACTACATCGTCGATCTGGTCGCCGCGACTCGTGATGACCGCAGCGTCGAGGTTGGCGCCAGCCCGCGCGGGACGCTGGCGCTGTTCAAGCTGGCCCGCGCCCGCGCGTTGCTGGCGGGGCGAGACTTCGTCGTTCCCGACGACGTGAAGCAGGTCGCAGTGCCGGCGCTGGCCCACCGGCTGAGCCTGCGGCCGGAGCTGTGGGTGCAGCGTGTCGATCCCGACGAGGTGGTGCGCGGCCTGCTGGGCCGTGTGCCGGCACCAGCCCCCGAGCCCGGAGCCCGGCCAGGCATTCGGCCAGGCGACGCCGGGCCGGCTCCCGGCGAACTACCGGGACGGTCGTGAGGTGCGCCGCACGGCAACCCCCCGGCTCGGCGCCTACGCGGCGCTGGTCGCCGCCGCGCTGTTTGGCGCCGTGGCGCTGCGCCGGCCGGAGCTTGCCGCGCTGGCGGTCCCGTTTGCCCTGTGGCTGGCGGTCGGGCTGGCCGCCGCCAGCACGCCGCGCTATGCGGCGACGGTGGCCCTGGACCAGGATCGTGCCGTGGAGGGCGAGGGGATGCAGCTTGTCCTGGAGTTGCACGCGGTAACCCGCGTCGAGCGACTGGAGGTGCTGTTGGCGGTGGCGCTGCCCAGCGGCCTGGTGCCCGCCGCCGGGCAGCCTCCGGTGCTGGTGCTGGCCTTGGCGACGGGGGAGCGGCGGATTGTCCAGGTCCCGCTCCGCTGCCAGCGATGGGGCGCCTTCAAGCTCGGCGAGATCTGGCTACGCGCCCAGGACCGCTTCGGGCTGTTTGTCTGGAAGCGGCAAGCTGACCCGGAACCAGCGCTGGCAGCGGCGCCGGCGCCGGCGGTGCGGGTGTATCCGCGACCCGAGACGCTACGGGCGCTCATCCGGCCGGCACAGACCCGCCAGCAGGCCGGCGACCAGGTCGCCCGCCGCCTCGGCGACGGGGTCGAGTTCGGCGACCTCCGCCCGCTTGCCCCCGGCGACCACGTCCGGCGGATCAACTGGCGGGCCAGCGCCCGCCGCGGCGAGCCCTACGTCAACCAGTACCATCCCGAGCGCAACGCCGACGTGGTGCTGTTTTTGGACACCTTCACCGAGGCCCGCGACCAGCGCGGCGGCACCCTGGACCTGACCGTCCGCGCCGCCGCCTCCCTCGCCGGCCACTACCTGACGCGCAAGGACCGGGTCGGGGTGATCGGCTTCGGCGGGTCGCTGCGCTGGCTGCAGCCAGCAAGCGGCCTGGGGCAGCTCTACCGCATCGTCGACGTGCTGCTGGCCACCGAGCCGGTGTTCAGCTACGCCGACAAATCCGTCGCCACCATCCCACGGCGGCTGCTGCCGGCGGGCGCGCTGATCCTGGGGATCACCCCGCTGATCGACGAGCGCGGCGTCCGCGCGCTGCTGGACCTGCGTGGCCGCGGCTACGAGGTGGCCATCCTCGCACTGTCCGCGTCGCCGTTCACCGTCGCCACCCCCGACGAGCTCGGCGGGCTGGCCTGGCGGCTGTGGCTGCTGCAACGCGAGGCGACCCGCGCCCGCTACACCCGCCTCGGCGTCCCGGTCGCCGAATGGGACGGGACCCGGCCGGTCGAGGCAGCCCTGGAGGAGGTGCGAACATTCCAGCGCACGGCACGACGCGTCCACGCCTGACCCAGCCCGAGCCCCAGCCCCATACCAGGGCCCCGGACCAGGACCCATCTCCTGGCCTGAACCCGGACCGGACCTGGGTCTTGGAGCTGGAGGCGGCTGTCGCCGTGCTGCTCGCCGTGGTCCTGGCCGCCACGCCGGTCCTGACCGTCACCGGCCGGCTGCGTACCACGCTGGCGGCCCTCGGCGTCGTGGCGATCCTGCTGCTGGCCGCCAGCCTCGCCGCCGGCCGGGTGGCGCTGGCCGGGTGGCCGGCGGCGCTGCTCATGGCCGAGGAGGCAGCCGCCATCGTGGCCCACCGCCAGGCCGGTGCCGGCCTTGCCAGCGCGGCGGTGCCGCTGTATGCGGCGGGGCTCCTGCTCGCCGCCGAGCTGGCCGACCACGCCGCCTGGCGCCGTGGCGGGGCCGGGCCGGAGCCGCCCCGGGTCGCCTGGCGCCGGGTCACCGACACCGGCGCGCTGGCGCTCGCCTCGGTCGCGCTCGGCAGCGGCTGCCTGCTGCTGGCCGCGGCCGTCCCGACCGGCGGGGCGGCCGGGACGTGGCTCCGGGTCGCGGCGGTGGTGGCGGCCGTGGCCACCGTAGCGGTCGTGGTGGCGCTGACGCTGGCATGCGGCGGCGCCGGCCACCGCATTGGCGTGCGGGATGGGGACGGGGGCGGGCGGTGACCCTCGACCCGTTCGGCTCAGCCCCGCCGACCCAGGCGCTGGAGGTGCCCGGCTGCCCAGTCTGCCGGGCCCTGCCGCGGATCGAGGTGGAGCTGGTCGGCTGGTTCGCTGAGCAGACCTTCGACGATCCCGACGGCCGCGGCCGGGTGCTCGCCGCCGGGGGCCTGTGCCCCCGTCACTGGTGGCTGGTGCTCGCAGAGGAGCGCCGCCGTCACCGCGGCAGCATGCTCGGCAGCGCCGAGCTGCTCGCCGACGCGCTGACCCGCCACCGCCCAGCCGCTGACCCGGCCCCGCCAGCGGCGAAGGCGACCGCCAAGGGCGCCCCAGCGGCGGGGACGGGGCTCGGAGCTGTTCCGCCCTGCCCGCTGTGCGAGGACCTCGAGGCCTCCGCGGCCAACCGGCTCTACCTGCTGCTCGTCGATCTCGGGCAGGCTCGCCTGGAGGCCGCCCCGGCGGCCTGGCAGCCGTGTCTGCCGCACCTGCGGGGGCTGCGGCGGTTGCGCCTGGAGCGCTGGCTTTCCCGCTGGGTCCTGGCACGGGAGCAGGCCACCGTCGCCGCGGCGGTCGAGGCCGCCCGCCGCTACGTCCGCGCCCGCCAGCCCCGCTACCGCGACGGGGTGACCGGCACCGAGGCCGACGACCTCCTCGCCGCGCTCGCCGCTTTGCTCGGCGCGCCGCCACCACCTTCGCCTCCGGCGGCGGACACGGACACAGACAGCGGCTGAGGCTGCGGAGGCGCGGCACGATGCGGTGGTCCTGCCCGGACTGCTTCGCGGAGGTCGAGGCCGGCGCCGCCCGCTGCCCCGCTGCGCCGCCGACCTGACCGGCCCGCCCCGTGACTTCGAGGAGAGCCTGATCCGCGCGCTGCGGCACCCGCTGCCCGACCGGCGCCTGCTGGCCGCCGAGATCCTCGGCGCCCGCCGGGCACACGCCGCCCTCCCCCGGCTGATCCAGCTGGTCGAGGAGGGCGACGACCCCTACCTGATGGCGGAGGCGGTCACCGCGCTCGCCCGCATCGGCGACCCCGCCGCCCTAGCGGTCGTCCGACAGATAGCCCAAGACAGCCCGGTCGTCGCCCGGCCTGGCACGTCCTCGCTGCTACCATGCAAACCGTGCGTCACCAGCGATGGAGCTCGCTGTGACCGCCTCTCGACCGAGGCTGATAGCTCCTGCCAGGCGCAGGAACGATCATGGGCCAGGGAGGAGGCGCCGTGGACGCCGTGAACATCCCGCACCGGCTGCAGATCCTTGCGGATATCGGTGCATGGCAGCGGTGGTGGGGGCGATGACCCCCGAGGCCACGCCGCCGGACCACTCCGGCTCTGGCCAGGCAACCCCGCAGCCGCCCTTGCAGGCAGCGCTCGCCCGGGTCGGCGAGGCCGCCCACCTGCTCGGCCTCGACGACGTCGCCGACCAGGCCGCCGAGGCGGGCCGCCGGCTGGCCGGCCTTACCCTGGAGGTCGCGGTGGTTGGCGAGTTCAAGCGGGGGAAATCCACCCTGATCAACGCGCTGCTCGGCAGCGACGTGCTGCCCGCCGGGGTCCTGCCGCTCACCGCCGTGCCCACCGTGCTGGAGCGCCTGGAGCTGGAGTGCGGCGACCCGGTCCTGCGGGTCGCGTTCGCCGACGGCCGCGTCGAGGACCATCAGCTCGACGAGCTGGCCGCCTTCGTCACCGAGGAGGGCAACCCCGGCAACCGGCTCGGCGTCCAGCGGGTGGTCGCGCGGCTCCACGCCCCGCTGCTCGACCAGGGGGTGCGCCTGGTCGACACGCCCGGGGTCGGGTCGGTGCTGGAGCACAACACCGCCGCCACCGACGCGTATTTGCCGAGTCTGGACGCGGCCATCCTGGTGACCTCGGCCGACCCGCCGATCTCGCAGGGGGAGCGGGCCTTCCTGGAGCGGGTCGCCGAGCATGCGGTCAGGCTGTTTGTGGTGCTCAACAAGGCCGACTACCTCCAGGCGGAGGAGCTGGAGCGCACCGTCAGCTTCACCGAGCAGGTCGTCGGGCAGGTCGTGGCAAGGGCCGGCTCCTCCTGGCCGGGGCCGGTCTATGCGCTGTCGGCCCGCGCCGGCGTCGGCGACCCCGATCGGTTCGCTCGCTTCGCCGCCGACCTGCGCCGCTTCCTGTCCGAGGGCCGCGCTGCCGCGGTCGCTGACGCGGCTGCCCGCTCGGCGCGGCGGGCGGCGGGGATGCTGCGGCTGGCCTTGGAGCTGGAGCGGCGTGCTGCCGGGTTGCCGGCCGTCGAGATCGCTCGCCGCCTGCAAATTTTCGACGCCGCTGCGGCGGCGTTGGGCGACGAGGGCGCTGCCGACGAGGCGCTGCTCAGCGGGGCGGTGCGCCGTGCCCTGGACGCGCTGGACGCGGTCGTGGAGCCGCAGCTGGTGCGGCTTGGGCGGGCGGCAGCCCACGCCACCCGCCGGGCCGCCGACCAGCACCCCGACCTGGCGCCGGGCGCGCTGCTGGAGTGGCTGGAGGCCGAGCGGCCAGCGTTGCTGGAGCAGCGCACCGGCCCGACGGTCAGTGAGGCGCGAGCGGCGGCCCTGGCAGCCTGGCAGCGCGCCAGCGGCCCGGTCATCGAACGGGCACGGCAGCGGCTGGCCCGGCTGCACGCCGAGGCGGCAAGCGCGTTCGGGGTGCCCCTGCCAGCCTTCGCCGCACCCGACATCGACGCCGCCGTCAAGCCGATCGGCTTCGGCGCTCCCCGGATCACCCACCTGGCCGACGAGCTGGCCTCGGCCGCGTGGCGGTTGCGGGGCCGAGCCGCCGCCCGCGCGCGGACGATCACCAAGGCGCAGCAGGCGGCGGTCGAGGACACCGATGCGGTGTTCGGCCGCCTGCGCGGTGCGGCGTCGCTGGCGCTGGGGGAGGCGGCCCGCCTGCTCACCGGCCAGCTCCGCCGCCACCAGCAGGAGCTCGCGGCGAGCCTGCGCGCAGCGGTCGACCGGGGCGGCGCGCTGCTGGAGGCCGCCGAGCAGGACCGTGCCGCCCGCCAGGCCGACCTCGACCAGGCCGCCAAGCTCCTCGACGAGGCCGACGCCGCCCTCGCCACCCGGGACCAAGTCCAAGACGGCGGCGCTGGCGAAGGCTGACCTTCAGCAGCCGATCCTCCGGGCCTCCGGGCCGAGCAGGTCAAGCAGCCGGCTGCATGGCCAGGCGGCACGGCGGCGCTCGGTGGTTTCGGGATCCTCCTCGAGGCTCAGCTCCCAGTCGTCGGGGCTCTGGGTGTGCCAGCGGGGCAGCGCGGGACAAGTGGGCAGTCGCTGCGTGGTGGGGTGCCGTGCGGGGCGGCCCGGGCGCGAGCCCGGCTGCGCGGCCATCTTCGTGAGCTGGACGATCTCGACCGTCCGCCGTCTCCCCGGCCAGACGACGATCCCGACTACCAGTACTACCAGTAGGGGTAGCCGGGTGCGCTGCTCCCGCCTTGCATCTGGGGCTCGGAGGGGGCCGCATCCACGCCAGGGGCGGTTGAGCCGTCATCAGCGACGGAGGTGGGGCTCCGCCCGGCCGGCAGCGGTCGGCGGTCTCCTGTTCGGAAGATGACAGTATGAGGTGCCGATCAACATCGGGAGGCGGTGGCGCGTGGAGCTGCGGAGCGAGGTCTTCAAGGGGGAGCTGCGGCATCCGGGCGGAGGGTTCGCGCCCGCGTCGTTGCGGCTGGAGGTCCGCTGGGACCCGCTGACCGGGCACACCGCCCGCCTGATCGAAAGCCCCGACCCGCTGTTCCCGCCCAACACCTACGACCTGGCGGCGCTCGCCGAGCAGACCCGGGCCGACTGCCCGTTCTGCCCCCATGCCGTCGAGGTCGCCACCCCCAAGCTTGCAGCGGCGCTGTGGTCCGAAGCTGCGCAGGACAGCGGCGGGGATGGGCGGATCGGTCGCGGCCAGGCGCTGCTGTTCCCGAACCTGCGCGCCTACGCCAAGCACAGCTCGGTCGCCGTCTACGGCACGACGCTGCACTACTTGTCGGTCGCGGAGCTGGGGCAAGACGCCCGCCTCATCGGCGACAACCTGGCCGCCCAGCGCGACTGGCTGCGGGCGGTGTGGGCTGCCGACCCGGCCGCGGGGTGGGCGTCGGTCAACGCCAACCACCTGTTTTCTTCCGGCAGTTCGGTGTTCCACCCCCACACCCAAGGTGCCGCCACCCCGGTGCCGACCACCATGCAGGCCCTGCTCGCCCAGGTGCCGCCGCAGCGCTACGCCGACTACCTGGCCACCGAACGCCGCCTGGGGCGCCGGCACCTGGGCAGCACCGGCACCATCGAGTGGCTGTCGAGCTTCGCGCCGCTCGGCCCGGCCGAGCTGCGCGCCTTCGTGCCCGGCGTGGCCTCCCCGGTCGAGTTGGACGACGACCGCCTGGCCGAGCTGGCCACAGGGATCGCCACGGCGCTTGGCCTGTATGGCGAGCTTGGTTTTGAGAGCTTCAACCTGGCTCTGTACGGCGCCCCGCCCGGCACGGTCGGCTACCCGCTGAACCTCCGCATGCTGGTGCGCTCCAATCTCACCCAAGCCGAGCCGTACCGGTCGGATGCGACCTACCTGGAGCGGCTGCACTGGGAGGCCGCCGTCGACCTGCCCTTCACCCCGGAGGTGCTGGCCGAGCGTGCCGGCGACCGCTTCCGCGGATCGGGCGGAAAGAGCTGATCAAGGGGCTGATTTCCGACTCTCCACTCCCTCCCGCCGGACGCAGCCCGCGCCCGCTTCAGCGTCGCCTACGAGACTGAGCTGGCGGCAGGCCCGCTGCGGGCCGACCTCGTCGCAGGAAGCGACCGCCGTGAGGAGCGAGCACGACAGCGAGCGCGAGACGAAGTACGCCGGCTCGACGGTGCCGACCCTGGATGGTGGCCATCTCAGCGCCGGGGTGGGAGTGGAGGTGGGTGGGGTGGAGGCTTGGTGGGTGTGGGTGCGGCGACGGGATGGACGTCACCCCAGGTGCTTCGTCGGGCCAGACCAGCAGGATGGGACAGGGGGCGTGGTCGACGACGAAGCGGGTCGCTGGGCCAAGGCTGGCAGGGCCGAGGCGAGAGCGGTCGCCGTCGCGGGCGACTACCAGGAGGTCGGCGGCCTCGGCGGCTTGGACGACTTCGCGTTCTGGGCGGCCGCTGGTCGCCTGGAGGTGGGCTTGGCGGCCGAGCTGGGTTTGGGCGGCGGCGAGCAGGTCGTGGGCGGCTTGACCGGCGGCGGCGCTGATCCGTTCGGCACCGCGAACTCGTGCGACGTAGGTGGACCTATCGCAAGAAGCGCAGCACCAGCGTGACCACCTCCAAGTCGATCGGGGGCCGGCCAGGAGATGAGCTATCCAGCAGGCCGGGAACGCCACGATGGACGATGAGGGTCGGGCGTGGCCGATCAGGCAGGGCGACCACAGCAGGGGCATGGCGTCTCCCCACACGGGCAGCCACAGTCCGGGCATGGGGCCTGGCCGCAGGGGCAGCAGCACCCCGCGGCCGGCGCGGGCGGCGCGGTCATCCGATCGTCACCTCCCTCCACTCCTTCTCCTGGTTCGGGTCCCGGCGTCGATGAACTGGACTTCGCAGGGCCAGACGCCGGCCGGGTTCGGGCAGGCGTCGGCGGCACCCACGGCCGCGAGCCAGGCCAGCTCCCCGCGGACCTCGGCCAAGCGGGCGATCTCGGCGTCGATCTCGGCAAGGCGGCGGCAAACGAGCGCTTCGGCGTGCCCGCAGGGGCAGGCGCCGCGGTCGCGGACGGCGAGGAGTTCGGCGATCTCCCGCAAGCGCAGCCCGAACCGTTGGGCGCCTTTGATGAAGCGCAGCCGCTGGGCGGCGGTCGGGTCGTAGTGGCGGTACCCGGCGGCGGTGCGGGCGGCCGGTGGGAGCAGCCCGACACGGTCGTAGTAGCGGATCGTGTCGGGCGGGATGCCGGTCTGCTTGGCGAGCATGGAGACGGTGAGCCTGGACATGTCGCCAGCGTAGACCTTGGAGCATGCTCCAAGGTCAAGGCCCTGGTGTGCGCTGATGGAGAGCAGGCGCGCTACGGTAGCAAGCCGAGCGTCGATGCGAACGCAGCCGCTCACAGGCTGTGCTGCAATCTCTGCACCCCATGCATTGTGGCGCGCGTGCTGCTCGCTCATGTGGATGAGCACCCGGCGAGCGACGCTGCTTCGTGCCATGGCTCGCCGGGACGCGAGGGAATCGATGAGCATGCTCCGCTCGTCCCCGCTGCGGCTCACCCGGTGCTTACGCTGGCGAGGCGAGCGCCCAGCGCCGACTTGACGGCTGGCCATTCGGCAGCGACCACGGAGAACATGGCTGAGTCCCGCAACATCCCTGCCTCGCCGGGCGCCCGCGAGGGCGACCAGCTACGCAACACGCCCTCGAAGCGCGCGCCGAGCCCCTCAATCGCCCGACGTGACCTTTCGTTGCGGGCGTCGGTCTTGAGGTCGACGCGGGCTACGCCCAGCGTCTCGAACGGCTGTGTGAAAAGGAGGAGCTTTGCCTTGAGATTGATCCCGGTGCCTTGCGCCTATGCCGCAATCCATGTCCAGCCGACCTCGATGGCGCACAGGTCTTGCCGGTCCGGCCACGTTCGGGGCTCGCAGAACGCAGTGCATGCCACCGCCATCCCGTCCCGCATCCGAACCTGCGCCAAGGGAGTCAGCCCATCACGGGCGAACTGGGCCGCTAGGTACGCCTCGACCTCGGCCGCACGGGGAACCACCGTGAAACCGTAGGAGGAACGATCCTCCTCCGCGGCCTACGCCAGATCCGACGCGTGCCGCATCGCGAGTGGCTCCAGCCAAACCAACGATCCGTGAAGCACGGAACATCGAGCAGCACGCTCACCAGACCCTCCTCATCGTTCCTGGCAGTGGCACCTTTCCCTCGTGGGGAGGTTGCCGGACCGTCACTGGGCCAGGTCCCTCGGATCCTCTTGATGAATCTCGGCGCAGAGGCCTTGGCTCAGCACAGGGCAGCGCGTCAACCGGCAGTCCAGCGGCCTACACTGCGGGCAAAGATGAGCTGGGACCAGACCGATCATGAGTGACCCGCACCTTCCGTCGCGCGTCTCCGGCTTCGCCCTTCTTGTCGGCACGCCTATCCGCGCAGCGGTTGACACCCGGGGAGCCGGTCAGATAGGCGGATGGAAACGCTCGCATAGATGTCAAGTGGCGTTGGCGCAGTGTTGGCGCCCCACCCCGGCCATGGCAGCCGCGCACCCCGGCCGATCCGGCGCATCAGGGCCGTTCCATGCGAGCATGTCATCCATGCTGGACGTTCGGCGGCTTCTCGTACTCCGGGCGGTGGCGCAGCACGGCTCCCTCGCCGCGGCTGCCCGGTCGCTTGGCTACACGCAGCCCGCGGTCAGCCACCAGATCCGCCGCCTTGAGCAGGAGGCTGGCGTCCGACTTCTCGCCCGGGATGGTCGAGGCGTGCGGCTCACCGACGCGGGACGCGCTCTGGCGGCCCGGGCTGCGGCCATTGCGGCCGAGCTCACCGCCGCCGAAGCCGAGCTCACCGCCGCGGTCAGGGACGAGGCCGGGCACCTCCGGATCGCGGCCCTCCCCAGCGCCAACGCCGGCCTCGTGCCGCAGGCCCTCGCCGAACTCCGAGCCCGGCATCCCGAGATCGCGGTCTCCCTGGTGGAAGCGGGCCCCGAGGAGTCGTGGTCGCTCCTTCGGCGTGCCGAGTGCGACCTGGCCGTCACCTTCGACCACCCGCTCCTGCCCAAGCGGCCGCGGGCCGACCTCGCCATCGTGCCGCTGCTGGACGATCCGTTGCTGGTGATCCTCCCGGCGGCCCACCCGCTGGCAGGGGCCAAGAAGGTGAGGCTGGACCGGCTGTCCGACGAACCGTGGATTCTCAGCACGCGCTGCCAGGCGGAGATGCAGATGGCCTTCATGGCCGCCGGATTCACCCCGAACGTCGCCCTCGTCACCGACGACTACTATCGGGCGGTGCCCCGCCTGGTTGCCGGTGGCTTGGGTGTTGGCCTCGCCACCGCGTTCGTGAGCCAGGGTGCCCGACCTCCCGGTGTCGTCATGGTGCCGGTGGCGGGCCTCCAGGGTGGGAGGATCATCGCCGTGCTGCCCAGGCGTCCTCGGTCCTCGCCCGCCTCCAGGGCCCTGTTGGAGGCGCTGCAGGCGGCCGCGCCAACCTTGAGCCCGGCCGCGGTGGCTTCTCCCCACCGGCCGGCGCCCGCGGCGACGCAGTCGCCGTCCTCACCGAGCTGATCGCAGCATCCGGTCGCACGCTCAAGACGCGCGGGCGTCGAGGTCGAGCACCCGCATCGCTCATTCATCAACAGCGCTTGGACCCGTGAAAGAAGCTGTCATGTTTCCCGATTTCTCCGGGCGGAGAAGGTCACCTACGGTGCGATCAGAGGGCCTTCCCGGGTCGTATCGGATCGGGTGATTCGGGGTTGGAGGTGATGCGGATGATGACCGACACGCTTGCAATCCCGTTTGGGGTTCTTGGGAGTCTCCTGCTGAGGAGCCTCCTGCTGGCCGGAGTGATGGCGTCCTGGGCCGGGTTGGGCGCAGCCGCTGGCGGCATCAACAAGACTCTGGCAACGTGCCGCCTGGCCAGCCTCCCCAGCTCATGAGCGGCGCCGGTCGATCGCGAGTCCACAACGGCTCTCGGCCAGCACGGATGCGGACGTGAGGCAATCTTTCGACGCAATCGTCGTCGGGTCCGGTCCCGGTGGAGCGACCGTCGCGCGGGAGCTTTCACGACGGGGCTGGAAGGTCCTCATCCTGGAGCGTGGCGGGAAGGCGCCGGTCACCGGGAGCATGGCGCAGACCCTCCGGGAGCTGTGGATGCCCCGACGCAGCTTGTTCCTCACCGACCGGCTTCTGGCGGTCCTTCGAGGCGTCA
>Ga0137371_10002319_pt1 | contig 15149 bp, 9 predicted proteins | sample SagtaG_7_FD_104919 | JGI IMG/M metagenome (GOLD analysis project Ga0137371, IMG submission 104919) | Vadose zone soil microbial communities from Sagehorn Ranch, Mendocino, California, USA - Sage1_R_40_16 metaG | ecosystem: Environmental > Terrestrial > Soil > Vadose zone | place: USA: California...
ACATACACTGCATCCTCAATCGAGAGCGCGAGTGTGCCATTTTTCGCATCCAGGACAACGGCCCGGGTATTCCCTCAGAACTCCAGCAGACGATCTTTGAACCATTCAGACAGAGTGGGAAGAGTCCTCGCAGTTTTGGAGGCACCGGACTGGGGCTTGCCATCGTCAAAGAATTTGTTGCGCTACACTCTGGCACGATCGCTGTCAGTGAAAGCCCGGGCGGAGGGGCATGCTTCACCATAGAGCTCCCCTTGCTTGCACCATCAGGTATCTCTCTCGCTGACAACACGAGTGCCGTGTCTCCACGAGCAGAAGAGATCGCTCAGATCCCCAGCGAGCCATGGTCTGAGCTACAGGGTGCACACCCTTCAGCAGCAGGTACGCAGAAGATCCAGGGTACAGGCCCACGCATCCTGATCATCGAGGACAATCCTGAGATGTCCCACTCCCTTGTGAACCTCCTTTCAGCAATATATCAGACGATCACCGCGTTCGACGGACTGGAGGGACTGACAAAGGTGCGCGAGTTGAAACCAGACCTTGTCCTCTGCGATATCATGATGCCAGTGATGGGCGGCGATCAATTCGTCAAGGAGTTGCGTACGCATCCAGAACTGAATACCATACCAGTTCTGATGCTCTCCGCACGCACCGACGACCAACTGCGTATACGGTTACTCCAGGAAGGGGCGCAGGACTATCTCATGAAGCCGTTCTTGCCGGAGGAACTGCATGCAAGAGTTGCAAACCTTTTGGCGATGAAACAGGCACGTGAGATCCTTCAGCAGGAATTGGCAAGTCAGAGCCAGGATATCGTCTCCCTGACGAATGAAGTGATCGTGCGCAAGCATGAGCTTGAGATCACCAACGATCAGTTAACACAGATGAACACCCTTCAGAAAGACTTTGTCTCTCTCGTGAGCCACGAGTTCCGTACCACCCTGACGGGGATTCAGGGATTTAGCGAACTGCTACAATCCCAGGAGTTGAGTGTTGAAGAGATGAAGGACTATGCATCCGATATTTATACGGATGCCAGGCGACTGAGCCGTATGATTACCGATCTCCTCGATCTGGAGCGGATGAAAGCAGGAAAGATGTCAATGCACATGGAAAGCGTCGATCTCAACGCTCTTGTGACGGAGATGGTTACAAAAATGCGTTTGACCACTTCCTCGAAACATGTCATTCATCTTCAGCTTGATCAGGCGTTACCTCCGTTAAATGGTGATCGCGATAAGCTCACACAGATCATCCTCAATCTGCTGTCGAATGCCATGAAGTATTCTCCCGCTGGCGGAGATATTCTGATGAGGAGTACTCTGGAAAAGGACTTTGCTCATATCAGTGTGCAGGATCATGGCATAGGCATTTCTTCAGAAGACGTAGCAAAGTTGTTTACGGCCTATAGTCGCATTGATACAACAAATACCCGCTATATCAAGGGCACAGGACTCGGACTGGCAATCGTCCAACAGATCTGTGAGATGCATGGTGGTCGTGTATGGGTCGAAAGTGCTGTTGGGCAGGGATCGACCTTCCATGTGACACTGCCTCTGAGTGGCATGCCAACCGTTCTCCCTTAAAAAGGTCCATTTTTCTAACCCCCTCGGATGGAAAAGGGCATCATTGGCCTTTCACCTGGACAAAAGCCTCAGAAGAGCATGTGGCCTGCATCCGCTCGTACGTTTGCTGTACTTCGTTGATGAAAAGGTCAAAACTCAGTGCTTTCCCCCCATGCGGTCAATGTATTCGCACGCTAAGCTTGTATGAAATACGTTCAGGCACTTCTTTTGAGATTTATGAAGACATGAAATGCCTGTCTATAGTACAATTAGATTGAAAGCACAGTTGAGACGTTTAAATGCACCTGTCAAATCGCAGGGCTATTGAAAAGTTGCCGTGTGGACCCGTAGAGGCAGGCCTTGCGTCTGCCTCCTGGCCTGCCATGCACTCTGTCCACCCAGCAGGCAGACGCAAGGCCTGCCTCTACGGGGACGATTGAATCGCACTGGTCAAATCGGCCTGATGATTGTATCTTATATAGAAGAAGGCTATAATAGCAAACTAGAGGGAATGACGAAGATACAATGCAGGTCATGATGCGAAAGGGGGAAAAGCTTACGCGCCTGCTCCTTTAGTGGCTACCAGATTCTAAATATATCGATTTTGCTCTATATGCCAATTTTCTTATGTCTCAAGAATAGGAGAATCTCTTTGTATGTTACAACAAAGTATAGCGGAACGATTACGCGGCCTCATGGCTACGAGAAATACCTTTTACGCTGCTGGAATGATTGCCGCCTCCCCACCCTGGTGGAGGAGACGTGGAGTGATAATAGGGGCCGTTGTTGTCCTACTAATCATTGTTTTGGGTGCGATACTCATACCGATACTGCTGAATCGCAGATCAGGAGTGAACTATAATTTTCAGCCAGTGATGACAGGAGATCTATCTGTTACAGTCAGTGCAACTGGTCCATTGCAAAGTGCAATATATAATCTCGTATTTACGGGCACTGGTGGTAAGATTTCTGCAATTGATGTCAAAGTAGGGCAAAGTGTCGTCAAGGGACAGGTTCTGGCTCAGCTCGATAAAACTTCGTTGCAGGACGCCTATAACCAGCAGCAAGCAGTAGTGCAGGCTGCACAGCAATCTCTCGCTGATGCACAAAATAACCTGGCGAATCAGCAGTCATTAGGGGGTGCAAACTTTAGTTCCGCCCAGACGACGCTGTCGAATGATCAGGCTGCCCTGAACACTACGAAGTCGCAACAACAGGCAACTATCGCTGAGAACCAACAAACACTCACCAGTGATCAAACCGCGCTCAACAATACGCGGGCGCAACAGCAAGCTACTATCGCCCAGGCCCAACAAACCCTCAATGGTGATCAGACCGCTCTGAATAATACGCGGGCGACATCGCAGGCGTCCGTTAATGCTGCGCAGACAACCCTCAATAGTGATCAGACCGCTCTGAATAATACGCGGGCGACATCGCAGGCTCCCGTTAATGCTGCGCAGACAACCCTCAATAGTGATCAGACCGCTCTGAACAATGCGCAGACTGTAGCGAATGCCCAGATACAAACAGCCCTTGCTACGGAGCAGCAAGCGCTCGCCAACTGCAGCCTTACTCCCACTCCTACATCCAGCAGCAATTGTCGGCAAATTGCCATTAATACCTATAACCAGGCTGTCGCACAGGCAAACCAGAGCGTCGCGATGGCGCGGGCCAAGGTCACTGCCGACCAGAGTGCGCTCAACACCGCCCAGGCAACCGCAAACGCAAACAATGCACAGGCGCAGGCCAAGGTCACTGCTGACCAGAGTGCGCTCAACACCGCCCAGGCAACCGCAAACGCAAACAATGCGCAGGCCAAGGTCAATGCCGACCAGAGTGCGCTCAACACCGCCCAGGCAACCGCAAACACGACTATTGGGCAGGCGCAGGCCAAGGTCGCCGCCGATCAGAAGGCATTGCTCACCGCGCAAGCGAACGCGAATACAGCCATTCAGCAGGCACAGGCAAAGATTGCTGCCGATCAGAAAGCATTGACTACTACCAATGCTAGCTCCACGTTAAACAATGGTACATCGCAAATAACAGTCACTACGGATCAAGCCAATCTCAGAAACGCGCAGTTGCTGCTCGCAGCCGATCAGCACAATCTGGACAATGCGACGCTTACCGCGCCACACAATGGCGTTATCTCTGTCATTAATGGCAGCGTAGGTGGATCACCAGGAGTACCGATAAATGGCAGTAGCGGTACCACGTCCGCGACCGGTGCCAGTACTTTCATTCAACTCATTGATTCATCAACATTGCAGGTTGTGGCCAATGTCAATGAAACAGACACCGCTAATGTCAAACCTGGAGAACCTGTGCAGTTTACGGTCAATGCCTACGGCAACCAGCAATTTCAAGGAACCGTGGACTCGATCTCGCCCAACGGCCAGACGACATCGAACGTCGTTACATATCCGGTGTACATAGATATTGACACTAACAGTTTGAAAGGCGCGACGCTGTTATCTAACATGACAGCCAATGTGACGATCACCACCGTTCAGCATACTGGCGTTATAGTGATTCCGGTGAATGCAGTAAACTTTGCACGGCTGGCAAGCAGTGGAAGCACGACGGCGAATGTTCCGCAGGCCATCACGCCGCAGCAGGCAAATGCAGCTTTAAGCCAGGCGCGCCAGATGATCAATACACTGCAGAATCAACAAGAGATTCTCGCACAGGGTCCAATGCCAGCTTTTGTGCTCGAGCGTGTAAACAATCAAATTATCGCGAAGCCCGTTGTGTTGGGTCTGACCGATGGGACACAATATGAAGTACTGGATGGTCTCACAACCAATGATGTGATCATCGTTGGCGTCGCCAGCCCTGGACAGCGTACTGCCCCGGGTGGCGCTGGTAATACGAGTGGTGCGATAAAGGATTGAGCTTCGTTGTGCGTGTTGTCTCGTGGAATATGCACGAGAGATCTATGATTGAGAGATCTGAATATGGCGAATAGAGACCCGGAGGAGAACGGCATGGCGTTTGCCATAACCGAGGAGCAAATGAAGAGTTCCAGGCCGACAACTGAGGATGATATATCGCTTGCTGCAACCGGGAAGCACAATGCGGTTTCCGTCCCGGCAGCGGTGATTGCTGTACGCGACCTGACGAAGACATACATTCTGGGCGGGAAAACGAGCGTTCCCGCCCTGCGTGGAGTGACACTAGAGGTCTACCCGGGTGAGTTTGTAGCGATCATGGGACCTTCGGGTTCTGGCAAATCGACCTTTATGAATCTCCTTGGTTGCCTGGATCGCCCAACCTCGGGTGAGTACTGGCTGGCGGGTAATCTGGTGAGTCGCTTATCGAGTGACAGGCTTGCCAGCATGCGCAATCAACTGATTGGCTTTGTGTTTCAGGGCTTCAACCTGCTCGGGCGTGCGACCGCATTACGTAACGTGACCCTGCCCATGATATATGCGGGACTTTCCAGGCGCGAACGAGAGAGTCGTGCGCGCAAAGTGCTGGAACTCGTCGGGCTGGGCGGACGAGTCAACCACAAACCAGCGGAACTCTCCGGTGGTCAACAACAGCGCGTTGCCATCGCCAGAGCGCTCATCAATGGCCCCGCACTGCTGCTGGCAGATGAGCCTACGGGAAACCTGGATAGCCATACCAGTGTAGAGATCATGGGCGTATTACAGGCATTGAATGAGCAAGGATTAACCATCGTCCTTGTGACGCACGATATTAATATTGCACAGTATGCGAAACGCCAGGTAGCGTTTCTTGATGGTCGCATCGTGCGTGATGAGCCTGTCACTACACCACGTTCAGCACAGGCAGAATGGGAAAAGCTTACAGCTCAATCTGCTGTTGAAAGCACGGCGCTGAAGGAGGGAAGCTCATGAGAAACCCCCCGCCGCTGCTAAACCATCCAACATCACCCTTTATTGAGGCTGGCCCACCGACGACTCCAGACGCCCCTGTACAGTCATTGCAAAGCTTACTTAAAGAGTTGCGTCGGCGCCAATCCGTACCGGGGAGCGAGTTCAGTGCCAATATGGGAAGTGCTTTAGAAGCGCTGTGGGCAAACCGCACACGCTCGTTTTTGACTGCGCTGGGCATCTTTATCGGCGTGGCTGCCGTGATTGCGGCCCTCGTCCTGACGCAAGGAGTGAATGCGTATGTCACTAACCAGTTAGCGCAACTGGGGAGTTCGATTATCATTTACTCCGGCAATTCAAACAGAGGTGGTATTTCCCAGGGGACAGGCACACTCAGCACTCTCACACCACGTGATGCCCAGTTCTTAAAGAGCCTCCCTCATATCATAGCCGTCAGCCCCATTATCACAGTCAGCGCCCAGACAGTATACGGCAATCAGAACTGGACGACCCAGATCGAGGGCGTAAACGCAGATTATCAGACGATCCAGAACCTGCAACTGGCACAGGGCACCTGGTTTACTTCTGCCGAAGACAACAGTGGGATGCGCGTTGCGGTCCTGGGTGATACTGTGATGCATAATCTCTTTGATGCTTCTGGAATCAACCCGATTGGACAGACGATTCGCATTGGCAGCGATCTCTTTCGCGTGGAGGGTACAGTGGTTCCTCAGGGGAGCGGCTTCACCCAGGACGACGTAATCTATGTCCCTCTCAAAACGGCCCAGATCCGCTTGAAGAATGTTACCACGGTTGATCAAATACAGGTCCAGGCGGATGCGACGAGCAATGTTGACCAGTCTGCACAGGAAATTACCGCCATTCTGCGCCAGAACCACCATATCAACAAGGCCAGCAGCGATGACTTCACGGTGTTGACCTTCACACAATTTTTGCAGCGGGCGGGAGCAAGCACCCAGATTTTAACGGTTCTGCTCGTGGGTATTGCGGCCATTTCGCTGACCGTTGGTGGCATCGGCATTATGAATATCATGCTCGTCTCGGTAGTAGAACGCACCTGGGAAATTGGCATTCGCATGGCCATAGGGGCTCGTCGGCGCGATATCCGCAACCAGTTTTTGATCGAGGCGCTTATGTTATGTATCATTGGTGGAGTGATCGGCTTATTGCTCGGTTTGCTCATTGGATGGTGGGTAACGCAGGCCAGTCAAATACCGTTTGTGGTGACGCCGATCACGCTCCTATTGCCATTTGCAGTCTCAGCAGGAATAGCTATCGTTTTTGGCCTCTATCCAGCAATACGGGCTTCGTATCTCGATCCCATCGTAGCACTACGCACCGAGGAATGAGAAGGAGGAAACCAGGATGAGTCGATCAAAATTTCCAGGAACAACACGCATAGAAAAAATGCCTGCTCCTGTGGAGCCTCCGCCGGCCCTTACCATGCTTTCCACACAGGGATCTTCTGTAGAAAGTCTGTTGCAGGAATTGCGGGTGAAAGGAGGTGACCGGAAAAGCTTCACCGGCACCAATTTCAGCAGTGCCTGGGAAGCTATCTGGGCCAATCGCACTCGCTCATTCCTGACGCTCCTGGGCATCATCATTGGCGTGGCAGCCGTTATTGGCGCGCTCACGCTGGCGCAAGGAGTCGGCGGATTCTTCCAAAACCTTATAGCCAGCCAGGGAGCCAATACGGTTTTTATTAGCGGCACTCCAGCTACCAATAGAGTGACGCGCTTGCGCCAGACGCATCCATCGCTCACTCTACGCGATCTGCAGAATATGCAGAGCCTTCAACATGTGGTTGCGCTCAGTCCCGTGCTACGCACCGGTGGACAGGTTGTGTATGGTAACCAGAACTGGCGCACTTCGGGCATACAGGGTGTGAGCACGGATTTCCAGACTATTCAGGACTGGCAACTGGTGGACGGACTCTGGTTTACTACATCCCAGGATGTAGGTGCACAGCCAGTGGCAGTACTTGGTGATACGGTGATGCACAACCTTTTCGATGCTTCAGGAGCCGAGCCGGTTGGGAAGCAGATTCGCATAGGCAATCAGTTGTTCCGCGTGGTGGGCGTACTGGCTCCTAAGGGTCCCGGGCAAGATGACGCTATCTTCATCCCTTACCGGACCGTGCAGGAGCGCCTGACGAACAGTAACTATTTCGGCCAGATTAATATCGAGGTCGATGACGCACAGAACGTTGACCAGGTTGTGCAGGCACTCACTCTAGACCTGGAATTAAACCACCATATTCCCCGCGGCACTCCTGATGACTTCCAGATCCAGACCTCCGCCCAACTCCTACAGCAGTCAAATCAGATAACGCAAACTATTTCGTTGCTTTTATCGGGCCTGGCAGCCATTTCGCTGACCGTTGGTGGCATCGGTATTATGAATATCATGCTCGTCTCCGTGACGGAACGCACGCGCGAGATCGGTATTCGCATCTCCATAGGTGCGCGAAGACGCGATATCCGTAACCAGTTTCTGACCGAGGCACTCTTCTTATGTCTGATGGGAGGCTTCATTGGTATGCTGTTTGGTATATTCATTGGTTGGCTGACGATCAGAGTGATCATAGCAGCGATAGTTGGTAGTAGCGTGGGCGCAACAGTTCCGCTAGTCATCACCCCGACTACGCTTATACTACCATTCGCGGTCACAGCGGCCATAGGCATCGTATTTGGCCTTTATCCAGCAATACGGGCCTCACGTCTCGATCCTATCGTAGCACTGCGGCGCGCAAAATGATTCCTTCCCGAAGCACTTGGAACACATACAAGTATGTTCCAGATGCTCTGATCCCCTTGACAAAACACTGGCCTTCCGTGTACCATCCATATAGATGGTGAGGAGATGGTGTTATGACTGAAGTAGAGAAGACGGAGAAGATTACGATCAACCTGGGGCCTGTAGATTTAGGACAGATTGATTTGTTGGTGCAGGAGGGTTTTTACTCCAACCGCACAGACTTTATCCGTACGGCGATTCGTAATCAACTCACAACTCATGCTGAGGAAGTCAAACGTACAGTTGCTCGAAAAACACTGGTGCTGGGTGTGCAGTACTACAGCCGCCGTGACCTGGAACTGGTGCGTGCATCCGGTGAAAAATTGCAGATCAACGTGCTGGGCCTGGCAAGCATTGCCGATGATGTTTCTCCAGAACTGGCGCTGGCTACCATCGACACCATTGTAGTGCTTGGAGCGTTCCGCGCAAGTCCAGCTGTGAAGGCCGCTCTGGCGGGGCGTATCCGCTGATTGTTCCCGTAGAGGCATGCCTTGCGTGTGCCGAGCGTCCATCGGGTCATGGTTGTCCATGTATTGGTCGGATCGGCACACATGGACGCTCGGCACACGCATGGACGCTCGGCACACGCAAGGCATGCCTCTACGGACGCTAACGAGAAAGAGAGATTGCAAATGATGAATGATCGCATGCAGGAGAGAATGGCTGAAGCTACTCGTCTTACACGTGCCGGGCGCATCCTTGAAGCGACTGCATTAATTCAACAAACTCTCCAGGATGCACTCCCCACGTATGGAACCACTCCTACCTATAGAACTACTGTTACACCTGAGAACCCTACAGATCCCATTGACGCGGAATTTCGTGTTGTGGATGATACTCCACCTTCGACAACAACATCCACAGAGAACCCCACTTCCTGGATGGATACCCCTATCCCTCCACTTCAAGCGCGTGTTCGTCCAGCTATGCCCTCAGGGATACCTTTTCCCGGCATATGGCAACGACCCGGTAACCGAGACGCTCCTGGTGACCATACGCGCACCGTCACAGCGGATGAAACTCTCCACGCGCCTGGGAAGTTTATTGATGGCGTCTATACAGACTCTGCCGGGACGCGAACTTACAAACTCTATATCCCCAGCCGTTTCACTGGTCAGGCACTTCCCTTACTTATCATGCTTCACGGTTGTACTCAGACGCCCGTTGATTTCGCCACGGGCACGCGTATGAACGTGCTGGCGGAAAAAGAACTGTTCCTGGTCGCTTATCCCGCGCAGGCATCTTCGGCCAATGGCTCGAAGTGTTGGAACTGGTTCCAGGCTGCCCATCAACAGCGCGGCGCTGGTGAGCCATCCCTCATAGCTGGCATTACGCAACAGATTATGAGCAACTATCCTGTCGATGCCAGTCGGGTCTATATCGCCGGCCTCTCATCTGGCGGAGCCATGGCTGCGACGATGGCTGCAACCTATCCCGATCTCTATGCTGCTGTCGGCGTACACTCCGGTGTCGCTCATGGATCTGTGCAGGATCTGCCTTCCGCGCTCAAGGCGATGAAACAGGGCGCTCCCAGGCAGACGCGACCGCTACCTACAGCAATCCCTCTTATCGTATTTCATGGCGATAGCGATACGACCGTTGCTCCAAACAACGCAGATCGCATACTCGACCAGTGGCTCCAGACGACCAGTGCCGGGGATCGCTCCAGTAACAGATCTGTGCGTGAAATTATCGTGGAACCCGGACAGGTGGCCGGTGGGCATGATTACACGCGTGCTATTTACGTAAATACCACTGGTCGTACCATCGCCGAAAAGTGGGTCATCCATCAAGCAGGTCATGCCTGGTCAGGGGGAAATTCCAACGGCTCCTTTACTGACTCCAAAGGGCCTGATGCCTCTGTCGCAATGATGCGCTTTTTTATTGACCATCCCAAAAAGAACTAAAAGATTGTTCTGCATATGCAATAAAGCGGGTACTCTTCTCAAAGGGTACTCGCTTATGCTATGTTTAGGTTAAAGCCGGAACTTTGATGTGTCAATTGCATTTGGGTGGATCTCAGGAGGCATGTTATGGCAGAGACCCCTGTAAAACAGGAGAAAGGATTTGTGCAGACAACCAGGTTGCAGGGCTCAAAAACGCTCTGGGACTGGTTACAGTTGCTCCTGGTCCCTGTAGTATTGCTTGTGGGCATACTCTGGTTTACCGTCCAGCAGAATCAGGCAAACCTCCAATTGATGCAGCAACAACGTGATACTGCTGCAAAGGTCGCTTATGGGCAGCAGCAGGATGCGCTCGTGTCGAACTACATAGATAGTATCTCGGATATGATGCTTCACGATAACCTGCTCACCGCTCAATCAATCAGTCCGGTGAGACAGGTTGCGCAGGTACGCACTTTGACCGTCTTGCGACAACTGGACCCGGATCACAAAGCCACGCTAATGGACTTCCTGTATGATACAAATCTCATCAACAATGATTTTCATATCATCAGCTTGCGCTCAGCCGATATCACAAACGCCCATTTACACAATATGGACCTGCGTGATACCTATCTATCAGGCGTCAATCTGCATGGCTCCGATCTGAGCGGCGCTAATCTGAGCTTTGCCACGCTCGTGTTTGTCGATCTGAGCGGGACTAACCTGCGCGGCGCTGATCTGCATGGCTCCGATATGCATAATGTTGATCTGATCGGTGCTGATCTCGGTGGGGCCAATCTGAAAGATGTGGTGGGCACGACCCCGGACCAGCTGGCAAAAGCAAAGTCGCTGGCAGGTACTATTATGCCTGATGGCTCAAAACATTCCTAAGCTTGCAGGGCGACTCCAGGAATCGACAACAAGACAGTTTCAAGAAGGGCGAGATAGTGCTTGCCAGTTGTCACGTATTTCCCGTTGCCCGGCGACATACAAAAGATTGCGGATGAGATGCTGTTAAAGCATGCCATCCCTGTGGTATCATATTGATACACTCAAGTGCCACCTATCGCCATTATCCAGGTGCACCGTACCCACCTGCATTCAAGCATGAGCATAGAAGGCGCCAATGCACAAAAAATAGAGCAGATTTGGAATCCCCTGGCCTGGACCATGGGGAGGATGTCAAATACGAAAGGCTGTACCAACATTGCAGACATTCAAAAAGCGAGAAGACATCCCCACAGAATTTAGATGGGATCTCGAAAGCATTTTTTCTCAAAATGAGGTTTGGGAGCGTGACTTTCAAGCGCTACAGAGTCGTGTACCAGAACTCGAAACTCTACAGGGCACGCTCGCTCTAAGTGGTGAGGCATTATTAGCAGTTTTGCGCAAACGTGATGAACTCTATGAGGAGGCTGAGACCCTCTATGTCTACGCCTCCATGCGCAGAGACGAGGACACAACCAATGGGCTCTATCAGGGGATGGCCGATCGTATCATGCAACTGATGGTCCGGATATCGACAGCCGCCGCGTATATCGAACCCGAAATCCTTGCCCTCTCACAAGAAACACTCGATCGATTTATACAAGAGACTCCTGACCTGGCACTCTACGGTCAGCAGTTACACGACTTAAATCGCAAGCGTCCGCACGTACGCTCCGCCGAGGTTGAGGCCGTACTGGCCGCAGCCGGCGAGATCACCGATGCCCCTGACGCGATCTTCTCCATGATCGATAATGCCGACCTCAAATTACCCACCATCAGAAATGAAGCAGGCGAAGAGGTTGAGCTCACGAAAGGCAACTACCTGATCTTTATTCGCAGCACAGATCAGCGCGTGCGCAAAGAGGCATTTGATGGCCTGCACGAAGCCTTTTTGAAACAGCGCAACACGATTGCCGCAACCCTGGCGGCCCAGGTGAAGACAGATATCTTCTACACCCGGCAGCGCAACTATACATCCAGTCGTGAACGAGCCCTGGCGCGCTACAATATCCCGGTCAGTGTTTATGACAACCTGGTCGAGACGGTCAGCGAACATCTCTCGCTGCTCAATCGCTATATGAAATTGCGCAAACGCATCCTCCAGCTTGACGAGCTACACATGTATGATCTCTACGTTCCTATCGTGGAAGAAACGACCGACGAGATCAGCTATGAGCAGGCGAAAGATACGGTACTCACAGCGCTGGCTCCTCTAGGCGAACAGTACATTCATGATCTCAGGCGGGCCTTTACGCAGCATTGGATCGATGTCTACGAGACACCGGGCAAGCGTGGTGGGGCCTATAGCGGTGGGGCCTATCGCACACGTCCATTTATACTACTCAACTTCCAGAACAAGCGTGACAGCCTGTACACGCTCGCGCATGAGCTGGGTCACTCGATGCACTCCTTCTACACACGCACCAACCAGCCTTTCCAGTACGGCGACTACACCATCTTTGTAGCTGAGGTCGCATCTACGCTGAACGAAGGTCTGCTGACCGAGTATCTGTTGAAGAACACCAGCGATCCAGCGGTACGTATCGCCATTCTTAACCATTCGCTGGAAGATATCCGCGGCACATTCTTCCGTCAGACTATGTTTGCAGAGTTCGAGCAACAAATTCACCAGCAAGCGGAACATGGCGAGCCACTGACAGCCGACAGGCTCACAGCACTATACACAGCGATCAATGAAAAGTATTACGGAGCTGAGACCATCATCGACGACCTGATCGGCATCGAATGGGCGCGCATCCCCCATTTCTACTACAACTTCTACGTGTACCAGTACGCCACAGGCATCTCCGCCGCAGCCGCCCTGGTGCAGCAGATCTTGCACGAGGGAGAGCCAGCAGTCAAGCGTTATCTGAAGTTCCTCAGTTCCGGCTCCTCCGACTACAGCATCAACTTGCTGAAGAAGGCGGGCGTCGATATGACATCGCCAGAGCCTGTACGCCAGGCATTGCAACTCTTTGAGTCGCACCTGTCGCAGATGGAGCAACTGCTTGGTTAGCATTTCTTTTCACAAAGGAGGGCACCAGCCAGTGGTGCCCTCCTCTCTTCAACGCTTCATGCGCTAACTACGCGGTGCCATTGATGTAACTCTGAGCTTTGCTCCACGTTTGAGTCGCAACCCGCTGGCCTACGAGACGCCCATCGAGATCCCCCTGCTGAAAATGAATGCCTCCATACCTGCGCGAAAGACCCGCCTGATCTGCCGCAGACGATAAGGTCAGCCACAAGAGGGTAACAGGAAGAAGCTTTGGCGTTATCCCGGGCTCAATATCCGAACTCCCCGGCAATGCGATGTAGGAGTCACCAAAGAGATCACTGCCCGTCACTTGCTGCAAAATGTATGCCCCCGCCGCGCTAAAGGTGCTATGACCAGAGATGTATTCAGGGAAAGGAGGCGTCACCACTGTCGGCTCCTGATAGGGTATCCACTGACCTCCATCAATGCTTTGCGTCCCTTTGCCATACCCTGCCCATGCCGTTATTTGCTTGCCGCTATAGAGATAATGGACGGCAGTGATGGGTCGTACGGAGTCATAGGCGCGTTTGCAATCCCAGGCGGCAATTCCCGCATCAAAAAGGGCGTTGCCGAGCGCAAAGAACATTTTGACGTCATTATTGAGATCATGCTTGTATTTGAGTGAGAGGTATTGCGCAGCAAAACACTGGGCGAACACGTCCCAGTGTCCGGGTGGAGTCACGGTGTGAGGACCATTCGCCCAATAGTCGGCAATCGTTTTTGTCTGATCATTGAGCTGAGCGCTGTACTGCAGAATTTGATCGGCCTGGCTCTTGTAGGCACTGCTGGTGGCATCTCTGACTGGACCAGAAGGCCGAAATTGTGAGCCAGAAGCCAGCGCGAAAGGAGTGACCGTTCCCCAGTGGGGAGTCAGGTACTTCTGCACGACAAAACCACCATTCCCGTTCGAGATACGCAGAGGCTGCCAGCGCGTCGGATCGATAATCTGATCCGGGGTATTGATTGGCACATATCCACTGGTGTCGGCATAGTTTCCTGCTTGATTTGAGCCATCGCTGTGACGGAACGCGAGGACAGCCTGTGCCGCTACGTTGCCAACCCCCGTCTGCGTGGTGGTATCGGTCGAGGTATCAGTAGGGTCATAGCCCAGGTTGTTCATCTGCGTGGTAAAGAGAGACGCCTGGGAGGGAAAGAGATCCAGAAGCGCGCGGTATGCAGCATAGCTGACTGCCCTGGTTGCGTCAGTGTATCGGCCTGCCTGGCGCGGGATGCCATTAGGGCGCGTCGCCACAGCCACTGCATCATAGGTAGCCCAGGCATCATACATACAGGTATGCGTAATGGCAATCGCACGGGATGCCGGAGTTGGACCCATCCCTACATTCTCTATCGCCTGCAAAACAGCATTATTCCACTGAATGGCAGCATTATTTGTCAGAAGGATAGCACGGGTCGAACCTACATGCAATCCCAACCATGTTCCGATCCCAGTCGCCACGACTGCCGCTCCCAGGCCCACTTTTACGACTGTTCGCCTGTTTATGCTTATAGGAGAAGGAGTCGAGGTATCTTTACTCCCTGTATCTTGATCTGACTCGAGTGTATTGAAGGAATGCGCCTGCGCGATGTTGGCAGAGGGAAGAGAAAGCCGTTTTCTGTTCCTGGGAGTATTCTCAGTAACCATAATGATCTCTCCTGTAACGACTCATCGATTGAAATAGCGAGACCTCTGTGAGGAAAGGAGTGACATGCGAACGACAAGAGCGGCTCAACACGAACAATGACCATGATACTCATCGCCCCGCCCGCGAACTCCTTAGAATCCATAGGTTCTCGCCTCTATCACATTACACAAGGGTAACACCCCGCTATTATGACGAAAGGTGAGGAAGAAAGAGAGAGCGATCAGGTAATGATGTAGTAAAGAAAGGGTAATTTTTTTGCGAATCGGTGAAGGATTCTTCACCGAAAAAGGCTGTGTTTATGGAACACAGCTATCCAGAAAGTGTTCATTGGAACATCGGTGTACGGACTGATTAGTGAGAGTTCCTGTCTA
>Ga0137371_10002320_pt1 | contig 15149 bp, 16 predicted proteins | sample SagtaG_7_FD_104919 | JGI IMG/M metagenome (GOLD analysis project Ga0137371, IMG submission 104919) | Vadose zone soil microbial communities from Sagehorn Ranch, Mendocino, California, USA - Sage1_R_40_16 metaG | ecosystem: Environmental > Terrestrial > Soil > Vadose zone | place: USA...
GGTGCGCCGCCAGGGACTCGAACCCCGAACCCGCGGATTAAGAGTCCGCTGCTCTGCCAATTGAGCTAGCGGCGCAACGAGAGTGGAGGGTAGCAGGTCCGCTTGGGGGGTGACCAACTGCGCGGATCGGGCGGGGGCGGCGGTTCTGTCAGAGCGGTTTGGGATGATGGCTGGCGTCGAGGCGTGGGTTCCCCGTTCGAGAGGGCGGCTGATGGTTCGAGCACAGGTCGGCTCCGTCGGGCGCCGCGCCAGGTGGCTGGGCGCGGGCGTCGCGGCGCTCGCCCTGGTGGCGGCCTGTAGCGGGTCGGGCGGCCAGGCGCCCGCCGGCAGCGGCGGCGCGGGTGGGGGCGGTGGCGCGGGCGGTGCCGGGAACGCCGCCTCGGTGACCGTGGCGATCCAGCCGGCGGCGAACGCGACCGGGGTGGCGCCGGGGTCGCCGGTGGTGGTCAAGGCCACCGGGGGGACGCTCAGCGCGGTGCGGGTCGCCGGCGGGGCCGGTGGCCAGGTCGCCGGCTCGCTGGATGCGGCGAGGACGACCTGGACGTCGACCGGCAGGCTCGGGTACGGGTCGACCTACCGGGTGACCGCGACCGCGGCCGACCCGGCGGGCAAGACCACGACGACGTCCAGCACGTTCAGGACGGTCACCGCGAAGGCGCAGGTCTTCCCGTCGGTCGCCCCGCTGCGCGGCACGGTGATGGGCGTCGGGCTGCCGATCCGGGTGTACTTCGACGCGCCGGTCAGCGACCGCAAGGCCGCGGTCGACCACATGAAGGTCCGCACGTCGGTGCCCACCGAGGGAGCCTGGCACTGGTTCTCGTCCACCGAGGTGCACTGGCGGCCGCGGGTGTACTGGAAGCCCGGGACGAAGATCACCCTCGACATCTCGCTGTACGGGGTGGATCTCGGGGACGGCTCCTGCGGCGGGCTCAAGTCGGATCGGCACCTCGAGTTCTCGGTCGGCGACTCGCACGTGAGCGTGGCCGACGCGCGCACGCACCAGCTGAAGGTCTACTCGAACGGTCGACTGATCCGCACCTTCCCGGCCAGCCTCGGCAAGGAGGTGCCCGGGCGGTACACCAAGAGCGGCGCGCACGTCGTGATCGCGAAGGACCGGGTCAAGAAGATGGACTCGCGGACATTCGGGCTGGCCCTCGACGCCGGCGGTTACCAGGCCAAGGTCGAGTGGGCGACCCGGATCTCGAACAACGGTGAGTTCGTCCACTCGGCTCCATGGTCCGTCGCCCAGCAGGGGCACGAGAACGTGTCGCACGGCTGCATCAATCTCAGCCCGGCCAACGCGGCATGGTTCTTCAACTTCTCGACGCTCGGTGACGTCGTCGATGTCGTCGGCACGCCGGTCAAGCTGGGCGCCAAGGACGGGGACATCTACGACTGGGCGTTCAGCTGGAGCATGTGGCTGCAGGGCTAGGCGGTGCGCCGGGGTCGCGCGGACTCGGTAGCCCTGATGCCCGCGGCCTCCATCGACCCCGCCGACACCGCCGCGGTGACCGCACACGGACACCGGTTCGCCGACCAGGCGCGGGCATAGCCGGCGGGGTCGACGGGCACCGCCTCACCACACCGGCCACCGGTCCCAGCTCCGCAGCACCGGCGCGAGCTGCTCCTCCTCATACGCCAGGTGGCCCAGCAGCCGGTCGGCGAGCGCCGCGAGCGCATCGGCAACGCGTCCGCGTCCGGCCGCGGTGTCCCGGTCGACCAGCATGTCGGCGGCGGCCTCGACGTCCTCGAGCAGCCCCGCCACGGCGCGATGGTCGGCCTCCAGCCGGTCCACCACCCCGCCCAGAGCCGGATCGGTGCGGCGCACCGCCGGGAACAGCAGGTGCGACTCGGCGCCGTGGTGGGCATGCACGAAGCGGCAGTGGGACAGGCAGTTCAGGCGCAGCGACACGACCGCCCCGTCGGTGCCAAGCGCTTTGACACCGGCTTGGACGCGTTCTGCGGGGTGCCCGGCCCGTACCGCGTCGGCGAGCCGGCCGACGGTGCCCAGGCTGCGCCGGATCACGTCATGCACCCAGCGCAGCTCCGCCAGCAGCGCCTCGCCGCGAGGGTTCGACGGCAGGGCGCCGGCGACCGTCACCACGCCATCTTAGTCAGCCCAGCCCGCGGCCGCCGTCGACAACGATGCGCTGGCCGGTGACGAAGCCGGCGCCATCCGAGGCCAGGAAGCTGACCACGTGCGCGATGTCCTCGGGCGTGCCCATCCGACCGGCCGGCACCGAGGCGAGGTAGGCGCTGGTGACCTCGGCCGGCACGTCGGCGTGCCGTTCCACCGGGACGAAGCCGGGAGCGACCGTGTTCACGGTGATGCCGAACGCGGCCAGCTCGCGGGCCCAGCTGCGGGTCAGGCCGATCTGCGCGCTCTTCGCGGTGGCGTAGGCGGACCGCCCCGGCGGCGGCCGGTCGGCGACCTCCGAGTCAATGTGGACGATCCGGCCGTACCGGCCGGCCTGCATCCCGGGCAGCACAGCGGCCCCGAGCAGCACCGGGCTCTTGACGAAGAAGCTCAGCTGAGCGAGGTGGTCCGGCCAGCCCACCTCGTCCAGCGGCGCCTCGGGCTGCGGCCCGGTCGCGTTGAGCACCAGCACCTGGACCGGACCCAGGCGGTCGCCGACCGCGCCCACCAGCTCGACGGCCTGCCGCTCGTCGGTGACATCGGCCGGAAACGCCTCGGCCACGCCGCCGCCCGCCCTGATGTCGGCGACCACCGCGGCCAACCGCCCGTCGCCGTGCAGCCCGTTCACCGCGACCGCCAAGCCGTCCCGCGCCAGCCGCCGGGCGATCGCGCTGCCCAACCCGCGCGAGCTACCGGTCACCAGGGCGACCCGCGCCAGTGACCGCACCATGCCCGGATCATTCCACCCGACCGCCGACCGTCCGACCCCGCTGGTGTACGACGGAAAGCACCAGCCCGCCCGCGGCGGCCGCCGTGGTGAGCAGGAACGCGGTCCGGAAGCTCGGGTAGTCCGGTGCGGTGCCGAGCGCGAGCGTGAGGACGGCGACGGTGAGTGCGCCCGAGAGGTACTGGGAGGTGGTCAGAAAGGCCCCCGCGGTGCCCTGGTGCGCGGCCGGCACGTCATGGCTGCCGATGATGAACATCGACGTGTAGATGGCCCCGTGCCCCAGTCCACTGAGGATCACACCGGGGAGGAGGTCGAACGCGTAGGAGTCCCCGTGCAGGGCGAGCGAGAGCCAGCAGAGACCCACCGTGGCGATGGCGAACCCAGCGACGAGCACGGTGGCCGGGGCGTGCCGCCGCACGGCGTGACCTGCGGTCGTGCTTCCCACGGTCACCATGAGCGTCAGCGGGAAGAACGCCAGCCCCGCCCGCAGCGGCGAGTAGTCCTTCATCGACTGCAGGAGAAGGGTGAGCAGGTAGAACTCCGATCCGACGCTCGCCATGTACAGAGCGGTCGCCGTCGCTCCGACCCGCAACGAGCGGGTCCGGCGCAGCACCACCTCGATCAGGACGTTGCTCGAGGCGCTCTCGTTGCGGACGAAGCCGAGGAACAGGACCAGCGCCAGACCAAGGCAGCCGAACGTTAGCGCCGAGCCCCGGCCGGAGCCGAGGGTGAGGCCGAGGACGAGCGCCAGCGCGGCGCCCGTTCCCAGCGCCGAAGCGAGTAGCGGGATGCGGCCGACCCCGGTGCGGTCGCGGGCCGGGCCAAACCACACCGCGGCGCCGACCGCGCACAGAAGTGTGACCGGGACGTTGACGACGAAGGTGAGCCGCCACGACGCCGTCGTGAGTAGACCGCCGAGGATCGCGCCGGCGGCGAGTCCGGACGCGCCGACCGAGCCCCAGACCGCCAGCGCCCTGCTGCGCGACGGGCCGGCGGGGAACGTCGTCCCGATGAGACCGAGGACGGCCGGCTGCAGCAGGGCCGCGCCGAGCCCCTGCGCGGCACGCGCGGCCAGCAGCACGATCCCGGTGTCGGCAGCGCCGCCGATCGCGCTGGCGACCCCGAAGGCGATCACGGCGACCATGAACATCCGCTTGGCGCCGAACCGGTCCGACAGTCGGCCGCCGACGACGAGGAACCCAGCGAACAGGACCGCGTACGCGCTGACCACCCACTGGGCGTGCGTCGGCTCCAGATGCAGCGCGCTGGCAATGCTGGGCAGCGCGACGTAGATGATCGAGTAGTCGAGCGCGATCAGGAACTGGGCCGCGGCCAGCACGGCCAAGGTGCCAGATCGATGCACCGTCGCCGGCGCTCTCGACGCCGTCAGCACGCTCATGGGACCATGCTCGAACGTTGACACTGGTGTGAAGGAAAGTCTCCGGGGCGAAGAGGGCGGTGTGGTGAGGATCGGAGAGCTGGCCGAGCGCACGAACGTGCCGACGCGGCTGCTGCGCTACTACGAGGAGCAGGAGCTGCTCGCTCCGGACCGAGCGGCGAACGGCTACCGAGACTACGCCGAGGGCACCGTCGACCGGGTCGTGCAGATCCGTGGGCTGCTCGACGCCGGGCTGCCAACCAGGATCATCAAGCAGATCCTGCCCTGCCTCGACAACCCGTGCACAATCCATGTCACCGACGCGACCCCCGAGCTGATCGCGAGCCTGGAACGGCAACGGGAACAGATGGACACGCGTATCCGCTGCCTGACCAGGAACCGGGACGCGATCAGCGCCTACCTCGACGCCGCGCGCAGTCGCACCGCGACGGCGCGGTTCGGGGGCCGGCAGACCACCAGGAGGCGATCATGACAGTGGGCGTTCCCGACGGTGTGCCGGCCTCACCCGCACTCAGCACGGTGGACCTGCCCGCCGCCGGCGCGCCGGAGCATCTGCGCGCCGATCCGAGGCTCGCGGAGGTGATCGCCGCCGCGGACGGGGTGGACGTGTTCGCCTGGGAGAAGGCCCGCCCCTGGCACTCGCCGTTCGAGGCGCTGGTCCGGGCGATCGCCGGTCAGCAGATCTCGACGTTCGCCGCCGCGGCGATCTACCGCCGGCTGGTCACGCTCGCCGGTGACCCGCTCACCCCGCAGGGCGTGCTGGCTCGCCCGCCGGAGGAGCTGCGCGCGGCCGGGCTGTCCGGGCGCAAGGTCGGATACCTCCGCGATCTGGCCGAACGGACCCTCGACGGGCGGTTGCAGCTGGACCGGCTGGACGAGCTGTCCGACGAACAGGTCCGCACCCAGCTGGTCGCGGTGTCCGGGATCGGGCGCTGGTCGGCGGACATGTTCCTGCTCTTCGAGCTGCACCGGCCGGACGTGTTCCCGGCCGGTGATCTGGGCCTCCGCAAGGCGGTGCAACTCCTGGACGGCCTGGACCGGGTGCCCGCCGAGCGGGAGGCCGAGGCCCGCTCGGAGAGGTGGCGTCCCTACCGATCGCTCGCCACCAGGTACCTGTTCTGGTGGCTCTACCGGGCGCGAACCCCGGTCGCGCCGGACAGCTAGTGTCCCGCGAGGCCGGGCGGGTGGACGACGGGCAGCGGGACTTGGCACCGGTCGGGTGGGCGGCACACGCGCCGGCCATCGGCGTGGACATACGTGCGGTTGTGCTCGTCGAAGGGATCAGCGACCAGGTCGCGCTCGAAGCGCTAGCCCTGCGCCGCGGTCGAGACCTTGGCGCCGAGCGCATCTCCGTGGTGCCGATGGGGGGTGCGAGGAGCATCGGACGCTTTCTGGAGCTGTTCGGTCCGCGGGGTCTCGACGTCCGGCTGGCCGGCCTGTGCGATGTCGGGGAGGAGGGCGACTTCCGGCGCGGTCTCGAGCCGGCTGGGCTCGGCTCCCACCTCACCCGCGCCGACATGGAGTCGCTGGGTTTCCACGTCTGCGTCGCGGACCTGGAGGACGAACTGATCCGCTCGCTCGGCACCGCCTCGGTCTAGCGTGTCATCGACGCGCATCTCCAGCTTGGGTAGCTCTGAACCCTGCAGAAACAGCCTGCGCAGCAAGGACGGACGCACGAGGCGCAGCTTCGGCGCTTCCTGGGCACTCGCGGTGGCCGGAAGATCCATTACGCCCGGTTGCTGGTGGACGCGCTGGATCTCACCCAGGTGCCACGGCCGCTGGACCGCGTACTTGCGCACGTCTGACCCGGGCGGCAGGGCTGCGACATCCGGGACAACCGCGTCATCGCAGTGGGACGCGGGCGTCGGTCTGGTAGGGGAACGCGCCGGGCCTCGACCACCCGGCGCGTGGTGGCCGGCGGAAGGATGACGGGCGATGAGGCGACTGCTGACGGTGCTCGGTGCGGTCCTGGCCCTGGGCGCGTCGTCGACGACGAGCGCGAGCGGCTCGTCGGCGTGGACGGCTAACGTGCCGTTCACGAACGTCGTGGCGAGCAGTCCGACGACCGGCGGCGGCTACCCGGTGCCGCCCGGCTCCCGGGTGCCGGTGGCCGGGACGTGCTATCTCGGGCCGTACAACGCGAACCACTCCGAGTCGTGGCTCGCTGTCAAGCCGGGCACCGAGCACCTGGTCGGAAGCTCGAAGTTCTTCTTCGACCGGTACTCCACGTTCTACATGTTCCATCTCGGCAGCTACACGATCCAGAACGGGACGCCGGTCGCGAACAACCAGGTGCAGGGGTACGACTGCGTGTCCACCGGCACCCAGGACATGCCGCCGAGCTGGACCCAGAACACCGACCCGAACGTCGCGTTCGACACCCAGGGCCGGGTGTACCAGACCACGCTGCCGTTCAACTCCTTCTTCGACAACACGAAGCTGCACCCGAACGGGGCCATCGATGTCTCGTACTCCGACGACATGGGGCTGCACTGGGTCAAGGGCAACGGCGGCCGGGATCTCGAGGAGTCCCCGAACTCGTCCCCGAAGCAGCTAGGGCACGTCGAGGACAAGCAGTGGATCGCGGTCAACGCGATCCCTGGCCACCGGTACCAGGACCACGTGTACGCGATGTGGTCGGTGTTCAACAAGGACACCACGAAGATCCGGATCGCGGTGTCCAGGGACCGTGGCCACACCTTCTCCAAGGCCGTGACGATCACCGACCCGTCGCAGACCGGCCCGTCCAACACCTACATCTACCCGTCCGTGGACGCCGCCGGCGACCTGTACATCGCGTTCGCCGCCTTCCCGATGAACCGCAACCGCCAGCCGACCACGCTCTACGTCGCGAAGTCGGTTGACGACGGGGTCAGCTTCTCGCCGTTCGTGCCGGTCACCACGGTCGGCGTGCTGCCGGTCGACGACCTGCCGAACACCACCTTCCGGGACGGGATCACGGAGAACTTCGCGGCCAGCCCGACCTATCCCGGCCACCTCTACCTCACCTACGAGGACTGGGACGGGGCGCAGATGGACGTCAAGTTCACCCAGTCCACCGACGGCGGTCGGACCTGGTCCGACTCCAAGGTGGTGAACGACAACGGCGCCGGCGCCGAGCCGACCGACCAGTTCCAGCCGTCGGTGGCGGCCGGCCCAAACGGCGCGGTGGCGGTCGCGTTCTACGACCGGCGGTCGGTGTGCCCGGCCGGCCCGAGCGTGCTGCCCGCCGACGTCGGCCAGCCGAACTTCTGCATCGACACGTCGCTGCAGGCCTACAAGGACACCGGCGGCGGCGCGCAACCCATCGGGGGGAACGCCCGGATCTCCCAGTTCACCTGGGACCCGGAGAACCCGGCGCAGACCGTCGGCGGCCTCGACCAGATGGCGTGCGCCTCGGGCTTCAACCCGTGCGCCGTGCGCGGCTTCATCGGCGACTACTTCGGGCTGGCGATCTCCGCCGGCAACATCTACGCGCTGTTCGTTTCGACCCACTACCCGTCGAACGTGACCGCCGACGGTGGCGGCCCCGTGTACTACCAGCAGCAGGTGCTCGCGACCGTCCCCCGGGCCGCATACGGACCGTCCTACTGACCGACCGCGGGAGCCCGGACCCCGACCGTCCGCGGGCGCGGCGGCCAGCCCGGCCGCCGCGCCCGCGACGGGAGTCAGCGGCGGGCGAAGAAGACGTCCGGGTCGTTGCGGCCGGTCGGGTGGGTGAAGTTGACGATCCGGTTCCTGTTGTCCCCCCAGGCGTAGTACAGGTGGCCGCCGTCGGACACGAGGGCGATGTAGTCGCCCATGTAGCCGAACGCGATCTGGGGATCGAACTGCGGAACGGTCCGCACCCCCGGGAACGGTGCCGCGGTGACCGCCTTGGCGACGAATTGGATACCGCCGTCGGCGGAGTCGGCGGCCACGGTGTCCAGCGTGTTGTTGGCGTTCCGGTGGTAGTAGGCCAGGTGCAGGCCGCCTGCGTCGACCGACAGCGCCGGCTGGACGTCGTCCAGCGGACCGGCGCTGGCCCACCGGAACGTCCAACTGGACCCGCCGTCGAGGGACGCCCCGAGGCGGATGTGGCTACGGCCGAGTGCGGCGTCGTTCCACGCCATCCACAGCGTGCCGCCGTGCACCGCCAGCACCGGGAACTCGGCGGTCCGGACGAACATCCCCGGCCCCAGCTCCAGCGCTGGGACCCCCGTCACCTGGGAGACCGTCACGCCCGGGCCGAACGTGGAGCCGCCGTCGGTGGACGTGAACAACACCTGGGAGAGGGCGACCTGGCCGCCGGTGCAGTCCGGGTCGGTCACCGCGATCTTCTCGGCCGCCAATACAGCGTGCCGGCGGCCGGGTCGACCAGCGGCTGGGCTCCGAGGTACTGCGCGAAGCTGCAGCTGAACAGGTCGTTCACGATCTGGTCGGCGTAGCGCAGCGACCAGGTCCGGCCGCGGTCGGTGGAGCGCGCCACCGGCAGTCCGGCGGTGAGGGCACCGGTGTTCGGGTCGAGCACGAAGTCGTCCCACGCGACGTACAGGTTGTCCCGGCCGGCGACGCTTGGGTCGCGGCCGGCGGTGATCGCCTCCTTGTCACCCGAATAGAACAACGCGTCGTCGTTCGGCGAGGCGATCGTCGGCTCGGCCCAGGTCCGCCCGCCGTTGTCGGACCGGGCCACCGCGACCTCCAGGTTGCCCACGTTGCCGCCGTACGTCAGTGTCGCGTAGTACATCCGGCCGGCCCGGTCCGTGGTCATCCACGGGTCACCGAGATTCACGAAGTTCAGCGGGTTGGGCAGCGCGCCGCCGTCGGTGAAGGTCTGGCCGCCGTTCGTCGAGTACGCGTACCCGGTGAGGTCCAAGCCGTAGGTGAGGGCGAGCAGACCCTGCTGGGAGTCGTTGAAACCGACCGCCACATTGTCGCCGGCGACCGCGATCGTGGTCTCGCTCTGCGTGGTCTGGTCGACCTGGAACCGGTCCGCCCCTGGGTTGTTGACCAGGACGTTGGGCACCCCCGCCCGGGGCAGCGCGGCCGGCCCGCCGGCCGCGCTGGTCGCCGCGCGCTCCTGGTCGTCGCTGAGCTGGCGGCCCGGACTCTGCTGCGCACCGGCCATCAGCCGCAGCGCGCGGCCGAGCGCCTGGGTCCCGAACCGGTCGTAGTGGTGCGCCAGCAGCGCCTTGGCCACGCTCTCCCGGTCGGCCGCCTTCCCAGGCGGGGCGGCGGCTCCCTGGCGGCTGATCGTCACGACGCCGGCGGCGAGCACCGCCGCCAGGATCACCGACGCCATCGCAGGCAGCCTGCCGAACCGTCGATTCATGTCCGATCCCCCTCGATGATCCATAGCCAGGTCGATACCGGGCAGCGGACGTCAGTCTCCTCGGATCGGTACGGACCAGGGCAGCCAGTCGATGTGTCCGTTACTGGTTTGATACCTCTCGATCACTGAGCCGGCCGGATGTCGAGGACGCGCTGGCGGCTCCGACTGCACAGTGAGACGCGCCAACTCGCCGGGGGAAGGACACAGCAGCGTGACGAAGGTGACGTGCGACATGGCGATGTCCGTCGACGGGTTCGTCGCCGGCACCAACCAGCGACTGGAGGAGCCGTTCGGCGACGGCCCGCGCGGGCGGCTGCACCGGTGGATGTTCGAGCAGCCCGAGGCGAACGCGGCGGAGATCGAGGCGATCACCGCCGCCGGCGCCTACATCATGGGGCGCAACATGTTCGGCCCGGGCCGCGGCGCCTGGGACCAGGCGTGGAAGGGCTGGTGGGGCGACGACCCGCCATACCACGCGCCGGTCTTCGTGCTGACGCACCATCCGCGCGAGCCGCTGCCGATGCAAGGCGGGACGACCTTCAGGTTCGTCACAGACGGGATCGAGTCCGCGCTGGCCCAGGCGCGCGCCGCGGCCGGTGACGCGAACGTCGCGATCGCCGGCGGGGCCGCGACGGTGAACCAGTACCTCGCCGCGGGGTTCATCGACGAGCTGCGGCTGCACGTCGTGCCGATGGTCCTCGGCGCGGGCGAGCGGCTGTTCGACGGCGTCCCCGACCTCACCCTCGAGCCGATCCGGGCGGTCGGCAACGACCTCGTCACGCATCTCAGCTACCGGGTGCTGCGATAGGCCTGCCTCCTGGCGAACGTGGAGAACGGCGGCGGTGCCGGCCGGGTCGCCGACGTCCCCGGTCGGTGCCGGCTCAGAAGGCGGCGATCGTGGCCGGGGCGCGTTCGGCGCGGCTGAGGGCACGCAGGACGGCGGTCATCCCCGCACTCCCCCTCGCCCCGCCTGGCCCTGCGTAGCCTGCCTCGCCTGCGCCCCCCAGCCGCGGCCGGACTGCGTGCCGATCCCGTCCGGCACCCAGCATTAGCCTGCCACAGGCCACGGTTCGGCACCGCCGCCGCCGTAGGTCGGGACCGCTGGCTGGAGGCGGATCCCGCTGCCCGGCCGATGACCGGCTGCCGACAAGTGGGCTGCCTGCTGGCTACCCTCTCGGGGCAAGGGTCGGCAGCGGCCGGTCGACAGATGCGGAAGCAGGGCAGATGGCGCAGTACGTACCGCTCGGTGCGGTGAAGACCTGGTACGACGAGCACGGCGCGGGAGCGCCGCTGGTGCTGCTGCACGGCGGCCTGGTGGACGCGCGGTTCTTCGAGCCGAACCTCGGGCCGCTGGCCGAGAGGTTCCACGTCTACACACCGGAGCGGCGCGGGCACGGGCACACGCCGGACGTGGAGGGTCCGATCACCTACCAGCTGATGGCGGAGGACACGATCGCCTTTCTGGACAAGGTCGTCCGCGAGCCCGCCGACCTGGTCGGACACAGCGACGGCGCCGTCATCGCGATGCTGGTGGCGATGCAGCGCCCGGCGTTGGTAAGGCGGCTGGCGATGATCAGCGGCGGGTACAACAAGTCCGGCGAGGCCATGCCGGACATGGAATTCGACGTGGACCAGGTGACCCAGTTCCTCGGCCCGGCCTACGGCGAGGTGTCCCCCGACGGTGAGGCGCACTTCCCGGTGGTCGCCGCGAAGATCGGCGAGATGGCGAGGACCGAGCCGAACCTGGACGTGTCGGAGCTGGCCAAGGTCGGCCACCGTGCGCTGGTGATGTTCTCTGACGACGACCTCATGACACTCACCCACGCGGTCGAGATGTACGACGCGCTGCCGAACGCCGAGCTGGCCGTCGTACCCGGCACCTCGCACTTCCTGACCCAGGAGAAGCCGCACCTGGTGAACGCCATCCTGCTGGACTTCCTCACCAACGAGCCGGTCCCCACGGTCGCCGCGATCCGACGAGCCCCGAAGGCCTGACCCTCGGCGTGCTGGTCAGCCGGCCTGCTCGATCACTCGGGCCACCGCCTTCGGCGAGCGGCTGCGGACCACCGTGTCCTGGCCTGCTCCTGACCGAGGCACCCTGTTCAGGTAGGAGGAATCCATGATCGTCTCGACGATGAACGACCTGCCCGGCTTCCAGGTGACGGAGGTGATCGGCGAGGTGTTCGGGCTGACCGTGCGCTCCCGCAACGTCGGCTCTCAGGTCGGCGCCGGACTCAAGTCGCTGGTCGGCGGCGAGCTGCGGGGCCAGACCAAGATGCTGATCGACAGCCGGCTGCAGGCCCAGCAGCGGCTGGTCGATGAGGCCGAGGGCCGAGGCGCCGGGGCGATCCTGGCCATGCGCTTCGACGCCACCGAGATCGGCGGCGGCTGGCAGGAGATCTGCGCCTACGGCACCGCGGTGAAGATCCGCCCGCTGTCGTGATCACGCGGCGGGCGGTGATGCCCGGGTCAGCGTTGCCCGCGCCGGCAGGACCGATGACTGACCCGGCGCACGGTCGTCTCAAACGGACACACCACTCGACGAGGGGAGCAGCGCAAATGACCGCACGTCCGGGCGACACCGAGCCGACGACCCCGCTGCCGCAAGGGGACCTGCGGCTGCTCGACACCGACGCCGCCCGGCAGTTGCTCGCCTCCACGGTGCCCGCCCGGGTCGGGTACGTCGCGGCGGACGGTACGCCGCGGGTGGTGCCCACCTGGTTCCACTGGACCGGCGATGAGCTGGTCATGGCGACGTTCGTGTCGGCCCCGCACGTCGCCCGGCCGGCCGCCCGGCTGCGGGACCTGCGTGCCAACCCGCACGTCGCGGTGAGCATCGACACCGACGGCTTCCCTCCGCTGGCCCTCACCCTCCGAGGCACCGTCACCGTCGCGGAGCACCGCGGCGTCGTGACCGAGTACGCCGAGGCCGCCCACAGATATCTGGGCCAGCCCGCGGCGAACGAGTACCTCGCCTTCCTCGACCATCCCGCGACCGTCATGGCCCGCATCGGCCTGCGCCCGACCTGGGCCGGCCTGATCGACTTCCAGACCCGCAACCCTGGCACGCTGGGCGGCGTCAGCGGCTGACGTGCGGGCTGACCGGGTAGGTCGCCGCGACCATGCCGTCGACCAGCACCGAGGATGGCTGGGCCCCGTCTCCACGCCGGCCTGGGCGGGCCTATGCCTGCTGTGGATTCCCTTCGGCGGCGTTCGCTACCCGGTCTACGGGAAGGCGCGCTGACCGGTCGGTGGCCCAGGCGGCCATTGCCACGGCGGTGAGCAGATGCCAGAGGGCGTGCGGCTGGAGCAGGCTGTCCGGCCGGCACAGCGGTCCGCCGGTCCGACCGAGCAGGTAGGCGGTCGACCCGGCGGCCAGCGCGGCGACCACGACGACCCGGGCACGGCGGCCGGCTCGTCCGGCGGGCCGGCGAGCGAGCGCGGCCTCGGCCAGCACGGCGGCGGCCACCGCGGTGAGCATGGCGGGGTTGGTCACCGGCCGGGCGAGCACGCCGGCCCCGGTCACGGCGGTCGCGGTCAGGCCGACGCGGGCGATGGTGCGGTCGTTCCAGCGTCGTAACCCGCCCAGGCCGTCGACCGCGACGAACACGGGCACGGCGATCGCGGCAACGTCGTGGCACCAGCCACTGCCCGGCCAGCCCGGGCCGTGGTACAGGCCGCTTCCGACGCCGTTGGCTGCCACGACAGCGGCGAACCACTGGTACCGGCGCGGCGCCGCCGGCCGTCGGCGGACCTGGACCAGCAGCCACCCGGCGGCCGCCAGGTAGGCGACGGCCGACACGGCGTTGGCCGGCTGCCCGATCAGGCCGGACCGCAGCCGCTCGCAGTCGCCGGCGGCGTACCAGCCGGTCACCTCCCGAGCAAAGCACGCCTCCGCCGCCGGGGCATGCTGGACCGGCCGCGCGTGCTTGGGGTCGACCGTGGACCGTGGCCGACCCGGTGGAACGTGCGGCGGCCTACTGCTCGCTCTCGTACTTGAACGAGAGCCGCAGCTTGGTGCGGAAGGTGATCTCACCGCCGTCGCCGAGGCTGAGATCCTGCGCCACGACTTCGGCGACCCGCAGGTCGCGCAGCGACTGGCGCGCGGTGTTCACCGCGGTGGTCGCGGCGTCCTCCCAGGACTGGGTGCTCGTCCCGATGACGTCGATGACCCGGTACACGCTCACGGAATCCCCCTCGGGCGCTCGTCGGTGCCGATGATCGTCTCGGAGAGCGCTCCATCCCGCAAGGCCCCGGTCAGGCCTGGACCGCGGCCCCGCTGGTCACCAGCGCCTCGGCGTCGGCCAGACCCCATTCGGTGAGCGCGGCGATCGTGTGCTGGCCGGGCGCGGCGGCCGGCTCGGGCAGCCGGCCGGGGGTGCGGGAGAACCGGGGCGACGGCGCCGGCTGGATCACGCCGTCCCGGCTGACGTAGGTGCCCCTGGCGACCAGGTGCGGGTCGTGCGCCGCCTCCACGAGCGACAGTACGGGCTCGACACACGCGTCGCCGCCGGCGAACACGGCCGCCCACTCGTCCCTGCTCCGCTCCTTGAACCTCGCCGTGAACAGCGCGCGCAGCTCCGGCCAGCTCGCCGGGTCGTCGCGGTCGGGCACGTCGGACAGGCCGAGACCGGCCAGCAGCGCGGTGTAGAACGCCGGCTCCAGGGCGCCGACGGCCATCCACCTGCCGTCCGCGGTCTGGTAGACGTCGTACCACGGCGCCCCGCCGTCGAGCAGGTTCACCCCTCGCTCGTCCCGCCAGAACCCCAGCGCCATCAGCATCCACGGCATGGCCAGCAGCGATGCCACTCCGTCCACAATGGCCGCGTCCACGACCTGGCCCCTGCCCGAGCCGGCCCGCTCGACGAGTGCGGCGCAGATGCCGTAGGCCATCAGCATCCCGCCACCGCCGAAGTCGCCGAGCAGGTTGATCGGGAGCTGCGGCGGCCCGCCGGCCCGGCCGATCGCGTGCAGCGCGCCGGTGCGGGCGATGTACCCGATGTCGTGCCCCGCGGTCGTGGCCAGCGGTCCGTGCTGCCCCCACCCGGTCATCCGAGCGTAGATCAGCCGCGGGTTCCGGCCCAAGCACACGTCCGGGCCGACGCCGAGACGTTCCGCCACGCCGGGGCGCAGCCCCTCGAGCAGCACGTCCGCGGTGTCCGCTAGACGAAGCAGCGCATCCACCGCGAGCGGGTTCTTCAGATCCAGCACGGCGGATTGCCGGCCGCGGTTCAGCAGTTCGAGCTCGGGCCGTCCGGCACCGGCCGCCGGCCGGTCGATGCGCAGCACGGTCGCCCCCTGGTCGGCCAACATCATCGCGCAGAACGGGCCGGGGCCGATGCCGGCGAGCTCGATCACCCGCAGCCCGGCAAGCGGCCCCCGCGCGGCCCGTTCCCCACCTTCTCCTGGCCCACCCATGGCACTCCCTCGGCCTCGACGCCGCCGGCGCGGTCGCTCGGTTCGGCTCGTCGTCGAACGTCCACGCGACGGGTACAGTCTCCCAGCCGACATCGAGGGGTGGGGTGCGGTTGGATCCGGGCGACCGGGCGTCGAAAGCTGGTGACCTGCAGCGTAC
>Ga0137371_10002334_pt1 | contig 15111 bp, 11 predicted proteins | sample SagtaG_7_FD_104919 | JGI IMG/M metagenome (GOLD analysis project Ga0137371, IMG submission 104919) | Vadose zone soil microbial communities from Sagehorn Ranch, Mendocino, California, USA - Sage1_R_40_16 metaG | ecosystem: Environmental > Terrestrial > Soil > Vadose zone | place: USA...
AGGAAAGAGGGAAGAGACGGAGAAAATGAGCAAGACGAAGATGAGGGAAATGATGAGGACGAAACTACCAACCTGGAAGCTGAACTGGCGACGATCAAAGAAGAAATGGCCGCAATCAAACAGTTGCTTGAAGAGCGCTACCAGGCGCAAAAGGAGTAAAAATGAGATCGACCAATCAGAACGGAGCGGATGGCTCCGATGAACATGAGCAACAACCCAGCGCTAGACCTAGAGAAGTAAGCATAGCTCCACATTGGGCTGCACTCTCGGGTCTCGTAGCTATTGGCGTTGTATGCGCTCCTACCGACAAAAATTAGTTTCGGCCCGAGCTGGCTCTTATTGGCAATTGAAGGAGTGTTCTTACTCCCATTCGTGATTGCTACCTTGATGAACCGGAGAGTTTCGCCCATCACGCTCCGAGTTGGTTCCCTGATCCTGCTCGGGATCGTGACCTTTACCTTAGTGATAGGGATTGGGCATATGGTCGCGACCTTGAAAAATGATCTCAAAGGGCCTGCCTTGGTACTTCTTTCGTTTATTGTCTCTCGTGCAATCAACATTATTTGAAGCTGACAGAGGCACGGTTATGTGCCTCTGGTGCCGCTGCTGGCCATAATTTCCGGCTCCCAGATGTTTGCTGGGGGCGATCTTCGCGGCGCCGATGACGGGTCTGATCCAGGCCAGACCCTGGTGGACGCCTTCTGGCAGTCTTATCAAAAGATCCATTCCGAGGAGTTTCTCCTGGAGCAATTGGAGCGAACTGTGACAGGGTGTGAAGAACCCACGCAGTCGGCCGTCGATGAACTTGCGATGAGTGAGCCATGACCTTGATTGAACCAGTGCTTCTTTTTTGAAGAGATCTATGAAAAAAAGGATTCAAAGACCGCCAGCACCTTGAATCCTTAGATTTGATAATGGTGGTGAACCTTTCTGCATACCTTTCCTTGCATAATTGGTCTAAATCAGGCAACTCACCAATCACCTTTTGGTACTGCCCGTAAACTGTCAAAAGAACTGTCAATCAGTTTATTTGGAAGATACAGGTATCCAATCAAGCAAGATGGGAAGCCGTTGTAAAAGTTTTCGAGCAATTGATGAGCCGGAAGAGTATGTTCGAGACTCATGTTCAGGGTTTCACACCACCAACCCTTCTTGCGCATCTAGACGAGGAGCCGACCGACATCTTACAATGGAAGAGAGGGGTCCTTTTCACCTCAGATGCAGGTAATTCCTCCTTTGATCCGTCTGTGAGCACCAGATGCATCGGTGCAGGACAAGCAAGAGGGAGCTGATGGAGAAGCACACATTCCACGTGAGTATCATTGGTGGCGGAATTGGAGGACTGGCAGCTGCCTGCGCCTTACAACGCCAGGGCATCCAGGTCACGGTCTTCGAGCGCAATCCCGAACTGCGTGAGATCGGGGCGGGCTTGACCCTGTGGGCCAATGGGGTGCAGGTCCTGCGGCACCTGGGCCTGGGCGATGCCCTGACGGCGGTCAGTGCTCGCCTCACCCACTTTGAGTGCTGGTCCTGGCGGGGAAGACGGCTGGGGAGCATGCGACTGGATACCATCGAGCAGCGGGTAGGAGCCCCCAGCCTGGGCATCCATCGTGCCGATCTGTTGCGGCTGCTGGCAGACGTGGTTTCCCAAGGGAGCGTCTACGTGCAGGCGCACTGTGTCGGCTTCCGGCAAGAGCCAGGGCACGTCATCGCTCACTTCGCCGATGGGCACGAGCAGCAGGCGGACCTGCTGGTCGGTGCGGATGGGCTGTATTCGGTGATCCGCGAGCAGCTGCTGGGCCAGCAGCCCCCGCGCTATAGCGGCTACACCTGCTGGCGGGGGGTCGCCTTCTTCGAGGATCAGCGTGTCTCCCAGGGCATTTCCAGCGAGACGTGGGGGAGAGGTCGGCGCTTTGGCATGCTGCCGATAGGCAACGGGCGGGTGTTCTGGTATGCCACGCTCAACTGCCCGGCAGGCGAACAGGACCGAGAGGGGGAACGGAAGAAGAACCTCTTGCGCCTTTTTGGGAGCTGGCGCCATCCCATTGGGCCCCTGATCGAGGCCACCGACGAGGGGGCGATCCTGCGCAACGATCTCTTCGATCGCCCGCCCGTGCGTCACTGGGGTAGTGGCCGGGTGACCCTGCTGGGCGATGCTGCTCATCCCCCCACCCCCAACCTCGGGCAAGGGGCTTGCCAGGCCCTGGAAGACGCCCTCGTCCTGGCGGGGTGCTTCTCCGGCCAGCGCGAGCCAGTGGCCGCTTTGCGCGCCTACGAGGCACGCCGCGCGAAGCGCAGCGCCTCCATCATCGAGCAGTCCGCTCTGTTCGGCAGGATCGGGCAGTGGGAGCAGCCGCTGCTCTGCTCGTTACGGGATAGGCTCACCCCGCTCGTCTTCTCGACGTTGCTCCCCAGACTGTTTGTCGCAAACCTGAGCTTCCCATCGTGACAGTGGCGGAGAGGGACCCATAAGAACGTGCGGCGTGGGTACCCATCAGCCTTTAGGCAGTGGGAGGAAACGCTGCATCGTCTTTCCTGGTAGATTTCTTCTTGGGTTGCGAACGCCCGAACCAGGAGCGAAATGCCACCGCCGTTCTTCTTTGGCAGTCTGCTATCACTCCCGACGTGGTGAGCCGGGTGTTCGTGCGAGAGGCATGCAGGCGGAAGCATGTTGCGTCTGCGATCAAAGCCACCAACGGTACACATCCCGACGAATGCTTGCTAGTTTCCTGCAATGGGCGTCTTCTGGGATGCTTGCTCGCTCCCTGCACCGCCCCGGGTGTTCTGTCCTCCATGCATAATGGCAAGCACCTGTTCTCGCTCGAGGACCTCTTCTTGCAGCAGCGCCTGTGCCAGGCGGTCCAGGGCATCGCGGCGCTCGGTCAAGACGCTTCGTGCCTGCTGATGGGCCTGCGTCATCAGCCGCTCGACCTCGGCATCCAGGCGCTGGGCCGTCGCCTCCGAGTACACACGCGCGTGGTCTTCTGGCTGCTGCCGGCCGAGGTAGGGACTGCCATCCGACAGGTCATAGACCACCTGGCCGGTTTGCTCACCCATGCCCCATTCGGTCACCATGCGCCGTGCCAGCTGCGTCGCTTCCTTGAGGTCGTTCTGCGCGCCGGTGGTAATATCTCCCAGGGCGAGTTCCTCTGAGCTGCGACCCCCCAGGGCCACGGCCAGCCGCTCGATCAGGTAGGTGCGCGGGAGGTTGCGCCGGTCATCTTCGGGCTGGAACTGCGTGACCCCCAGCGATCGCCCGCGTGGCACGATCGTCACTTTGTAGAGCGGATCGACATCGGGCAACACCGCCGCTACCAGTGCGTGTCCCCCTTCATGATAGGCCACAGTCCGGCGTTCCCGTTCATCCATCAGCGCTTCCCGTTTGCCGCCCAGCAGGAGTTTGTCCAGCGCATTCTCGAAGTCCTGCCGACTCACCTGGCGACTCTCTCGCCGTGCCGCCGCCAGCGCCGCCTCGTTCACCAGGTTTTCCAGGTCGGCTCCCGAGAAGCCAGGGGTCACACGTGCCAGGTCCTCCAGGTTCACATCAGCAGCCAGGGGGACGTTACGCGTATGGATCGTCAGAATGGCTTGGCGGCCCCGTCGTTCCGGCAGGTCGATCGTGATCTGCCGGTCGAAGCGCCCCGGTCGCAGCAGGGCTGGATCGAGCACGTCGGGCCGGTTCGTGGCCGCCAGCACGACGACGGCCTGATGGGACTCGAAGCCATCCATTTCCACCAACAATTGCTCCAACGTCTGCTCTCGCTCATCATTGCTGGCGAACGCCGCTGCGCCACTGCGCGTGCGTCCAATCGCGTCGATTTCGTCGATAAAGATGATGCACGGAGCGCTCTTCTTGGCCTGCTCAAAGAGATCACGCACGCGACTGGCACCAACCCCGACGAAGAGTTCGACGAAGTCGGTGCCGCTGGCGCTGAAGAACGGGACGCCGGCCTCCCCTGCGACGGCACGAGCGAGCAAGGTTTTGCCGGTGCCTGGTGGGCCGACCAGCAGCACGCCTTTGGGAATATGGGCCCCAATGGTAAGGTAGCGCTGCGGCTCCGTAGGAACTCGATTTCCTCGCGCAGATCGGCCTTGGCTTCGTCGGCTCCTGCCACATCGGCGAAGGTGGTGGAAGGATGCTCTTCGGTGTAGAGTTTGGCACGGCTGCGCCCGATGCCAAAGAGGCCTCCTGCTTGCTGCGACTGGCTGAGACTGCGCAGGGCCATGTAGCCAAAGTAGACTAACAGCAAGACAGGGAGAGCGTTGAGCAGGATCGTCAGAGCCGTCTGCCACCAGGGCGTCTGCACGGGCTGAGCCGTGACCTGGACGCTGTTCTTCTCGAGCAAGGGAAGCAAGGTGGGATCGCCCGTTTCTGGCACATAGCTGGTGAATTGGGCATACGCAACCGTGGTGTTCCCGGTGCCGCTTTGCTGCTGCTGAAGAGGTGTTTTGAAATCCCCGGAGACGGCATTGCCCGTGAGGGTCACGTCCTTCACATTGCGCAGCTCGACCTGTTGCAGGAAGTTAGTGGAGGGCAGATTGATCGTCGGCCCTCCACTCGATGAACCAAAGAGCAGCGGAGCGTAAAAGAGCAGGTTGATAACGATGATGAAGATGAGCCATCGCAGCCAGGAGCTCCGCCTGTTGGGGGACGTTCCTTGCGGTGCAGACCCTCCAGGGCCTCCGTTTGGTCCATTCGAGCTGTATTGAGTAAAGCGAGATGCCTGGCTCGTTTCGCGTTGGTCAGCGCCTCTCGTGGTTCGTGTGCTTTGCATCATACGGCCTCCCGCGTTAAATGATAATGTAAGATAGGCACGCTCAGCTCTCCAGAAAGAGCGTGGCGTGCTGGCCGAACAGTGTGTGGTATTGGAATAGGAAGCCATGCCCAGAGTCGGGATAGAGGATGAGCTGGGCGTTGGGCAAGCGCTGCGCCAGGCGTATCGCGTTCACGGTCGGGATGATCAAGTCATGGCTCCCTCCAGCTACCAGGACCGGGTGCACAATTTCTCGCAGCCGAGGGTAGGCTGCGTCCTCGCCCTGATCCCAGCGGGTCAAGGCCGTGCGTTGCGCCTGGACCCCCGGTCCCGTGAGAAACGGATCATGCTCGCCTGTCCGCGTTTGCAGCCGATCCCAGAAGGCCGCTCCTGCCGCCTGACTCGTTTCGGTTGGTTCAAAGAAGAGCCGGAGCAGCCCGTTTCTGGATGAAGGCCCCGACGCCGCCTCAAGGATCGTCTGATTGAGGTCCTGGGTGCCCTCGCCTTTGCCAGGACCGGTCCCCGCCAGGATGAGGCGACGCACCCGTTGGGGGTGCTGTAAGGTCAGGTGCTGGGCGATATAGCCCCCCAACGAGAAGCCGAGCAGATCGACCTGCGTGAGATTGAGGGCGTCGAGGAAGTCCAGCGCGTCCTGCGCCATGGCAGCCACGTTGTCGGGCACGTCCCCGCTGGAGAAGCCCACTCCCGCGTTATCGAAGGTGATCACCGTGCGGTCTTTGGCCAAGCCATTGAGCAGGGCCGGGTCCCAATTGTCCATCGAGCCACGAAAGTGCTGGAGCAAGATCAGCGGGGTCCCCGCTGGGTTGCCGAAACGCCGATAGGCCAAGCGCACCTCCCGGACATGCACAAAGCGTGTAGGAGTGGTCTCGGCACGCTCTGGCTGTGTTTCCTTGTCTTGTTGTGTCATTATCTCGTCCTTTCTTTCTGTGAAGAGCGTGAGCCATTACGCCCCACCTGCCGCTGTCACTTCCGCCACCAGCGCCTCCAGCTTGTGCTCGACGAGGCGTGCCACCTGGGTGATCTCCTCACGCTGATACTGGGCCAGCAGCGAAACGAAGCTGTCACAGGCCAGGAAGGTGTTGCTCTGCTCGTCCTCATACACCACCACACGCGGTGACCGGGTGAAGAGCCTCTGCCGTGGATCAGCCGAACGTGAACACAAACGCCTCCACGCCCGCATCGAGAAACTCGATCTCGAACTGCCGATCAGCAATGGGCTTCGGTTGCCGGATCAGTTGATACAGCCGCTGTTCGGTCACCGTGCCGTGGCCCTGCTCGTCAACGTCACTGCCGTGCGCCGCCTCCGGCGCCTGTCCATCGAGGAACACGCGAAAGCGTACGGACGTTCCCCGCGCTGCCGAGCCCATGACCAGATGCAGATCGCGGGCATGAAAGCGGTACGCGATGCGCCCGTTGGCCGTGTTCAGCACTGTCGCCTCTCTCTGCACCGTCCACTCACCGGCAAGGGCCCACTGATTGAGCGAGAAGCGCGCAGGGGCAGCGTAGACGCGAGGCTTGTCAACTACTGCCCCCCCAGGAGACGCAAAGTTCTCGGTGCGCGCATCCCCCACATAGGTTTCCACAGACCTCAAGCTGTCCCAATCGGCGGCAGCTTCAGCACCCGACGCCTCGACCGTGACCAGTTCATAATCGAAGCCTGGGGTGCCCGCCTCGGCCAGCACGTCTTCTATGAGAGTTTGAACAGAACCTTCCCGCCCCTTTGAGCATGAGCGATCGCCTCCTTCGCCGCAACGAGAGGATAGGTTGCTGCGACAGGCATGTGCAGCTTCCCCTCGGCGATCAGCCGCGCACCCGTTTTGATGGCCTCCACCACTTTAGGGGAAGCGCGAAACGCCGGGTTGGCAAGCCAGAAGCCGCGTATCGTCACATTGCGAAAGACGAGATCCACAAAGCTTGCCAGTCCGGGTTTGCTGCTCACCGCGAAATAGAGCACCAGCGTGCCCCCAGGGCTCAGGCAACTGGACAGAGAGAGCATCGCTTCTCCCCCGACGCCGTCGAGCGCTAAGGCGACCTTCGCGTTGCCGGTGGCTTGGGCCACCCGAGCGGATATCTCTGCTCCATCCACCAGCACGATGTCACCCCCCGCAGCGACGAGTTCGTCGATGAGTTCTTGTCGACGCACCAGGCTCACGGTTCGCAACCCACGATCCTTTGCAAAGGCGATCACCGAGCGCCCAACGCCAGAATTGCCAGCATTTTGAATCACCCAATCGCCGGGCTTGAGCTCGACGTATTCGCTCAGAAGCAGTGCAGCTGTCGGTGGATTGATGCTCAGCATGGACAACTGTTGCGGATCAGCGTTTTGTGGCAGCGGGAAGAGCCCGGTCGACGGCAATATGACCTTCTCGCGCCAGGAGGGGGAGGAAGATGGGAGAAGCACACGATCGCCGACCTTGAGGTCGTCAACTTCCCCTCCCACCGACAAGATTCGCCCGACGCCTTCGAAGCCAAGGCCAGTGGGCAAGGAAGGCAACCTACCGTACTGGCCTCTGATCGTTAGGAGGTCAGAGCCGTTGATCGGCGCGTATTCCACGGCGACCAGCACCTCGTTGGCAAGAGGATCGTGCGGATCGGGGAGCTTCACCAGTTCCAATACGTCAGATGGTTCGCCAAACCTCGAAATCTGAAGTGCATACATAATCTTTCTCCTTCCTATGGCTTGAGTGCACGCGCTGATGTCCAGAGTGCACCGGGGTTGACGCGATCGGGGTAGAGGGCGAGCACCTGCTCATAGAGCTCCCGTGCCGTCTCCGTGTTCTGCGCGATCCGATCGAAATCGCGGATGTACTGCCGAGTCTCTTCGATGATCCTGGGGCCGTCGTCGCGGTCAGCACGCTTATGTCCGGCAATCACCGCGCGTGGGTGGAGCGACTCGATGGTGTCGAGCGCCGCGATCCATTCGCGGCGGGTGTGCGCGTTTGACTCGGCGAGGTAGAGATGGACGTCGTTGTAGGCAGCATCGCCTGCTACGACCAGGCCAACGGACGGGACATGCAAGCAAGTCGTGTTGTCGGTATCGGTATGTCCGAGCGGCACGACGACCAAAGCGTGCCCTTCGAGGTCAATCACGTTTCCGGTCAGTTCTTCGGCCAGCACAAGCTGATCAGCAATTTGGCCGGGAAAACGCGGAGTCCAAAACGACGCGAGGTACTGCGGCGATGCCTGCTGGCGCATCGTCTTGACCACATCCGGCGTCGCAACAAGGCGGGCGCGCGGAAAGCGTTGGAGAAGTGTACTAGCGCCGAAGAAATGGTCGCCGTGGCCGTGCGTGGCGTAGATGGTGGTCAGGTGCTTGCCGTGTGCTTCGACCCACTCCCCCAGGGCACGCGCCTGCTCGACGGTGAGCAAGGCGTCGACGAGCACGGCGTCACGCTGGCCGTAGATGAAGGTCGCCGAGATCGGCGAAAACAGCCGCTGTTCTGTACCTGGAGGCAGGTCGCTGGTGACAGTGGGTATTCCAGGCGTCACAAACACGTCCCAGTTCAGCGGAATGTCTTGAGTTTCGACTTCAGTCATCTGTTTATCTTCCTTTCAGTTTGTAAATTATGACATTAAGCTGTTGGAGTTTCATCAATTATCCTGGCAAGGGCATATTTCCTCCTCTGGCTGCTCAAGCTAATATCTGGGAACTGGTCAAGGAAGAGCATCCTTTGATCAACAGCGTAATGTCATAATTTACACCGTGGACGGCGCTGAAGTCTGTGTTGCATCTGTTCCTTTCATACTGTGTCGTTTTCTCCTGGTAGCTTCTCATCGATGCTCACTGCGCGAGCTACGAGCGCCTCTCTGCAGAAGGCAAGAAAATTCTGGCCCGCTGCCAACCATCAGCAGTATCAATGGTTCGGCGCAATAACTGTACGGTAGATGCTCCATGCATCCATGTCACTCTTTGATGGGGAAGCCTGCCTGTCTTCCGAACTTCCCCGTCAAACGAGATGATGTCGGCCTCTAGAAAGCGTCGACATCAACGATCGCCCGGGCAAAGGCCAGAGGCGCTTCTTGAGGCAGATTGTGCCCGACGCCGCCCTCTCCGATTACCGCAGGGAGCGGAAGCCCGCGCGGACTTCTTCGCTGAAGAGTTCCGGCTGCTCCCAGGCCGCGAAGTGCCCGCCCCTGTCGGCCTCGTGGAAGTAGATCAGGTTGTGGTAGGCCCGCTCCGCCCAGCTCTTGGGCGCCTGGTAAATCTCGCCTGGAAAGACCGTGATGGCAGCCGGGATGGAGACGTTGACGGCCCGTAATAAGGGGACCTTATTTTCCCAGAAGAACTGCGCAGCGGAGGGCCCAGTGTTGGTGAGCCAGTAGAGCGTGATGTTGTCGAGGAGATCGTCTCGTGTCAGGTCGCCTGCGGCGTTTCCCTGCCCGAGCAGGGCTGAGGTGATCGCCGCCCCCGGCTGGCCAGCAGCGTCACCGTGGTCTAGAATATACGCGGCGAGTCCGACCGGCGAATCCTCCAGGCTATAGCCGATGGTTTGTGGGCGCGTCCCCATCATGCTTGCGTAGGCCAGGTGCTTCGTCGAGAGGGTCTTCAGCTGCTGGTACGCGTGTATTTCGTCGGGTGAGAGACCGGATGTCGGCGGATTGCCGGCTGGAACAGTCGCAGGAAAATTGGTGTGAATGCCCAGCAATTCTGGAGGTGCCTGTTCGGCCATCACATCGTCGACGACCGAACCCAAATCGCCGCCTTGCGCCACAAATTTCGTGTAGCCCAGGCGCTGCATCAGCACGACCCAGGCCCGTGCGATGTGGGCGGGGTCCCAGCCGGTGCTGGTCGGCTGGCCGGAAAACCCGTAGCCCGGTAGTGACGGAATCACCAGGTGGAACGCGTCCGACGCGCTGGCGCCATAGGCCGTGGGATTGGTCAGGGGATCGATAATCTTCAACATCTCGATGACCGAGCCAGGCCAGCCGTGCGTGACGATGAGCGGTAACGCATTGTCATGTTTCGAACGAACTTGAATGAAATGAATGTCGAGCCCGTCGATCTCCGTCAGAAATTGCGGCAGGGCGTTCAGTTTCGCCTCCACCTTGCGCCAATCGTAATCGGTCGCCCAATAGCGTGCGAGCTGCTGAAGCATCGCGAGCGGCACGCCTTGCGAGTCATCTGTGACCGTTTCCCGCTTAGGCCAGCGCGTTATCGCCAGGCGATGGCGCAGCTCGTCGAGATCCTTTTGCGGCACGTTGATGTGGAAAGGTCGGATTGCGGTCAATGTGGTTACGTGGGTTTGGGTGTCCATACCAGTTCTCCTTTGTGTTAATACATTCTCACAAGCGGTCATGCTAAACTGCGTAGCGGCAATCGTCATGACCACAGTACGCAAAAAGCGGCGGCGATCAAGAGTTCCGTCAAAGGGATTCATACTCCTTGTGAACCTCCAATCATGCTAGATATCTCCATGGTCAAATTCCCCCATCATGGGTTCAGCCCCACCAATGCCAACGCCTTGCTCCCTACACATGCTGTCTGCTCGCTGTCCACTGGCACTTCTGCTCTGCTCTGAGAGCGACAGCACGTCAAAGGGAGTGCCTGGAAGGACGTGAGAGGTCAAGAAACCCTCCTCTGTCACGGTGGACTCGCATGGAGTACATCCGACAAGACTGAGTATATGGTAGTAAGCACGAAGAGTGAGCAATCGGCAAGAGATGAGCACCCGTAATGCATTTTCTCTACCGAGGAGCGCCTTTTCTAGCTTTGCCGTTTTTCCGCCCACGCATTGAGCAAGATTTCTCCCATGGAATTTCAAAGACATCATGCGCCCTCGGGCGCACCACCCAGCATAGAACCGAGAGAAACCGAGGAGCGCTCATTTTCTCGCCGTAAGTTCTAGATGAAATTTACACGTTCCTCATCATACCTGTCACCTTTCTACGAAGACTTTTCGCTGCATGAAGACTGCTCAGCGCAGAGAACAGGCAGACTGTCTCACATACATGTTCCTGTTGGTCGTTGCTGTTGCTGCCTGTGCGCCAGCGTGCCCATGTAAGCACTGCGTCCGGTTCTTGCTTGCTCTCTGGAAAGCGCCATGAGCAGCGCAATGAACAGTATGGGCCGCGGCCTGAAATGCGACTGCGCGCCCTCCCGACTTGCTTGCATATTCGACGGGGCACAGGGCCAGCGCCTTAGCTTTGCAGGCGACCCTGCCGGTAGAGCCAGCGCGCAAACGCCAGCCGCCTGTACTCAGGAGTGGCCTCGTGATAGGCACCCCGGTGATAGCGACCTTTGACGCTTTCGAGACCGACGATCTCCTCGCGCGAAAAACCGGCGCGCGCGAGAATACGAGCCTCTGCCAAGGTTGGGATCTGTTGTTGTAGTTCCATGGCTGTCCTCTCGTTTCTCTGAGCCATCTTCTGGCACCGGCTGCACAATGTGCAGCATCGACATCAAACTCAAGCATTGCCCTCCCCGGTCCATCCACTTCCTCACGTCACCAGTATAGAAGCATGCAGAGGGAAAGTCAGCGTACATTGGATGGCATATCACTTCCTTCTCGCTTCGCTTTGTGGGGAAGGCGTCGGGGAAGCCCGAGCAAGATGATCGTCGCCCATGCGCACGGCAACCGCCTCGCCATTTTCAGGCGTTGAAGAGGGCGCACCTCCGCAGCATATCTGCTCTCATAAGGGGAGAATCGATGGGTGGGATAGACTCGCTCGACAGTGCCTCTAACGTACCCTCATCTTCTGTGCAGCATATGGAGAGATGGTGAAAAAAAGCGCTGGCTGAGTCATACAATTATTTCGTATCTGGGAGCCAGGCACCAGAATCACATGAGGAGACAGCTTCGCACGTTCGTGCGAAATGTGCTATCCTAAGAAGGATGAACTTACAGGGAGAGTCTGGAGTCTTTCGCGGTTCCCCAGACCCCCCGATCAGCGTGGACCCGCTCAGAGCGCATCCAACACTTCCTAGTATAGCAGGAGTGGCCAGGGAAGTTGGCCGCCAGCAGGTGGCATGTTGCTTCCCTGTTGCTTCCCCTGGCTGGGGTGGCGCCGCCGGGTCACGAGGAAGGCAAGCAGCACGCCGATGGCCCGGCACTCCTATCGTGAGCGCGACTATACCTTTGGGCAGCTCATACTCAAGCTGCGCACCAGCATTGGCCTGACGCAAGCGGGCCTGGCCGCCCTGCTGGGGATCTCCCGCCGCGCCGTCGGTGAGTGGGAGACTGGCCTCAACTATCCCAAAGCTCCCCATCTGCAACACTTGATTGAGCTGTGTGTGCAGCAGCACGTCTTTGCGCCCGAGCGGGTGGAAGAGGAGATCCGCGCCTTGTGGAAAACGGCGCATCAACGAGAGCTCCTCGATGAGACCTGGCTCTCGGCCTTGCTCAGTACCCAGACGACGCTCGTGTTCACTTCCACCACCGAGGTCCGTGCTACCTTAGACCAGGCTCCTGCGATGCAAGCAACAGCTTTCCCACGCGTTGATTGGGTCGGAGCGCTGGATGTGAGCCACTTCACGGGTCGTGAGGGAGAGCTGGCTGAACTGATCCACTGGCTTGTGCAAGAGCAGTGTCGGCTCGTGGCCATCCTGGGTATGGGCGGCATCGGCAAGAGCGCACTGGTCTCGCTCCTTGGTAAGCACCTTGCCCCCCAGTTCGACGCCGTGCTGTGGCGCTCCCTGAGGGATGCCCCCTCCTGTGAGGAGCTGGTCGCCGACTGCCTCACCTTCTTCTCGGAAACTCCACCCGCTGAGTTCCCCCCCTTGCTGGAACAACGCATCAATCAGTTGATCGGACGCCTGCAAGAGCGGCGCTGCCTGCTCGTCCTGGACAATCTGGAGACGCTCCTGGAGGTGGAAGACCCGGAGGGCAACTACCGTGCCGGCTACCAGGGCTACGGGCGCCTGATCGAACGGCTGGGTGAATCCGCCCACCAGAGCTGTGTGGTGTTGACCAGCCGCGAGAAACCCCGCGAGATCGAGGCCCTGGAAGGGCTGCGCGGGCCAGTCCGTTCCCTGCGCCTGGTGGGCCTCTCCCAAGAGGCAGCACGCTCCCTGCTGGAAAACAAGGACCTGCGCGGGGCATCCTCCGCCTGGCTGCAGCTGATCGCCACCTACGCGGGCAATCCGCTTGCGCTCAAGATCGTGGGGCAGGCCATCGTCGACCTCTTTTCCGGCGAAATTGTCCCGTTCCTGCACTCGGGGGAACTGATCTTCAATGGCATCCGCGTGGTCCTGCGCCAGCAAGTGGCACGCCTGACGCCGCTGGAGCAGACACTGCTCACCTGGCTGGCGGTGGTCCGCGAGTGGACGTCGCTCGATTCTTTGCTCTCCCTGCTGGTCAAGAGGCCGACGCGCGGACGGGTGCTGGAGGCGTTGGAAGCGCTCTCGCGACGGTCCCTGATCGAGCGGGGAGAGGGAGTCAGTTTTACGCTGCAATCGGTGGTGATGGAGTACCTCACCGATGCCCTGCTTGAGCACCTGAGCGAGGAGATCAGAACAATGGCGATGGACCACCTGCACCGGTATGCAGTAGAGCAGGCGCAAGCGAAAGACTACGTGCGCCAGACCCAGGTGCGTTTGCTGGTGCGTCCCCTCGTGGAGCGGCTGCGAGCCGAGTTCGGATCGGACGCGCGCATCGAAGAGCAGTGCCTCTCGCTGCTCACGCGCTTGCGCACGGAAGACGGCAACAGCCAGGGCTATGGTCCGGCCAACGTGATCGCTCTGCTCAAAGCGCTGCGGAGCGACCTGCGCGGCCTGGACCTCTCACGGCTCGCCATTCGTGGGGCATACTTGCAAGGAGTCGAGATGCAAGACGCGACTCTGTCCGGGGCCGTGATGCGTGAGTGCGTCTTTACTGAGGCCTTCGATGCCATCACCGCAATGACCATCAGCCGCAGCGGGCAGTACTGGGCGGCAATCAGCAGGCGGGGAGAAGTGCGGGTGTGGCGCGAGGAAGGGAAGCTCCTACACCTGGCCTGGCAGGCCCATACCGACACGACATATGCCCTTGCCTTGAGCCCGGATGAACACACGCTCGCCAGTGGGAGCGATGATGGCAGCGTCAAGCTGTGGGACGTAGAGAGTGGTGCCTTGCTCTGGTCGGGCTGGCGCACGCAGAGCATCATGGGCCTGGCTTTTTCCCCCGATGGAAGACTGCTCGCCAGTGGGGGAGTTGATACGACCGTCCGGATCTGGGATGCGAAGCTGGGCACCCTCCTGGAGGAATTGCCGCATCCCAGTTCAGTCGTCTCGCTGGCTTGGAGCCCTGATGGGCGCCTGCTCGCAAGTGGCGACTTCGCGGGCACGATCCGGCTGTGGGCGATCCCACCCAGTGGGCCAGCAACCTGCGTGCAGACGCTCTCCGGGCATCGCATCTGGGTGCCGCGACTGGCCTTTGCCCCCGATGGCAGTCGGCTCGCCAGTGCGAGTTGGGATACCACCGTCAAGCTGTGGGAACTCGCCAGCGGACGCTGTCTGCAGACGCTGGTGGGGCATACGGAGCGGGTGCAAGCCCTGGCCTGGAGTCCGGATGGAGGCATGCTCGCCAGCGGCGGCTTAGACCACACGATCCGGCTGTGGGATGGAAAGCTCGGCCGCTCACGGGCGGTGCTGCAAGGACATAGCGGCGATGTGCACAGCCTGGCCTTCACCCCCGATAGCCGTCACCTGCTCAGTGGCAGTGACGATGGCACCCTGCGGCTGTGGAAGGTCGTAAGTTCGCAGTGCGAGCGTGTGATGCAGGGCTCCGTGGCCTCCCTCTACGACCTCGACTGGAGTCCAGACGGCACACAGTTGGTCAGTGGCGGTACGGATACGTTGGTCACCATCTGGGATGTGGCCGGAGGACGAGGGGGGACGCCACCTAGGGTGTTGCGCGGCCATCGCCAGGATGTATACGGCGTGGGATGGAGTCCTGATGGGAGCCTGCTCGCCAGTTGCGGGTGGGATCATACCATCCGGCTGTGGGACCCAGCCAATGGGAGCTGTCTCCAGATCCTGGGGGACCCCGACAACCCCGACACCGTCTTCTACGGCCTGGCCTTCAGTCGCGATGGAAAGCTTCTAGCCAACGGCACCTTTCTGCAAGGCGTTCTGGTGTGGGACATGTCAACCCGTTCCCTGCGGTGGGCAAATCGTGCGCACGCGACCTGGCTCCGGCGCGTAGCCTGGAGCCCGGATGGCACGCGGGTGGCCGGCGGGGGTGATGATGGCTCCGTCTCTCTGTGGGATGCGACCGATGGCACGCAGCAGCAGCAGCTGGCGGGACATCAGGGAGCCGTGATGAGTGTGGCCTGGAGCCCCGATGGGCGGCGGCTGGCCTCTGGTGGCAGCGGGAGAGAGGGCGGAGAACTCTTCGTGTGGGATGCGGACAGTGGAAAG
>Ga0137371_10002335_pt1 | contig 15110 bp, 19 predicted proteins | sample SagtaG_7_FD_104919 | JGI IMG/M metagenome (GOLD analysis project Ga0137371, IMG submission 104919) | Vadose zone soil microbial communities from Sagehorn Ranch, Mendocino, California, USA - Sage1_R_40_16 metaG | ecosystem: Environmental > Terrestrial > Soil > Vadose zone | place: USA...
CTACGTCGGCCTGCCGTAGCGACTGGACCTGGGTGCGGAACGGCTGCGGCCTGTCGGCCTGTGGGCGTCAGGCGGAATGCATTGACCGTCGAGGCTGTTCATACCCAGGGGGGTATCTCTCGGAAAGGGTGGTCGTGATGGCGACGGTCGAGCTGACCAAGGACAATTTCGAAGAGCTCACGAGCGGCAACGAGATGGTGCTGGTCGACTTCTGGGCGGCCTGGTGCGGGCCGTGCCGGTGGTTCGCGCCGGTGTTTGAGCGGGCCGCGGAGCGGCACGGTGACATCGTCTTCGGCAAGGTGGACACGGAGGCGCAGCAGGAGCTGGCGGCCGCGTTCGGGATCATGTCGATCCCGACGTTGATGGTGATCCGCGACAAGGTCGTGCTGTACGCGCAGCCGGGCGCGCTGCCCGAGGCGGCGCTGGAGGAGCTGATCGCCAAGGCCAGGGCGCTGGACATGGAGGACGTCCGCCGGCAGGTCAGCGGGCAGGCCGCCAGCGCCTGACGCGGCGCTGGCCGCTAGAGGCGTCAAGATGGAACGCGAGGATTGGGATCGTCGCTACCAGGGGACGGAGCTGCTGTGGACGGCGGAGCCGAGCCGGTTCGTGGCCGCGGAGCTCCAGGGACTGCCGCCTGGGCGGGCGCTGGATCTGGGTGCCGGTGAGGGGCGCAACGCGGTGTGGCTGGCTGAGCGTGGCTGGCGGGTGACGGCCGTCGACTTCTCACCGGTGGCGCTGGACAAGGGAAGAGGGCTGGCGCAGGCGCGGGGTGTCGGCGTGGACTGGGTGCTGGAGGACTTGCGCGGCTACCGGCCCGAGCTGGCTGCCTACGACCTGGTGTTGGTGGCCTACCTGCAGCTGCTCCCGGCCGAACGCGCCGCGGTGCTGCGCGGCGCCGCGGCGGCGCTGGCCCGGCACGGCACGCTGCTGGTGGTGGGCCATGACCTGGCCAATCTCGCCGAAGGGGTTGGTGGCCCGCAGGACCCCGCGGTGCTGTACACGCCCGAGGCCATCGCCGCCGAGCTGACCGGGCTGGAGGTGCGCCGAGCTGAACGTGTCCGCCGGCCGGTCGACACCGACGCGGGGACCAGCGAGGCGGTCGACACGCTGGTGCTCGCCACCTGCGACTGAGCGTGCGACGGGTGATGGTCGGGCCCGGATGGGGTCCCGAGGCGCGGTCAGAGCGGCGGTCGCCCTTCTCCCAGGAAAGCGATGACGAGCGCGACCAGGGCGAGGAAGGCGGTGCCTCCGGCGATGATTCGCAGGGCCGTGGGACGGGTCAGCCGTCGCGTGGCCCCGGCTGGTGTCCACAAGCTGCGGTGATGGAGATACCCGAGCACCCACACCACGCCGCCGAGCGCGAGGACCGCCAGTCCGGCAAGCGGATCCACCCGGATCACGATCCCGCCCAGCGCCAGGAACGACAGGCCCGTCCGGCTCCAGGCCAGCACCGTGCGTTCCCTGGCCAGACCGGGATCGATGTCCTCCATGTCCTCCAGCAGCGTGGCGTCCGAGCCATCGGCGCGCCGGCCGCCGCTCACAGGCCCGACCCTCGGGAGACCAGCACGAGCACCGCGGCCACCACGGCGACGGCGGCCACCAGCACCGTGAGGAGCCGGGGCAGGTTCGAGCCTGGCAGCGGCTGTCCGAGCCGGAGGGCACGCTGGTTCTGCGTCCACCGCCGGTAGCTGGCGAGGGACAGGATGATCCCCAGAACGATCAGCGGCACCCCAACGATGTGGCGGCCTCCCGGGATCCCGGGGAAGGGGGGGAGCAGTTGGGTGATGGCGAGTCCCGCCACCACCAGTGCGACGGCCGTGCGGTTCCACGCCAGGAAGGTCCGCTCGTTGGCGAAGGTGAAGCGGGCGTCCGGCTCGGTGCCCTCATCCTGCTTGCTCAGCTCACGCATCGCTTGCCTTGCGGATCCAGAACACCAGCACCCCGGCGTCCTCGCTGGACCCGAGCAGCTTGTTGCCGGTGTCCTCCGCCCACGCGGGGATGTCGGCCAGCGCGCCGCGGTCGGTGGCGAGCACCTTGAGAACCTGGCCGGGCTCCAGCAGCCGCATCTGCTTGGTGGTCGCCAGTACGGGCATCGGGCACAGCAGGTCCCGGGCGTCGACCACCCGGTCCTCGTTGATGCTCTCCTGCATGTCGTTGGACCTCCCAGCCGCGCCCGGGGCGGTTAGATGAACATCGTCACGTGGGAGCGGCGTGCCTGTGACATGAACGCCGCTGCGCCGCCGAACTCGACGCCGTCGATGAAGTCGGCCTCGTCGTAGCCGAACACCTCCATGGTCATCCGGCAGGCGATCAGCCGGACGCCGATGTCCCTGGCGGCGTCCAGCAGTTCCCCGATGGTCGCCACGTTGTGGGTGGCGAAGCGGGACCGCATCATCCTGGATGCCAGCGGGACCATCCCGGGGAGCGAGGAGACGATGTCGGGGATGGGCATCGGCATGGGCATCGCCGGGTTGCCGACGGGGTCGACCTTCAGTTTCTTGGCGAAGTCCTTGTGGATGATGCTCAGCCCGTAGAACGTGAAGAAGACCGCGGTGTCCATGCCCGCCGCCGCGGCGGTGGTGGCCAGGATGAGCGGCGGGTAGGCCCAGTCGAGCGTGCCCTTGGAGGCGATGATCGACGCTCGCCTGGCCGCCGGGTCGCGCTTGAAGGCGTGTTCCACCTCCTCGCGCACGATCCTGCGCACGTCGTCCTCGGTCAGCTTCCCCTCGACCCGCTCGGTTGCGGTGTCAGCGTCTTGCCGCATGAACCGTCACCTCCTCGGTCACCCGTTCCAGCTCGAGCAGCAGCGCCCGCGATGCCTCGGCCCGCTCCCGCCAGTGGCGCCCGATCTCGCCGAGCGCCGCTTCAGTCCGCCGGTGCCGCACCGCCCATCCGGCCGCCTCGTCCGCGCCAGCCAGGCGAGCGTTGCTCTGGGGTCCTGACTGAGCATCGAGCGCAGCGCAACGGCCCGCTCGCCCATGCGCAACCCCAGGCCAAGCGATCCCACCGCCCGGGCGAGGTCCCAGCGCGTCAGGATCAGGCCGCTCCGCACCGGCGCCAGCAGGGCGCCGACCAGCGCGCTGGCGTCCTCGCCGCCCTCGGGGAGCCGAGGAGCGTCGCGCAGGTGCAGCGGCGGGGTCGCCGGCGGCTCCATCCCAGCCGCCTCGGCGAGCAGGGTGCGCTCCAGCAGCTCGGCCCAGGCGGCGTGGGCCGGCGCTGCGGAGGCGGCCACGGCCCGAGCGTAGGCCACGGCCCAGGTGAGCAGGTGCTCCCACAGCAGGGCGCGGCGCGCCTGGCGCCACAGGGCCTGGCGGGCGGGATCCCGCTCGCCGTCCTCGGCCTCCCCAAGCGTGGCGTACAGGCCAAGCAGCGCCGCCAGGTGGTCGGGCTCGGGCGGCGGGTCAGGCGCAGGGCCCGCCAGAACCCGGCGACCCGGTCGGCGGCCTCGCCGCCGAGCATCCCCTCCGCTCCGAGGTAGACCGACGCGTAGGGGACGAGCTGGAAGCCGAACAGCTCGGTGTGGTCGGCGGCGTCGATCCGGCCCGGCAGGCGCAGGGCCTCGGCGATGGCCACGTGGGCGGCCTTCGGCGGCTCGCAGAGCACCCCGAGGGCGGAACAGCTCAGGCGTGGCCGGCATCGGAGGCTCCTTCCGACCGCCCTGAAAGCCTTCGGCGCCGAGGCCCGACTCGGTGATCTCGAGGATCTGGACGGCCTGCGCGAAGCCGCCTCCGCCGCCGACGGGGTCATCCATCTCGCGTTCAAGCACGACGCCATGCGCGCCGGGGACTACGCTGGCGCCGTCGACGATGACCTGGCGGCCGTGCGGGCGTTCGGCGAGGCGCTCGCCGGCACCGGCAAGCCCTTCGTCGGCACCTCGGGATAGGGATGCTCACGTCGGCCGCGCCGGGGCGCACCGGCACCGAGGACGACGTGCTGCCCACCGGTCGTGGACTGCATGCCAGGGTCGTGGCGGAGAACACGGCCATCCAGTTCGCCGACCGCGGGGTCAGGTCCTCGGTCGTCCGGCTCCCACCGGTCGTGCACAGCACGCTGGACCACCACGGCTTCATCCCGATGCTCATCGCCACCGCCCGAGCCACCGGCGTGTCCGGTTACCTCGGCGAGGGCACCAACTCACCGTGGGAACCGTGACAGCGATCGTGCGCGGCGCGCCTCGAGGAACAAACGAGTCTCAAGGAGGACGGCAACGCGTCCCACAGCCGCAGCGCATCGGCGCCGGCAGGCACAGGTGACACGATCGGACCGGAAAGCGCGGTGGGTGGGTCGGTCTCAACGGCGATCACCGGGGTCATGGCATCCCGGCCGACGATCGCCATCGCTTCCTGGGTCGACCGGACGACCTGGCGCTGCCAGATCGGGTCCGACGCGGCCGTCTCGGCGTCCTCGTCGAGCCCCGCCGCCTTGAGCGCGGCCCCAATGATCCCCGGCATCGGCGAGCCACCTGGCCGGTCGGGATCGTTGAGTCGGCAGCCCAACTGGGTGTAGAAGCGTTCGACCGCCTGCTCGCCGACCTGGTTGCGCAACCATTCGAAGACCCGCAATGCCACCACGGCAATCCTGCGGCGCTCCAGCGCGGCTTGTCTGAGGTGTTCGGGGATCGCCGCGCTTGGCGGTGGTGCACTGGTCGCGGAGCGGGCACGCACCGCAGGTGACGCCGGCGACTTTGACCACGATCTTGTCGGTGCCGTGCTGGGTGCATGGGCTCCAGGAGGAGCTGACCTGGCCCTGCGGGCAGGTGGCCCGCCGGGACTGCCAGTCGATGGTGAACGCGGCCACCTGGAACCCGGCGTTGCCTCTGGCCTGGACGGAGGTGTCCAGCAGGACCGGCGTGATCAGTGCGATGCCGTAGGTGGCCCGCGCGCCGACGATCAGCTCAGCGGACGGGTAGCCCGAGTCGAGGTAATGCTCGGCGGGGAGCAGGTCCCGGGCGGCGAGGGACTGGTGGATCTTGTCGGCCATCTTCGCGTCCGGCACGGTCGCATCCGTGGTCGCCACGTTGGTGATGAGGTTGGGCCTGTCGGGGACCTGCCCTGGCTTGGCGGCAGGCGCGGCCGGCGCAGCGGTGTTGGCGGCACCCGGGGCGGTGCAGGTCTCGCTGAGGTGGACCTTGTAGCCATTCCAGAACTCGTCCCGCTTGACGCCCCAGCGGGCGTCGGTGTCATACGGGGAGGTCAGGCGCGATCTGCCCGGCGGGAGACCGTCCGAATCGGCCTCCCGCCGCCCGACCACCTCCAGCCTGTCCTTGGTGATGGTGCGGGTGTAGTTCTGCAGCAGCACCGTGCGCAAGACCTGTACCGCGCTGCGACAGCCAGCACATGAACACGGCTCAGATGAGCCGCGCGGGGCAGCAGCGCTGCTGTCGTCCAGCGCAAGCCCTGTGCCGTCATGAGTACCTCGAGCGTTGGTCTCGTCCGCCCGGGTAAGGTGTCGTAGACGTCCATCGCCGCCGCAAGCGGGAACCGGTGGGTGGTGAACCGCGTCGGATTGATCTGCCTGGCGTCGACCGCGGTCGCGCCAAACTCGGTCGCCCAGGCTTGCCTGGACTCGGCCGAGTCAACCGCCACGATCGCCGCCGGGAGAACAGCCGCGTGCCGGCCGGCTACGCCCAACTGCGTTTGGCCCGCGAGGGGGGGCGTTACGGTATCGTAAGCCCCTCGGAACGGGAGGCCTCGTATGACCAGGGCGCCGGACACGATGGGTGTGCTGATGACGACCGACGTCGTCACCGTTGCCCCGGATGCGACGGTGCGTGACGCGCTCCGCGCGATGATCGAGCATGACATCGGGTCGGTCGTCGTAGCGGAGGGGGGTGCCGCCATCGGCGTATTCACCGAGCGGGACGTGACGCGGCACGTCCTGACCGATGCAGCGGTGCTTGAGGAGCGCGTCCATGAGCTAAGAGACGTTATGACGCTGGTTCCTCGCGTACTCCTCTCCGTCACGCTCGCCGGACCCGCCCCATCTGGCAGTGCTGGCACGTCCCGGCTTTGTCAGGACTGCCCCCGCCCTTCCCAGCACCTCCCGGGTCAGGCTGTCCTCAGCTTCACCGCCCCGCTGCGACAGGGTCAGCGACAGGGCCTTCCACCCCACTCGAATCAACAGCGCCTCACGGCGCACCGCACCAAGTCGTTAGCCGCGAACCCATACGGCGCCAGGGGATCGTCCCTGGCGCTGATGACCAGCGTCGGGACCGCCAGCCGCTCCGGGGGGGACCGGTCCGCAGCCAGGTTCGACACGAACCCGTCGAAGACCGCACCATCGCGGCGGGGCTTGAGTGGGAAGGGCAGGTCCCGCGCCGCGGCGATCGCCTCCGCCTGCTGCGGTGACGGCTGATAGCCCTTGGGGATCCCCATCATCTGCGAGTACGCCGTCGGCATGAGCTTCTTGAAGACCCAGAACAGACGGTCGGCGCTGTAGGCGAGGCGGAGGAGAGGTGCGAACGCCTTGCCGAAGGTGACCGCGCCACCCAGGCGGCAGCAGGCGAGGTTCAGCCCGATCACGCGCTGGGGATGACGCAGCGCGAACACGAGGAGGACGCACGTCCTCCTCAAGAAGCAGGCACAAGCACCGACCGTGTCAGGTCGTCCAGGGCGCTGCGTACGCCCTGGGCGAACAGCTCAACGTCGGGACAGGTGTCCCGGTCGGCGATTGCGGTGAGGTTGAGCTGGCCGGCGTAGGACAGCACCCCGACCGTGAGGGTCACGTTGCCCTGGATCGGCGGCACCGGGAACAGTTCCAGCAGCCGCGCTCCGGCAAGATACAGCGGCACCGGCGGACCGGGGACGTTGGTGACCGACAGGTTCACCGACCGCTGACGCGGCAGGAGCCGGTACGACGCGCGCTGGACGGCGACGAACCGGAAGATCCCGCTGGTCACCTGCGGGTGGGCCTTGTGCTTGCGCGCGGTGGTCTCGGCGGCGATCAGGTCAAGCCGGCGGACAGCGTCGGGCTCGCCCAGCGCAAGCGGCACCAGCATCATCCCGTCCTGGTTGCCGCGCGCCTGCCCAGGCTGCTCGTGGTGCAGCGAGATGGGCACCATCGCGCGCAGCACCAGCTCCTGGACGTCCTCGCCACGGCTTGCCAGCAGCTGGCGCAGGCCACCAGCGACGGCGGCCAGCACCACGTCGTTGACCTTGGCGTGGTGGGCGTGGGCGACCTGCTTGGTGAGATCCAGGCGACTGCGGACGACGGCCAGCCGACGGTCGGCGCCGATCGGGCGGTTGAGGCTGGTGCGGGGGGCACGCTCGGCGAAGAACTCGCGCCACCCCGCCGGCGCGCCGCGCCGCGTCCTGCTCGGACGGGCCAGGCCCGACAGCCCGCGACCCAGCCCCTGCAGCCGCCGACGCAGGTTGTCGCGCAGCAGCTCGCCAGCCGACGGGATCGGGGTCGGCGTCCACGGCGCCGCAGCCGGCACGGGCACATCGGCGGCCAGGTCCAGCAGTGCCCCGAAGGCAGCCATCCCCGCCACGCCGTCGGCGACGGTGTGGTGGGCGCGGAGGAACAGGCCCACCCGTCGCTGTGGCAGGCCGGGCAGCAACCAGGCCTCCCACAGCGGCCGGGACGGATCCAGGCGTCGCCGGTACAGCTGCGCGCATGCCTGCAGCAGCTGGGCCTGGTCGCCGGGAGCGGCCAGCGGGAAAACCTGGACGTGGTCGGCGAGGTCGAAGGATTGGGCGTCGACCCACAGGGGCCAGCCCAGCCCCCGCCGGGGCCGGTACAGCAGCTGCCGGAAGCGGGGGACCAAGGGCAGTCTTGGCTCGATGGCGCGACGCACCGCCTCGATCCGGACGCGGCCATCACCGTCCAGCAGCCGGGTGCCGTCCAGGATGGCGAGCACGCCGATGTCCTGGGACCAGCCGAAATCGTCCGCCCACAGCATGAAGAGGTCGGATGCGGTCAGGCGTTCCAGCAGGCGTGTCTCGGCCATGACCTCACGCTCCTCCTCGTTGGTGCTTCGCGACCCACCTTCCTCTGGGAGATGCATGTGACCAGGGTCGAAGGCCCCCTCCAAGCTGGGACACATGCCCCGGCGTCGCTAGCCGATCCCACTGTCGGGAGGGACCGCTTGGACTGGAGGAGCGTCGAGCGGCTGTCGGCTCGCCCAGTTCGAGGAACTCGCCGGGATGCTTGACGGGCCGAGCCAGCAGGCAAGGCAGAACTCCACCAGCCTCTCGATCTGAGCCCCTTGGCTGCTATCTGAGGACCAGCGTCGCGTGGAGGCGGTCCCGGGTCTGCGCCAGGGTCGTGTCGGCGGTCGGCGCCTTGGCCGATAACGACCGCCGATGCTCGCTTGCACACCCAACCAGGTCAACGAGGCGTTCCTCCGCGTCCTGCGGTGCAGCGCCCGGCGACGCTCATCAAGTCAAGCACTCCCAGAAGTGCGAAACTCGAGATGGGATATGGGAACTCCAAGACTCGAGCTATATGCAAAACGCTTCGAGCAACTTGAGAAGCTCCGCTATTGGCCCACATCCTGACTTTACTGGCTCTATGCCACGAAACATGGTGAGCAGGTGCGCGTGGTGCGTGAGGGCGAGCGAGGTCGTGTGGGGCACGTGGTGCGCGCCGACCTCGCTCGCTTCCTCCTCGAGTGTGTGACGAGCGGCGCGTACGTCGGTCAGGCGGTGGTGGTGGGGTCGTGAGCGTGGCGTCATGACGATCAACCGGATCCTCGTCATCGGCGGGACGGGGCTGATCGGCGCGCCGGTGGCGAGACGGCTGAGCGTTGAAGGTCACCCCGTGCGCTTGCTGGTGCGAGACGTCGAGCGCGCGAGCGCGCGGCTTGGCGGCGAGTTCGAATACGTGGAGGGATCGGTGACCGATAGCGCCGCGGTGGATCGCGCGGTGCGGGGGATGGACGGCGTGCATGTCAGCCTCGGCGTCGAGGCGCCGTCGCTGTTTGAGGCGGTCGAGCACCGGGGGACGGCGGCGGTCGCGGCGGCCGCGGCGCGTCATGGCGTCGGGCGGCTCAGCTATCTCACCGGGAGCCTGGTCAGGGTGCAGTACGGGCCCAAGATCGCCGAGCACCGTGCGAAGCTCGCCGCCGAGCGAGTGATCGAGGACTCGGGCGTTCCGTACACGTTCTTTCGCCCGACGTACTTCACCAACACGTTGCCGCGGCATGTCCAGGGACCGATGATCGTCGCGCTGGGGCGCCAGCGCCGTCCGCTTCATCCGGTGTGTGCCGAGGACTTCGCCGCCCAGGTCGCGAACGCCTTCGCGACCCCGGCGGCCGCGAACCGCGAGTTCTACGTGCACGGCCCCGAAGCGCTGACGCTGCATCAGGCGCTGGGCATCTATCGCCGGATCGTGGCGCCGGACAAGCAGCTTGTCACGATCCCGCTCCCGGTGATGGCGGCGATCGACCGCCTGTTCATGGGTGGCAAGCTCGCCGCGAACCTGCAGATCATGCGCCTGCTCGCGCGCCTGGGCGAGGGGGGCGACCCGACCGCGGCCAACGATCTCCTCGGCGCACCCTCGACCACGGTCGAGCAGTGGTGCCGGTCGCAGGCATTGACCCCCGGTCCGGACGGTGGGTCCTAGCGTGCAGGCTCTGCGTTACGCCTCGCTGGTGCTCGCCGGTCTGCTGGCCGGGAGCGAGCTCACCTCGCGCGTGATCGTCCATCCGGCGCTGTGGCGGCTTCCGCACGACGCGCAGATCAAGGCCGAGAAGCTGATGTACCGGCGGTTCGGATCGATCGACCCGTTCCTGATGACGGCCACGGTGATCGCCTGCTTTCTCGCGGCCGCCGACGAGCAGGGGGGGCCGCGACGCTGACGTTCGCCGCCGCCGGCTGCTTCGCAGTGATGCTGGCGATGACGCTTGCGCTGAACATGCCGATCAACCTCGCGATCTTTCGCTGGGACGAGGAACGCGGTGACCCCGAGCGGTGGCGGCAGCTGCGTCGGCGCTGGGACCGGATCCACACCGCTCGCGTGCTGCTCGACAGCGCAGGCTTCGCGCTCGTGGCGGTGGCGGTGATATGGCACTGACGCGTCCTCCGGTGGATGGCGGCACGGTGCTTGTCACCGGTGCCTCCTCCGGGATTGGTCGCGAGCTTGCGGTTCAGCTCGCGGGTCGGGCCGGAACGCTGGTGTTGCTGGCCCGCCGGACCGCGCTGCTCGAGGAGCTTGCAGCTCAGCTGCAGGCACGGCACCCGGCGCTCGAGGTGGTCGTGCTCCGGGCGGACCTGTCCGATGAGGCCGATGTCGATCGTGTCGTTGGTGAGGTACGTGAGCGGGTCGGGCCCGTGGACATCCTGGTCAACAATGCCGGCGTGGGGGATGAGGCGTTGTTCGACCGTTCTGAGTGGCGGCGGACGCGACAGGTGCTGCGGACGAACGTGTTCGCGGTTGCGCAACTGACCCAGCTGCTGGTGCCCTCGATGGTCGCGCGCGGCCGTGGCGGGGTGCTGAACATCGGTTCGGGAGCGGGTCTGGCGGTGATGCCGGCGGGGGCGGCGTACTGCGCCAGCAAGCATTTCGTCGACGGCTTCAGCGAGGCGCTACGCGCGGACCTGGCCGGGACCGGCGTGGTCGTCACCCAGGTCTGCCCGGGTCCGGTCGAGAGCGAGTTCGACGAGGCCGCCGGCGCCGCCGGTGGGATCGCGGGTGGACCACCACAGTTTCTGCGGATCAGCGCGGCCCAGTGCGCCAAGGATGCCGTTGCCGGCTTTGACCGCGGCGCGGCCCTCGTGTTCCCGGGCCGAGCCTACCGAATCGCGATGGCGATGCTGCCGTTGCTGCCCCGGCGTCTGCAGCGCCGCCGCGCCGCCCAGGCCGCCGCGCGCCTTCGCCGTACCGCGACCGGCGGCTAGATCGCGCGATGGATCGCCACCCGCCGATCGCCGAGCACGGTCTGATCGGAGACCTGCACACCGCCGCGCTCGTCGGCGTCGACGGCACGATCGACTGGTACTGCCCTCCCGACTTCGACTCCCCAAGCGTGTTCGCGGCGATCCTCGACCGCACGCGAGGGGGCGGGTGGCGGATCGCGCCCAGGGGCGGCGGATGGACGAGCAAGCAGCTCTATTTCCCGGACACGAACATCCTGATCACACGCTTCCTGAGCCCCGACGGCGTCGGCGAGCTGCAGGACTTCATGCCGATCGCGAGCTCGCCGGCCCATCCGCCCCATTCGCTGATCCGCCGGGTGCTGTGCGTCCGGGGAAGCGTGGAGTTCGAGACCGAGTTCGAGCCGCGCTTCGACTACGGCCGCCAGCGGCACGAGCCGCACCTGCACGAGCGCGGAGCGATCTTCGAGTCCCCCGGGTTGACGCTCGCGCTGGCCTCGCCACGGCCGTTGGCGCTGACCGGGGCCGGGGCTCGGACGGCGTTCACCCTCTCTCCCGGGAAAGCGCGACGTTCGCGCTCGTGCCCTCAGAGCGGGGCGAGGCGCCGCCACCGTTCGACGAGCGGGCGGCCGGCGTCGCCTTCGAGGACGCCGTCGCGTACTGGCGAGCTTGGCTCGGCCGGTCGCGATACACGGGGCGCTGGCGCGAGATGGTGCACCGCTCGGCGTTGACGCTGAAGCTGCTCACCTACAAGCCGACCGGGGCGATCGTCGCCGCCCCGACCACGAGCCTCCCCGAGGTGCTCGGCGGGGAGCGCAACTGGGATTACCGCTACACCTGGATCCGCGACGCCGCGTTCTCGCTGTACGCGCTGCTCCGACTGGGCTTCACCGAGGAGGCCGCCGCGTTCATGCAGTGGCTCACCGATCGCGTCTTCGACGAGCAGCCCCACGAGTCCGGGCCGCTCCAGATCATGTACGGGATCGACGGCCGCCGCGAGCTCCCCGAAGAACAGCTCGACCACCTCGAGGGCTACCGCTGCTCGAGCCCGGTGCGGATCGGCAACAACGCCGCGACCCAGCTCCAGCTCGACATCTACGGCGAGCTGGTCGACTCGGCCTACCTCTACAACAAGCACGGCACCCCGATCTCGCACGACGCCTGGGAGCACCTCACCCGGATCGTCGAGTGGGTCTGCGAGCACTGGGACCAGGCCGATGAGGGGATCTGGGAGACCCGCGGCGGACGTCAACACTTCACCCACTCACGGCTGCTGTGCTGGGTCGCGGTCGAACGCGCGCTTCGCATCGCCAACAGCCGCGGGCTGCCGGGCGACCGCGTCCGATGGGGCAAGGCGCGAGACGAGATCTACCGGCAGATCATCGCCCGCGGCTGGAACGAGCGCCGGCGCGCATTCGTGCAGCACTACCACACCGAGGTGCTCGACGCGTCGCTCCTGATGATGCCGCTGGTGAAGTTCCTGGCCCCGACCGACCCCCGCTGGCTCTCCACCCTCGACGCGATCGGCGATCAGCTCGTGTCGGACTCGCTTGTCTACCGCTACGACCCGGAGGCCTCGCCCGACGGCCTGCGCGGGGCCGAGGGAACCTTCTCGATGTGCACCTTCTGGTACGTCGAAGCGCTTGCCCGCGCGGGCCAACTCGATCAGGCGCGCCTCGTGTTCGAGAAGATGCTCACCTACGCCAACCACCTCGGGCTCTACGCCGAACAGATCGGCCCCACAGGCGAGCAGCTCGGCAACTTCCCCCAAGCATTCACCCACCTCGCGCTGATCAGCGCCGCCGTCAACCTCGACCGTCAACTCGGTTAGGGCCTGCGCCAGCAGGCGTCATGGACGACGGCGCGGGCGGCCTTCCCAGCGGTAGCAGGTCCAGGCGCGGCGGACCAGCCGGCCGCACACGATCGCGGCGTTGGCCATGACGGCCTCCGGTGCTGGTAGAGACTGGTGATCGACTGTCGTGTATTCCTCCAGGTTGATGCCCGGAGTTTCGCACCCGCTGAGCACATGCGACGCTGGCCAGGCAGAACGTATGTGCGTGGGCACACAACCAGGCTCGTGCTGCCCCGTGTTCGGGCTGCTCAGAGCAGGCCAAGCCGAGTCGTGTGCCTACCTGCTGCGAAACCCCAGCTCAGCTGATTCTGTTGGCGAAGTCGTGTTGATCAGGCGGCGGCGAGGCCGTGGACGGTGCACAGCTCGTGGATGCGGGTGGGCCGGCGTGTGAGGCCGGGTTCGGGTTTGAGGAAGTGGGCGCCGAGGCGAGTGATGTTGAGGGCCATGCCGGTGATCACGTTCTGCAGGTGGGTTTTGGGCAGGCCGCGGTAGCGGGCGTGGCGCAGGTCGGGGCCGCGGACGGCCTGGGAGACGGTGCCCTCGACACCGGCGCGGACGTTGTAGGTGGCGCGCCACTGGTCGCTGTCTTGGGCCCGGTGGGCTGCCATGCGGGCCTGGTGGACCGGCTCGGGATGGATGGTGATCCTGCGGGGGACGTTGGGGTCGGCCAGGGTGCACTTGTCGCGGATCGGGCAGGGCCGGCAGTGGTGGCGGGAGAACGCGAAGGTGACCAGGCCGCGCTTGTCGGGTTTCATGGAGCGGCTGGTCTGGCCGGCGGGGCAGCGGGCAGTGCCGGCCTGCCAGTCGATGGTGAACTCGCCCGGGCCGAAAGTGTCCTGACGGGCGTTGCGGCCGGTTTGGACGACGATCGGGGCGATCAGGGTGATGCCGCGTTGGGCGCTGGCGGCGATGTTGTCGGCGCTGGGGTAGCCCGCGTCCAGCAGGTGCTCGCCCGGGGCCAGACCGCGGGCGATGAGCTTGTCCTGGATCGCGGTGGTGGCGACCACGTCCGGCTCCGTGGCCGGTGTGGTGTGCACGTCGGTGACCAGGTTCGGTGTATCGGCGTCGCAGGACTCGCTGAGGTGGGCCTTGGAGCCCACCCACTCCAGGTCATCGTCGCCACCCTTGCCCTTGGTGCTGTAGCGGGCGTCGGGGTCGTAGGGCGAGTGCAGGCGCTGGGCGGCCGGGGGCAGCTCGGCGGCGTCCTTGAACCGCAGCCGCCCGGTCGAGGTGGCGGTGTATTGCTGGTCCCACAGGATGCGCAGGATCTTCACCTGGGGCAGGTCGTTCACCCAGGTCGCGGTGGGGTCGGCGTCGACCGCAGCCAGCAGGGCCTGACCGTCCGCGCCGATCTGGGCGGCCAGCGCCTGGGCGGAGGCGTTCTTGCGGCCCAGCAGCCGGGCGGTCTCGACCTTGCGGCCATAGCGTTCGTCCCAGCCTTCCCGCAGCAGGGGCACGATCCAGCCGGGGCTGATCCGGGCGATCTCCTCCAACGCGGCCCGCAGGCCCTCGCCGACGGTCTCGATGCGGTTCAGCCGGCGCACGCCGGCGATCACGTGGGTGGAGTCGGTGCGCTGCCGCCCGCCCGCCTTGACCAGCCCGGCATCCTTCAACCGCTCGAGCATCAAACTCAACAATGCATCCGCCCGGCCACCCTCGACCAGGCGGGCACGGAACTCCGACAACACCGAGTAATCGAAGCCGGTGGCCTCCAACTCCAGGCCCAGGGAGTACTTCCAGGAGATCCGGTCCGCGACCGCCTCGGCGGCCTCCCGGTCGGACAGGTTGTGCCGGAACTGCAGGATCATCACCATCAGCAGCAACGCCGGCGACAGCCCCGGCTGCCCGCGCGAGGCGTACATGTCGGCGAACTCGCCGGTGGTGAAGTCCACGTCGCCAAACAGCGGGCCCAGCGCGTCGCGCACTCGCATCTCATCGGTACCCCGCGGATGCACCTTCCGGGCCAACGCCGCCGTCGCCGCCGGGATCTCTGGAACGTCCATGGGCCGCAGCACGGTCCCTCCCATACACAAGAGCCTTCAGCCGTCCACACCAGACAGCGGCCCCCACTCTCCCATGTACACAACCACCGATTTCGCCAACAGAATCAGCTCAGCTTATCGTTGGTTTTGCGCTGGAAGCTACGGGCTGGCCAGATGAGGAGACCCATGCAGGCCGCCCCGGCGACGAACTACATGGCGGCCTCGAGCTGCGTCTGGTCGCCCTTTGTATCAGGAAACTGGGACCGGAAGTGCGGTCCACCGCTGCGCCCCAGGCTGGCTTGCCGCATAACCGGGACCGGAGCTGATCAGCGTTGTCCAGCCTGGAACCGGCGGGCGTTCTGGGCGTGCTGGTAGCCCTCGGCCGCCCAGCGGCAGTTTGGCGGTTCCCCGCACCATGGCGCGCCTTCGCCGGTGGCGAAGTTGTGGTTGCAGTCAGGGCAG
>Ga0137371_10002345_pt1 | contig 15088 bp, 9 predicted proteins | sample SagtaG_7_FD_104919 | JGI IMG/M metagenome (GOLD analysis project Ga0137371, IMG submission 104919) | Vadose zone soil microbial communities from Sagehorn Ranch, Mendocino, California, USA - Sage1_R_40_16 metaG | ecosystem: Environmental > Terrestrial > Soil > Vadose zone | place: USA: California...
AACCGAGTCGATGCAGAAGCTGCAGGTGTAGGGGCACCCCAGGCTGCCAAGGATCGGCACGATTTTGATGACGGGGGCCTTGCGCAGCGTCGGCACGATGAACTTCCAGCGCTCGCGGACGCCGGGGAGCGAGGCCGGCTGCCGGCTCGCGGCGAGCTGGACGCCGCTCGGCCGGTGCGGCTCGCAATCGCGCAGTACTTCCCGGACGATCGTCTGGTCGGTGAACCCCAGCACGTAGTCGAAATACTTGCCCGCGTCCTCCGGATAGCAGCGCGCGTGCGGACCGCCCAGGACGGTCACCGCCCCACGTGACCGGAACAGATTGCTCAGGGCGTAGGCGAGCAGCGCCGCCTCGGTGAACGCGCCAATGAAGACCAGGTCGACGTTGGTGGGCAGCTCCGCCACCAGATCCTCGAAACCGGTATAGCAGACCTGGGTGACTTCGTGGCCCTCTGCTTCGCACCACACGCCGATGACCTGGGGCATGATGCTCGCGAGGTTGGCGTGCATGATGCGCGCGTACAACGCGCGCGTCGGGCCCTTCGTGACGAGGTCGATGATACCGATGCGGAGCTTGCGCACACACCCTCCTGGCAGCGAGTGGTGAACCACTCCCCGCACGAGTGACGCAATGATCGGCGGGCGCAATCGCGGAGGGCGCGCAACGCGAAGATTTGAAGCGCCACAAGATGTAATTCCGCGGTGGAAAACACAATAGGGCACGCGCGCATCACGCGGCCTTCAGACACGGAACGCCGACCGGGGGGGCACCGCGTATGATTGAGTGTGCGCCTGTCTGAGCTGGTGGACACGTCTCAGCGCGTCGCCCAAACGGGCGGGCGGCTCGGTAAGGTCGCCCTGCTCGCGGCGCTGTTTCGGCAGGTGCGGCCCGACGTCGCGGAGATCGCCACGGCGTTCCTGTCCGGAACAGTGCGACAGGCGAAGCTCGGGATCGGCTACGCCGCGCTGCAGGCCGCCGCTCCCGCCACGGCGGCCGACGCGGCCGCGCTCGAGCTCGGCGAAGTCGACGCCACGCTCGACCGCATCGCGCGCCTCCGCGGGAAGGGCTCGGTCGAGGAGAAGGTGCGGGGGCTCCGGGACCTGCTCGCGCGCGCCACGCGCGACGAGCAGCGCTTCGTCACGCGGCTGCTCAGCGGCGAGCTGCGCCAGGGTGCGCTCGAGGGACTGGTGCTCGAGGCGGTCGCGCAGGCGGCCGGAGTGCCGGCCGAGTCGCTGCTGCGTGCGGTGATGGCCGCCGGCGACCTGCCGAGCGTGGCGCGCGTCGCCCTCGCGGAGGGCGGCGCGGCCGTGTCGCGCTACGCCATTCAGGTGTTCCGACCGGTCCTCCCCATGCTCGCGGACTCAGCCGAGGACGCGCCCGACGCCCTGGCGCGGCTGGGGGAAGCCGCGTTCGAGTTCAAGCTCGACGGAGCGCGGGTGCAGGTCCACAAGGACGGCGACCTCGTGAAGGTGTACTCCCGCCGGCTGAACGAGGTGACGGCGGCCGTGCCGGAGCTCGTCGACGTGGTGCGCGCGCTCCCGGCGCGCCAGGTGATCCTCGACGGCGAGGCGATCGCGCTGCGGCCGGATGGGCAGCCGCACCCGTTCCAGACGACGATGCGCCGGTTCGGCCGCAAGCTCGACGTCGCGCGGCTGCGCCGCGACCTGCCCCTGACGCCGTTCTTCTTCGACATCCTCTATCTCGACGGCCGCTCCCTGCTCGACGAGCCCGAGGCGCGCCGGTTCGCTGCTCTGGCCGAGACACTGCCCGGCGGGCTCGTCATCCCCCGCATAGTGACCCGATCAGTCGAGGAAGCCCAGCGCTTTCTGGCGCTCGCGCTGGCGCGCGGCCACGAGGGCGTCATGGCCAAGGCCCTGGACTCACCGTACGAGGCGGGGCGGCGCGGCCAGCGCTGGCTCAAGGTCAAGCCCGCGCGGACGCTCGACCTCGTGGTGCTCGCCGCCGAGTGGGGGCACGGGCGCCGCCACGGCTGGCTCTCGAACCTCCACCTCGGTGCGCGCGACGAGCGCGGCGGGTTCGTCATGCTCGGCAAGACATTCAAGGGCATGACCGACGAGATGCTCGCGTGGCAAACCCAGCGACTGCTCGCGCTCGAGGTGGGTCGCGACGGCGCCACCGTCACCGTCCGCCCCGAGCTGGTGGTCGAGGTGGCGTTCAACGACGTGCAGGCAAGTCCCCATTACTCCGGCGGGCTCGCGCTGCGGTTCGCGCGAGTGAAGCGCTACCGCCCGGACAAGACGGCCGCCGAGGCGGACACGGTGGCGGCGGTACGGGAGATCTTCGAGCGAGCGACCGGGCGCAATCCCAAGCCCGCGCGCTGAGGCGAATCCCGCCGGCGCGCCTCCTTGCAGGGTCCATGGGACCGTCCTAGACTAGCGCATGCCACTGATCGACACCAATCACCAGCGCGCCGCCCTCGTCGTCCTGCTGCTGGGCGTCGCCATCGTCATCGCCCTCTCGCCGTACGCCACGGGCTTGATCGGGATCCCCGTGCTGTACGCGATCTTCGCGCCCGTATACGAATGGCTCTGCATGCGGATGCGCCCGCGGCTCGCCGCGAGTCTCGTCGTCGTCCTGGCGCTGTTCCTGATCGTCGTGCCCGGGGTCTCGTTCGCCGGGCTCATCGTCAACCAAGCGCAGGGGATCGCGGCCGGCGTCATCCAGAGCCCGCTGCTCGGCAGGCTCAAGGAGCTCAAGCCCGGCGGGATCGACCTCGGGCCGCGGCTCGCCGACCTCGGGGCGCGGGTCGTCGCGTGGATCGGATCGTCGGCGTTCGGGCTGATCGGCACGGCCACGCGGCTCGCACTCAACCTCACGATCTCGCTGTTCGGCCTGTTCTACCTGCTGCTGCGACCGCACGACGTGTGGGAGGCGGTCCAGCCCTACATCCCCTTTTCGGCGAAGAACACGGAGAAGCTGCGTCAGCGGTTCCGCGACGTGACCACCTCCACGATCATCGGCACCGGCGTGACGGCCGCCATTCAGGGCCTGCTGGTGGGGATCGGCTTCTGGGTGACGGGGCTCCCGAACGCGGTGTTCTGGGGCGTGGTGACGATGGTGTTCGCGATCCTGCCCGTCGTGGGGAGCGGACTGGTCTGGGGACCGGGAGCGCTGGCGCTCATCCTCGGCGGCCACCAGGGAGCGGGTGTGCTGCTGGCCCTGTGGGGCGCGGTCGTGGTCGGCAACGCGGACTACGTGATCCGGCCGAGGGTGTACCGGCGCTGGGCGCACATCCATCCCTTGGTCACGCTCATCGGAGCATTGGCCGGTGTGCCCTACTTCGGGATCCTGGGACTGCTGATCGGGCCGCTGGCGCTCAGCTACTTCTTCGAGCTCGTGAAGATGTACCGGGAGGAGTACCTCAGCTAGCGCCGTTCCAACTGCTCGCGGCTACCGGTTCACGGCGCGAGTGGTGCCGTGACGTTCAGCCGCACGAGGTCGAGCGGATCGACGGTGATGTATCCATACGCCGCGAACCAGTGGAGGTGCGGCTTCGTGGCCCGCCCGGATGAGCCCACACGCCCGATCAGCTGGCCGCGGTCGATCGTGTCGCCCGGAGCGACGAGGGCGCGGCTCAGGTGAAAATAGCCGGTCACGAGGCCGGCGCCGTGATCGACCAAGACGGTCGTTCCACTGAAAAAGAGATCAGCGACCAAGGCCACGACGCCGCGGTTCGCCGCCCGCACGGGCGCGCCCAACCGCGCCGCGAAGTCAACGCCGAGGTGCCGGCTCCGCGTGACGCCATTGAAGACGCGTGACACGCCAAACCCGCTCGTCACCGCGCCCGCACTGGGGCGCACGAACAGCTCGCGCCACAGCCGTGGCGTGCCATGCGCCTGCTGTCTCACCTCCCGCACCAGCTCGCGCTCGTCCCCGATGCGCTCGGCGAGGGACTCGGGCGGCTGCGCGAACCGGGAGGCCACCTGGAGTCGCTCGCGCGCCGCCCGGCGGAGTCGGACCGGCAGGGCCGCGATCACCGTGTCGAGCACGCCGCCCTCGCGCGCGATCACGACGCGGGCCGCCACACTGTCGTGCGTGTCGAGCGGCACGCCGCCGACGGCGTGCCACTCGTCCGCGACGAGCTCGAAATGGAGCGGCTCTCCCGCGAGCTCGCCCCACACCGCGGTCACGCTGTCTCCCGCGGCCGCGCGCAGTGCCAGGACGACCAGGGATCCCTGAACCGGGAGGCGCGGGCGCCAGCCAAAACGCCGAGTCCCGGCGGTTTCCCGTCCGGCCACGACCGCCGCGACGAGCGACGCGGCGAGTGACGCCGCGAGCGCGGTGAGATATCTCAACCGAGTCGACATGGGGCAGGATACACGGTGCGAGCCTCCGTGATCCGGCGTGCCCCGCTCCGCAGGCTGCGGCGGTGGGGGAGGGGAACAACGCGACGCATCGCGGGTTCCTCCGAGAAGGACACGCCGAACGCGTCCCCAGCTGGGCCCACCCGCTCCCCGGGACTGCCATGCGACTGTCCCTCCGCTTCATCCTGCCGTTGCTCCTCGTGCTCGGGGCCTTCGCCTACGCGGTGGTGCCCCTCGTGAACAAGCTCACGCTGCAATGGTTCGTGCGGGATATCGACAGCCGCGCCAGCCTCATCGCCAACACGATCCAGGGACCGTTGCAGGACTTGGCCCGCGCCGGCAACCGGACGCGCTTGCTGGAGTACTTCACGCGGATCACGCAGGACGAGCGCCTCTACGCCATGGGGTTCTGCCCGTCGCCCCAGGACCAGCCGGTCGCTACCGCGACGCTCCCCGCGGAACTCCGCTGCGACGACCTCGAGCGGTTCTCGGGCTCCTCGGAACACCTGCTCAAGAGTCCCGCCGGCGCGCTGCTCGTTTCCGTCCGGCCGCTGGCGGTCGGGGGAGCGCCCGCGGGCCAGTTGGTGCTCGTGCACGACATGAGCTTCATCGCGCGACGCAGCGCGGAGACGCGGAAATACCTCTTCTACTTCTTCGTCGGCCTGGGTGTGACGATCTCGCTCATCACGGTGGCAGTCGCACAGCTGAGCTGGCGCGGCTGGGTGCAGGGCCTGCGAGCGCTGCTGCGCGGGGAAGGCTTGTTCCGGCCGGCCGACGCGCCCGACGCCCCGGAGCTGCGACCGATCGCGGCCGATCTCCGCGCGCTGATCCGCGACCTCGAAGCCGAGCAGCGCTCGCGCGACGAAGACCAGCTCACGTGGACGCCCGACACGCTGCGCGCCATCCTCCAGGCCGACCTGCCCGGCCACGAGGTGATGGTGGTCTCCAACCGGGAGCCGTACATCCATATGCGCCGGGGCGAGGTCGTCACCATCTGGCGGCCGGCGAGCGGCCTCGTTACCGCCATGGAGCCGATCATGCGGGCCTGCTCCGGCACGTGGATTGCCCACGGCGGCGGCTCCGCCGATCGAGATGTGGTGGACGAGCACGACCGGGTGGCCGTGCCGCCCCCCCCCGAACGCCCGGCCTATCAGCTCCGCCGCGTGTGGCTGACGCCGGAGGGGGAGACGGGCTACTACTATGGCTTCGCGAACGAGGGGATATGGCCGCTGTGCCATATCGCCCACGTGCGTCCCACGTTCCGCACGTCGGATTGGGAGCAGTACGTCGCCGTCAACCGGGCGTTCGCCCGCACCGTCGCGGAGGAAGCCAAGTCGTCCGACCCGATCGTGCTGGTGCAGGACTACCACTTCGCGTTGCTGCCGAGAATGATTCGCGAGTCGCTGCCGGCGGCGACGATCGTTTCGTTCTGGCACATTCCCTGGCCGAACCCGGAGGCGTTCGCCATCTGTCCCTGGCGGGATGAGCTGCTCGACGGACTGCTCGGGTCGGGCATTCTGGGGTTCCACACGCAATTCCATTGCAACAACTTCGTCGACACAGTGGATCGCCTGCTGGAAGCGCGGGTGGACCGCGAGATGTTCACCGTCTCGTACCGCGGCAAGCTGACCGCGGTCAAGCGCTACCCGATTTCGATCGAGTGGCCGCCGTCGCCCAGCCTGATCGCCAAGCCGGCAACGCAGTGCCGGGCTGACGTGCGGCAACGCCACGGCCTGCCGCCGGACCACGCGATCGGCGTTGGTATCGACCGACTCGATTACACGAAAGGCATCGAGGAGCGGCTGCGGTCGGTCGAGCGGCTGCTCGAGGTCCAGGCGCAGTGGATCGGCCGGTTCACATTCATCCAGATCGCCGCGCCGACGCGTAACCGCATCGAGCAATACCAAGCATACGAAGCGCGGGTCCGGGACATGGCGGCGCGGATCAACGAGCGCTTCGCCGGCGCGCCCCACCCACCGATCGTCCTCCTCGTGGAGCACCATCAGCCGCAGGACATCTACGAGTACTATCGCGCCGCGGAGTTGTGCATGGTCTCGAGCCTGCACGACGGGATGAACCTGGTGGCGAAGGAGTTCGTGTCGTCGCGCGACGACGAGCGCGGGGTGCTGATCCTGAGCCAGTTCACGGGGGCCGCGCGAGAGCTGCCCGAGGCCCTCATCGTCAATCCCTACGATACGGACCAGTGCGCCGCGGCGCTCCACCTGGCGCTGACCATGCCAGCGGGAGAGCAGCGCGCCCGGATCCGGCTGATGCGCGGGTTGATCCAGGAGTTCAATGTGTACCGCTGGGCGGGCCGGATGCTGATCGACGCAGCGAGCATGCGGCGCCGCGGTCGGCTGCTGGACCGCGCCACCACCCCCGAACGGCTGTCGCGCCGCCTCGCGGACTCGGCGGCGAGCCCCGCCAAATGAGCCGCGGCGGCGACGGGCCACCTCTCTCGCCGCCGGCGCCACAGCCGGGCTGGGCCTATTTTTTGGACATCGACGGCACCCTCGTGGACATCGCCGACTCGCCGGCCGGGGCGCACCTCGACCCCGCGTTCGGGCGGCTCGTCGAGGAGCTGCATCGCTTGGCTGGCGGCGCCGTGGCCTTGATCAGCGGCCGCTCGATCGGCGACATCGACCGCCTGTTTCCCGGCATCCGCTTTCCCGCGGCCGGGCAGCACGGCGTCGAGCGGCGCGACGCGGCGGGGCGGATTTCCCGTCATGCGTTTCCGTCCCAGGAGTTGGACTGGGTGCGGCGCCGGCTCGTTGAAGCCGCCGCCCGCCACCCCGGGTTGCTCGTCGAGGACAAGGGCCTCTCGGTGGCGCTGCACTACCGGCGGGCGCCGCGGCTGGCGGGCTACGGCCACCGCCTGGTCCGCTCGCTCGGGGCGCGCTTGGGCGAGCGGTACCACGTGCAGGCGGGCAAACGGGTGGTCGAGCTGAAACCGGCGGGCAAGGATAAGGGAGTGGCGGTGCTCGAGTTCATGCAGGAGGAGCCGTTTCGCGGCCGCACGCCCCTGTTCGTGGGCGACGACGTCACTGATGAATACGGCTTCGCTACGGTCAATCGTCTGCACGGCCACTCGGTAAAGGTCGGACCGGGCCGGACGGTGGCGCGGTGGCGCTTGCCCGACGTCAGCGCCGTGCGGGCGTGGCTCGAGCGCGGGAGGGGAAGCGAAGCGGAGGCGACACCATGATGTCCCTGGACCTGGCCTTGATCGGCAACGGCACGGTCGGCGCGCTCGTCGATCCGCTGGGAGAGGTCGTCTGGGCCTGCTTCCCGCGGTTCGACGGCGACCCCGCGTTTTGCTCCCTGCTGCGCGAGCGGACCCGCGACGACGACTTCGGCTTCCTGGCGGTGGAGCTGCTCGACTGCGCGAGGCAAGAACAGGAATACCTCGTCAACACTCCGATCCTGGTCACCCGGCTCTACGACCGCGCGGGTGGCGGCGTCGAGATCACGGACTTCGCCCCGCGGTTTCGCCACTACGGCCGCATGTTCTGCCCCATGATGCTCGTGCGGCAGGTGCGGCGAGTGGCCGGCAACCCGCGCGTCCGCGTGCGCGTCCGTCCGGCCCGCGACTACGGCCGCCACCGCGCGGACATCACCTGCGGCTCGAACCACGTCCGTTACGTGGGCAGCGAGCTCGCGCTGCGCCTGACGACCGACGTTCCCATTACCGCCGTCGTCGAAGAAAACCCGTTCTTCCTCGAGCACGCCGTCACCCTCCTCCTCGGTCCGGACGAGACGGTCCAGGGCGCCGTGGCCGACATCGGGGGCCGCTTCCTCGAAGAAACCACGTTCTACTGGCGCGAATGGGTGCGCTCGCTGGGCATTCCGTTCGAGTGGCAGGACGCCGTCGTCCGCGCGGCCATGACGCTCGAGCTGAACGTCTTCGAAGACACCGGCGCCATCATCGCGGCCGTGACGACATCGATTCCCGAGGCCGCCGGCAGCGCGCGCACCTGGGATTACCGCTACTGCTGGCTGCGCGACGCCTACTTCGTAGTCAACGCCCTCAACCGGCTCGGCGCGACGCGGACGATGGAGCGCTACCTGAGCTACATCGTCAACCTCGTGGCAGGCACCGAGGACGGGCGCCTGCAGCCCGTGTACGGGATCAGCGGACGGGCCGTCCCCGAGGAGCAGGAGATCGACGCCCTCCCGGGCTATCGCGGGATGGGCCCGGTGCGGATCGGCAATCAGGCGTACCGGCAGGTCCAGCACGATGTCTACGGCTCCGCCATCCTGGCCGCGACTCATGTGTTCTTCGACCGGCGGCTGCTCCGTCCGGGCGACGAGGTCCTGTTCCGCCGCCTCGAGCTGCTGGGCGAGCGCGCGGCCCAGCTGTTCGATCAACCAGACGCGGGCCTCTGGGAGCTGCGCGGCGCGGCGCGGGTGCACACCTTCTCGAGCCTCATGTGCTGGGCGGGCTGTGACCGCCTGGCGAGAATCGCCGGGTACCTCGGCCTCACCGACCGCGCCGCGTATTGGGGCACGCAGGCGGCGCGCATCCACCAGGTGATCTGCGAGCGGTGCTGGAATGCCAAGCGGGAGAGCTTCGTGGCCACGATGGACGGGGAGACGCTCGACGCCAGCCTGCTGCGCCTTACAGAGCTGGGTTTCCTGGCCGACGACGACCCGCGGTTCGCGAGCACGGTTCGCGCGATCGAGCGCGAGTTGCGCCGCGGCGACTTCGTATTCCGCTACGTCGAGGAGGACGACTTCGGAAAGCCGGAAAACGCATTTCTGGTGTGCACCTTCTGGTACATCAACGCGCTCGCCGCGCTGGGACGACGGGATGAGGCGCGCGCCCTGTTCGAGACCGTGCTCGCCTGCCGCAACCGGCACGGCCTCCTGGCCGAGCACATCGATCCCCGGACCCGCGAGCAGTGGGGCAACTTCGTGCAGACCTACAGCATGGTGGGGCTCATCGGCTCGGCGATCCGCTTGTCAGTCCGGTGGGATCAAGCCTTCTAGCAGCGCCAGCGCCACGCCGTTCGTCCACCCGAAGCCGTCCTGCGTAGGGTACTCACCCCCGCCGGCCCGCCGATTCAGGTCCACGACGTCGTACTTCTCCGTCATCTTGCCCGTGGAGCGGTAGGTGCGCCGGTTCAAGGCGAGCCAGCGATCGCGGGCGGCGTCGGCCAGGTCGGCGCGGCCGGAGCGGCGCACGCCCTCGATCGCCAGCCACTCCAGGGGCGGCCACCCGTTGGGCGCGTCCCACTGCTGACCCGACGCGATCAGGGTCGTGACGAACCCTCCGGGCTTCAAGAAATCGCGCCCCAGGCGCGCGGCGACCGCGCGGCCCTGCTCGGGGGTGGCGAGGCCAAAGTAGAGCGGGGCGGCGGCAGCCAGGGTGGGCCGGTCCGTCACGCGCTCGCCGGTGCGCCAGCGCACGTCGTAGAAGAATCCGGTGGCAGAATCGTATGCGGCGGTGAGCAGCGCCCGGCGGCGGTCCGCGGCCCCGCGCAAGAAGCGCCGGGCGACCTCGCCATCACCCGGGCGGCCACGGAACGCCCGCAGCGCCGCGATCATGCGCTCGGCGTAATAGAGCAGGCTGTTGAGATCAACCGGGATGAGGTCCGTCGTTTCCAGGGTGCGCAGATCCTTCGGGTCGCCCATCCAGCGGCTCGAGAAGTCCCACCCGCTCTCGGCCGTCGCCCGGACGTTTCGATAAAACGCCTCGCGCTGGGCCTCGGGGAGCGTTTGACCAAGTAGATAGTCCGGCCGGAAGGACTCCGGCCGTGGGTCGGGGGGGGCCCGATCGTCCCAGTAGCGGTTGAGCACCGATCCATCGCGCAGCCGCACGATGCGGCGGTAGGCCTCGCCGGACGCGACACGCTCCGCTCCGTCCATCCAGAAGGCGTGCTCCGCCTCCAGCGCGTCGAGGTAGCGCAGCGCCTGCGTGGTATCGGTGGCCGTCGCGTAGAGCCCGACCATGGCGGCGAAGAACGGTGGCTGGCTGCGACTGAGATAGTACGTCCGGTTGCCGTTCGGGATGTGCCCGACTGTCGCGATCAGGTACGCGAAGTTGTCGAGCATGTGGCGCACGAGGTCGGTCCGGCCGCTGGCGACGAGCCCGAGCATCGTGAAATACGAGTCCCAGTAGTAAATCTCGCGGAAGCGGCCCCCTGGGACGACGTACTCCTGCGGCAGCGGAATCAGCGACGAGCCCCGTTCCGTCTCGGAACGGGGCGAGCGCCCGGTCGCCGCGTCGGGAGGAGGGGCGCGGGTGAGCGTCGGCCAGAGCGCGCGAATGTGCTGCTCCATGGTCTGGGAGGTGTCCGTGCGAAAGGCTCCGTCCGCCGTGCGCGGCAGCTCGAAATGCTGCTGCACGAACGCCTGCAACCTGAACCCAGGGGCGCCCCGCGCCGTGGCGTAGCGGGCGGCGATATCGGCCGGCGCGAGGAGCGGCCGGGCGTCGACGAACGTCTTCGAGTCGGCGAAGATCCCTGATAGCTGGACGTCCTGGAACAGGGGCCCAAGGTCGCGCGCGGGGTCGTAGCGCGAGCCGGCGGAGGGAGCCGGCCGGCACCCGGTCGCGACGACAAGGGCGGTAAGGGCGGCAAGGACGGCACGGAGGGCAAGGGCGGCACGGGCTCCGTGCCCTTGCCGCCTCTGCCGCCCCTGCCGCCTCTGCCGCCCTTGTCTCACCGGAACACGATCCACAGCACCCCGATCGTGGCGGCGAGGACGATGGAGAGGACGACGTTCGAGCGTCGCGGGCCCGCGGACACCGGGACGGCGGTGATCTCCGGCGCGCCGTACGTCAGCCCGGCGGTCCGCGCGGGTGAGGGTGGGGCGGTCCCCAGGCTGACCGCGATCAGGATTCCCGCGCACAGCGCGAACAGCAGGGCCGCGAAGTGGAGGAAGTTGACGCCTGCGAGCCAGGCCCAGACCGTGCCGCTCGCCAGATGGGCCCGCGCGAGCTCGAGCACCAGTCGTGCCGTCCCGAGCACCAGCCCGGTCCAAAGCGCGGCCAACGCGCCGGTGCCGTTCAGCCTCGGGTACAGCACGCCCAACAGGAAGCACGCCGCGATCGGCGGTGCGATGTAGGCCTGTACGCTCTGCAGGTAGATGTAGATCTGCGGCGAGATGTACTTCATGAACGGGATCCACATGAGACCCAGGCCGACCAGCAGCACCGTGGTCGCCCGCCCGACGGCCACCAGCCGCTGCTCGCTCGCGTCCGGTCGGAGTTTGCGGTACACGTCCCACGTGAGCAGGGTCGAGCACGAGTTGAACGCGGACGCGAGCGAGCTCATCAGCGCCGCGAGCATCCCCGCGAGCACGAGCCCCTTGAACCCGGCCGGCAGCAGCCGCGTCACCAGCGCCGGGTACGCCGCATCGGCCGCCCCGCCCCGGATGTCCGAGTACAACGCCGCGGCGATGATCCCCGGCAAGACGAAGATGAACACCGGCAGGATCTTCAGGAACCCGGCGAAGATCGTGCCGGTGCGAGCCGCGCTCACGTTCCGGGCCGCGAGCACCCGCTGCACGATGTGCTGGTCGGTGCACCAGTACCACACGCCGAGGATCGGCGCTCCGAACACGATGCCCGTCCAGGGGAAATTGGGGTGATCGACGGGCTTCCACATGGAGAAGAAGTCCGCGGGCACGCGCGCCTCGAGCCCGCTCCATCCGCCGACCGCGTGCAAGCCCACCAGCGCCATGGTCGCCGACCCGATGATCAGCACGACGGCTTGCATGACTTCCGTGTAAATCACGGCACGCAAGCCCCCCAGGACCGTGTAGAGCCCCGTGATGATGATCAGGATGACGGCGCTGGTCCAGACACTGTACCCGGTCACCTCGCGCATCACCACGCCGCCCGCGAACAGGGTGACGCTGATCTTGGTCAGCACATACCCGATGATCGACACCCACGTGAAGTAGGTGCGCGAGGCCGGGTTGAAGCGGCGCTCGAGGAACTCCGGCATCGTGTACACGCCGCTCCGCAGATAGAACGGCACGAACAGCCAGCCGAGCAGCAGCAGCATGAAGCACGCCAGCCATTCGAAGTGACCCACCGCGAGCCCGCTCGCCGCCCCCGTGCCCGCGAGGCCGACGAGATGCTCGCTCCCGATGTTCGACGCGAACAGGCTCGCCCCGACCGCGAACCAGCCCACGTCCCGACTCGCCAGGAAATAGTCGGCGCTGACGTTCTTCTCGCGGCGCGCCGCCCAATAGCCGATCCCAAGCAAGATGAGGAAGTACCCGGCGATGACGACGATGTCGAAGGCGTGCAGGTTGGTCATGGGGGTGGCACTGGGTGGTTGAGGAGATATTGAACGGCGAGGTCGGTCAGGCTCCACAGCTGCACGTCCGAGCTGGTCCCGTAGCGCGACGGAACCAGCCGTCCGTCTTCGATGCGATAGCTCCACAGCTCGGCATGCCGCAGTCCGGAGTGATCCACCGCTGTGATCGTCCGCTGCAACGCGGCTTCGAGAGGAGCCACGTCGGAACCCGCCGGCGCCGCCGCGACCTGCATGGCGAGGCCGGCGAGCAATACGTTCACGTCCCGTCCCCACACGACGGTCGGCCCGTGGTACGGATCCCGGCGGAAGCTCTCCCAGGCCTCGGCCGTCGCGTAGGTATCGTTGGCGACGACGGGGCCCAGCTCCTCGACGAACAGGCCTATCGGGTAGGGCGTCATGATGGGGCGCACGAGCTCCCGCACCCGCTTCGCGGGCACGGGCCCGAGGAGCAGGGCCATGGCCGGGTCGGTGTTGACGATCGGGATCGGTCGCCCGCGGCCATTGAGCGACAGAGCGAGAAACCGCAGCGTGTCCCTGTGAACGCCCCCCTGCCCGAGGACCTTCTCCCAGTACTCCCCCTCCGGTCGCGGCAGCCAGGCCTGCCGCGCCGCGACGCGTTTCGCGACGTCCCCGGGCGCCAGCGCCACCGCAAAGTGTCGCGCGGCACCCTGCCATACCGTCACTGCTCGCGCGAGCGCCGCGCGGTCGCGCGCGAACGTGGCAAGGGGCTCATCGCGGATCGCGGGCGTCATGCCGAGGGCTTTCAGCGCGTCGAGGATCGTCCCCACGGCCTCGAGCGCCTGCGGCACCCAGATGACGTTGACGTCCATCGCGAACCGGCCACCGCCGTACCCCGTCCGGCTGTCCCGCCAGCTCGCCGAGATCCAGTGACCGTCTGACGCGCGCGGGAAGCTCACCAGGTTGGTCGCCACCGCATGGCGCGCGTAAGGCTGCGCCCGTCGCGTGACGAACGCCAGGTTGGAGACGAGCCGCGGGAGACGGCCGTCCCCGCTGAGGAACCGGCGCTTGCGATCCGCCGGCACGCGCGGGTCCGCGAGGTAGCGCGCCGCGACCACCGGCAGCTGGAAGTCGTCGTCCACCATCACGTAGTTCTCGCGCGTGGCCTGCAAATGCGCCAGCACGGTCCGGGCGCGCGCCAGCAGGCCGCGCTGCACCAGGCGGTTGTATTCGGCCGCGTTCTCGCGGATCGCCTGGCCGCCCAGCGCTTCCTCGTGGCTCACGTCCCCGTCGGGCGAGAGCTTGCGCAGCGCGCTGGCGATGACGTGCTCCCGCATCGCCGGCGCCCACACCGGCTGCATCAGCAGCGCGGCCATCAACATGTCGCGGCCGAAGTACGTGGCGAAGTTGGGCAGGCCCGCCATGAGCTTCTCGCCATAGCACAGGAGCTCGACGCCCCGCACCTCGCGCTCCAGCCGCCGCAACGCGAGTGGGTGCACCGTGTCCGCCCGTATCGCGGCATAGAACCGACGAAACTCGTCGTTGAAGATGTCGTCCCGCGTGAGCGGCGTGAGCGCGGGAGCATCGGTCGTCACGCGCACCCTCAGGCGCACTGGGCCGCCGGCCGGGCGACGGATCGTGACCATGTTCCCGGAGACCGCGGGGACGGTCTCCCGGGCGTCGCCCTCGAGCGTGAGCCAGAGGTGGCCCTTGCCGTCGATGCTCACTTGCTCGACACGCACCGCCCAAGCGGTATCGGAACTGCCCCCCTCCCTCCCCCTCTCCGCATTGCGGAGAGGGGGACGGGGGGTGAGGACGATCCGGGGGGAGAGCCGCTCGCGCAGCGCGCTGATCGTGCTCGCGCCGAGCAGGGTCAGCTGACGCGCGCGCTCGGCCGCGGGCAACTTGGCGATATGGTCGATCAGCGCGGACAGGTCGGGCTGTGGGAACGGAGCCGCGTCGAGGGGCAGCGAATCGCGGCCCGCGTACTGAAAGTCCCGCTCCACGCGCATCGAGCCGAGCAGCAAGAGACCGACGGTGACAGAGGACGGGGCCTCGAGGCCATAGGACACCGAGCGGGTGCGCGCCCCCCCCGCCCCCCCCGCCCCCCCCGCCCCCCCTGACCGCTCCACCGCGGCTCCGGCGGAGCCCCAGGCGAGCTCGGCCGGCCTACCGCTCGAGTCGCGGACCGTGACACCTACGCTCTCGTTGGCGGCGTCGGCCCACAGGTTCACCACGCGTCCCGTAGCGCCTTTCAGGTAGACCTGGAACGCGTTCCCGCTCGCGTCCCGGTACAGTCGGGTGGCGTAGCCTTCGTAGGCTGCGGGGTCGTCGAGCCCCGGCTCCGGGAACGAGACATAGGGGGGGACGGTGTCGGCGCGCGCGAGGGTTTGCGCCGCGAGCAGCAGGGCGAGAAGGCTCATCGCGCTCGCATCGGCCGAAGGATCTGGAGCTTGTCGTTGTTGCGCGCGACGACGATCAGTCGGTCGCCGCCCGCGTGCCGCAGCGGCTCTATGTGGCGTACCTGTCCGTCGATC
>Ga0137371_10002351_pt1 | contig 15077 bp, 17 predicted proteins | sample SagtaG_7_FD_104919 | JGI IMG/M metagenome (GOLD analysis project Ga0137371, IMG submission 104919) | Vadose zone soil microbial communities from Sagehorn Ranch, Mendocino, California, USA - Sage1_R_40_16 metaG | ecosystem: Environmental > Terrestrial > Soil > Vadose zone | place: USA...
CCCGCTAACTCCGTCAGGACCCCGAAGGTAGCAGCGGCATGCGGTGTCTATCGTTGCTCCGTAAGACCTGGGGTACTCCCGCCTCGCAATGTCTCTCGCACTCGCCCGCAAATACCGCCCAAAAGCCTTCGCTGACGTCGCCGTGCAGTCGCACGTGTCCAACACGTTGCGCGGCGCCATCGCCAGAGGCAGGGTCGCGCACGGCTACCTCCTCTGCGGACCGCGTGGTGTCGGCAAGACCACGCTCGCCCGCGTTCTGGCTATGGCGCTCAACTGCGAAAACAAACGGGATGACGGGGAGCCGTGTGGCGAGTGCATATCCTGCCAGCGAATCTGGAGTGGCTCGTCCAGCCTCGACGTCGTCGAGATTGATGCAGCGTCGAATCGTGGCGTCGATGACGCCCGCGAGCTCCGTGAGCGCGCGATGTACGCTCCCTCCGGTGAGGACCGCTTCAAGGTCTACATCGTAGACGAAGCCCACATGCTGACGCGCGAGGCCTGGAACGCACTGCTCAAGATTCTCGAAGAGCCGCCGCCACGAGTGATTTTCGTGTTCGCCACGACCGAGCCGCAGAAAATCGCGCAGTCGGCAGCTCCTGTTCTCAGTCGGCTGCAGCGCTTCGATCTCAAGCGCATCGGATTAGCAGATATCATTCAGCGGCTGTCGACGGTGCTCGAAAAGGAGGCAGTGAAGGTCTCGGAAGACGCGCTGTCGATGATCGCACGAGCGGCCGATGGCTCCATGCGCGATGCTCTGAGCCTCGCCGATCAGGTGATATCGATCGGCGAAGGGCAGATCACCGCCGAGCGTGTCCGTGAAGCGTTGGGGCTCGTGCCTGAAGATGAGTTCCTCGCGATCCTGGATATCATCGCCGGCCACCGCGCCGGTGATGCCTTCGCGGCGGTGAACAAGCTGGCCGATGCAGGAGTCGACTTCGGCGTGTTTCTGGCGGGCTTCGCTGATATCCTCCGCGCTCAGCTCACGGTTGTTCTGAATGGCAAGGCTGATGGAGTTTCCGCGGCGGCGGCAAACGCGCTGCGCGACCGGAAGGATCTCTTCACTGCCGGCGACCTGCTCCGAATGATCAGCGCCATCAACGCGCTCGAGCCGACCTTCAAGAAAAGCTCCCAGCAACAGCTGTTGATCGAGATGCTTATCGTGCGGATGGCTCTCCTCGATCGCACCGTCGCGCTCGAGGATTTGCTAAAGGGTCTCGCCGGGGAAGCTGCGGGTGGGGAGGCGGCGAGAGCGGAAATTCCGAGCGGCTCCGTGCGCGCGCAACCAGCGCAGTCATCGGTTGCCCGAACCGCTCCACGTCCCGCCACGCGTCCGGGATACCCGCCGCAGCTCGATGCGCCCAACACTCTTCAACCCGAGCCGGCTCCGAAGCAGTCAGCTCCGCCTCCGAACGAGGGTCAGCTCCGCGAAATGAAGCGCGCGATGGAGGCGACGGCACAGGATTCGAATCGGAGTCGGATGACTCCCGAAGCTCTGAAGGAGGAGCGCATCGGCCTGCTCCGCCAGAAAGATCCGGCGCTCGGCGTAGCGATCGACGAGCTCGACCTCGAGCTCCTCGATTGATTTTCTTACTCTCTTTGCAATCAAATGGCAGACTTCAGTAAGATCTTCGAGCAGGCGCAGCAGATGCAGGCGCGCATGCAGCAGATGCAGTCCGAGCTGGAAAAGCAGACAGTCACGGCGGCAGCCGGCGGCGGCATGGTCACGGTCGAAGCCGATGGCAAGGGCACCATCACACGCGTGAAAATCGACCCGAGTGTTGCCGATCCCAAGGATGTCGAGATGCTCGAGGATCTGGTGCTGGTCGCCGTCAACGAGGCGCAGAAAAAAGCCAGCGAGCTCGCCAAGACAGAAATGACACGACTGACGGGCGGGCTGAATCTCCCCTTCAAACTCCCGTTCTAGCGTGGGAGCGATAGACGATCTGGCCGCGGAGCTGTCGAAGCTGCCCGGCATCGGAAGGAAGACAGCCCTGCGGCTGACCTATCATCTGCTGAAGCAATCTCCCGATCAGGCTAAGAAGCTTGCATCGGCGCTCACAACCCTCGCGGAAAAAGTCCGGCCGTGTCCGCAATGCTTCAACCTTACGGAGGAGGATTTGTGCTCCATCTGCCGTGACGCGCGCAGGGATACGGGAGTCATCTGCGCAGTAGAGGAAGCATCCGATATCGGGGCTATCGAGCGGTCTGGCGAGTTCCGGGGCGTGTATCACGTCCTGGGAGGGCGCCTATCCCCACTGGATGGGATCGGGCCCGAGGACCTCACTATTCCACAGCTGGAGACGAGAGTGTCGGCTGGAGTCGTCCGCGAAGTGATTATTGCAACAAACCCGAGTATCGAAGGCGAGACAACGGCGCTGTACGTACAGCGCAAGCTGTCACGCTATCCTCTTACGGTCTCCAGAATCGCGCGGGGACTTCCAGTCGGAGGCGATCTCGAATACGCGGATGGCGTGACCATTGCCCAGGCCTTGACCGCCAGGAGGGCAATGTCATGAGCAAACAGCGCGCGAGCTTCGTGGCGGTGGGATTTCTCGGTGGGGTGGCGGCTGGAACGCTGTTCTGGAGCCGGATGCAGCGTAACTACCGCCGCAATCTCTTTTCCCGCCACGCCCTGCGGCGCGTTGCGGCGCTCGGGTATCTGCGCGCCAAGCCGACTGTGACCACCGCTCAGCTCCTGCGCGAGTATGTCGCCTGGGAACCTCGTCCGATTCTCCGCAAGCGCGGAGTGAGGATGCTGAGACGGCTCGAGGCGGCACTGTGACCGGGGGACGATGACCGCCGGCACGGCCAACTGGTCGTTCACTCAGGACGACTTCACCGCCATAACTGAATCCCTGCAGCGCTTTCTGGGCGAGACCAAATCGCTCTGCGCGCTGCTGGTCGATCGTTCCGGACAGCTGGTGACGACCGTCGGCGATGCTCCCGGTCTGGACACCACTGCGTTCGCGACCTTGACGGCTGCCGATTACAGCGCCAACGACCAGCTCGCGAAGCTCGTCGGCGAAAACGATTTCTCGAGCCTGTTTCATCAGGGAGAGAAGGAGTCGATCTATGTCGCTGACATCGCGCGGCGCCTGCTGCTCGTAATAATCTTCGATTCACGCACTACGGTCGGGCTCGTCCGTTTACGGATGAAAGACGAGGTAGAGGAGTTGACGCAGTTGATCGATCGTGTATTCTCTCGCGGTCGCACCGGCGCCGAGCCCGAGCACCTGCTCAAGGGCGCGGACGACGAGATCGACAAACTCTTCAACTGGTGAGGAAGAGCTAGACAGTGTCGATGATCAACTACGCCTCGCGCGAGATCAATTGTAAGATCGTTTACTATGGTCCCGGGCTTGGCGGCAAAACGACAAATCTCGAGCACGTCTACGGCAAGGTGAAGCCCGAAACGAGGGGAAAGCTCATATCTCTGGCCACGGAGACCGAGCGCACCCTCTTCTTCGATTTCCTTCCGGTCGATCTGGGGACGATTCGCGGTTTCAAGACCCGATTCCACCTGTACACCGTGCCCGGTCAGGTTTACTACAACGCCAGCCGCAAGCTGATACTCAAAAACGTAGATGGCATAGTCTTCGTTGGCGATTCGCAGGCAGAGCGGATGGAAGCAAACCTCGAGTCGATGCAGAATCTCTACGACAACATGGCCGAGTACGGATACGATCTCACGCAAATGCCGTTCGTGATCCAGTACAACAAGCGTGACCTTCCCAACGCCGCTCCGATCGAAGACCTGCAGGCCTCTCTTAACCCCGGTTGGGAAGTGGAGGACGCAAGCAAGCAGCGCGTTCAGCCCGATCCTTATCACGCGGGACAGAACCTCGTCGAGCAACTCCCCGGCGGTGAGTGGGTCGAGAGAGCGCCCTACTTCGAGGCGATTGCGGTGCAGGGTGACGGCGTGTTCGACACTCTCAAGGCCGTGAGCAAGCTGGTGCTGAAGGCGCTCGCCTAGCGAAGGCGGAGAAGCCCGGCGTGAATCTCCCCAACGCCATCACGGCTGGCCGCATACTCGCGGCGCCCTTCATCGCAGCACTGCCCTTCATCGCCTCACCGGGCGCGAGACTCACTGCATTTTTGCTCTACATAGTGGCTGCAGTAACCGACTACTACGATGGCAAACTAGCGCGTGAGCGGAACCTCATTACGGACCTCGGCCGCCTTCTGGATCCGCTGGCCGACAAGCTGCTGCTGTTCGCGACGCTGATTCCGATGTTCGTGCTGATGGCGCCGCGCAACGACCCATTCATTCCGACCACCGCAGAGAGCATCGACGCCGGACGCCTTCCCTTCATTACGCCATTCGGGCCCGTAGTCTTGGAGTGGTGGATCGTTGCGATCGTGATCGGGCGCGAAATTTTCATGACGGTTTTTCGCCAGGCAGCGGCGCGTCGCGGGGTAGTGATCTCGGCGATCGGACCAGCGAAATGGAAGACGGCATTCCAGTCCGTGTGGGTAGGATCAGCCTACTTCTGGTTCTTTGCGGCGACGACGGCGGGCAGTCAGAATTGGGGTAGCGCTGCCTGGCGGGCATTCGCTTACTTCAATGGCATCGTCGGGAGCCTGGCCATGGTCGCTTCGGTTTTTCTAACCGTATACTCTCTGGCTCTGTATATCCGGCGCTACGCTGGAGTCTTCGCCTTTTGAGCACATTGCAGGTGGAGTTGATCACCATTGGTGATGAGCTCCTCCTCGGTTTCACCATAGACACGAACGCCGCGCATATCGCGCGCACACTCTCGGCGGCCGGTGTCGAGGTCGTCCGTCGCACCACTGTGGGAGACGAGGCGGAGAGAATTGCTGCGGCGGTTCGCGAGGCACTCGACCGCACCGGCGCCGTCATCACCACCGGCGGCCTCGGTCCCACTAGCGACGATCTCACCAAACCCTCGATCGCAAAAATCTTCGGACGGCGAATGAAGCTGGATGAAGGAATTGCCGGTGCACTCGAGCAACGGTGGAGAGCGCGATTCCCCAACAGCAGGTTTCCGGCAACGAACCGCAGCCAGGCGGAAATTCCAGAGGGCGCGCGGATTCTGACGAACCGCCACGGCACAGCGCCGGGTATCTGGCTCGAGGACGACAAGGGGCGGTGGGTCGCCATGATTCCGGGCGTTCCGCGCGAGATGCGCGGCATGCTGGCCGAAGAGGTTCTGCCGATTGTCGCCGCGCGCGGAAAGGATTTGGAGAGCGTTATTCTGTCGCGCACCCTGCGGACGACGGGGATTGCCGAGTCGGCGATCGCAGAGCTGGTCGGGCCGAACTTTCTCGACGATTCTGAGAGCGAAGCAGGATCCCTGTCGCTGGCCTATCTCCCTGGTGTCGCGGGTGTGGATCTTCGTGTCACCGCGAAGGGTCTTCCACGGGCCAACGCCGAAAAGCTGGTGAATGCGGCAATCGAGAAACTCCGGACCAGAGTATCCACGTATGTCTATGGAGAAGACGAAACGGATTTAGCCGCTGTCGTGCTCGACAGATGTCGCTCTCTCGGGCTCACGCTCGCTGTGGCCGAGAGCTGTACCGGAGGGCTGCTCGGAGAAAGAATCACGAATATCCCCGGCTCGAGCGACGTTTTTCTGGGTGGCGTCATCGCCTATCACAACGACATCAAGCAGGACGCTTTGGGCGTTCGAGCAGAGGACATCGAGCGCTACGGCGCCGTGAGTGAGGAGGTAGCGCTGCAAATGGCGTCCGGAGTTCGCGACAAGCTGCGCGCTGGTGTCGGGGTTTCGGTGACAGGAATTGCCGGACCCGGCGGAGGCACGCCCGAGAAACCGGTCGGACTCGTCTGGATCGCCATATACGCTTCCGAGGTCAAGGCACGCCGCTTCCATCTCATTGGAGATCGCGCAGAGATCCGGCAGCGCGCGGCGCAGGCTGCGCTGGAGATGGTGCGGCGCGCGCTCTCAAACGGTTAACTTAGGATGATGAGACATTCGAGGAAGAAAACCGAGCAGACGCCCCCGACAGCACCCGATGCGATGGGATCTGCCGATGACTACGCGCCGGGCGGCGCCGCCAATCAGGGAGACGGACAAGTCGCTGATCCGCCGTTCGGGACTTCGACCGATGCGAACAGCAATACGGAAACCGTCAGCGGATCTCTAGAATCCGATGACGCTACCGGCGCCTCGGAGACTGACGTAGCCGAAACGAGTCGCACGGGAGGCGACGCGGCGGCTGAGCGTGACAAATACCTGAGACTCGCCGCGGAATATGACAACTATCGCAAACGCTCGGCGAGAGAGCGGCAGGACGCCGGCTCGCGCGCGCAAGCCGAGCTCGTTCGACAGTTGATCGATGCACTCGACGATGTCGCGCGTTTCGCGCATATCGATCCGGCGACCGCCGACGCCGGCACTATCGTTCAGGGCGTCGACATGGTTGAAAAAAAGCTGCTCAAAGCGCTGGGCGGCGCGGGACTCGAGATAATCAATCCCGTTGGAGAAACCTTCGATCCCGCGCTTCACGAAGCGGTAGCTACCGAGCCCACTTCAGCAAAAGAAGACGATCACGTCGTGTCTCGCGTGTACCAACCCGGATACCTGTTCAAATCTCAGCTGCTTCGCCCCGCCCGCGTCGTAGTAAAACAGTGGAACGGGTAGACGCGTTCGCGCGCTGATCGCACATGCCCCAGACGAAGGATTTCTACTCCGTACTCGGCGTAAGCTCGAACGCTTCACAGGACGAGATCAAGAAGGCGTATCGCAAGCTCGCCAAGAAATATCACCCCGATGCAAATGCGAACGACGCGAAGGCGGGGGAGCGCTTCAAGGAGATCTCAGAAGCGAATAACGTCCTCGGCGATCCCGAGAAGCGAAAGCAGTACGACGAGATGCGTCGCCTGGGCGCTTTCGACGGCGGTGGGTTCGGAGGTTTTGGTGGTGGTCGATCCTCGCGCGCAGGCGCGCGGGGCGGACCTGGCGGCGCCCAGACGATCAACTTCCAGGACTTCGACATCGGCGGCCTCGGAGGTCTCGGCGATCTTTTCAGCTCCATGTTCGGTGGGGGCGAAACGCGTCAGACCTCGCGTCAACGCGGCCCCGAGAAGGGACAGACGGTCGAAGCAACCCTGGATATTCCATTCCGGACCGCGGCGCGCGGTGGAAAAGTTCCGATCGATCTCGAGGTAAGCGAGGAATGTGGCACCTGCCACGGCAGCGGCGCCGCGCCGGGTGCTTCACTAAGGATCTGCCCCGAATGCAACGGACGCGGGGTGATCTCGTTCGGGCAGGGCGGTTTCGCCGTGAACCGCCCGTGCCCAGTGTGCCTCGGCCGCGGACAGGTGCCCACCGAACCGTGTCCAACGTGTCACGGCACAGGGGAGGTTCGGGCGAGACGAAAAGTATTGATCAACGTCCCGCCAGGAGTCGACACCGGCTCGAAAATCCGGTAGAAGGGTCAGGGAGGCAAGGGAAATCAAAATGGCCCCGCCGGCGATCTCATCATCACCTTCGACGTGCAGCCGGACAAGTTCTATCGTCGCGATGGACTCGACGTGATCGCCACAGTCCCGCTCAACATCGCCCAGGCGACGCTTGGCACGAAAATCAGCGTGCGGACACTCGATGGAAAAAAAATCGCGCTCAAGATTCCGCCCGGAACACCGTCCGGAAAGCGATTTCGCGTGAGGGGACAGGGAATTCAGAAGGGCGACAAAAAAGGCGATTTGATCGTCGAAGTGTCCATCCGGGTGCCTGAGAAACTCTCCGAGGAACAGGAAAGGATGATGAAGGAGTTTGCGGAGTCGGGCGGATTGAAGTATTGAGTGCGTTGCATCTCATCCAACACGCCTGATTTGATGAGCCTCGCCATTCGGGAACGCTAATAGAGTAATTGCCTTGACGTCCGAGCCAACTCGAAAGACACGGCACGCTCTCGCGTTCATTGCTGTCACGCTGCTGCTGGATACGACCGGATTCGGACTCATCATGCCGGTCTATCCAAGGCTGCTTGTCGACCTGACGGGTGAGAGCCTCAGTCGTGCAGCGGTATACGGCGGGTGGCTCGGTTTCCTGTATGCAGCGATGCAATTCGTGTGGGCTCCGGTTCTCGGAAATCTCTCTGACCGGTACGGGCGCCGCCGCGTTCTTCTGTTCGCGATCGGTGCCCTTGGCATCGACTACATCATTATGGGATTCGCGCCCACGCTCACCTGGCTTTTTGTCGGCCGGGCTATTTCAGGTGCCGCCGGTGCTTCCTTCACGCCGGCCTATGCTTACGTCGCGGATGTGACTCCGCCAGAGAAGCGCGCCCAGAGCTTCGGAATCATCAGCGCGTCGTTCGGAATTGGCTTTATCGTCGGGCCGGCAATCGGGGGCTTGCTGGGAAGCTTCGGACCACGCACTCCATTTTTCGTCGCGGCCGGACTCAGTGTCGTCAATTTCTGTTATGGGTATTTCGTGTTGCCCGAGTCACTTCCTCCGGAGCGCCGCCGCGCTTTCCAATGGAGACGAGCCAATCCGCTCGGTACACTCGCCCAGATGCGTGAGCATCCAGTCGTGCTCGGACTGCTTGCCGCCCTGTTCCTGTGGGCGCTCGCCAACCAGGTTATGCCGACGACCTGGGCATTCTACACCAAATTAAGATTCGGCTGGTCGGAGGCGATGATCGGCGCGTCGCTCGCTACCGCGGGGGTTGTGATCGCTACGAGCCAGGCTACAATGATGCGCTATATCGTCCCGCGCCTCGGCGAGCGGAAAGCCGCAATCGTTGGGATCATAGGCGGAATCGCCGCCTACACGGGGTTTGGATTGGCGACAGCTGGCTGGATGATGTTCGCGGCACTGGGCGGTTGGTTCTTCGGCGCGATCGTGATGCCTACGATCAACGCGCTGATGTCGCATCGAATCGAGCACAACGCCCAAGGCGAGCTGCAGGGCGCGGTCGCGAGCCTGTTCTCGTTGAGCTCGATCCTCGGGCCGCCGCTGATGACTCACATCTTCGCACGCTTCACTTCGCCGGCGTCGAGCGTTCATGTGCCGGGAGCGGCTTTCCTCACCGCGGCGCTGCTGGCCACTGTGTGTCTGGTGATCTTCTGGGTTTCCACGCGAGTGCCTGCCGTCGAGCCCGGTGCCGCTGCCTCGGCATCAGTCCTGACTGCCGCCTAGTCGATTCGTCTGTAAGTCAGCTCGGTTAACAAATCCGGCGACGTAAAACCGGGAGCCTCTACGACCAGGCTCGTTTTGCTGAGTTTGGTGATTTTGAGCGAACGATCGATGCCGATTATCTGGGCGAAAATCGCCATCGAAGCAGTCTGGTGTAACTGGTTACCAACCAGTCGCCACGTTCCAGCTCGGGCAGCGAATACCTGATTGCCCTTATCGTCGAAAACTCTCGAGTAGTCCACTTTCACCTTGCCTTCGGGCGAAAGGCTGTCGTACTGAGCTGACGCAACTGTTTTTCGTCCCGGAGACATCGCTGTTACGGAGAAATGAGTCCTGGTGAATTGCATCCACTCTGTGCGCGGAGCAGGCGTCACCGTCCCAGACTTTAAGTCCCTCGTAGAAACCAGCTCCCACGTGCCTCTGAGATCGGCGGATCTCGGTGTGCCCTGGGCAGCGAGAATCCCAACCAATCCGAAACAGCCAGCGACGATTAGCGAGCTCAGCTTCCACATGTTGCCTCCGTTGTCAGACTGAATGGATCGAAAGGCTGATCACACCTCGACCGAGGAGAGCTACAGCCGTCTCGCCCAGATATTCCGATACCGCACCGGGTTCCCGTGATCCTGCAGCCGCAGCGGCAGTTCAGCCGGGTGCGCGATATAAAGTGCTGGTCGGTCGTTGTACGTAATGCCGTAGATCTCGACGTTGTTCTGAATCAGAACTCCGTTGTGCAGCACGGTGACGCGCGCGCGGTCGATGACTTTCCCCTGATCGTCAAACGTCGGCGCGTGAAAGACGATGTCGTAAGCCTGCCACTCGCCCGGTTTTCGGGATGCATTCACCAGTGGCGCATACTGTTTGTAAACTGCGCCTGCCTGACCGTGGTAGTAGGTGTTGTTCTCGTATGAATCGAGAACCTGCACTTCGTATTGGCCCATGAGAAAGACGCCGCTGTTACCGCGTTCCTGTCCCTCGCCTTTGACGACCGCGGGCGTGGACCACTCGATGTGGAGCTGTACGTCGCCGAATTTCTGGACAGTCGATATGTCACCGCTACCCGCGGCGACCTCGACATAACCATCCCTCACGTTCCACTTGGCTGCCGCGCCGTCGGAGCCGCGCCATTGAGCGAGGTCTTTCCCATTGAACAGTACGATCGCGTCCGAGGGTGGATCTGTGTTGGCTCTCCCCGGTGTGACGATTGCCGGCTCCGTCTTTGGCGGCGGGAATGGCGCGGCATCCTGCGCAGCCGCCACGTTTGTCAGCGCTGCGAGCGCGCACACGACGAACGTGAGGCGAGTCACCACGGAACCTGCGGCGAGTGATAGTAGTTCATGCCGAGGTAGCTCCACCGCGCCGCGTGTGACGCGAGTCGTGAGCGGAAACTCTCCCAGCTGCGGACTGCTTGCGGCGTCCATCCCACTTCGGCGACCGCCGGCATCCGTGGCAAGGCGAGGTACATCACCGCGCCGATGTTGCGAACGGTCTCGCTCCAAATCGGTGCTTCGACGCCCAGGATATCGCGTTCGCCAACGCCTTTCATGTACGCGGCTGGATCCCAATCGTACGCGTCGCGCACCTCGACATAAGCGGCCCAGTGCAGCCCCAGCTCGGTCGCGGGCGTGTACTTCATGTCGAGGTAGATCTTCTGGGCCGGCGAAAGAATCAATTTCGTACCGGTCGCTACCGCCGCTGTGGCCGAGTCACTCTTCCATTGTTGTGCAATCGTTGTTGGACTGAGCCGCGCTTTCGTGATTTCCTCCCAGCCGATCATCTTCTTGCCGTATTTGTTCACGATCCCCTGGACGCGCTCGATGAATCGGATGTACTGCTCGTGCGTCAGCGTCTGCACTTCGTCCCCGCCAATGTGGAAGTACGGACCGGGAGTGATGCCGCTCAGCTCGCGGATGACGTCGTCGACGAAGGCGTATGTCGCTTCCTTGTCGACACACAGGCTGCTCCAGCCAACATCAGTCCCACTGTAGAGTGCTGTCGGTCTCGCGCTGCACCCGAGCTCCGGGTAGGCGATCAATCCGGCGTTGATATGGCTCGGCATGTCGATCTCGGGCACGACCAGGATGTACCGCGCCGCGGCGTAACTGATGATGTCCTTGTAATCCTGCTGGGTGAAGAATCCGCCGGGTCCGCCGCCGACTTGCGTTAGTGATCCGAATGCGGTCAACTTCGGCCGCGAGTTGAGCGCAATGCGCCAGCCTTGGTCGTCGGCGAGATGAAGATGAAGCACGTTCATCTTGTAGAGCGCGAGAAGGTCGATGTATTGCTCCACTTCTTTGACCGTGAAGAAGTGCCGCGCAACATCGAGCATGGCGCCCCGCCAGGCGAAGCGCGGCGAGTCGACGATAGTCTGCGCCGGGATCTGCCACGTGCTTCTTTCACTTCCCATTTCGGATTCGATGTCCTGCGGCAACAGCTGTCTGATGGTCTGAATGCCGTGAAAGAGCCCGGCAGGGCGATTCGCGATGAGCCGGACGGAATCCGCGGTGACTGTGAGGCTGTATCCTTCTTCCCCGACTGAAGCGGGTGCGCTTCCAAGCCTGAGAATGATCGCTCCGCGCGATGCAGTCGCGCTCGAGACGGGCATTGGGAATTGAGTCGGCGGCCTTATCTGAGCCGCGAGGACTTCGGCAATCGCGGCCACCTCTGCATTGCCGGGATCGATGACGATGCTCGACGTGCGCGCGAGATCGAAGGGCGGCCCATTCGTGAGGGTCGTTGACGCCGGGTCAGGGATGACCCGCGGCGACAGTGTCACCGGTTGCGGAGGCGGGGCCGCCGCCGGGCGGCAGGCCGCGCTTCCGAAGGCAACGATCAGGACAACAAGACGCAGTCGTGCCTGCAGCGATTCTTTGCCTCGCATGACGCAGGGCCTCCCTTCGCGAAAAGTTTTGCTCGGCGGTCGCCGAGTGCTATGCCGCTAGAACCGGAAGCGAATTCCGCTGGTGCCGAGCAGACTCGATGAAGCCACCGCCGAGCACCCGCTCGTCGTCATAGAGTACCACTGACTGGCCCGGAGTGATAGCTGACACCGGCTCGTCGAGCGCGATCTCCAGCTCGTCGCCATCGAGGCGCACGATCTCCGCGCGCGCCAATGACGCGCGGTGCCGGACTCGAACGCTGACGTGCTGCCCGATGATCGGAGCGTCTGCGAGCCAGTTCACTTCCCGCGCGATAAGCCCGCTGCCAAGGAGTTCGTCACGCGTGCCGATGACGACGGCTCTCTGCTGGGGCCGAATCGCGATCACGTACATTGGTGAGGAGAATCCGCCCGGCACACCACGACGCTGCCCGATCGTGTAGCGCGCGAACCCGTTGTGCTCGCCAACGACAACTCCGTTGGAGGTAACGATCGGACCACGCGCAAGCGCGGGCGCATCAGCGGCCAGCCGCTGTTCGAGGATCCGCGCGTAGTCGCCATCAGGCACGAAGCAGATCTCCTGGCTTTCGGGCTTTTCGGCGATCACTTCGAGACCCATCGCGTGCGCGCGTACTCGGGTCTGCGCCTTGTCGAGCCCGCCAACCGGTAGAAACATCCGCGACAAAACACCGCGGTCGATTCCCCAGAGGAAATACGTCTGATCCTTGTTTTCGTCGACTCCGCGACGCAGCTCGCCGTCGACCACTCGCGCGTAGTGGCCGGTTGCGATCCAACGCGCGTCGATGGCGTCCGCCTTCTTGAGGAAGTCGCGGAACTTCGTAAACGTGTTGCAGCGGACGCAGGGGATTGGCGTACGCCCGCGCGCATACTCGTCGACGAAGTTGTCGACTACATCGTGTCCGAACCTGCTCTCCAGATTCAGGACGTAGTGCGGAATTCCGAGCTGCTCGCACACTCGCCGCGCGTCGTTCACGGAATCGAGCGAGCAGCACGGGCGGTCGGGAACATCTTCACCATGACAGAAGAGTTTCATGGTGGCGCCGACGACGTCGTAGCCCTGCTCGACGAGCAGTCCTGCGGCGACCGAGGAATCGACACCGCCTGACATGGCGACCAACACCCTATCTCGCGACATCGCTATTCCGCAGCTGTAAGCTGTCTGGCCTTGGTGACGAGGGCAGGGAACACTTCGATCACGCGGTCGATGCACCGCTCCGTCGTCAGCACGCCGAGACTCATGCGGATTGCCGCGCTGGCGAGGTCCGGCCGAATGCCGAGGGCAGTTAAGACGTGTGATGGAGTGACGCTTCCGCTTTGACACGCGGAACCCCCCGACGCAGCGATGCCGCGGAGATCCAGCGCCATCAGCAGCGACTCGCTGTCGGTCCCCGGCACCGAGACGTTCACGATGTGCGGCGCGCGCTCGGCACCGCGACCATGGATGACGGCGTCGGGAACCTTGGCCAGAATTCCCGCCTCGAGTTTCTCGCGCAGCATTCTTACACGTGCGCAGTGCGCCTCACAGTCCGCCAGCGTGAGTTCGGCAGCTCGGGCCAGGCCTACCGCGGCGGCGACGTTCTCGGTGCCTGGTCGTCTTCCGCGATCCTGAGTCCCGCCGTGCATCAGCGGCTCGATGTGGGCTCCGCGACGGATGAAGAGCGCACCGATTCCCTTCGGCGCGCCGAACTTGTGTCCGGATATGGTGAGGAAGTCGAACTGCTGCTTCTGTGCGTCGATCGGAATCTTACCAAACGCCTGGACAGCGTCAGTGTGAACGAACGCCCCACGCTCCTTTGCCTTCGCCGCCAGCTCGGGCACCGGCTGAATCGTGCCGATCTCGTTGTTGACCCACATCATCGAGCACACAGCGACCTTATCGTCAGTGAGCTCGTCGAACGACGCGGAATCGATAACGCCGTCGGGAGTCATCCCGAGAAGACGCTCCTCGGCGCCTTCTCGGGCGGCCTGGTGCACCGCTCCCAGAATCGCCTTGTGCTCTATTGGCGTCGTAACTATTGCAGCGCGTCCCTGCGCCTTGAGGGCGCGCCAGGCGCCGAGTATGGCCAGGTTGTCGGCCTCAGTACCGCCGGAGGTGAAGCAAATCTCGTCTGGTCGCGCGCCTAGACATCGGCCCACCCGCTCCCGCGCCTCGTCCAGGGCCACGCGCGCTTCGCGTCCCCACCGATGCGTGCTCGAAGGGTTGCCAAAGCGAGGGCCGTAGAATGGCTTCATCGCTTCGAAAACCTCTTCTCGCACCGGTGTTGTTGCGGCGTGATCGAGATAAACCGGGTCAGCGGGCATGGCTGGAATTTAAGTGACGCGTGGGGGCCGAGGGAGGCACTGCTAGCCTTTGAAAAACTTGCTTCGGACTTCCCAAAGCTTTGGGAAAAAACGTTGCGAGATGGTCTTCTGAAGGTATTTCGAGCCTAGTGTACCGCCCGTACCCGAGGTCGCCGGTCCGATGATTCGCTCGACCAGTTGAACATGCAGGAATCGCCACATCGCAAATCCCTGCTCGTATTCGAGGAGCCCTTCAGCCAGCATTTGCAGCGGCCGCTGATGCAGTTCGGCGTAGATCTGCTCGAGCGTCACATTGTGCGCGTCAAGGAGGTCGTCAAACAATTGCTGAAGAGTCGGTTTGGCGAGTGCCTCCTTGACCTGCGGAGCAATCTCCCCGTGCTGCTTCAGCACCTGAAGAAAGTGCTCATCGCGCATTCCGGACATGGCTTCGATTGCGCGGAACTGCACGCTCTGTGAGCCGCTGGAGGTGCCGAGATAACCGCGAAATTGCGCGAATCGCTGCGGCGGGAGCGTTTCGAGCGCCGACAGCTGCGCGGTGACGATATGGACCAGAGCATTCACTCTTCGCACCGAAGTGAGCGCACCCAGAGTATCCCTGGCTTCGAGCAGAGCAATGAGTCCTTCGAGTTCGTGCAGAATCAGCTTGAACCACAGCTCGCTTGCCTGATGCACGATGATGAACAGCAGCTCGTCTGGGTGCTCTGGCCTGGACCGCGGGCGTTGCAGCTTGAGCAGCTCGTCGAGAGCCAGGTACG
>Ga0137371_10002352_pt1 | contig 15073 bp, 17 predicted proteins | sample SagtaG_7_FD_104919 | JGI IMG/M metagenome (GOLD analysis project Ga0137371, IMG submission 104919) | Vadose zone soil microbial communities from Sagehorn Ranch, Mendocino, California, USA - Sage1_R_40_16 metaG | ecosystem: Environmental > Terrestrial > Soil > Vadose zone | place: USA...
CGCGGTGGCATCGGCCGGTATCTCGCTGCCCATCGTTCCTGACCCGGTCAACATGTTCCAGAACTCCGGCCCGCAGCCCGATGGCAGGCTGCGGATCGGCGTCGCCGCGTCACGGCCGGGCGATGCCATCTCCTTCCTCGCCCAGCGGGACCTGGTCTTCGTGCTCACCGCATGCTCGGTCGACTACCCGCCGCTCAGCAACGGACGCTGCGGCTCGTTGCGGATCGAAGTCACGCCCGCCACAGCGGCATGAAGCTGCCGCCGCGGCCGGAGCCGCGCCGGCTCGCGTCTGTGACCTGGGGCGCAATGTAGGCGTCAAGGCGAGTGCAACGGCGACGTCCGGGTTGGCGGCGCACGCTTGTGCTGTGGTTCCTGCCAGGGAGCCGCCGGAGCCAGTTACTGGAGGCCATGTCATGCGGGAGTCGTGTGCACCTGGCATTCGGCCTGACGCGGTAAGGGACCGACCGTCCGATGTCAACGGAGTGTCCTGGTGACGCGCACCGTCGTTGTAGTCATGCGCCTGACGGCTAGCGTGCGACATCTATCGCTACGGCCAGCTGCCCGTCATAGCGCGGTTGGGATGCCACGACAAAGGAGACGATCATGATCGGGGAAGGACGGGCAATGACAGTGATAAATATAGCGGCCCGAGCTTTCTTGCCGACACGGATGCGCAACGACCGTAGGCGTCAATCCGGCTCTGCGGGTGAACGTATTCTGCAGGAAAGATACGGCACTACGCAGCGAGCCCAGCAGTTCTACAAGAACCAGGTCACTGGTCAGCTCACTCCGGTAATGCAGCAATTCATCCAGCGCATGGAGATGGCGTTCATCGCCACGAGCGACAGCTCAGGAGAGTGCGACTGCAGCTTCCGCGCCGGTCCCGCTGGCTTCATCAAGGTCCTGGACAGTCACACTATCGCCTACCCCGAGTACCGGGGCAACGGCGTGATGGCCAGTCTCGGCAACATGCTGCAGAACCCGCACATCGGCATCTTCCTGGCAGACTTCACGCACGATCTCATCGGTCTGCACGTAAACGGCGACGCTAGCCTTGTCACTCCCGCACGCATGCAGGAATTCGATCTTGACATTCCGGAGTGTGGGCACCCCGGCCGCCGACCAGTGCAGTGGGTCCTTGTTCACGTCACCGAGGCTTACATTCATTGTTCCAAGCACATTCCCAAGATGATTCCTCAGTCCCGGGTGCGGCATTGGGGAACCGATAGCCCTCGCCATAAGGGCGGTGACTATTTCGGTGCCGCAGCAAGTAAGGTTGCGGCGGCCCAATCCGATCCGTTGCCTGTAAGAACATCTATATCACCCGGCAGATCGCTGGCATAACCTGTCAGCGTAGCCTCGATCTAGCCGGGCGACGTGGTCTTTCGCGCGGCTATGGTTCTTACCCGTAGGTGGTGAGGAACATTTCCACTGCCGAGTCTGCGATGCGGTTGAGCGTGTCAGCGGGCGGGACTGCGTCTGTCCCGGCGAACATGACCTGGTTCATTGGCTGGTACATGACGAGCCCGGCGAACTGATAGGCAGCCAGTGTCGGGTCGCCGAGGTTGTGCAGGAGGCCGCGGTCGGCGAGGCGCCGCATTGCCTCGCCCAAGATCACCAAGGTGCGGTCGAAGCCGCGGTCGAACCAGGCTCTTCCGACTTCGGGAAAGCGGTCGGCTTCGGCGATCACGAGCCGGCGCAACCTTAAAACGTCCGGCTGCAGCAGGCCGCGCAGGAAGCCGTCTGCGAGCTCGCGGAGGGCCTTGCGCACGTCCTGCGCGTCCTGCAGGGTGCTGGCGACGGCGTTGGACAGCCCGTCGACCAGTTGGCCTGTCGTGTCCAGGATGATCTCGGCGAACAGGCGCTGCTTGTCGCCGAAGTGCTTGTAGAGGGTTTGCTTGGACACCGACGCGCGAGCGGCGACCTCGTCTGTGGTCGCGCCGAGATAGCCGTGCCGCAGGAACACCTCGGTGGCCGCCTGGATGATCGCCTGTCGCCTGCGTTCGGACCGACCGGTTTCCGGGGTGGCACTCGGCTGAAGATCCACGAGTCCTCCTGAAGATTTCTTGTGTTAGTACTGTACAGTACAGTACGATCAGAGTACGGTACCGTTCAGTTCCAGCAAGACTCGATATGAACGAAAGGGATGACGATGAGCACGGTCCTTTCCGCGGACGGCACGACCATCTGTTTCGACGCCTGGGGCGACGGCCAACCGCTGATCATGATCGACGGCGCGACGGGCCACCGGGCCGTGTCACAGATTCATGCGCAGGTGGGTGCGCTGTTGCGCGAGGAGTTCCGGGTGTACTCCTACGACCGCCGGGGGCGTGGGGAGAGCGGCGACACTGCCCCGTACGCGGTGCAGCGCGAGATCGAGGACCTGGCCGCCCTGATCGCCGATGCCGGCGCGCCGGCGTTCGTTTGCGGCCTCTCCTCCGGAGCGGTCCTTGGCCTGGATGCCGCCGCTGCCGGGCTGCCGATCGCGAGACTCGCGTTGTTCGAGCCGCCGTTCGTGGTTGACGACAGCCGCCCGCCCGCACCGGCCAACTACGTCCAGCGGCTCGACGCGTGCATGGCCGATGGCCGTCCCGGCGACGCGGTGGAGCTATTCCTCACCGCCGCGGTCGGTATGCCGGCGGAGCATATCGCCGGCATGCGGCAAAGCCCGTTCTGGCCCGCTCTGGAAGCAATCGCCCACACCATCGCCTACGACGGCCGCATCATGGGGGCCACGATGTCCGGCGCACCCCTGCCGACCGATCGGTGGGCCGCCGTCAGCGTGCCCACCCTGGTTATGTACGGACGCGGCACCGAGCCATGGCTGATCTCCGCGGCACGTGCGCTTTCCGGCCTGCTGCCCACCGCTTCCCTGCGGGCGGTGGAAGGAGCACAGCACAGCGTCCCCGCCGAGGTGCTTGCGGCCGCCCTCCGACAGTTCGCGTCAACCGAGCACACCGCCACGCACGTCCAGTAGGCCGTTCCGATCACATTCGACGGGTGTGGCTGGCAGCTTTCCCCACTCCGCCCATGAGCCGTCGTAGACCCGCACCTGCGCACGGCCGAGCAGGTGCTCTAGGACGAACCAGGCAGTGCAGGCACGGCCGCCGATCGTGCAGTAGGTGATCACTTCGCCATCGCCGGACAGGCCGAGCGACGAGAACAGCTGACGCAGCTCGGCCGCGGTCCGGAACGACCCGCGCTCATCGTGGACATCTTCGATCGAGAGGTTCACCGCCGAGGGAATGTGGCCAGCGCGGCCCCCGGGTTCGAAGCCGCCTGACGGCCAGAATCGCTCGCCGCGGTACTCAGCTGCTGAGCGCACGTCGACGATCGTGCAGGCCGGGTCGCCGATCGCAGCTTCCACCCTCCGATGATCGGCTCGGATCCGGTTGTCCTGGTCGGGGAGGAAATACCGGCTGGCGACGGGGCTGGCTGCGGCACTGGTCCACGGCCGGCCTTCGTCCTGCCACGTGCCTCGCGCGCAATCGAGCACACGGACGTCGGCGTGACCGTGAAGCTTCAGCAGCCATAGGCCCATGGCGGGTGCATAGCCATACAGCACGACGATCGAGCCAGGGCTGATTCCGGAGCGGACGACCAGGTCTTCGATCGCCGCCTTGCTGGCGAGCTGGTAGTTGCTGTCCTTGAGGTCGCTGTAGACGTTCCACAGCACCGCGCCGTCGATGTGCCCCGCATCGTAGGCGGCCGGGCTCACGTCGACCTCGACCACGCGCAGCGCGGGGTCGAGGAGGTGTTCCTCGAGCCACCGAGGTGTGACCAGAGCCTCGCCTCTCGCATATTCCTCATACTTCGTCGTGGTGTCTTGCGCGGTCATCTTGGCCCTCCCGCAGGTCTGGGTTATTCCACTTTGATCCAGCCGAGCAGGTCCTGCGGCTCGACTGTGGCCAGCAGAGCGGGATGGTCGGTTCTCATGTGCCCGCGGATCGCGTCGACTACCTCGACGTCGGTCTGTCCCCGGGCCACGAACCCGCACTCGCATTGGATGATCCTGGCCATCGCGTCCTCCTCCTGGTTGTATACGCCCACGTTATTGGCACAATGTTGGCGTGACATTGGTGCCGGTGCCGTCCATCAGGATCCAGCTCTGCGGGCCGACGGTCGTCGAGCGGGACGGTGAGCGCCTCGATGGTCGCCTTCCAGGGCGCCAGGGCAGGCTCCTGTTCGCTTACCTGGTCCTCAACCGCCACCGGCTCACCGGTCGCGACGAGCTGACTGGGGCCATCTGGCCACGACAGCTCCCTGCCGCCGCCGAGACCGGGCTCAACGCCCTGATCTCCAAGCTGCGCAGGATTCTCGGAGCGGGAGTCGTCGACGGCCGGGCAGCCCTGCGCCTGCAGCTTGGGGAGGACGCCCGCATCGATGTGGAGGTCGCCGCGGAGGCCGCGCATCGGGCCGAGTCGCAAGTCGCGCTCGGTCGCTGGAAACACGCCTGGGGTCCGTCTCTGGTAGCAATGTTCGTCGCCGAGCGCGAGTTTCTGCCCGGAGAAGATGCACCTTGGATCGGCGAGCAGCGCCAGCATCTGGCAGACGTCCGGATTCGGGCTCTGGAGGCCTACGCAGTCGCAGCATCGGGAATCGGCGGCACCGAGCTCCCCGCAGCAGTACGGGCTGGCCGCCACCTGGTCGGCTTGGCCCCGCTTCGGGAGAGCGGGTATCAGGTGCTCATGCGCGCGCTGGCCAGTCAGGGCAACGTTGCCGAAGCCCTCCACGTCCACGCCAGGCTGTGCGAGGTCCTTCGCGACGAGCTCGGGATCTCCCCATGCGCTGCGACTCAGGCCGTCTACGACCACTTGCTCCGGGCCTAACCTCGTTGAGGCCAAATCGTCCAGCCTGCGGACTGCATCGTGAGAACCTGCCGTGGCTGTCGATTCCAGCGCCACCCAGCCGTCGAGAAGGTGAGTCAAGAAATCAAGGAGGCGAGATGGATATCCCGCGAGTTGTGTCACCGGGGGAGTGGCTTGCTGCGCGCAAGGAGCTGCTGGCCCGGGAGAAGGAGGTCACGTACGCCAAGGACGCGGTGGACGCCGCGCGCCGCGAGCTGCCGATGACCGAGGTCACCAAGAACTACACCTTCACCGGCCCGGGCGGGCAGGTGAGCCTGGCCGACCTGTTCGACGGGCGCCGGCAGCTCATCACCTACCACTTCATGTGGCGGCACGCCGAGTCTGGGTTCCCCGGCGAAGATCAGGGCTGCCCGACCTGCTCGTTCCTGGCCGACAGCATCGGCCACCTGTCCCACCTGCAAGCCTGTGACACCACGCTGGCGCTGGTGTCCCGGGTGCCGATCGCCAGCATCGAGCGGTTCAAGAATCGGATGGGCTGGCAGGTGCCGTGGTACTCCTCGGCCGACAGCGACTTCAACTACGACTTCCACGTCAGCTTCGACGAGGGCAAGACCCCGCTGGAGTACAACTACAAGGACAAGGAAACCCTCCAGCGGGAGGCTCCCTACATCCGATCCGGCACGGACGGTCCCGGAGTAAGCGTCTTCCTGCGGGAGGGTGACCGGGTCTTCCACGTTTATTCGGCCTACGAGCGGGGCCTCGACTCGTTGCTCGGCACCTACCGGTGGCTTGAACTGACCCCGCTGGGCCGGCAGCGGCACGTGATCGAGTTTCCCTACCACGACACCTATGACCAGGAGCCGTGATGATCACGGCGCTGGCGGCCCGGTGGCGGCCCTAGAGTAGACGGCCTTGTGGAGGAGATGATTCGCAATGCGGTCGCGATCGGTGAAGAAGAAAGGAAAGGGGATACCGGATGACGAAGCACAAAGTCGCAACGCGCGAGGAGTGGCTGGCTGCCCGCGGCGAATTGCTGGCGAAGGAAAAGGAGCTGACGCGCCGCGGCGACCAGCTCGCGGCCGAGCGGCGCGAGCTGCCCTGGGTGCCGATCGGGAAGGAATACAGCTTCGGCACCGACGAGGGGCCAAGGACGCTGCCAGAGCTCTTCGGCGGGCGCTCGCAGCTGATCGTCTATCACTTCATGTTCGGCCCGACGTACACGGCGGGCTGCCCGGTCTGCTCTTCGGCGGCAGACACCTTCAACGGCGCTGTACCCCACCTGAACGCGCGCGACGTGACGTTCACCTGCATCTCGCGGGCGCCGCTGGAAAAGCTCCAGGCGTACAAGCGGCGGATGGGGTGGAGCTTCCCGTGGGCCTCCTCACACGCCAGCGACTACAACTTCGACCTCGAGATCTCGCGGCCTGAGGAGGCGACGCGCGAGTTCCTGGCCGGCGGCGTCCCCGCGGTGGCCGTCCAGCTCGCGCAGGAGTGCGGGACCGAGCCCGCCGCATATCTTTCCGAGGCGCCGGTAATGAGCGCCTACGCGATCGAGGACGGAACCGTCTACCAGACATACTCCACGACCGCCCGCGGGCTCGAGTTCATGATGGGCTACTACGGCTTTCTCGACCGCGCCCCGCTCGGCCGCAACGAGGGGGATCCGCCCCAGCTCTGGGTGCGCCGCCACGACGACTACCACGAGGCAAACGCGACCAGTCAATAACCGGAGCCCCGGTGACCGGCCCTGCGGCGGCCATTGGGCCAGTCACCGTGCAGGTCTGGCATGCTTTCCGGTAGTGGATGAGCAGTTCGTGGATCGCTGGGCTGATCGCCTGCGCCGGGAAGTGCCGGAGGCGGTAGCGATCTTCCTCGGCGGAAGCCACGCGCGCGGGGACGCGGGGCCGCACAGCGATGTCGATTTCGAGGTCCTGGTGCCGCAGGGTCCGCGGGAGGAGGGGCCGGCCTGGTTCGAGGTCGCGGGGGAGCGGCTGGTGTGCGTGTCGGCCTGGGTCCGCGACGTCGGCGCCTGGCTGGCGGAGCAGGAGCAGCCGCAAGAGTGGGCGTTCTTCCTGCCGTGTGCCGACTCACTGCGGCTGCGCTGGGCCGCGGACGACTCGTGGCGGGAACGGCTGGGCCGTGCGCAGGTGGTGTACCCGCCCGGCGACCCGGAAATCGGTCATTTCGAGGGCGAGGCCGGCAAGGTGGCCAACGCCTGGGCGGGCGGTGACGAGCTAGGCCTGCGGCTGGCGGCCCAGGATCTCGCCCGGTCCGTGGTGTCCCTGGTGCAGCCGCTCAACCCCCGCCCGCCGGTCCGCAGCCGCCGGGAGGCGCTGCGGACCGTTCTGGATTTCGACGTCGTCCCGGCTGGTTACCGCGACGACATGCTGACCTGCCTGGCACTGGCCGATCGGTATGCTAGCCCGGGCCAGGTGCACGCCGCAGTCGGCCGGCTGGCCTGCGGGGTCCTAGCGCTGCTTGAGGCGCGCGAATCCTCGTTCGCCGCGCTGCTCCCGCCGCATGCGGTGAGGTGCCTGCACGACGGCACGCTGCGCCGTTACATCGAACTGGCCCTCGGTGACCCCGCCTCCGGCATGACCCGGCCGGGCTGACCGGAGCGTGCCGGGCAGCGTGAACCGGCCAAGCTCTAGGATCCGGGTCGCAGCAGCCAGCCGACGGTTCCCGCGGTTACATCTCCTCGACGCTGATGACGTCGAGGTTCCGGAAGACTGGCGGCCCGTCGCACAGCGCGGCCAGCCGCGCCGCGAATGCCGCCGTCGCAGGCAGGCGTGAGTTCGCCATCGCGTCCTCGTACGAGCCGAACTCGACAATCTGCAGATAGGTACCGGGACGATCCCGGTCCTGGGTCAGCGTGCCCCGCACCGCGGTGCGCTGTCCCTCGGTCTGGGCCTGCCACTCCTCGGTAAGCGCCTCGATCTCGCTGACCCGCGAACTAGTGATCTCAATGAGCTGAATGAACGCCATGTGCCCCCCCATGTCATGCCGCACGGCGCGGCCGCCTTGTTCCCCGGTCGTGGCCACATTCCCCGGTCGTGGTCACCGGAGGGATGATACGCCTCGTTGAGCTCACGCTTGCGATAGCGCGCCGCTTCGCCCACGAAGCCAGCGGGCTCGCGGCTCTGATCTTGCCAGGACCGATGGCAGAACACTCTATCCCGGGCTTGGCCGGGATCGGGTGGCCGTCGCGATCACGCTGGTCCTGGGGCGTGGCCTGCGCTCCCCGCGGGTGACTCTCGTCCCTTTGGTGGCGGAACGGCACGGTGATCGCAATGGAATCGGGAAACCAGTGGGCTCCGCCAGGGGTAGGCGGGTTTCCGCAATTCGCCTGCAGGTATCTCGCGGTACCCGCGGCCGAGCAGCCGCCAGCTACCAGCGCTGAGGAGAGGACAGCGATGACCTGCCGCCGGCAGCAACGTCCAGAGGGCTGACCAGGCCGTGTCGAGGGACTCACGGAAGCCTCCGCGCTCGTAGGCGTCGCTCATGGTTTCCGGCCCCCGCATGCGCCGGGCGGCAGTGGAACCATACCGTGGGCCTGGACCAGCGTCGCATCTATCAGCCGGTACGAGGCTGATCCAGTTGACCAGCCCGGCCTGCCGGGACGGCGGCCAGTTCGGAATTACTCGGTGCGAAGAACTTGTCCGGTAGGTAGCCGTGCGGCGTGCCGCTGCGGCCTGCCGCGGCCCCGTCGCAAGAGTGCTAGGCGACCTGCCGGCCGGAGGCTAGCCCCACCACAGTGGCGTGCTGGCATCCCAGGCCGCTGGCGCCGGATCTACGCCAGGCCCGAGTGCCTCGGCCACGGCTTCGCGCGCTTAGCCCAGCCGGAGCGCGATCGTGAGCAGCCCGGCCGCGGCGAGCGCCGCGGCGGCTCGCACGTGGTTCCACGCGGCCCAGTGGCTGAGGTAGCTGCTCCAGTGGCCGGCTGCGCCTGCGCCGTCCGGGTGGACGGTCGCCAGCGCGCCGTTCAGCGGGACGTTGGCGGCGATCGTCACCACGATCGCGCCGATGAGGTACAGCGCGCTGCCGGCCAGCACCCAGGGTGCGGAGCGCTGGCTCCACGCCGTCACAGCCCAGACTGCCAGTCCCACGCAGGCCAGTGCGGTCCCGAACAGCGCGGTCATGAATACCGGGGTGACCGCCAGTTTGTTGATCGACTGCATCGCGGTGATGCCCTGCGCTGAGGGCAGGCGGCCGAGGGCGGGCATGACGAAGGACGAGAACGCGAAGAATACGCCGGCTGACAGGCCGCAGCCCAGGGCCGTCCCGAGCGTCGCCCACTCCAGCGGCCGGTTCATCGTGCACCGTCCCAGACCCCCGCTGCGGCGGTACGGCGGGCATAGTCGGCGAAGTTCCGCGGCTGCCGGCCCCCGGCGCGCTGCGCGCCATCGGCAAGCCCGGCGTTGCGTTCCCGCAGCCGCCCGGCCAAGCGCCGGCCGTTCTTGCCGACGCGGCCCAGCACCTGAGTTGTTCCTTGCGTGTTCCCGTATTTGCTCATGCCAGCAGTAAATATCCGCTCGGTTGAGAGCGTCCATAGCTGGATTAGGCAAGAGCATGTTCGAGCGTCTAGAATTCTGTCATGGATGCTGTAGCAGGACTGCTCGATGGACCGCGGGCGCGAGGGGCATTTCTGCTGCGCTCGAGCCTGGATCCGCCCTGGTCGCTGCGCATCCAGGACGAGGCGCCGCTGACCCTGGTGGCGGTCGTTCGCGGCCAGGCATGGATCGTCCCCGACGGCGGAGAGACGGTGCGCTTCGGCCGCGGGGACATCGCGATTGTCCGCGGCCCTGACTCGTACACCGTCGCCGACGACCCGGCCACGCCGCCGCAGGCCGTCATCCACCCGGGGCAGCGCTGCACAACGCCCGAGGGGCAAGAGCTCAAGCAGATGACGTATCTCGGGGTGCGCAGGTGGGGAAACAGCCCGAACGGCGCCACCGTGCTGCTCACCGGCACCTACCATCTGGACGGCGAGATCAGCCAGCGGCTGCTGCGAGCGTTGCCGTCGCTGCTCGTCCTGCGCGACGGCGACTGGGACTGCCCGCTGATCCCGCTGCTGGCCGACGAGATCGTCAAGGACGAGCCGGGCCAGGAGGCGGTGCTCGACCGCCTGCTCGACCTGCTTCTGATCGCCGTGCTGCGGGCCTGGTTCGCCCGCCCAGAAGCCAGGGCCCTGGGATGGTACCGAGCGTATGGCGATCCCGTCGTTGGCCAGGCCCTGCGGCTGCTCCACCACAACCCCGCGCACCCATGGACGGTGGCCGAGCTGGCCGACGCGACAAGCGTGTCCCGCGCGAGCCTGGCCCGCCGCTTCAATGAGCTCGTCGGCGAGCCGCCCATGACCTTCCTCACCGGCTGGCGGATCGCCCTAGCCGCCGACCTGCTGCGCGAGCCCGGCGCCACCATCGGCGCCGTAGCATCGCAGGTTGGTTATGGCAGCCCCTTCGCGCTCAGCACCGCCTTCAAGCGCGTCCGTGGCATCAGCCCGCAGAAGCACCGTGCCAGCGCCTTCCGGAGCTGACCTCTGGCGGCAGCTCCGGACCGTCCCGAACCAGGCTGCCCAGTCGACCGCAGGGGTGCCGGGCGCATGGCGTGTGAGCATTTCCGCCGCGACCAGACCGGGGCAGACCTTCTACTGTTAGGGGTGTGCTCACCGGACCCCGCTTGCGCCAGGTGGCCGTGGTGGCGCGCGACTGCGGCCGGGTGGCCGGCCAGCTACGCCAGGCCTTCGGCTGGCCAAAGCCCTTCCACGATCCGGGAGTGGGAGAGTTCGGGCTGGCCAACGCGGTGTTCGCGGTTGGTGACACGTTCGTGGAGGTGGTGGCGCCCACGCGGCCCGGTACCGCGGCCGGCCGGTATCTCGAGCGGCGAGGGAATCACCGCAGTGACCATCGCCGGGCTGCCCCCCGGCGGGCAGCTGGAGATCGGCGGAGTCCGCTTCGCCAGCCAGGAAGGATGACATGACCGCACTCGATACCGGGACCGAGGATCTGCGTGCTGAGATCGACGACGGCGTCGCGGTGATCACCATGAACCGCCCCGATCGGCGAAACGCCTTCTCCGAGGCCATGCTGTCGGCCCTGGGGGCAGTCCTGGCCCAGGTGGAGACCGACGAGGCGGTTGGCTCCGTCGTGCTCACGGGGGCAGGCGGCGCCTTCTGCGCCGGCGGCGACGTCAAGGGCATGGCCGCCCCGCAGGCCGGCCGCAGCGGCGACGGTGCCGGCCGGCCGCTCGACGCCGTCATCCATCGCCAGCGGCTGAGCCAGCGAGCCACCAGCGGCCGCCTTTGGAGCATGCCCAAGCCGACGATCGCCGCCATCGGGGGGCCGGCGGCCGGGGCTGGCCTGTCGCTGGCCCTGGCCTGCGATCTGCGTTATGCGGTCCCGGGCGCGGTGCTGACCACTGCTTTCGCCCGGGTTGGGTTCGCCGGAGACTATGGCGGGACCTGGTTTCTGACTCAGCTGGTGGGCAGCAGCAAAGCCAAAGAACTCTACTACTTCTCCGAGCGGCTGAGCGCCGAGGACGCCCGGCGGCTCGGGATGGTCAACGCCATCTTCGAGCCGGCCGACTTCGAGCGGGAGGTCATGGCGCGGGCTCGCCGGCTCGCCGAAGGGCCGTCGATCGCGTACCGCTACATGAAGGAGAACCTGAACCGGGCCGTGGCCGGCGAGCTAGGTGACTGCATGGACCTCGAAGTGACCCACCATGTGCACACCGCGCTCACCGAGGACCACCGCGAGGCCGCCCGAGCCTTCGTGGACAAGCGCGAACCGCGCTTCCACGGCCGGTAGCCCTCCGGCCGCTGCACGGGGCCAGCATCCAGCATCCCATCCCGGCCCGCGGACAGCACACGGACGCCAGGGGAGGGTGATCGTGTCAGGCAGCTGGCCCGGGCGAATCCCAGTCGGCCTCGCGCGGCGCCGCGACCTCATCGGGACGGGGCGGCGTGATGTCGACGGCCACTCCGAAGTCCCACAGCTCAACGATTATCCAGATCTGCACGTCGGCGGCGGCGGTCACCGGCTCGGCGCTGACCGCGACGCGGCGGGTTAAGCCGGCCGCGTCCAGCCACACCTCGACGGGCATCCGGCTTAGCCCGCGATGCGGCCCGGCGGGCACGCTCACCCCGGCCGGCACCTCGGCGTCCGCTCGGGCCAGGTCAACGGTAAGACCGTATCGGGTCGTAGCCACGCCCCGCACGGCTTCATGCCCGGCCTCCACTGCGTCGTCGCGGGCGCCGAATAGCGCGTCCAGTGGCCACAGCGGGTCGTTGATGCCACGCGGACCGCCGGGATCGCCGAGATCAAAGCCCGTCCAGCGGTCGGCTACACGGATATAAGCGTTGGCACCGTCGTAGATCATCTCGCGCGGCGCGCTGAACTCACGAAGGGCCCCATCGTCGTCCGCGCCCGCTAAGAACCCAGCTGCCATGCGCTCGGGAACTAGCACCTGCGACACGCGGGCGCGACGCGCGGCAAGATCGGCCACCCCTTCGCAGCGCCGGTCCCGTGCCCCGGGCACCGCTGAGCCGTTGCCCCAGGCGGAGAACAACCGGGCAGTCCCGGCCGCGACCGTCCGCGCCGGGGCAGCGGCCACCCGGTCGGCGATGGGCTCGTCCGCACCTGACATGGACTCAGGATATGCTCGCCGCCCTGTCGCCGTCCCCGGCCTTAAGACGAGCCCGACGTAGTTGGTGTGCCGTCCCCCGAGTCCTGGGTACACCGTGAGCGTGTCATCCGGCGCGCGAGCGCTTGGGATTCGCGGCATGCCGCGAGCGGACGCGGATGAGGAGGTGGAGCGCATGCAGGCGGTCGTCGGGGACCGGCTCCACGTGCACGCCAACGTGGTGGGCCAGCCAGAGCGGACGGGCGAGATCGTCGAGGTCCGCGGGGCGGGCGGGGAGCCGCCCTACCTGGTGCGATTTGAGGACGGTCACACAGCCCTGGTTTTTCCCGGCCCGGACTCGATCATCGAGCATCCGCGCAGGAAGGCCAGGAAGGGGCCGGCGAAGGGCTAGCCAGCGCGGCGACGACCGGCTGGAGAGTGACACCGACGCATGGGTGGCCACCGCCGGCATTTCTCGCTACCCGGCCTGGCCCTTTCGGTAGTGGCGGCCGAATCCAACCATTCCGGCGCCCGTCGGCACCCCGGACGGCGAAAGGGCGGGAGCGCGGGCGGGGTGTTTGCCAACGTGCTTCGGGGCCGGCGAGACCGATTGGACGCTGTCGGCGCTGCAGATGGCGGCGGCGTCGCTGACCGGCCCGAGCACCTGGCTGCTGGTCGGGATGGCCCCGGCCGGGACGCGGTGCCGCGGTGAGCGCTGCAGGACATGGCCGAGGTTCGCCGCATGTGCGTCCCGGGCGGTGAGCGATGGCAGCCCGAAGGTGGACTCGATCAGCTTCAGCGTAGAGGTGTGCTCGAACGGGCCGTGATGGACGACCCGGGCAGGGGCCAGGTTGGACACCACGATGGTCGGCACCCGGAACCCGAGTTGCCTATAGTCGGGCACCAGCTGGCCGTCGGTGGGCGTCGTGCCATCCCCGGTGTGGTCGACGTTCGCCGGGTCGGTGTCGTCGATGACCTGCGGTGGCGGCACATGGTCGAAGAACCCTCCCCACTCGTCGAAGGTGACGACGAGCACCGTCTTGTCCAGGTACCCCGCGCTGGCGAGAGCATGGTAGGTGTCGGCAATAAACCGTTCCCCGAGCCGGATGTCCGCCAGCGGATGGTCGTCGGCCGAGGTCCCGTTGCCCTCGGTGTCGAAAGCCGGGTCGACGAAGCTGACGTTGGGCAGCAGTCCCTGGGCCACGGTATCGATGAACGACAGGGTGCTGACCGGGATCCCGAGAGCATCGGTATCGCCATCGGCGAAGGGGTGCCAGAACGGGAAGTACTTCGTGCCCCACAGGGCCAGGAAGGGCAGGTCCCGGAAGAAGTATCCGCCGGTCGGGATTCCCTGGTTGTTGGGGATCGGCGACAGCCGGTCCCAGATGGTCGGCAGCGCCGAGATCGTGGTCGTGTTGTGGTCCCGGTCGGTTCGGGCCGCGTGCTGGTAGAAACGGTTCGGAAAGGTCTCACCGGCAAACGAGCAGAAGTAGCGGTCGAGGACGGTGTAGTGCTGAGCCAGCGCACCGATGACCGGGAGGTCGGGGACGGCCTTGGGCCGGTGATCGTGGTTGAGGTTCGTGTAGTAACCGACCGGGAAGGTGTTGGCGGCGGCCAGCGTCACCCCCGGGTTGTCGGCCGGGGCGGTGGGCCGCTGCAGGAACCCGTCCATCTTGCCGAAGTTGTGCTGGATCAGGAAGCCCTCCCAGCTGTGGTCCGGGTCGCTGTACCCGCAGCCCTGGAAGTCAGGGGCCAGCGGATAGTTGGGATAGACGTTGCCGTCCGCCGACAGGTACGTCATGTCGTGACGGCCGTCGGCTCCCGGCAGCCAGCTGAGGAAGTGGTCGAACGACCGGTTCTCCATCATGAGCACTACCACGTGCTCGACGCCGCCCGAGCCATGTGGGGAGAGCGCCGGAGCGGCGCTGGCCGCTGTCTGGGAAAGGAACTCCGAGCCAGTGATCGCCGCACCGGTGGAGGCGCCCATCAGCTGCAGGAAAGTCCGACGTGTCAGCATGAGACTCATTATGCGGCAATGGCCATGAACGCCAGGCCGATACGGCATGGCGGCGCGGTGATACCAATGTGAGCAGAAGCTGGTTCAGCCAGGCAGGCCGGCCACGGCTAGTTTCGGCACGTCGCGGATCAGCCCGACGGTGTAGGGGTCAGCCGGGTGCTCGAGTACCTGCTCGACCGGGCCAGCCTCGACGACGGCGCCCTTGCACAGCACCACGGCGGACTGGGCGATGTTGCGCACCAGCGCCAGGTTATGCGTTATAAAAATCATCGCCAGCTGCCGCTCCCGCTGCAGCCGGCGGAGCAACTCGACGATCACCGCCTGCACGGATACGTCCAGTGCCGAGGTGACCTCGTCGCAGATGAGCAGGTCGGGCTCCACCACCAGGGCGCGCGCGATGGCGACGCGCTGCCGTTCCCCGCCGGACAGCTGATCGGGGTACCGCGACATGCAGTTGCGCCCCAGCGAGACGTCGTCAAGGACCGCGCCGATCCGCTCGGTCCGCTGCCGGAACGAAAGGCGCTGGAATTGCTCCAGCGGCTGCTCGATGATCTGGCCGACTGTCTTGCGCGGGTTGAGTGAGGTGTACGGGTTCTGGAAGATGTACTGCACCCGCTTGAGCACGTCC
>Ga0137371_10002356_pt1 | contig 15066 bp, 13 predicted proteins | sample SagtaG_7_FD_104919 | JGI IMG/M metagenome (GOLD analysis project Ga0137371, IMG submission 104919) | Vadose zone soil microbial communities from Sagehorn Ranch, Mendocino, California, USA - Sage1_R_40_16 metaG | ecosystem: Environmental > Terrestrial > Soil > Vadose zone | place: USA...
CACGACGTCTTCGTGCCCGAAGCGGACGAAGGCGACGCCGTCCAGCGAGCCGAGGATGTCCTGAACCTGAATGAGGCCGGAGGCTTGCTCGCGAGGGAGATCGACCTGCGTCACGTCACCCGTAACCACCACTTTCGAGCCGCACCCGACCCGTGTGAGGAACATCTGCATCTGCTCCGGGCTTGTGTTCTGGGCCTCGTCGAGGATGATGAACGAGTCGTTCAGCGTCCGGCCGCGCATGAATGCGAGAGGTGCGACCTCGATCACGCCCTTCTCCATGTGGGCGGTCAGCCGGTCCGGTTCGAGCATGTCGTAGAGGGCATCGAAGAGCGGCCGCAGGTACGGATCGACCTTCTCCAGCAGGGTTCCCGGCAGAAAGCCGAGCCGCTCGCCGGCCTCGACCGCCGGACGCGTGAGGATGATTCGCCCGACCTCACGGTTGGAGAGCGCCGCGACTGCGAGCGCCATCGCGAGATAGGTCTTGCCCGTCCCGGCCGGCCCGATCCCGAACGTCACCGTGTGGCTTCGGATCGAGTCGACATATCGCTTCTGCGTCACGGTCTTCGGCGAGATCTTCTTGCCGCGATGCCGCCAGACGACGTCGTCGAAAACTTCGCGGATGTCCTCCGTCTGCTCGAGCGCCGACACCACCGCATCGACCGTCGTCGGGCTGATCTCATGGCCGCCCTCGACCAGATCCGCAAGCTCGTCGACCACAGCCCTGGCCTGCTCGACGTGTGGGTCGTCGCCCTCGATCGTCAGCCGGTTGCCGCGCAGCAAGATCGTGCACCGAAGCCGGTCACGCAGGGCGTCGAGGACCCCGTCGCCGATCGTGGCGAGCTCGGCCGCGACTTCGTTCGAGACAGAGAAAACCTCCTGCACCGGGGCTCAGTGTAGGGACCGCGCGTGCGATTCCGCCTCCGCGAGGCAGGCCGTGCGCGGAGTTGCGCGATCGGCCAACAGGCGGCGCAAACTGTCCCGCAATCGTCACGGCGCCGTCACACACCGATAGGCCTTTCCTCGGTAGCGTCGAGCACGAGGGAGGAGGGCGAGGCCCCACCCAAATAGAGGGTGGGGGTGCACGCGCGCGTCAACCTAGAACGAGCCACAGGCAAAAGGCCGCCGAAGACTGGGGCGTGCGCCCAGGTCTGTCGGGTTTACCGGCTCAGGCCAGTCGGGCTTACCCGCTCAGGCGAGCTTCTCGCGCACGAGCTGGCTCACTTCCGAGCCGTCGGCGCGGCCCGAGACCTGCGGCATCACGTCGGCCATCACGCGACCGAGGTCGCGCATGCTCGTCGCGCCGACCTCCGCGATCGCGTCGTCGATGATCTCTTCGAGCTCCTCCTCGGACAGGGGTGCCGGCATGAACTCCTCGAGCACCGCAAGCTCTCGCTCCTCGCCCAGCGCCTGCTCCTCGCGGCCGGCGTTGCGGAAGGCCTCCGCCGCTTCGAGCCGTCGCTTGCGCTCCCGCTGGAGCACCTGCAGCTCCTCGTCATCGTGCAACGGCCGCTGCAACTCCTTCTCCGCCGAGCGGAGGCTGGAGAGGATCAGACGCAGAGCGTCCCGGCGCTCCTGCTCGCGCGCGACCATCGCCCGCTTGAGCTCATCCTCGAGTCGCGCGATCAGGCTCATTACGGCAACCCCGTCGTGCTTCCGCCGAGCACGTGCCAGTGGAGATGGAAGACCGTCTGACCGGCGCCCTCACCGACGTTGACGATCACCCGGTAGTCCTCGAGGCCCGCGTCGCGAGCGGTGTCGGCGACAAACTCGAGCATTTGCCTTGCTTCCTCCGGCTCGAACTCGCCGACCTCACGGAAGCTCGGCACGTGCCGCTCCGGAATCACGAGCAGGTGGACGTCCGCGCGAGGGTTGATGTCATTGATAGCCACGAAGCCGTCGGCCTTGCGGACATGGTCTCCCTCATGGACGAGTCGGCAGAAGAGGCAGTCGTCAGGCAGCGAGGATCCCCTCCTCCGAGACTCGCGCCGCACGAACGCGGACGAGCTCGCCGATCGGAGCGTCGACCAGCCACGGCGAGTAGTCGTCTCCGTAGCCGCGCCCCGGGCGATCGACGAGCACGACGTCCTCGCTGCCGAGCTTCGAGCGCCAGCGTGCGAGGCAGGCCCGGTGTGAAAGCGCCCGCAGACGCGCGCTGCGCTCTTTCTTGACCGCCGGCGGGACGGAGTCTTCGGCCGCGGTCCGGGTCCCAGGACGCGGCGAGTAGGGGAAGACGTGCACCTTCGTGATCCCGGCCGCGCGGACGAGCCGCAGCGTCCTCCGGAACGCGAGCTCGTCCTCCGAAGGGAAGCCGACGATCACGTCCGTCGTCAGATTGAAGTCCTCCAGGCCTTCGAGGCGTCGTAGGTACGTCCCACTCGTGTAACGCCGTGCCATCGCCTTCAGGACGCGATCATCGCCGGACTGCAGCGGAACGTGCAGGTGGCGGGCTAGCGACGCCGTCTCGCGCAACGCCGCCACGAGCTCATCGTTCACATGGTTGACCTCGATCGACGAGATCCTGAGGCGCGAGAGGCCCGGCGTCGCTCCGGCCTCGCGAACGAGTCGCGCGAGCGAGTAACCCGCCTCCCGATCGCGATAACAGCCGAGGTTGATCCCGGTCAGCACGACCTCCACGTGGCCCTGGGCGACCCGACGGCGAATCTCTTCGAGAACTGCCGAGGCGGGCCGGCTGCGCGAGGCGCCCCGCACGAGCGGAACGACGCAGAAGTTGCACGAGAAGCTGCAGCCGTCCTGAACCTTCACGAAGGCGCGCACGCGCTCGAGCCGCGCGTCAGCCCGAACGCAGCCGATCGCGCCAACGTCGCCGGCCACGACTGCCGGCGTCTCCTCACTGGGGCGCGCCACGACGGTGACGTTGGCAGGCATCCCAGCGAACGCCTCACCGGCGAGATTGGCGCCGCACCCGGTCACGTACACCCGCGTGTGCGTGCGGGCGGCCCGAGAGACGTCGTGCCGTGACTTGCGCACTGCTTCGTGGGTGACGCAACAGGTGTTGACGACGGCAACATCCGCGTCGAGCGCCTCGACGTGCCCGTCTGCGAGCAGCCGCTCACGCACCTCCTGCGCGTCGGTTTGCGAGACCTTGCATCCGAGAAACCGGATCGAGAAGGACGCCACGGCGCGGGATGCTACTCCCGAGCGTGAAGATCGGCCGCCCAGCCTTCGAGCGTCCGGCGTTCCGTGATCCGAAAGCCCGGCACCGTGGGCGTGTGCGGCTCGAAGTACCCCGAGGTGACGAGTAGCCGGCAATCCAGCCGCGGCCCGACCGCAGCCACCAGCTTCTCGTTGATGTTCGCGACTGCCACATCGACCCGCGGCAGCGTGTCGATCAGCGCATCCGCCTGCCGAAAATCAAGCTCGAAGCCATTCGCGGCCGCGTTCCGGCTCGCCGCCTCGATCGCGTGCGGATCGCGGTCGACGCCGACCACCGGAGCGAAGCCCAGCTTCGCCGCAACAATCGTCAGAACGCCGGAACCGCAGCCGACGTCGAGCAACGAGCCTGGTGCGAGCTCGCTGACCAACTCGAGACAGAGCCGCGTTGTCGGATGCGCCCCGGTGCCGAACGCCCGGCCGGGATCGATCGTGATCGAGTCCCCTTCGTGCGAATCCCGCTCCCAGGGCGGCACGATCCAGATTCCCCCCGCGCGCACCGGCCGGTGAAAGTGCTTCCACCGCTCCTCCCAGTCAGCCGGCACCTCCCGCGCCGCAACGGCTCCGAAGACGGCGGACATCCGGGCCTCGCCCCGCTCGTCCGTGTAGGCCGACAGCTCGAACTCCTCGCCGCGCTCCGCCTCTTCGAAGCCCTCTGGAAACAAGGCGAGCATCTCGGCCCGCGCGGACTCTGCGGCCTCGCCGTCGATGGTGACGGAGACACGCCGGAGACCGTTCAGCGAAACGCGCTCTTCAGCTTCTCGAAGAACCCCTCGTCGACGCGATAGGTCTCATCGTCCGTCGAGCTGGCGAACTGTTTCAGGAGCCGCCGCTGCTCGTCGCTCAGTCGCCGCGGGACGGCGACGTTGACGAGAACGCGCTGGTCGCCACTGCCGAATCCCTGCAGGACCGGCATGCCGCGCCCGCGCAGCACTCGGATCTCGCCCGGCTGTGTCCCCTCGGGAAACTCCAGCTCGTGCTCGCCGTCCAGAGTCGGCACGGTCACCACAGCCCCTAGGGCAGCTTCGGTGATGGTCAGATCGACGGTCGAGAAGATGTCATCGCCTTCGCGCACAAAGCGCGGATCGGGCTTGACGTGTACCTGAACATAGACATCGCCGGCACGCGCGCCGCCTCCGCCCACATGGCCTTCGCCAGAGATCCGGATCTGCTGACCGTCATGGATCCCGGGCGGAATCTCCACCTCGAGCTTTCGCTCCTCGACTGTTCGACCGTCGCCGCGGCAATCAGGGCAGGGGTCTTCGATCTGCTGCCCGGCGCCGCGGCATGCCGGACAGGCCTGCGTGCGGACGAACTCGCCGAACGCGCTCCGCGAGACGTGTTGCAGGCGGCCCGAACCGCCGCAGGTCCCGCAGGTGACGGGAGCCGTACCGGGTGCGGCGCCGCTACCGGAGCACGTCGCGCAGGTGACGGCGACCGGAAAGGGGACCTCGCGCATCGTTCCGCTAGCCGCCTCGACGAGCTCGATCTCAACCTTGACGGCGAGGTCGGCCCCACGCGACCGCGCCGCGCGGCCGCCGACCCCGAACAGGTCGTCACCGAAGAAGGCCGCAAACAGGTCGGTGAGACTGCCCAGGTCGAACTGCGTCGGCGTGAAGCCGCCGCCGCGAAGTCCCGCATGACCGAAGCGGTCATAGAGCTCGCGCGTCTCGCTCTTCGACAGCACCTCGTAGGCCTCGACCACCTCACGAAACCGCTCCTGCGCATCCGGGGCCTCGGAAACGTCCGGGTGCAGCTCGCGCGCGAGCCCCCGGAAGGCCCGTTTGATCTCGCCCTCGTCGGCCCCACGGGCGACGCCGAGCACCTCGTAATAGTCCCGCTGGGTCGTCGCCATCAGCTCAGCCTAGCTCCGGCCCCAGCGGTCAACGCTAGTTCTCCTCGTAGATCTCCTCGACGAAGCGGGAGAGCTCGGAGGCGGCTCCACGGACCGAACGAAGTGCCTTCACGTAGTCCATCCGCACCGGCCCGAGCAGGCTGACTGCGCCGAGCGTCCTGTTGGCGAGCCCATACGCGGCGCCAACGAGGGAGAGCTGTTGCAGGTCGGGATGCTCGAGCTCGACGCCGACGCGGACGAACGGCCGGCGCGGATCGAGCGCCTGGCTGACGACGCCCAACAGCGCCGCACGCTTCTCGAGCAGTTCGAGCACCCGCTGGTAGGCGTCGAGCTCGTCCCCCCGGGCGCTCTCGAGCAGCCCGGCGGTACCCCCGACGTAGAGGCTCTGGCGCCCGTCGAGGAGCTCCGTGAAGGTCGGTCGAAGCGTCGCCAGGAAGGCGGCCTCTCGCTCGGACAGGCCCGAATCCTCGAACCGCTGCCGTAGCTGATGCGTGCCCGGCTGTAGGCCCACCAGCGCGCCGTTCAGGTACTGGCCCGCCCAGTTCGCGAGCCCGGGATCTACCGGGTCGGCGAATGCGTAGACGCGCTTGGTCACGGCTCCTGCAGAGGTAATGACGACGACCATCACCACCCGCGGCTGCAGCAGGAGCACTTCGACGTGGCGAATCGTTGCGCTCTCGAGCGGCGGTGCCGAGACGAGCGCCAGCAAGCGGGTCACGTCGGACAACATCTCGGTCGTCGCCTGGAGCGCGGAGTCGACCTCCGCCTGGGCCGCGCTGAGGTCGAGCGGGAATGGCACCGGCTGAGGTTCCAGGCGCTCCAGCAGCTCGTCCGCATAACGGCGGTAGCCGGCCTCGGTCGGCACGCGCCCCGCCGACGTGTGCGGATGGGTGAGCAATCCGAGCGACTCGAGCTCGGCGAGCTCGGCGCGCACCGTGGAGGAGGAGACCGCAAGGCCGATCCGTTCGATCAGGGTCTTCGAGCCGACGGGCTGGCGCGTCGCGACATACTCTTCGACCAGGCCGCGCAGGAGCGCCCGCTGTCGATTCGTCAGCTCGCTTGGGGCTGCATTCCTCATCTCTGCAGGGGATTTTAGGCGAGCAGGTCTGCTGTCACCGCGTCGCCGAGCAGCCTGCCTCGGGTCGTCAGGGTCAAGGCGCCCTCGCGCTCGCCCGGCGTCGCGGCCGCCCCGCCGTCGAGGGCGGTTCGGCGGGCCAGCCCAAGCCGCTCCAGGCGACTCAGCGCCCGGGCGTCGAGCTCCTCGGCGACGGGAGCAAGCGGCAGCGGCTCGTCCAGCCGCAGGCCGAGCATCAGCCGCTCCGCACGTCTCACCGCTTCCGGGAGGGGCTCGAGCTCGCGCAGGGGTCTCTGCCCCTCGCGGAGTGCCGTGAGGTAGGGCCCCAGCCGAGGCGTCGTCCGCCAGCGCGTCCCCCGCACCGTCGAGACAGCCCCGATCCCGAGGCCGAGGTAGTCACGCCCCTGCCAGTAGGCCAGGTTGTGGCGCGAACGAAGATCGCGGCCCTCCGCGGCGGGCGCGCGGCAGAAGTTCGCAGTCTCGTACCAGCGGTAACCGGCGCCGACAAGGGTCTCGACGACGCGCGCGAAGTAGCCCTCCATCGCCTCGGCCTGGCGTTGGAGCTCTTCGCCGTGCGCATGTGTGAACCGCGTCCCCGGCTTGGCCTCGAGCTCGTAGCACGAAAGGTGCTCGGGCCGGAGCGCGAGCGCCTCGTCTATGTCGGCATCGAGATCGGAGGGCTTCTGCCCCGGGATCCCGTAGATGAGATCCAGAGAAATGTTGTCAAATCCGGCATCACGAAGATGATAGAAGGCTCGCCGGACGTCGTCAGGACCGGCAACACGGTCGAGCACCCTGAGCAGCGCGGGCCGGAACGTCTGGGCGCCGAGCGAGACGCGGTTGACACCCGACCGCCGAAGCAGCGCCGCCAGCACTGGGGTCACGGTCTCCGGGTTTGCCTCGACGGTGACCTCGGCCGCGGCGGGAAGCCCTGCGAGCAGACGCTCCAACTCCCGCGGCTCCGTGAAAGTGGGTGTCCCGCCGCCGAGGAAGACGGTCTCGAGCTGCGGCGCGAGCAGCTCTCGCTCCAGCTCGAGCTCGGCGAGCAGGCCGTCGACGTAGGCGGCGTGCTGGCTCCGCCGGCCGACGACGGTGACGAAATCGCAGTACCCGCAGCGGTGGGCGCAGAACGGCAAGTGGACGTACAGGTGCCGGACCGAGGCATCGCTTGCGATGCCGCTAAGAGGCCGCGGCGGCTTTGCCGACGCGGCCGTTGATCCCGGCCAAGATCGGTCGAACGCCGGAAGTTGTTTGCTGCCCAACAAAGGGGGCCTCATCTCTTGCTCCCGTCGTTCAGGTTGAGCACCGCGAGGAACGCCTCCTGAGGCACCTCGACCGCGCCGACCTGCTTCATTCGCCGCTTGCCGGCCTTCTGGCGCTCGAGCAGCTTCCGCTTTCGGGTGATGTCGCCGCCGTAGCATTTCGCGAGCACGTCCTTGCGCTTCGCCTTGATCGTCTCGCGCGCGATCACCCGCGAGCCGATCGCCGCCTGCGCCGGCACGTCGAAGTACTGCCGGGGGATCTCCTGCCGCAGACGCTCGACCAGCGCCTTGCCGCGCGCGTACGCCGCATCGCGGTGGACGATCATCGAGAGGGCGTCGACCGGTTCGTCGGCGATCAGGATGTCGACGCGCGCGAGTTCCCCCTCGCGGAACCCGGCCAGGTCGTAGTCGAAGCTCGCGTACCCGCGCGTGCGCGATTTCAGCTGGTCGTAGTAGTCGAGCACGATCTCGGCGAGCGGCAGCTCGTACGCGAGCAGCACCCGCTCGGGGGAGAGATATTCCAGGTGGTCGAAGCGGCCACGGCGATCGTTGTTCAGCTCCATCACCGGCCCAACGTAGTCCTTCGGGATGATGATCGACGCACGCACGTACGGCTCCTCGACAGCATCGACCTCGCGCGGCATCTCGGCGGGGTTGTGCACCTCGACCCACTCGCCGTTCCGCTCGAGCACTCGGTAGGCGACGGTCGGCGCGGTCACGAGCAGGTCAAGGTCGAACTCGCGCTCCAGCCGTTCGCGGACGATCTCCATGTGCAGCAGACCGAGAAAGCCGCAGCGGAAGCCGAAGCCGAGCGCCTGGCTCGTCTCGGGCTCGTAGAAGAGGGCGGCATCGTTCAGCTTCAGCCGCTCGAGCGCGTCGCGCAGATCCGGATAGTCGTCCGAGTCGGTCGGGAAGAGCCCGGCAAAGACCATCGGCTTGACGTCCTTGTAGCCCGGCAGCGGCTCGGGCGCGGGATTCCGCTCCGAGGTGAGCGTGTCGCCGACGCGGAGGCGGCTGACGTCCTTCAGGCCGGTGATCACGTATCCGACCTCGCCGGCGCCGAGGGTCTCCGCGGCCTTCATCGTCGGCGAGAAGAACCCGACCTCCTCGGCCTCGAAGCGTGTCCCCTGGGCCATCGCCCGCAGCGGCTCGCGGGCGGCGAACGCGCCGTCGACCATGCGGACGAAGGCGACGACGCCGCGGTACTGGTCGTAGGAGGAGTCGAAGACGAGCGCCCTCGGCGGCGCGGCAGGATCGCCGGAGGGTGGAGGAATCCGCTCGACGATCGCGTCCAGCACTTCCGCCACGCCTGCTCCCGTCTTCGCGGAGATCCTCAGCACGTCTTCCGGCTTCCCGCCGACCAGCTCGGCGATCTCCGTCGCGGCAGCGTCGGGATCCGCCTGTGGTAGGTCGATCTTGTTGACGACGGGAACGATCTCCAGGTTGTTCTCGATCGCCAGGTAGGCATTGGCGACGGTTTGAGCCTCGACACCCTGCGCGGCGTCGACGACGAGGACGGCGCCCTCGCAGGCCTGCAACGAGCGCGAGACCTCGTAGGTGAAATCGACGTGGCCCGGCGTATCGATCAGGTTGAGCTCGTGGCCCTTCCAGGTGACGCGCACGGCCTGCGCCTTGATCGTGATCCCGCGCTCGCGCTCGAGCTCCATCGTGTCCAGCACCTGTGCGCGCATCTCTCGCCCCGAAACGGTCTTGGTCAGCTCGAGAATGCGGTCGGCCAACGTCGACTTGCCGTGGTCGATGTGCGCGATGATGGAGAAGTTGCGGATGTGGTCTAGGTCCATGCGCGATTAGCGCCGTCGGAGGCGCTCTCGCAAGGCTAGCAACGCGTTCAGCTCGCGAACCCCCAGCAAACGGCAGAAAACGAGGTAGGCAACGGTGCCGGTGAGGAGGGCGGCGCCGACCGAGACGAGCTGGGCCCAAAGCGCCCTGCCCAGGGCAACGTCGAGTCCGCGCCAGACGCCGTAGGAGACCACGGCAAGCACAGTCGACGCGGCGACGATGCGCACCGCAGCGTCCGCCGTCCGAGCGAACTCGATCCGCTGGAGCCGCCGCCGGAGCAGGATCAGCAGCAGCGCCGTTCCGGCGATGTTGACGAGTGACGTCGAGAGCGCGATCCCCCAGGCCCCCACGTGGTAGAAGGCCGCGTCGAGCGCCGCGTTCAACGCCAGGTTGGCGAGTGCGACTGCCGTCGGGATCCACGGCGACTGGAGGCTGAAGAAGGCGCGGTTGAGCATCAGCATCGCGCCGTTGAAGGTGAGACCAAGCGAGAACGCCGCCAGCACTTCGGCGACGACGGGAGTCTGGCCTGGCCCAAAGTGGCCGCGCTGGTAGACGAGGCGAACGATCGGCTCGGCGAGCACGGCCGCGAAGACGCTCGCCGGCACGAGCAGGAAGGCGATCTGCCGCAGGCCGAGACCGACGGTCGAGCGAAAACCGTCAAGATCGCCGCGGGCGGCGAGGCGCGACAGCGACGGGAAGAGCACGGTCGCGACGGCGACGGAGAACATGCCCTGCGGCAGCATGTAGATCCTGAAAGCACGGTCGATCGCGGTCGGGGCCAGCTCAGGGTCGATCAGCCGCGAGGCGAACACCGAGTCGACGACCGCGTTGAAGTTGATCAATCCCAGGCCGAGGGTGACCGGCAGCATCAACACGAAGACCTGTCGCACGGCCGGGTCGCGCCAGTCGATCACGAGCTGCAGATGTCCGTCGCGACCGCGTAGCCACGGCAGCGGCAGCAGGAACTGGATCAGCGTCGCGATGACGATCGAGACCGCGTAGACGTAGAGCTTGGTGTCGATCGTCTGCGCGTGAGGGACGCCGAGGACGAGGCCGATGATGATCGCGACGTTCCAGAAAACTGGAGTGAGCGCCGGGATCGCGAACTCCTCGTAGCTGTTCAGGATTCCGACCACAACGCCCGAGAGACCGAGCAGAACGACGATCGGAAAGAGGACTCGGGCGAGCCCGATGGCGAGCTGCTTGTCGCCGCCAGGGTCACCAAACGGCGCGATCAGTAAGGGCGCGAAGACAATGCAGAGGGCGGTCAGCCCGCCGAGTCCGAGCAGGATCAGCCAGAAGAGGCTGGAGGCAACGCGCCAGGCTCGCTTGCGCTCCCCCTTCTCGAGCAATTCGCTGAACACGGGGACGAAAGCGGAGGAGATCGCGGCATCTGCGAGCAGCGCACGGACGAGGTTCGGAATCTGGAACGCCACCGTGAAGGCGTTGATCCGGCCCCGCGCGCCGAAGTAGTAGGCGGCGACGATCTCGCGAACAAGCCCGAGGATTCGCGACAGGCCGGTTGCGAGCGAGAAGATCGCCGTCGACCAAGCCAGCCGGCGGCCCGCGTCTCGCCCGTCCACGGCGCGAGTATAGGAAGGGCGCCAGCCGTCCCCGCTCCAACCGGCCGACCCTCGGCGCGTCTGGGGTCCTCCCCCACCCTCAGGGTGGGGCTCCTTCCCACCTCCCTCTGCGATCGAGCCTACCGTCGAAAGGCGCGCAGGCAGGTGACCGGTCTGTGACAAAAGCGCACCAATCGGAGCTCAGCCACAAGCGGGGCTCTGCTAGGATCGCGCGGCCCGCCGAGCGGGCATTTTTTTGTCATGCCGAACATTCAGCAACAGAAGAAGCGCGTCCGAACCGCAGCCCGTGAGCGGCTCGAGAATCTGCGCTACCGCTCCTCGATCAAGACGTTGACGAAACGCCTGCAAAGCGCCGTCTCCGACGGTGATGAGGACCGCGCCGCGGCCGAGTATCGCGAGCTCGTGCGCGCGATCGACAAGGCGACCTCGCGGCGCGCTTTGCACCGCAACACGGCCGCCCGAAAGAAGGCGCAGGCCGCCCGCCTGCTCAGCGGCTCGTAGCTGCCTCGCGGGGCCTGGTCAGATCGACCAGCGCGCGGCTGAACTCGAGCTCTCCGGCGAGCCGGCTGCCGCCCTTGAGCGCGAGATCGAGCGCGGCAAGCCGGACGATCGCGTCGCGTAGCTCGTCAGGCGTGAAATTCGCTGCCTGCTCGAACAGCTTCTCGACGTAGAAGCGGTTCTTCTTCAGTCGCTCTGCCGCCTCGCGCGGAGAGAGGCCCTCAGCGGCCAGCGATTGACACTCGGCCACTCGTGAGACGTGACTGGTCATCAGCCCGACGATTCGCGGCAGGGAGTCGCGCGCCGGCCCAGCGGCCCGCGCGAGCAGGCGTTCGCTCGACTCGAGAACGGCGGCGACGTCACGACGTCCCCAGGCGTCGGTCATCGCGAAGGGCGGAAGCTCGCCCCGTGGCGCGACGAGAAGCTCGACTTCGCGCTCGCCCAGAGGCTCACCGTTCGCCCAAGCCGCGAGCTTCTCTACCTCACCTGCGAGCTCGACCAGGTCGTCCCCCACGAGGTCGACGAGCTGACGCGAGACCGCGGGGTCGACCTTCATTCCCAGCGATTCGAACTGTCGCCCGACCCATCCCGGAAGATCGGCGCGCGTCCCTCGCTTCGGCAAGTCGTAGACCAGCAGCTCACCGGCCTTCGCAACGGCTTTGCTCAGCGGCGAGTCCTTTCGGATCCCGTCTCCAACAAGCGCCAGAACGGTTTCGGGGGAGGGCGCCTTCAAGTAGCCGAGCAGGGGCTCGAGCTCGGGCGCCTTCCAGCTTTCGACGTGCTCGACGACGACGAGGCGCCGCTCGCTGACGAAGAGGCCGAGCGCGTTGCAGGACGCCACGATCTCCTCGCCACCGGACTCGAGGGCCGAGAGGAGCTCGGTTGCGTCGTCGCCGATCCGATCACGGAGCCTCCGCACCGCCCGGGTCACTTTCGGCCGGTCGGTACCCGTGATCAGGTAGGCGGGGTTCAAATCTGCCATCGCGGCAAGCATAGGCCCACATTCCGGCCGCCAGGAGAGTTAGCGCTGCGACCGCCCAGCCGGAGCGGATCTGCGCGAGAGGAAGCCTGCCGAAGACCCTCGCGCACGTGGCCAGATACGCAGCGCAGAGGCCGTCGGCCTGCGCAAGCACGGCCGAGACGCCGGGCGCAAGCGGATGGACGACAGCGGCTGACATCGCGAGACCCAGCAGGGGAACGACGGCGGGCGCCGCCGCCGCATTCGCCGGTACTGCGAGGAGCGGAATCGCGTGAAACTGGAGCCACAGGATCGGCGCCGTCGCCACGCCGCAGGCAGTCGAGATCGCGATCGCCTCGCGCAGCGTCTGCGGCAGCGGGTAGCCGTCGAGCCGATCCTCGAGTCGCGGCGCGAGCGTGAAGATCGCGACGACCGCCGCGAACGAAAGCTGGAAGCCGGCGTCGAAGAGCAGGTACGGGTTCCACGCGAGCAGCGCAAAAGCACCGAATAGCAGGAAATACCACCTGTCGCTCGGCCGGGCGGTCAGCCAAGCGAGCGAGCCGAGCCCACCCGCCACCCCCGCTCGCAGGACTGAGGGCTGCGGCCCGACGGCGAGCACGTAGCCGCCGATCGACGCGAGGGCGCTGAACTGCCCCAGCCAACGGGGAATGCCGAGCAACCAGGCGAGCGTGAGCGCACCCGCGGCCACCAGGGCCACGTTCTGCCCGGACACCGCGAGCAAGTGGTAGAGACCCGAGGCGCGGAAGTCCTGGCGCAGGCGGTCGCCGATGCCCTGCTCCTCCCCGAGGACGACGCCCAGCAGGACACCGCGGCGCTCGCCGTGGAGGCTGCCCGAAACGGACCGTGCCAGCCAGCGGTGAACCCGGTCGCCGAGTCCGCCGAGGCCGTGGCGATGCCCGACGATCCGCCAGCGGTCTCCCGCCAGCACGACGTGGATGCCGCGACGCTTGAGCCAGGTTCGCTCGTCGAATCCGTGACTGGGGCCGCGGGGAAGCTTGGCCTCCGCCCGTACCTCGAGCACTCCGCCCTGCGGGGGAGCTCGGCCGAGTGGCAGCTCCAGCTGGGCGGGCTCGTCGAGCGCGAGCAACCCGAACCGCCGGACGCGGACTGGCAACTTCAGGTCGAACCGCCCGCGCCTTGGTGCCGCGGTCACGACGACCAGCGCCGTCTCGGCGCGACCGACCTCAGGAAGCAGGGCGCTGCGATCGAGTCGGTCGAGCCGGGCGCTTCCCCACCACCAGCCCGCCAGGGCGAAGACGCACGCGATTGTCCCGACCGCCTTCCACGAGCTCCTGGCAAGGACGATCGCCGCAGCACATCCGAGCGCCACGAACGTCGGCAATCGGACGAGGTTCGCGAGCGCGAGTCCCAGACAGAGCGAGGCAAGCAGGGAGTGCGGCGGCGAACCGAGAGGAGCCGCAATCAGGGCGCCACCAGGTCCTTGAGCTGGTCGAGCCGGGCCGGGCCGATCCCCGGGACTGCGTCGAGCTCGTCCACGGACGTGAACGCTCCGTGCTTCTGCCGGTAGTCGAGGATCTTCTGCGCCGTCACCGGACCGATGCCGGGCAGGGAGTCGAGCTGCTCCAGGGTCGCCGTGCTCAGATGGACTGGGCCGGTGGCAGCCGCGCCCGGTACGCCGCTCGAGCCGAGGGCCCCGCTCGCCGCTGCGCCACGCCTCGGCACGACGACCTGCTCGCCGTCTGCGAGCGGAGCGGCCAGGTTGATCAGCGCCAGGCCGGCTTTCGGCGTCGCGCCCCCCGCACGCGAGACGGCGTCGGCGATACGAGCACCTTGCTCGAGCCTGTAGAGGCCTGGCCGGCGTATCGCGCCGACGACATCGACCACCACGACCGCGCTCGCCGTGGCGGCGGTCTCGGCCGGCGGAGCCGCCGGTGGCGCGCCGGCGGCGCTCGTCTGCGGTTGCGCCAAGAGCTTGCTGCCGACGAACAGCAGCAGCGCCAGGCAACCCGCGGCGACGAGCAGGCTCCTGCGCGAGAGCTCGAAGGGCAAGTCGGGCATGCCAGCGAGCGTGCCGGCGAAAAGGTCACGAGTGGGTCACGTGCTTGCGCCGAATCAGCGCCAGCTGACGGCCACCTGCTCGGCCGGGACACGGACGCGAAGGAGTCCGCGGCCGAGACGCAGTCGGCCGTTGTGGACAAGCGCGGCCGGCGAGGGGTCGATCGCAAGCTCCAGCCCTCGGCGACCGGACGCATGGGCTATCACGAGGCGAGTGCCTGCCGGGGAAACGGCGACTGCGTGCAGGGTTGTGCTCGAAAACCCCGCACCTTCGAGTGGTTCCAGCGTGCCGGCAGCGACGCGGTAGACCCGTAGGACGCCCGCGGCGCCCAACCGACGAAGCGGTGTATCGGTCGTCAGCACAGTCTGCGGCGAGAGCCAGCCGACCGCATTGATCGTCTCCGCGGCCCCGAGCCCGACGCAGCCAGGCCGGACATCCCATCGCTCGACCAGCGCGAGCCCGCTCCGTCCGGCTATCGCTAGTCGCCTTCCACGCGGCGCATAGGCGACGGCACGCGTGACGCCACCGCACCCGCGGGTGTCGAAGGTACGGAGCCTTCCGCTGCCGAGGTCGTAAACCGCAGCCTGTCCGCCTGCGTCGACAAAGGCGACGGCGAGGGAGTCCGGGCGCCACGACGGCTTCGCCGGACTGACCCCCCGAACGACCAACCGGTCCGGGGAGCCGTCGCCTTCGATCATCCGGAGCTCGTAGCCGCCTCGACGAGCAACGACGTACGCGATCTTCAGTCCGTCCGGGGACCACGACGCGGCGACAACGCGCCCTTCCGTCTTTTGGACCCAGGGGTGGCGGTTGCCGGGGGCGAGGG
>Ga0137371_10002360_pt1 | contig 15059 bp, 9 predicted proteins | sample SagtaG_7_FD_104919 | JGI IMG/M metagenome (GOLD analysis project Ga0137371, IMG submission 104919) | Vadose zone soil microbial communities from Sagehorn Ranch, Mendocino, California, USA - Sage1_R_40_16 metaG | ecosystem: Environmental > Terrestrial > Soil > Vadose zone | place: USA: California...
CTCTGTTTTGAGCCGCGTTCACGCGGCTTGCCCGCAGGGTTATTAGACCAGCCGTTTTACGGCTGGGTAAAAGCGAAAAGGAATTTGCCGCAGCCCGCTTCAGCGGGCTTGCTCATTGAGGCTCTAGCCCTGCAAAAAAGACCTGTGCTAAAGCGTTGGATTGAAAGCACGCTGAAGCGCGCTGACGAACCTCCTGCGCTTGCACCCAGCGCTAAAAAGCGCTGGTCTGGTAACCCTGCGGGAAAGCCCGATGAATCGGGCTCAGCGCTAGCGGCCCTTACGGGACTCTAATGGACGATCAAGGCACGCTTGAACGAGGAATGTCTGAAGAGGATGGCAGGATGCCTCCCTCGCGCGAGGTGTTTCTCTACTTTCTAATGCTCGGCTTCATTAACATCGGCGGGCCGGTGGCGCAGATCACTATGATGTACAACCACATGGTGGAGAAACGTCACTGGTTGTCAAAAGATCGGTTCGTAAAGATCATGGCTTTCTGCCACATGTTGCCCGGGCCCGAAGCGCTCCAACTCGCAATCTACGTCGGCTACCTGAAGCGAAGGCTGTGGGGCGGAATCCTGGCTGGTCTCACCTTTATCCTTCCCGGCGCAGTAGTAATGATTGTTCTGAGCTGGTTGTACGTGCGCTATGGCAGCCTACCGCAAGCTAACAACGTCCTTTACATCCTGAAGCCCGCGGTGCTCGGCATCATCGCCGCCGGAGTCATCAAGCTTGGCCGCGCGTCAATCAAGAATGCTCTTCTCGGGTCGTTGCTGATTGGCGCTTTTGTCTGCATGCGCTTTGCGAAGATGAATTTTCTGGTGATTCTGTTGGCGGCCGGCGTTTTGAATCTCCTGGTCAAAGAAGGTTTGCCTCGCCTTCGTCGTCCGCCGGCGACAATGCCGATGACGATTGCTGGACTGGCACTGATTATCGGTGTTGCCGATTCACGCTGGCTGCAGATGTCCTGGTTATTTCTGAAGACCGGACTTTTCAGCTTTGGCGGCGCGTATGCATCAATCGTGTTCCTGCAGCGCGGTGCGGTTAATCAGTACCACTGGCTGACCGCGAGTCAGCTTCTGGATGGAGTAGCGCTGAGCGTGGCGACGCCCGGGCCTTTCATGCTCTTCACAACGTTTGCGGGTTACCTTGCCGGCGGCATTTCCGGAGCAATCATCGCCACTTTCTTCGTCTTCCTGCCATCGTTCGTTTTCGTCCTGGCCGGCGCTCGCTACATGGAGCAAGTGCAAAACAACAGCGCGGTGCAGACATTTTTAGCAGGCGCGAGTGCCGCTGTAGTGGGCGTGATCCTCGTAGTCTCGCTCGAGCTCGCCCCCGAAGCTCTTGTGAACGGAGCGAGCATTGCGATAGCGCTGGTCGCATTCCTGCTGATCGCGTTGATGAAGGTTGACGTTGCGAAAGTCGCCATTGGAGCAATCGCTACCGGCATCGGATATGCTGTCTTGCGAGCCCTGCTTTAGCAGAATAATGCAGACAAGGGAGAATTATGAAGATCCTACTCGCCCGGCACAGTATTAGGCTTACAGGTTTTTTTCTCGTGCTGACTTGCGCCATCTTTGCCTGCGCAGGTGGAAAATTATCCTCGAAATCCGTTGCTAATATCTCATCAGGCACCGGCACTGCAAATGCGGAAAGTTCGCCTATTCAGAACGCGCGCCCAGAGCCACTGCGCCTGCTGCAAAGAATCCCGCTCCCGAAGGTAGAAGGGCGCATCGATCACATGGCTATGGATGTTGTCGGCCAAAGGCTATTTGTGGCCGCATTGGGAAACAACTCGCTGGAAGTAGTTGATCTCAAGAAAGGTGTGCGAAGTCAGAGTGTGCCGGGATTTCATGAGCCTCAAGGCGTGCGCTACCTTCCGGAATCGAACACGATCGTCGTTGCCAGCGGTGGCGATGGCGCCGTGACTTTCCTTGATGGAAGCTCGTTGAAACCGCTCAAGACCATTCGCTTTAGTAGCGACGCGGATAACGTTCGCTATGATGTGACCCACAGACGCGTGTACGTTGGCTACGGCGCAGGCGCCCTGGGCATTCTGGATGACAAGGGCGCGCGGCTTGCGGATGTTCCTCTCGACGGCCACCCTGAATCGTTCCAGCTCGATACGGCGGCAGGAAAGATTTTTGTCAACATTCCCACCCGGCGCGAGATTGCCGTCATCGATATAACCACTTCAAGCGTGTCAACCACCTGGCCGGTCAGTGTCGCGAGCGCAAATTATCCGATGGCTCTTGACGAGGTCCATCACAGGATCCTTGTGATGACGCGAAAGCCACCGCATTTACTTGTCTATGATACCGAGACAGAAAAGCTCATTGCGAATCTCGAAACAGATAGCGACTGCGACGATGTTTTTTACGACAGCGCGCGCCGGCGCATCTACGCTAGTTTTGGGGAAGGAACGGTAGTTGTTTACGAACAGGTCGATCCCGACCACTATAAGATGACTGCCCGAATTTCAACCGCGGCGGGAGCGCGCACAAGTTTCTTCTCTCCGGAAGTGCGCCGGCTCTTTGTTGCTGTTCCCCACCGCGCCAACCCTATGGCAGAGATTCTTGTCTATGAGGTGGCGCCTTAGACCTCGAAATGGCATCCACCAGAGAATCTAACGCGGTAGGAGTGCAACCGGCATCGTGGAGAGACGCTGTCGCAGACTTTCTGAGTCTTGAACGCAACGTTACGGCTGCCTCAGCGGCGGTATTTTTGCTGGGCCTGGGCGAAGAGCTTTGGAAGAAGTTTCTCCCCAAGTATCTTGAAGCGCTCGGCGCCAGCGTGCCGATCATCAGCTTGTTCGGAACGGCGGAAGATTTCTTCGACGCGGTCTATCAATATCCGGGAGGATGGGTAGCGGATCGCTTCGGACGGCGCCGGGCCTTTCTAGTTTTCGTGGCGCTGGCCGTAGTCGGTTACCTCATTTACCTCTTCAGTCCTTCGTGGCCCTTTCTCTTTCTCGGACTGGCGTTCGTTATGGCGTGGCAGAGCATGGCCTCGCCGGCAATCTTCGCGGTCATTGGCGATTCCCTGCCGAAAGAACGGCGCGCGATGGGTTTCACACTTCAGTCGCTGCTGAAGCGTATTCCCATTGTCCTCGCGCCAATCATCGGCGGGGCGATCATTGCTTCGGTGGGCATAGCTTCAGGTATTCGCATCGGACTGATTATTACTCTCGCGCTCGCCGTCGCCACCGCATTCATCATAATGACCATCAAGGTCTCAATTAGATCAGGCGAGCCCATCAATATTTTTGGTGTCTGGCGATCATTTCACCGGGGGCTGAAGCGACTCCTGGTGTCGGACATAATCATCCGTACCTGCGAAGGCATGGCCGACGTCCTGATCATTCTTTACGTGACGAATATTTTGCACGTCAGCATTGCTCGCTACGGCGTTCTTGTCGCCATACAGATTACTACCTCGCTGGTGGTCTATATTCCGGCGGCGAAGTTCGCCGATCGCATCGGGCGCAAGCCCTTCGTCATTGCGACCTTTTTCTTCTTCGCACTCTTTCCTCTGGCGGTTGTTCTGGCGCAGGGCTTTACCACCCTCGCGGTTGCGTTTATCGTTGGTGGCCTGCGGGAAATCGGCGAGCCGGCGCGCAAAGCGATGATCGTAGATCTGGCTGAGCCGGGAGTGCGGGCCCGCACAGTTGGGCTTTATTACCTAATGCGCAGCCTGGCTATCACGCCTGCCGCGGCCATCGGCGGGCTACTATGGAAGCTCGCGCCCGAAACACCCTTTGTTGCCGCCGGCACCATCGGCATGGCGGGAACAATCATATTTGTTGCTACCGTGCGGGAACGCTTTGAAAGCTGAGACTGGACGGCAGCCCGCGAAATGCTTGCATTGCGTTCCCGGCAATTGCAAACTGGCGAAAATGAGACGGTCAACAACAAATGAAAGGCGAACCTTTATGAGAAATGAAATTCCATCACCTACTGCGGCAACAATCCATTTGGCTACAACGATGTCAATCTTGCTGCCACTTATCGTCGCGGGGTTCATGGTGCTCCAAACAGCTTGCTCGTCGGGCAATGCACCCCAAACTTCTACTCAACAGGCGTCATCGGCGCAAGCTGATTGGAAGCCAGTCGAGCAAGCAATGGGGAAAGCCGGCAGCGTCTTGCCCGACGGCGTTTATAAGATCGGCTTGCCGCGTACCGACCTTCAGGTCAAGGTCGGCGATGTTGAACTCAAACCGACACTCGCCCTTGGTTCCTGGGTTGCGTTTCGCAAACTCACCGCCGAGACAATCGTGATGGGGGATCTTGTGCTGACGGAGGAAGAAGTTGGCCCGGTGATGTCCAGGTTGCAGGAGGGCGGGTTGGATATAACGGCGCTGCACAATCACGTCTTCAATGAATCGCCGCATATCCTGTACATGCACATTGAGGGGCACGGCGATGCGTTGAAACTGGCGCAGGCTATCCATGCAGCGGTCGCGTTGAGCAAGACACCGTTGACGGCTGCCGCGCCGGCCGCAACGCCATCCGCCACGCCCCCGGCCTCTGCGCCTTCCGAGCAGTTTCCGCTGGATATGAAGCAACTCGACCAAATCATCGGGCGTGCCGGCAAACTCAACAACGGCGTCGATCAATTCAGCATTCCGCGGGCTGAAAAGATTACGGAAGGTGAGATGGCCCATGGCGGCGAACCGATTCTGGCATCGATGGGATTAGCAACGGCGGTGAACTTTCAGCCGACCAGCCAGGGCCGCGCAGCTATCACCGGCGACTTCGTGCTTACTTCGGGTGAAGTGAACCCCGTCATACAAGCGCTCCACGAAAACGGCATCGCGGTTACCGCCCTGCACAGTCACATGTTGACGGAGTCGCCGCGGCTGTTCTTCATGCACTTCTGGGCCAACGATGATGCGCTGAAACTGGCACGCGGCATTCGCGCGGCGCTGGACAAAACAAATTCCGCTAAATAAGAGGAGACAAGAAACGACCAACTCCCCTGCAAAGCGAATGCGAGCGCTCATTCTTTGGGCGACCGCCTGGGCAGTTGCCATGATCGCTTCGGCAATCCTACTCAAAGGTAATCCGGTCAAAGACTGGGTACAGGCGGCTCTTTTTATTGGGGCAATGACCTTTTGGGTATGGCAATCCCAGCGCGCCTCTGGCAGGTAATAACGGCGGGGAGAACTGTAGGCACCCTGAATAGACGGTCCAGCTAAGCGGTACTGGTTCAGTTTGGGGGGAACATAAGAACTGCAGCTGTGAAGGCCGAACGCTCTTTAGCCGCGTTCAGGCGGCTTTCCCGCAGGGTTACTAGACCGGGCGTTTTACGCCCGGGTCAGGACAACCCGGAAGTCCGAAAGCCCGTTTTAAACGGGCTTATCTCTGAGGCTTTAGCCGCAAACAAAAAGCTCTTAATTGGAAGCACGCTGGAAGCGCGCTAATGGTCAAACTGCGCGGCTGAACCAGCGCTAAAAGCGCTGGTCTATTAACCCTTCGGGAAAGCCGTCTGAAGACGGCTGGAGCCCACGCACCATCAATACATCTTCAAACTGCACCAGTACCAGCTACGCCCTATAGTTGTAACTTGAAACCTGCTTATCTATACTCACGATTCAACTTTTCGACGAGTCATCGGACTTCCGGCGTCCGTCCAAAGCATAGATGACAACGTGACTAGCAGGACTACATCAGCATTGAGCTGTCGGCGCGCGAACGGATGTCGCGCGCTTGACTACGTCCTGCTTCTCATAATTACCTTCGCGGCGACAGTTGAGACGGTGCATAGTCATGGCACTGGCTCGCCGGATCGTTACGGCGCTGCCGCCTTCAGCGACTCCGATGGATCACACCCTTCGCACACTGGCCACTCGCATCTTACAGAGTGCTCGATGTGCGCGTTCCAGCAACAACTTTTCAATGGTCTGGTCCATGCGCCCCTGTTCGCGCTTACGCCTTTGGCGCAGATTGCGTCCGTCTCAGCGCCAACAGTTGTTTATTCCCCAACTTCCATCACGCGGCCGTCGGGTCGTGCCCCACCTCTCCGCTGAGGCTAACTCGGTGGGCGCGGCTCATCAGATTGCCCGCTCCAAATCTACCGAAGCCAAATGGTCAGCCTGCGGCGGGCCTGCCTTGCCCGTCTTGCTTGCCAAATAATTGCTTCTGCCAGCGCGGGGATTTAACCGCGCAACCAAGAACAATTTAATAGCCGATGAATACGAGGTGACTGGATGTCTCAGCGCGTTAATATTTATCCGCGCAACTGTCTGCGCCATTATCTGCGCCGCTTCGGCGGGCCATGTAGTTCCGTTGTTTACCAGGACCAATGCAGCATGCGCCTCTGCTGCCATCGACGTAGGAATCATCGAGCGAGTTACCTGGCCGGTTTGCTCTTAATCACGTTTACAACCCATCCGATCCTGGCGCAAGAAAAATTGCCCGATCCTTTGCCGGGAATTAATGCCAACATCTCTGCGCTGCCACACGCTCCGCAGCAAACGCCGGCGCCTCCGGCGAAACGATCCATTACGATTTCGGACGCGGTGTCGATTTTCCTGCAGCAAAATCTCCAGTTAGTTGCTGCCCGCTACGACATCGATACGGTGGACGCGGAAAAATTGACTGCGCGGCTTCGTCCGAACCCTGCGGTCAGCGTCGGATTCTCGGATATCCCTCTCGAGTTCAGTGGAAACCTTGTCAAACCGCAGACGTTCTCCTACGGCATTTCTCAAACTCTTGAGTTGGGCGGAAAGCGAGGCAAACGAATCAATGAAGCCAACGCAAATTCCGAAGTGGCCCGGGCCGAGTTCCAAATAGTCTTGTGGCAACTGACCAACGATTTGAAGAAGAAATTCTATTCGGTGCTACTGGCCGAGTCGCTGCTAAATCTCGCACAAGAGAACCAGAAGACATTTGCGGAAATCATCAAGCACACGACCGAGGTGTTCCAGCTGGGCGAGATTTCAGGGCTGGACCTGCAGCGGCTCGAAATTGAAAAATTCAAGTTCGATACAGACGTAGCCAACTCGGAAAAGGATTATGAGCTCGCCGTGCGCGACTTGCGGGTCACGCTGGGCGGAGATTATCGGGCTATGGATATAGAGGTCGCCGGCACGATCGACTATTACCAGCCTTACCAGTTCTCGCTTGCCGACCTGCGCGACAAAGCGCTGGCTGCTCGACCCGATCTGAAGGCAGCGCAATTCAGTGAGCGCGCCGCCGACGCTTCCATCCGCTTGCAAGACGCCCAGCGTATCCCTGATCTCACCGTAGGAGCGGGCATCGAACAGGTGCCGCAGGGTGGCAACACCTACAACGTTGGCGTCGGTATTCCGATACCAGTATCTAATCGCAATCAGGGAGAGCGAGCTAAGGCCCTCATTCAAAAAATGAAGGCGCAAAACGACCAGCGGCTGATTGCCAATCAAGTGCTGAGCGACGTGGATAAGGCCCTGGTCGCGTTTGAGATTCAGAGGCGGCGGGTTGAGCTTTACCGCTCAGGCGTGCTCACCAAGGTCGATGACATTCAGAGGCTGACGGAGTTCTCATTGAAGGCCGGTGAAAGCTCTACGATCGACCTGCTGGATGCGATCCGCACGCGGCGCGAGACGCTGGCCGGTTTTTACCAAACGCTTTTTGATTACCAGGTGTCGCTGCTTGACCTCGAGCTGGCAACCGCAACGCCTCTGCAAAAGTAAGTGCCCTCGCGAGAGGATGCCGAAAGGATGCCCCGTATGTTCAACCGAAAAATAATTCATGCTCTTTTGTTTTCGCTGCTGCTCATGGTGGTGGTGTATCAAGGCTGCAATAGAACGGCTAATGCGCCCTCGAATTCTTCCCAACCAACTCCGAGCGCGGCGGCGGTGTCGGTAGGGGAGTCTGCGCAAAGCCATGCAATAGAGATGGAAATAGTAGCGCTGCAGCCCATTGCCGGGATAATTGTCGCCACTGGGAAGATCCTCGTTCCCGAAGACCGCATGGCAAACATTGGCCCCGTCCATGAAGGCAGGCTGGTACGTCTTTACGCAGGCCAGGGAAGCAATGTGCGGAAAGGGCAAAAGCTGGCCGACCTTGAATCGGCAGACATCGATCAGGCCGAGGCCGATTATCTCAAAGCGCTCGCGGACTATGATAATGCTCGTCGCACGTCGCTGGCCGAGGTTAAGTTCGCCCAGGCCACTTACGACCGTACCAGGATGCTTTATGAGAAGAGCATCACTGCGGGAAAAAATGTCGAGGCTGCCGAGCATGACCTTGAGATGGCGAAGGCGTCGGCGACAAGCACTCTTGCAGGGACGAAAGCGGCGCTTACGTCGGCTCGACGCCATTTGCTCATACTCGGTCTGAAAGCGTCAGACATTGATGCGCTGGCAGGCAAATCGAGCCTGGGCGCAGTGTTTTCCCTCACCTCTCCAATCTCCGGCATCGTAATCGAGCGTAATGGCACGATTGGCGCGACCGTAGGTTCGGACGCAAACGTGTTCAAGATTATCGATATCTCGCGTGTCTGGATCGACGCGAACGTATTTGAAAAGGACCTCGAGCGAGTGAGGCGCGGTCAGGAGGTCAAGGTTTCAGTCCCTGCTTTTCCAGGAGTGAACTTCTCAGGCAGGGTTATTCTGGTTTCCAGCGTGGTGGATCCGGAAACGCGAAGTGTGAAGGTCCGCACCGAAGTTCCAAACCCTGACGGCAGACTCAAACCGGACATGTTTGCCAATGTGCAGATAATTACCGATCTGCATCGCACCGCGATTTCCATTCCACAATCGGCCGTGCTCGATGACGGCGGGAAAACGGTTGTCTTCGTAAGCGAAGACAGCGGTTACAAGAAGCGACCGGTGAACGTAGGGATACAAGGCAACGGCCGGGTGGAAATCATCGAAGGGCTTCAGGCTGGCGATAAGGTGGTGGTGAAGGGCAACTACCTCTTGCTTCAACAAAGCAAACCTCAGTAATAGCAGCGTGCCAAGAAATTGTAGGTAACATGTCTTTCAGCACCGTAGTCGCTTCTCATTCACACCCGGTTTCAACCGGGTGGTCAAACGAAGCCGTCCAACCAGCCAACCGTTTTAACGGTTTCGTCGCCGCAGGGAAACCGTTAAAACGGTTGAAGGAACAGCAAGTGAGCACGGTGTCACCCGGTTGAAACCGGGTGTGAATGAGAACTCTCCTACAATTTCTTGGCGCACTGCAACAATAGAGACGGGTTGACCCTTCGAGCGATTAGGATCCTGTTATGACCGACAATTTCATTGCCTTCTTTTATCGCGAGCGATTGCTTGTTGTCGTCGTCTCGATGCTCATTGTGGCGGGCGGAATTCTGGCGCTTTCCAGGTTGAACGTCGACGCCTTTCCGGACGTCACGCCCGTGCAAGTAGAAATCGACACCGAAGGTCAGGGGCTGGCCCCACAGGAAGTCGAGCAGCTCATAACCTTTCCCATCGAGAACGTGATGAACGGGATCCCGGGAGTGGTGCGGGTGCAATCGATTTCTAAATTCGGTCTGTCAGTTGTGACGGTCTATTTTCGCGACGACGTTGACGTTTATTTCGCGCGGCAGCAGGTCTTCGAGCGGCTCTCACTCGCAAAGGATCGTATCCCGGCGGGCTTTGAGCCGGGGATGGGACCCATCACCACCGGAACCGGGCAGGTCTATCTTTACCAGATCGCCGGTCGTGGCAAGAGCACTCAGGAACTGCGCACCATCCAGGACTGGATAGTCAAACTGCAACTGCGCACGGTGCCCGGCGTTGCCGATGTGCTTAGCTTTGGCGGAGACGTCAAGCAGTATCACGTCATCGTCGATCAGCAGGCATTGGTCAATTACAACATCCCGCTCAAATCTCTCTTCGAAGCAATTCAGAACAACAATCAAAACACCGGGGCGAACTTTATCGAGCATGGGGACGAGCAGTACGTCGTTCGTGGACTGGGACTGGTAAAGGACGTCGAGGACATCAAGAACATCGTGCTTGACTCGCGCGGAGGATCGCCTATCCGCGTGAGCGACGTGGCCCAGGTTGAAATCGGGAACGAGCTCCGCCAGGGCGCCGTCACCAAAGACGGCCAGGGCGAAGTAGTGACCGGTATAGTCCTGAAACGCATCAACGAAAACACCAAGGAGGTGATCGAGCGGATAAAAGAAAAAGTAGTCGAGATCAACAAGGCGCTCCCGGAAGGCGTCAGCATCGTTGATTATTACGATCAATCCGAGCTGGTTGATAACAGCATACACACGGTGGTCAAGTCGCTGATCGAAGGTGAAGTGTTGGTGCTGTTGATTCTTTTGCTGCTGCTGGGGGACTTTCGCGGATCGCTTATCACTGCCGCCGCAATACCTTTTTGTATGCTGGTCGCTTTCATACTGATGTGGTATTCGGGGCTTTCGGCCAATCTGACTTCGCTGGGCGGGCTCGCCATAAGCATCGGAATGATGGTTGATGCGACGGTCGTGATGGTCGAAAACATTTATCGCCATCTTGAAGAACACCGCGAACATTCGATGCGCGAGGCCATACTGGTTGCCGCTCAGGAAATCGGGCGGCCGATGTTTTTCGCTATCCTGATAGTCATTGCCGTCTTTCTGCCTGTCTTCACTCTGCAGGGCGTCGAAGGCAAGTTATTCAAGCCGTTGGCATACGCTGTCACCTTCTCAATGATTGGCTCAATGTTAATGGCGCTTTGCATAGCTCCGATGCTGTGCGCCTTGTGGTTGCGACTGAAGAAAGGCGAGGTTCGCACAAATCCGATCATCGGATTCTTCAAAGGAATTTACGTTCCCGTGCTCAAGTGGGCCATCGCTCACCGCTATATGGCGCTCACGATCGCGGCGGCATTGATCGTGTGGAGCGTTGCCGACGTCTTCATACTTGGCAGCGAGTTTTTGCCCACCATCGATGAGGGCAATATGCTGGTGCGGGCCACCATGCCTGCAAGCATCTCGCTGACGCGGGCAATAGAAGTCTCGTCACAGATCGAAAAGTCGCTGCGCGAGTTTCCTGAAGTTGAAACGGTGGTCGCCAAGATCGGCCGGGCTGAACTGGGGGGCGATCCTGAAAGTGTCAGTAACGACGAAATGTATGTCCGCCTGAAACCCAAAGAGCAGTGGACGACAGCAAAGACGAAAGATGAATTAGTTGATGCCATGCGCCGTCGCGTGGAAGGCTTCCCCGGAGTTGAGTTCAACTTTTCACAGGTTATTCAAACCCGCAATGACGAACTCTTATCTGGCATCAATGCGCAAATTGCCGTCAAGGTTTTTGGTGAAGACCAGGACACCCTGGCGAAGGTAGCCGAAGGGATTCGCGACGCCATGTCTCGTGTTCGCGGAGCGAAAGACCTGGCGGTCGAGCAGGTCGCGGGTGAGGAGCACCTGGAGATCGCGCTGGATCGCGATAAGCTGGCTCGTTACGGACTCAACATCGCCGACGTGCTCGAAGTCGCCAAGATTGCCATCGGCGGAGACGAGGCGACGGACGTGCTCGAAGGCCAGCGCCACTTTGCGATATTCGTACGCCTGAAGGAAGACTACCGCAACCAGGTTGAAAAGCTCAGCGACATTTTGATCGCCGCGCCGGTTGGCGGACGGGTGCCGCTCGGACAGTTGGCAACGTTTCGCCTTTCGAGTGGCGATGCGGTCGTAAGCCGCGAGAACGCTCTGCGCCGCGTCGTGGTGAAGTGCAATGTCACCGGGCGAGACATCGGCGGCTTCGTTCATGACGCGCAAGCGGCGGTTGCCTCCCGAGTCAAGACTCCGCCCGGATATTTCATCACCTGGGGCGGGCAATTCGAAAACGCGCAGCAGGCTACGCGAAGGCTGCTGATTGCCATACCGATTTCGCTGTTGCTGGTGTTCGTCCTGATCTATGCCTGCTTCAGTTCGCTGCGCAACACGCTGACGATCATCTTCAATATTCCGATTGCGCTTGTCGGCAGCACAACGTTCTTGCTGATCTCGGGTTTTCCGCTGAGCGTTCCGGCGCTGGTTGGATTCATTGCGGTCTTTGGGATTGCGGTACAAAACGGGATGGTGATGGTGTCTTACATCAACAAGCTTCGCAACAGGGGCATGGAGCTGCACGACGCCGTGATCACCGGCGCCAGCGTTCGCTTGCGAGCCGAGTTGTTGAGCGCGCTGATAGGCAGCATAAGCCTGATACCGTTTATCATCTCGTCCGGAACCGGCGCCGAAATCGAGAAGCCGCTGGCGATCGTGGTGGTCGGGGGACTGGTGACGCGCCCGATCAAGATCGTTATGCTGCCAATGGTATACGAGTGGGTAGAACGCCGCGCCGAACGCCGTGCAGCCCGAAGAGCCGAGGCCACTCTGGCGTAAAGTTGGGTTTCACTTAAGTTGCTTATAGAACGGGCCGAGGGTGGTCTGAGCAGTTGAAGAACGTAAAGGTAGACACCTATACGAGGCAAGGAAATGTCCAGTCAGGATGATTCCCACGGAGACCACTCGCACGAGGACGGCCACTCGCATAGGGCCGCCGGGCCTGCGAATGCCGCGCATGAGGCGCATGGCGCGCATGAACACGGCGAGCAAGAGCACGGCCACGATCACGGCGGCGGCGCGCATGGCCACACCCATGGGACGATAGATCCTTCCATCGTAGCCACCCAGCGCGGGCTGTGGGCCATCAAGTGGTCATTCGCCGGACTGATGGCGACTACTGTGTTGCAGCTGGTGGTCGTCTATTTTTCGAGCAGCATCGCCCTGCTGGCCGATACGATCCACAATCTCGGCGACGCCTGCACTGCCATTCCCCTGGGTATCGCTTTCATCCTGGGTAAGCGCAAACCCAGCAAGCGATTCACCTATGGCTATGGCCGGGTGGAAGATCTGGCGGGCGTGGTAGTAGTGCTTACTATCCTGGCCAGTGCGATCGTCGCGGGTTACGAATCCATCCAGCGCTTCCTTCATCCTCACTTCGTCGGCTACTTATGGGCCGTGGCCGCTGCCTCGATCATTGGCTTCCTCGGTAACGAGGGAGTCGCTATTTTTCGCATTAAGGTGGGCAAGGAGATGGGCAGTGCAGCGCTGATCGCGGATGGTTACCACGCGCGCACAGACGGTATTGCCAGCCTCGCGGTGTTGTTGAGCGTTATAGGAGTATGGATGGGCTATCCGCTGGCTGACCCGATCATCGGCATTCTGATGACTCTCCTTATATTGCGTATTGTCTGGGAGTCTGCTGCCGCAGTCTTCACACGTTTACTCGACGGCGTCGACCCGGAAGTAGTGGATGAGATAAGAGCTGAGGCGAGTCGCAGCAGGGGTGTTGAGGACGTGAGTGAAGTGCGAGTGCGCTGGCTAGGCCACCGCATGCACGCAGAACTCAATGTCGCAGTCGGCCAGGAGCTTTCGGTTGAGGAAGGCCACAACATTGCAAACCAGGTCCGTCGTGATCTCCTGCATAAGCTAAAGTTTCTTTCGGGCGTAACCATTCACGTTGACCCGGCCAATGCATCGGGCGAGAAACATCATCAGATAGGTGTGCATGGGCATAGGGGTGAATCCGCGCACTCGCACTAATGCGACGTGCTTTTACAGAACATTGGCGGGAAGCCCCTGCTCAAAATCGCAACCGCCCTCTGATAAGCAGCTATGACCAAAGCGCCGAGGCGTTTCGATAACAGTTTGGATCGCTGCCGGGCGTGGCTGGTGTTTGGGCTGAGCGCGATTCTTTTCGGGGTCGTTGGCCAGGCACAGCAGCCTTCAACAAGAGAGATTGCGCCGGCTACCGCAACAGCGCCCGCTCAGTTGCCGCGGGAGAGCACTGGCCCGCGACGCATTCAGGCCGTGCGTGTCACTGAGGCGATCAAGATCGATGGTCGATTCGATGAACCTGCCTGGGCTGTGGCAGAGGCTGCTACCGATTTCCACCAGCAGGAACCCACCGAAGGTGCGGCGGCGTCAGAGAAGACGGAAGTGCGTGTGCTCTATGACGACAGGAACCTCTACATCGGCATTCATGCGTTTGACAGCGAGCCCTCGCGCATCAACGCGCGCGAGCTGGTGCGTGATGCGAGTTTTTCGAATGACGACAAGGTAGACATTCTTCTCGACACATATCACGACAAGCGTAATGCCTTTCGCTTCACCGTCAACCCGCTTGGCACCCAGCAGGACGCTTTGATCACCGACGAAGGACGCGATGTGAATCTCTCATGGGACTCTCCCTGGCTCTCGTCCGGCCACATCGATCAAACGGGGTGGATAGTCGAAATCGCGATTCCGCTGACAACGTTGCGCTTCAGGCAAGGAGAAGACACGTGGGGACTCAACGTCGCGCGCGCCATTCGCCGCAAGAACGAACAGGACCTTTGGACAAGCTGGGAGCGATCCTTTGGTCTTGAGCGCGTGTCGCAAGCAGGAGAGCTTGTCGGAATGGGCGAGATCAGGCGCCGCCGGCTTTATGAAGTTAAACCTTATCTTGCAAGTGGGTGGCAGCAGGGTGTGCCGCGGGTTGGGCTGCCGGGCTTTGACGCCGGAGTGCAGCGGAAAGCCGGGTTGGAGGTTGCCAAACTCGGCATAACTCCGTCACTCACTGCCGAGTTCACCGCCAATCCTGACTTCGGCCAGGCTGAGGTCGATAACCAGGTGGTCAACCTGTCACGCTTCTCCGTCTTTTTTCCCGAGAAACGCGATTTCTTTTTGGAGAATTCCGGGGTCTTTCTCTTCGGACGACCGGAAGCACACCAGCTTTTTTTCACACGTCGAATCGGATTAACTGACGACGGCGCGCCTGTCCCCATCGACTATGGCGCAAAAACCACTGGCAGGATTGGCAAGTACAATGTCGGCTTCCTGCAAGTGCAGACCAGAAAGCTGGGCGATGTTTCGAACGGCGCCGGCATTCCTCGCCAGCAGTTCACCGTGATGCGAGTGAAACGCGACATCCTAAACCGCTCATTCATTGGGGCGATGTTCGTCAATCGCCAGGGCGCAACTTCTGCGCAAGGCCATCCCTACAACCGCGTAGGCGGAATCGACGCGGAGTTCAACCTGACGGATCACTATCAACTCAAAGCATTCTTGACGGGCACAGCGACTCCCGGGGTCCGCTCGAGCGTTGGATC
>Ga0137371_10002363_pt1 | contig 15051 bp, 15 predicted proteins | sample SagtaG_7_FD_104919 | JGI IMG/M metagenome (GOLD analysis project Ga0137371, IMG submission 104919) | Vadose zone soil microbial communities from Sagehorn Ranch, Mendocino, California, USA - Sage1_R_40_16 metaG | ecosystem: Environmental > Terrestrial > Soil > Vadose zone | place: USA...
CACTGCTCCCGTGCTGGTCGTGGAGGGCGCACCCGGAACTGTACTCCGGGAAGCGTAAGACGACCGGAATGAACGTACAGGTCGCCTGCACCATTACCGGATGCCTGGCATGGATCTCCGGCCCGATCCCTGGAAGCCGCCATGATAACCATTGCCTTGGAGAATCCGGAGTGCTCCTCTCGGCCGGCCCGCGCAACTGGCCCGGCGATAAAGGATACATCGGCAACAACATGCTCACGCCCTCCAGGAAGCCTGAAGGCGGCGAACTACCGGATTGGCAGAAGGAGTTCAATAAGCAGATCAATAAGATCCGCTACGTCATAGGGCAGGTCATTGCGAACTTCGAACTTGGCGGATCATGCACACCGACTACCGCCGACCCTGGCAACATTCCCCGAAACCATCTCAGCCGTAGTCGCCCTGCACTTCTACGCAACCGCCTGAATAACCCTCATTGTGTGCGGATCAGGGAACAGCTGCCGCGAGCGCGTCAGCGACGGCGCTAGCGTTGGCGCTGAGCCACTGGACCTGGGCCAGCATGCCGGTCTCGTTCCGGCCCGCCCGGACTCGCTTGGCGATCATCTGGAGACCCCGGCCCCGCAGGTAGACGGGAACGACGCTGGCCTGGTCGGGCGAGAGCGGGAGGATGCTGGCATAGCCGCGCAGGAATCGGCGGGTTCGGGAGAAGTCCAGGTCATCGGCCCGCTCATGAGGGCGGCCGCTGCGCCACAGGCCATACCCCACGTCGGCCAGCGGCGTCTCGACGTGGGCATTGGCGAAGTCGATCACTCCGGTGACGCGCGGCGGCGTGCCGTCAGCGATCACATTGTCGTTGGTGAAATCGCCGTGGATGACAACGCGCTCACGGTGCAGGTGATCAATGCCGTCCAGATCGCAGGCCAGTTGCGCGGCGAGCTGGCGGATGACGGCGCGCTCTTCCAGGGGAACCACGTCGAGCTTGCGCGACAGCAAGACCGCGGGCACGTCGGCCAGCGGGAGCGCGTCAGGCCGCTGGCTGGTCACCTCAAGCTGCCGGACGGTCGCGTGGTAGCGGCCCAGCAGCGCACCGATCTCCTCCATCGGAGGAACGGCCGACCAGCCGATCGTGTGACCGGGCAGGAAGGAGACGATCTCCCAGAGCAGGCCGTCCGCCGTGGTCCATGACTTCCCGTCCAGGCAGCGAAGCGGCCGGGGCGAGGGAAAGCCAAGCCCTGCGAGCCGGGTCAAGAAGCTGTGTAGCCAGGCCACGTCCTGGGTCAGAACGGTGCCCGAGACGACCGGCACGGGCAGCTGGCGCAGCACGCCACGCGTTCCTTGCCAGCCGACCAGCCACGCACGGCCTTCCCGCGGCCGGACCTCCCCGGGAAGAAGCTCCAGACCGGCATCACTCAGAATCCGGGCAAGCACGCGGTCATCGCCCACGTCAGGATCGTTTCACAAGCGCCCGGTCAGGGAGCGGCTGACAGCAACCGTGACAGCAACAGCAGCAGCCAGCGGCAAGCAGCAGCGACCGGCAACAGCGCATAACACTCGCACGATCCACGCCAACTCGGGATATGTCCGGCCTAGCGCGCGCTTTGGACCTGCGACCAACGCACCGTGACACCCTCGTAATGCGTAGGTCGGCGGACCGGTCCCAACGCGGGAAGCTATGAGGAAGATGGAGGCAGGCCAGAATCGATCTATCAGTTCTGTGGAGCTGCACGATGCCATCACCAACGAGCAGGGCACGGGTCGCTTCGGCGATCCCTTGGGTGCGTTCTTTCGCGACGGCGCGAGCGCCCGGAGGCAAGGCAGGGCATGACTCCCCATCGGGGCATCGGACGCCCGGGCGGTTGGTCGCCTTCAGCGATGGCGTCTTCGCCATCGCCATTACCCTGCTCGTCCTGGAGATCAGGCCCCCGACGGACTACACGAACCTGCTGCACGGGCTTGCCGCGCTCTGGCCGTCCTATCTCGCCTACGCCCTGACCTTCCTGTTCATCGGGCAGGTATGGGCAAACCACCACGTCATGTTCGACCACATCCGCGTTGCCGACCGGGTCATGCTGCTCCTGAACACGCTGCTGCTGATGATCGTGGCGTTTCTTCCGTTCGCCACGTCGGTCCTGGCTGGCGCGCTACGCAGCGGGCACGGCCTCCGGACCGCGGTCGTCTTTTACGGCATCGCGTTCGACGCGACAGCCCTGACGTTCAACGTCGTCTGGCAGTACGCGCGCCGTCACCAGCTGCTCAGCAAGACGCTTGACGCCGCGGGCGCGACGGCCATCGGCAGGCGGTTCCAGCTGGCCCTGGCCTGGCTCACGACAGGCGCCCTGCTCGGCCTCCTGATACCGTTCTTGGGTGTAGCCGTGATCGCTGCATTCAACGCCTTTTACTGGCTCCCGGTCCGGGGTGAGAGCCCTCGTGCGGAATCCTGACGCACTACTCGTACCGAGCGACTACCAGGCCATTAACCCTGGTGAGAAGAGGTCTCTGACGGTCACTCGCGGACGGCCGCTCGCAGGTCAAACGTTGTAGAGGCCTGAACTGGACGGATTCCCAAGCTGGAGAGTCCATTTCAGAGCCCAATCGCCGCCGTGCGGGACATTTGGGAACTCGACGCAGCCATCGATCGACCCCATGAGCGTCACCGGAGGTCACGGACTAGGCCTGACCCGAAACCGGGGCGGTCTGTAAAACCGTGTCCTGTGACCGGCCCGCTTGGCCCGATCCTGCTGCATCGGCCGATGGTGACGGCCCTGCAGCTGCGCGTGGGTACATGCACAAAGATCTAGAAGCAGCTGACCAGAGCGCGCATCGGCTAACGGATTTGCTAACGAGATTGGTCGGGACGGGGGAGACCACGTGGGACACCGGCGACGTCCAGCGAGGCCTTCCACCTGGTCAGCGAGACGCGTCGGAACGCCGGAGACGGGGGAGACGCGCGTCGTAGTGCTCATAACCCAGAGGTCGAGGGTTCAAATCCCTCCCCGGCTACTAATTCAGCAGGTCAAAGGCCTCTTCCGGTTACGGAAGGGGCCTTTAGCTTACCCCTGTGCTAACGGCCGGGAGGCAGCCCGAACATCACCTTGCTGTGCTTCGGCGAGACGAGGGCTTACTCCGGAAGGATGCCAGCCGTTGCTACGCATGTAGCAGATTTGCTACACTCAACCTGTGACCGCCATTCCTGCCCGCGATCTCCGTAACCACACTGCGGAGATCTTGCGGCGTGTGGAAGCGGGCGAGGAGATCGAGGTTTTCAAGGACAACCATCCCGTCGCCAAGATCATCCCCCTTTCGCGTCGGCGGCAGTGGCTACCTGCACCAGAGATCGGCCGCGAACTCGAACGGCTGGGACCAGATACCACCGGCTTGGCTGAGGAGTTGCGGGCCACGCTCACCGAGACGACGGATGATCTGCCGTGGTAGTTCTCAAGCGGGCGCTGGCAGATACGTCCGTTTTTATCGGTCTTGAGGCTACACGGTTTGATCCCAGTCGTTTCGATGGTTTCGAATGGGGTGTCTCAGCGGTGACACTGGGCGAGCTGCGGCTCGGCGTGCTGCAGGCCCAGAATCCCGAAGCGGCATCCCGCAGACTGTCGACTTACCAGCTCGCGCAGCAGTTTGAGGCCCTCACCGTGGATGAGGCGGTATCCGAAGCATGGGCTCTCCTGATCTCCAGGCTCCGAGCGGCGGGGTGCAAGGCCCCGATCAACGACAGCTGGATCGCTGCTACCGCGATCGCCCACCGCGTTCCGATCGTGACGCAGGACTCGGACTACGACGACATGCCCGGTGTTGAGGTCATCCGGATCTGACCCCGGTGGTTGGGCTGACTAGAGATCCGACGGACACGCACGAGCTGGCGACCAGGCATGTAACCGCTAACGGACTTGCTAACGAGACCGATCGGGACGGCAGAGACGACGTGGGGCATCGGCGACGCTCAGCCAGGCTTTGCCTAGTAAGCGAGATGCGGCGGGACGTCGGAGACGCACGTCGTAGTGCTCGTAACCCAGAGGTCGAGGGTTCAAATCCCTCCCCCGCTACCAAGGCCAGAGGCCCTCTTTCGAACAGAAAGAGGGCCTTTTGCGCTAGCTTTGTAAACCGACTTTGTAACGTTGCGCTCGGTCAGGCTGTCTCGCTAGCACGCGCGTGAGCTGTCGCGGCCTGGTCCTCGCGTGCCGGGCCGGTGATCTCGACGGAGGTCAGCGTCCTGCCGATGATCAGTTCGGTGAGCGTGTCTGCCGGCAGCCTGGCGGCCGGCCTCGAGGTCGGTCCAGACGTACTGCGTCACGGTGAAGCCAACCCGCTCTATAAGAGCAGCGCCAGGCACCCGGCGTCCGATCCGGCGACTCAGGGCAGTAACTCAGCGCAACATGCTGCCGAATAGTCCTTAGTAAGTACTAAATAATCAAGGCGGCGCCGCTACGCGGCACCGCGTCCGGCGGTCCCCGCGCCGGGCTCTGGCCTTGAGGGGCCCTGCCCGGCGCGCCCGCGCCGTCCCAGCCTTAGCGGTCGCGCCGATCTGACCGGCTCACTCGTCGCGCACATTGCTACGCCGCGTGGGCCCCTCTGCACGGCTTACCATTGGCCTAGCGAATGCCCGGCCAGGTGCGGCTGTCCGCGGCACGGGAGTTAGGGAGGCGCCGCTGCTGGCTGGGCTTGCCAAGGTCCAAGGAAACCAGAAGGGTGGCGCAGATGATGCCGTTCAGGATCGGCGCCGACGCCAGGTGCACCGATGGAGCCTGCGGTCAGGTAAGCCGCATAATCATCAACCCGGTCACCCGGGAGGTCACTCACCTCGCCGTCGACCCCAAGCACCGGCGCGGACCGGGGCGGCTTGTTCCCGTTGACCTCGTGGACGCTACGACGGGCCAGATCCGGCTTGTCTGCACCCTAGCCGAGTTCCAGGCACTCCGGCCCGCCCAGGAGACCGAGAGCGTGCGGGACCTCGACCCCACCGGGCACGGGCACCCAGACAACACCCCTAAAAAGGTGACCTGGGCGATTGTGGACGGGGCTGTGATCATGCAGCCCGGCCGGGGCGAACCGGAAGCCGCGCCGCAGGTCACCGTCAACTACGTCCCATCCGGCGCGGTAGACATACGCCGCGAACTGACCGTCTGTGCAACCGACGGCGAGATAGGGCAGGTCCAGGGGCTCATCGTGGAACCTGGCGGCCACCAGGTAACCCACGTGCTCCTCCAGAAGGGGCACATGCGGGGCCGCAAGGAAGTGGCTATCCCGATCGGTGCCGTGACGAAGATCGGGACCTTCCTTATCCATCTCAGTCTCATCAAACACCAGGTGAAAGACCTGCCGCCCGTGGACATCGATCACCCAGCGAGGTAGACCTGCACCGGGACACCCGTACCCGGTCCGACGGTGACCACCTGGTCCGCGACGACGCCGAGTCAGGTGCAAGGGGACTCCACCTTCCCGGCGCTGACACGGAAGAGGTCAGATCCGGGGATGGCCCGCTCAGTGTCGGGGGGTGCCCCTCCACCGTCAAGGGCACCCAAATCATTTCTAACCGCTCCGCAGAAATGATCTTCAGGACCCACCCTTGAGCGTCGGAGCCTCTGCACCCCCTCTGGCCAGAGACCAAGGGCCAGGCAGGAGCCTGCCCGGACCGGACGCGGGCCATCCCCTGCAAGGTGCGGGTCAGTCAGGAGGGGGGAGGTGGCCGTGCCCGTTGCGTGCCCGATCAGGCAGCTAACGGTGGGTACTGGCAGTCACTCACGGATACCTCATATGCCCGCTGACCTGCGCACGGACAGGTCCGGGCGTGGCCGCTCACGTCCTCCTAAGCAACAGGTCATTCTGCAGCGTCGAGTCTCCGCTGAGCGCTGCTGACGGTTGCTTTGAGCCAAGGGTCAGCGGGCGGGCGGTGCGCCCAGAAGAGCGTATGATCGCCGTCCCCTTCGGGAACGAGCGCCTGGGTGCTGATCTCTAGACCGGCCTGTTCCAGCCAAGAGCAGTAGGTGGCTGCGTCGGCGTGGCTCTACCACATCGGGGCCGCGCCACCGAGCCAGTTGTCCTCCATGCCGGTCCAGGCGCGATGGCCTGCGATCACAAGCAGCCAACCCGCCGGACGCAGCCAGCTGGCGGCGTGCCGCAACGGTCGCGGCTGGGCGGCCAGGGGCATGTGGAGCAAGGCGTGCGCCACCCGCGGAGCGCCATGCGCAACCCAGCGTGCCGCCGCGCAACCGCCAGGGCCGAACGCCCACACACGCCAGCCATCCCGGCATGGCTGCCGTCAGGCTCCGTATGATCTTGCGGACAGTGATCACAGGGCGGCAATCACGGGAGCGGTGTCTGGCGGGGAGTATCCGCTGGCGGCTTCACCTCCGGCACCCGCGCCGTGTCGTTCTCCGCATCGCGGGGACCTGAGCCTGCAGCGCCATTCTCCTCCGGCTGGGAGAGCAGCCCGAGGTGCTCCTCATACGCCGCCAGACCCGCCTGGAGCACGTAGGGCCCGCGGATCTGCTGAAGCTGCGGCGGGACCTCACGGAAATCCACGTACGGATGATCGCCGCAGCCCGGGCAGATGAGCTCAAACACGCCGGTGTAGCCGCCTTCCATCCGGCCATCGACGATACGGACCGGGCGGCGGCGCAAGACGGCCGTCCTGCCATGCCCGGGCTGACCAGGCAGGGGGAACGTCAGGAAGACCTGAGCGCCGACACGCAGCCACAGATCACGCTGATTACGCGGGCTGCGCGGAGCAGGGGCGCCGACCGGCGCGGAATCCAGCCGGGCACCGTTAACACTCGGGGGTGGGGGACTGCTCAATTTTCTCCCTGCTAGTCACTCGGCTCACCGCCAAGCGGTGAGTTCTTGTCGCTGCCGGGGTCTAGAGCAGTCCTACTCTTCTCAGCTAACGATAACTCATGGCTGATAGCGACGGTCGGGTCCATGCTGGCTGGCAGGCGGGCATATCCATCGCCATCTACGGGTCCAGGAAAAGGCCCTGCTTCGTCCAGACCCCGCGAAGCTGGTGATGTGAGTGGGATCTGCCCAGCCGCGGCGCGAGGTGGTAGTGGCGCTGCCCGAAGAGATCGACATGAGCAACGTTGCCCGCGTCGCGGAAGCGCTGACCACGCCGGCCAGCCGCGGTTCCACAGTGATCATCGACATGAGCGCGACCACGTTCTGTGCTTGCGCGGGACCGGGACGGCCGTACCCTGGCTTTAGGTCAGCGCGTCCTAACCTTGTGCTCTAGGCGCTCGTTCTGCCCTTTTATCCATGCACTCAGGCGCGCACGGGTCTTGGCCCGGGACTCTTGGTCCAGCCCTGCCAGCCCTGCCAGCGCCGCCAGCACGATGGCAGCGAAGGCCGCTCGCTCATAGAGGCGGCGGCTCCGTAGCATATGAACCAGTACAGCCAGCCCGATCACCAGGGTTGCCGCCTGATGATCAGCGCTGGGGTTCGGCGACCGCGGTGCCGACCCACTGCTGCCTGCCGAGGTCAGGGCTTGCGGCGTCATGCGGGGATCCTGCCTTGATCTTGTCATCTCGCCTACCTATCCCCGTCCACGGGTCAGCTTGGTGCAACCCGCAGACCAAGATTGGCCCTACGTGACCCATGCCGTCATCACCCGCTGCGAGTGAGGGGCTAGACGAGAAGGCAAGAGGACCAGCACGGCCCGCGCAGTCATGGCGGCCACGCCCAGGTCGAAAATGCGGTAGATGGAGTACGCCCCCGGGTGCTCGAGCGCATAGCGCAGCTCGTCCGCGGATAGGAAGAAGGGCGCGGTGATGCTGCCGCGTGTCGCTTCACCTCGATGTGGTGAGGCGACCCGTCCAGCAAAGGAGCTGACGTCGTAACCGGCGCCATCGCCGAGCGTGCCTGGAACGTGAACTACCAGCTCGGTGCGGGGCAAATGTACCATTGAGACACGCAGCGCGGAGCCGGGGTGCAGGAGGCTGCGATGAGACTGCCCGCGCAGCGGCGGGATCTGGTGGTGTGGAGCCCGTCCGTCGGCCCAGCCGACAGGGACAGTGCCCCCAGGCGCACCCGGCGGACCCACAGGTTTATCCGTACCGGCGCGCTGCTCACCGTTATCGGCCTACTGCGTCTGGCCCGCGCCGCGCGGCCTCGCTGGCGGCCCTTGCTGGCCGGGGCGGTGCTCACTGTGGTCGGCGCGATGCTCACCGGCGCGTGGGGCGCGCTTGCCTTTCCCGGACTCCTGCTCCTCTTGTCCGCCCTGCTGGTCCCGGCCAGCCCTGACGCGGACCGCAAGCGGCGCTCTGAGCTAGAGCGCGAGCTGGCCGCAGTACAGGCGGGCGCCGCGGTACGGGCAAGCATCCCATTCTGGTCGTGTGGCGGCAGCTGCGCCGTTCCGTGGGAGCCAAGTCAAAGGGACTGACAAGGCCAGGGCAGCGGAAGATCATCGTGCCGTTGGCGGGCAACTGGCCAAGGAGACAAGTCTCGAACTTCAGGCCATCTTGAGCCGCGGGCACAATTGATGCAGGTCAGATCCCCGATCCAGATCGGGTTGCGACGGGCAAAGACGGCCACCTCAACGCCGCCAGTGCCGCAGTGCCAGTTCTGTGGCCTGCCGCACCCGTGCCCTGAGCAGGGCCGGTTCCGGGGTGGCGTTGTCGGCTGCGTCATCGTGGTCCATGAGTGCGGTGAGTGCACCGCTGACTGCTCCGGTGAAGGCTCCGGCCAGAGCCGCGGCGCCGACCCGGTCTAGTTCGTCGGGGAAGGCGGCGTGCAGTTCGCGTGCGATCTGTTGCTGTGCAGCCATCTGGACCTGGAGCGCCTTGCCCCGCACGGCCGGGACGGTGCGGAACAGCCGCATCCGCGCCGTGGCCATCGGGCTGATCATGTCGGCGTCGGTATCGGCGACCGTCTCCAACGCCCGCACCAGCACGTCCACCGGCCCCTCGGCCGGATCGCGGTCGGCGATCGCCTGGATCGTGGTCTGAGTCCGGGTGTCGCTGTCAGGGAACAGGATGTCTTCCTTGCTCGCAAAGTAGCTGAAGAAGGTGCGGGTGCCGATGTCGGCAGCCGCGGCGATTTCTGCGACGGTGGTTTCGTCATACCCCTTGCGCTCGAACAGCGCGGCCGCAGCGTCGATCAGCGCCCGGCGGGTGCGCTCTCGCTTGCGGTCACGCAGCGACAGCGCTAGTGCGCCACTCCCAGATCCCTCCATGGGAGGAGAATACCGCATTGACAGCAGACTTGCACTTAATGCAAACTTGCACTCAATGCAAGAAGCTAGAGACTGCTGGAGGCACCATGGACACTCAAGACAAGACGATCGTGGTCACTGGCGCCACCGGGAACCAAGGCGGCGCTACCGCCCGATATCTGCTCGCCGACGGGTGGCACGTCCGCGCCCTGGTCCGTGACGACACGACTCCGGCCGCCGCCGCGCTCGCCGCCGCCCGGAGCCGAACTCGTCCGAGGTGACCTGGACGACCCCGCCTCTTTGGAAACGGCGGTACGCGGCACCTACGGCGTCTACAGCGTCCAATCCGCCAACCCGAACGAGCTCGCCCAGGGCACGAACGTCGTTGACGCCGCCAAGGCCGCCGATGTGCGGCACCTGGTGTACTCCTCCGTCGGTGGCGCCGAGAGCCAGGACGGCTTCTACCTTGAGCACGGCTGGGGCCCCATCGAAAAGTGGCAGATCGAACAGCACATCCGCAGCCTGGGCGTCCCCGCCACAATCCTGCGCCCCGCCGGGTTCATGGAAGACTTCACCAGCCCGGCCCGGTTCTTCCAGAACGGCTCGCTCAACGTGCCCTGGCACGACGATCTGGTCATGCAGCTCATCGCCATCGACGACATCGGCACCTTCGCCGCCCTGGCCTTCGCCAACCCCGACCACTACCTCGGCCAGGCCATCGAGATCACCGGCGACCGCCTCACCGCCCCGCAGCTCGCCGACGCGCTCAGCGCCTCGGCCGGCCGGCCCATCCCGCACACCCAGATCCCACTCGAGACCCTGTGGGAGCACGCCCCCGAAGCGGCCAAAGTCTTCACCTGGGCCAACGAACGCTACTTCGATACCGATCTGGGCCCTCTACGCCAGGCCCACCCTGGCCTCATGGACTTCACCACCTGGCTCAACCGAACCGGCAATGCCCGGCTCCTGGCCCAACTGGAGTCCACGCCGGCCTAACGGGCACACCCCTCCTCACCGAACTCCGGGCCCGGAGGGCGTGAACCGACCCGAGTCGGTTCACCGGCGGCGCCCGCTCCGCCGCGCGGCGGAGCGGGCGCCGGCCGATTAGGCAAGACGCGGCTCGCGTCCGAGCTCGCGACACGCGCCCGCGACGCAGGGTTCGAGGTCCTGCTCGGGCGCTCGATCGATCTCCTGGGCACAGAGCTGCCCTACCAGCCGTTCGTCGAGGCCCTGCATCCGCTCGGAAAGCTTCGGCGGGTCGATGGGCAGACCGCGGGCTCACAGCTGCGGGTGTTCGAGCAGGCGCTGGCGCTGCTCACTGACCGCGCGGCCACCAGGCCCGTGCTGCTCGTGCTCGAGGATCTGCACTGGGCGGATACATCGACCCTCGACCTCGTCGTCTTCCTCGCGCACAACCTCGACGACCGGCGGGTTCTGCTGCTCGCCACTTACCGTGCGGACGAACTCTCGTCGGCCCAACGCGTGCGCCGACTTGCCAGCGGCGCCCGGCGCTCAGGCTCGGCGCATGTACTCGAACTCGGACCGCTCGAGCACGAGGAGATGGCAGCGCTGCTCGCGGCGCACGCCGACACCGCCCTGCTGCCGGCGCTGACCAACGCGATCATCGACCGCTCCGAAGGCAATCCCTTCTTCGCCGAAGAGCTCCTTGCCGCCGCGGGCGACCAGAGCTCGGAGCTCCCGCGTGGCCTCCGCGAGCTGCTGCTGCAGCGCGTCGCCCGGCTCGACCATCCGACACAGAGCCTGTTGCGGTTGGCCGCGGCCGCCGGGCGCGACGTCGGCCACCCGCTGCTCCGCGCAACGGCCGGGCTCCTAGACCACGACCTGCGCGAATCGCTGCGCCAGGCGGTCGAGCATGGCGTCCTCGTCACCGACCAGGCAGCGGGCAGCTTCCGCTTCCGCCACGCGCTCCTGGCGGAGGCGATCTACGCGACGATCCTGCCCGGCGAGCGCGAGGAGCTGCACGCGCGACTCGCCCGGGAGCTCGCGCGCCTCGCGGCCGCGGCGCCGGCGGAGCTCGCGCCTCACTGGGCGGCGGCGGGTCGCAGCACAGAGGCGCTGGCCTCGTCGGTCGAAGCGGCGCGCGAGGCGGAGGTCGTGTTCGGCCTCGCGGAGGCTCTCGCGCACCTCGAGCGGGCGCTGGCATTGTGGGACTCCGTGCCGGACGCGGTCAAGCTCACGCACCTCGACCTCAGCGAGCTCTGCACCTGGGCAGCTGAGCTGGCCAGCCAGACGGGTGCGCGCCACGAGCGGTCGAGCTCGCACGGCGAGCGATCGACCTCGTCGGCGTGAGCGACCCGCTGCGCACCGCGCTCCTGCACGAGAGCCTCGCACGGTACCTGCACGAAAGCGGCAGAGCCGACGCCGCCCTGGCCGCAGTCAAGCGCGCGGTCGAGCTGGTGCCCCCGCAACCCCCCTCGCCGGAGCGCGCGCAGGCGCTGGCGGCGTTCGGGCACGGATTGATGCTGGCCTGGCGCTACGAGGAGTCATGTCGGATCTGCTTGCAGGCTCTCGCGCTCGCCCGTGCGGTCGGCGCACGCGCGGCCGAGCTCCGCGCGCTCACGGTGCTCGGCGTCGACCTCGCCTACCTCGGCCGCGGCGACCAGGGCCTCGCACAGCTGTGGCTGGCCCTGCAGCTCAACGACGAAAGCGCCGAACCCATGGCACTGGAGCGAGCATACGTCTCGCTCACCGACGTGCTGACGATGCTGGGACGGCCACGAGAGGCGGCCAGGCTGGCGGAGACGGCGCTTAAGGCCCTGCATCGCTACGGGATCGATCACACCACCCTTGTCGCCAACCGCATCGAGGCCCTGCTCGCGATCGGCGAGTGGGCCGAAGCCGACACCCTCAGCGCGGCCGCACTCCGCGCCATGACCGCCAACTACCCCCACATGCCGCTCATCATCCGGGCCGACGTCGAGGTCGGCCGCGGCGACTTCGACCATGCGCGGGCGCACCTCGAAGCCGCACGCGCCACCCTGCGCTTGGACCGCGACGTGGCGACCCACGACGCGTATGTCACCGAGCTCGCCCTATGGGAGCGTCGCTGGGCTGACGCCGACGAGACCGTGCATGACGGCCTGGCGCGCGTAAGCTCCCGCGAGACCGCCCAGATCCGCAGCCGGCTCTGCGCCAAGGGACTGCGCGCACAGGCCGAGCTGGCAGCGCTCGCCCGCGCCCGCCGGGACGCCGACGCGCTCCGCGACCGGCTCGACCGCGCGCGCAAGCTGCTCGCCACCGCCCGCCGCGCCGCCGTGGACGCCTCAGCGATCACCCCCAACGCGGCCGGCTGGCTCGCCCTGGCCGAGGCCGAGTACGAGCGCGCCCGCGGCGAGACCCGCCCGGGGACGTGGTCGGAGGCAGCAGCGACCTGGGAACGGCTCGAACGCCCACCCCTCGCGGCCTACTGTCGCTGGCGCCAGGCCGAGGCGCTCGTCGCCGCTGGCGCGTCCCGCGCGGAGGCGAGCGTGCCGCTCTGGGAGGCTCATGCCGTCGCGGCTCGGATCAGGGCAAGGCCTCTGCTGCGCGAGCTCGAGCTACTTGCAGAACGCGCGCGGCTCGATCTCGCGTCACCAGAAGCGGAGTCGTCCGGCGGACAGCAGGGCCTGGAGGAGATCCTCGGCCTCACGCCCCGTGAGGCGGAGGTCCTGAGCCTCGTCGCTCGCGGCTACACGGACCGCGAGATCGCCGCGGCCCTCGTTATCAGCGTCAAGACGGCCAGCGTCCACGTCTCCCACATCCTGCGCAAGCTCGGCGCGCCGAACCGGCTCGAGGCGGCCGCAATTATGCACCGCCTCTCCCCGCCGCAGGTCAGGCAGCCTGAGTTCGACGCTTGACAAATCTTCTGGCCCACGAGACGCAGGCCGGGCTGTGGTGCGGGCCTAGCCGTCTGCTCGCTCCCGATGTCCTCCTGCGGATTTGGCACCTGCAAGCAGGTCGGGCAGGTGCAGCCATTCAGCGGCTGGCCGCCGCGTTCGCGGTGAGGAGCGCTGGCTGTGAATCAGCCAGAGATAGGTGAGTTCACCGATGCTCCGATGCCCGGCGGACTGCCATCGTGGCCCTTATGACCGCAGCGCGCGAGCGGTCCCACGGGATGAAGGTGATCCATGTGCAGGCGTTCGTGCTCGGAGCACACAGCTGGAAGGACAGGCCAATGCGTGCAGTCATCGGACGGGTCAGGATCAAGCCGGACCGGGCGGATGAGGCACTTGCCATGATCGATGAGATGGGTGTTGCCATGCTGCGGGGCATGACCGGCTCGGCTGGCGGCTACTGGGCGCGGAGCAACGGGGGTGACATCATCCAGCATTCCTTCTGGCTCTTCGACACCGAGGAAAACGCCCGGGCAGCGGAGGCGACCTTCAACAAGCTCCGCGACATGCCCGATGCGCCAGCGACGTTCATCAGCGTCGATGTTTGCGAGATTGTCGGGCACGCCTAGGACTGGCGCCGAAAACGCGCTGGCTGCCAAGCTCCGGCATCGAGGCATAGAAAAAACCAGCGGCTAGCGCTTACCGGCTATAGATGAGGCGAATGCCCCACGACCCGCCGCTGCAGCACGATCTACGTTCTTGGCCATGAGGATATGCGCGTCGGCGAAGGGAGCCGAGATGACATTCAGGAAGCAGGCCGGGCGGGGGTCTTGGTACGTGGTGGGGCGGCGGTCTTGAGCGAAGAGTGGATAGGATGGGATCGCCGCGAAGGCGGCCCGGGCGATGCGGAGCAGACAGCGCTGCTGCTGCCGGGGGGTATGTGCACGGCGGTGCAGTACGAGGAGTTGATGGCCGAGCCGGCCCTGGCGGGTGTCCGCACGATTGCGGTGACAGTGCCGGGAATGGGCGGCACTCCTGCCGCTGAGGACCTCAGCATCGAGAACCTCGCGCGCCTGGCAGCACGGTGCGCTGCTGACCTGGGCTGCGACCTTGTGGTGGGGTTCAGCATGGGCGCGAACATCGCGCTGGAGATGGCGGCGTCGGGCGCGTTCCGCGGGCCGCTGGTGTTGCTGGCGCCAAGCTTCTCGCGCCCGGATGAGGCAGCGTTCTTCCGCCTTCTCGACCGGCTCGCCCGGGTACTGGGGCACCTGCCATTCGCCGCGCTGCTGAAGATGATGGGCCCCGCGATGAAACGGATGCCGCTGCCCCCGGACCGCCGCGAGGTGCTCGCCGCGGAGTTCCGCAAGAATGACCCGCGCATCGTACGGCGCGCAGTTCACTGCTACTTTCACTACCTTGACCGGCACGGGTCTGTCGCGTCACGGCTCTGCGAGGCCGACGTGCCGGCCTGGGTAGTCCATGGCGAACGCGGCGACGGCGGGATCACCGACGATGAACGCCGCACACTCGAGGCGTGTCCCCGGATACGCGTGATCACCCTTCCCGGCGCGAGCTACTTCACGCCCAACGAGGAGCCCGCGCTGGTGGCCAAGCTCGTCATCGAGGCGCTCGATCGAGTCCGCAGTGACCAGGAGGAACAGCGCAGTGGGCACGGTGAGGGCGCAGGAGACTAGTTATGGGGGCGATGATGAGTAGACCGGCGAGCCTCCGAAGGCGCACGGACATATCTTGATCAGCGTTCACGCAGTCAGGCGGAGCAGAAGGTCACCTACACCGAGCTTGTCTTGAGGCAAAGGTGCCTGGTGGACGTACATGCGAAGTCACGCTTGACCCTGGAGTCTCTGCCGACACTCCGGTCAGAAACCAAGGGCCAGGCAGTACCCCGAACTCACCTTCCGGAGAACCGCCCACCGACCGGGCGGGCGGGGGGCGTTCGCATCGTCCGGAGGGTTCCGCCCGGCACCTGACACCTTTGCCGACGCCGTCGACGCAGGCCCGTCAGTGGTGGTGGCCATGCCGGCCGAGGGCCTCCACGGGGGTTGCGCCGGGGCGGGTCCACTGCGGCACGGG
>Ga0137371_10002364_pt1 | contig 15051 bp, 14 predicted proteins | sample SagtaG_7_FD_104919 | JGI IMG/M metagenome (GOLD analysis project Ga0137371, IMG submission 104919) | Vadose zone soil microbial communities from Sagehorn Ranch, Mendocino, California, USA - Sage1_R_40_16 metaG | ecosystem: Environmental > Terrestrial > Soil > Vadose zone | place: USA...
CGCCGCTACGGTCGATAAGCACTTCTATGCCAGCGATATCGGGCTGGAAAGGCCTAATTGCGCTGAGGGTCTCCTGCAATGAAAGGCCTGTGGTCAGCACATCATCGACGATGAGCACACGTTCGGCTGCACGCATTACGAAAACACGGTGTAATGCTCGCTTACCGTTTGATGCTGGTTCGGCAAGCAGGCAACGCGTGTTGAGTTGACGCGCTACCTCCTGCGCTAACAATGCACCACCTGTTGTTGGACCAACAACTGCTGCAATGTCGCTCTGCTTGTGTCGCCCGGCAATCTCCCTGCAAAGTCGTTCTGTGATACGAGGCCACTCTAGCAAGCGAAACTTCTCCCAGTATTCGTCGCTGTGCCGTCCCGAACTAAGCACGAAGTGCCCGTTCGAGACGACGCCTAGCTGTTGAAAGAGTTCCAGTAACTCAGAGTCTTTCATACTACGGCATGTAGTGGACGCTGTTGCGCGGGTACTCAACACAGTTCAGGCAGCTCTCACTCCCAGTGATAAACTGCACCAGTCGCTCAAAACCCATGCCGAAGCCAGCATAAGGGATCGAGTCGTGCTCGCGCAGTTGCAGGTACCACTCGTAGTCCTCAGCACTGCCACCGGCTGCCAGCAGATGCTTCATTGCCATTGAATTCATGAGACGCTCACGCAGGCGAGCAGGGTCCTCCTCACGTTCAGCGCCGCCACAAACTTCGCCTACCCCTGGCAGCAGGAGGTCAGCAGCATTGACTACACGCTCGTCCTCGCGATTCTGGCGCATATTGAAAAACTTCAGCTCGATGGGATAGTGCGTGATAAAGGTGGGAAACTGTGTCCACTCGAGAATGGCAATTTCACGCTTGCGGTCAAGGTCATCTCCCCATTCGGTCGCAATGCCCATCTTATTAAGTTGCTCTACCGCTTCAGTGTAGCTGAGGCGGCGAAACGGTGGCTTGATCGTCTTCAACATGGCGATGTCAGCGCCTAACAGCTCTAGCTCTTCGCGGCGTGTTTCCAGGGCTGTCTTGACGAGGTGGCTCACCAGGCGCTCTTCAAAATCAAGTAGTAGATGCAGGTTTCCAAAGCCGATTTCCTGCTCAATCAGCACAAACTCGGTGAGATGGCGGTGATCAGCCCGTGACTCGGCACGGTAGCTATGATTGATTGAGTAGACACGGCGCAGTGCCTGGCTGTGAACCAGTGGCTCCAGGTGCAACTGTGCAGTCTGCGTCAAGAAGGCTTTGTTGCCGAAGTAATCAAGCGGGAAAAGCGTCGAAAAATCTTCACAAGCGCCTGTCAAGCTCGTGATTGTAGGTGTTGTTACCTCTACAAAATCCTCCCTCTCCATGAAATTGCGAATTGCCTTCAGCAGAGTGCCGCGCAGGCGGATCAACGCTGCCATCTGCGGTGAGCGTACCAGCATATGTCGATTGCGTAACTGATCCATATCCAACAATTTGCTTGCGCTCTCCGCTTGTGTAGTAACTTTCATTGCACTCATGAATAACTAACTCCTCTCCTACGGTTATGAATGACAACAGGTCAACCGGCCATCCGTTCTCTCTGAACCGCTCAGCAGGTAAGGCCTATACTGCCAGGCTTCTAGAGAAATCCTGCGCTTAACGCCATTGTCAAGCACAGTTGGAGACCAAAAAGGTCAAAAAAAATCCTCATCTCTGAAAATGAGATGAGGAAGAAAGAATCTTCGGTAAACGGCCACCGGGTCCATCAATGGGATGGAGCAGGCGGCGCCTCCGCCATTTGAGTATTTTAAGTAACTGTGCCCTGTGCTTAATAGACATACAACTAATCAACTTTTCCACGTAGTGGAACTACTGCATACCAATCTCAAATTGTTAGAAGTATACCTACTGATTTCCAAAAAGTCAAGGAAAATAGGGGGCAAATTTTTGGAAGCAATGAATCCTGGCGGGGCAAGCCTCGCCAGGATATTCAACATCTATACTGGCTTCTGTGCTCGGATGAATGCGCTTACAAACTTCCCATCAACTTCGGCACGTTCTTTTTCCGAGAGCGAACTGATAGAGGCGCCTGCACCACTTTCTGCTACATCTTGAATTGAATAGCGCCTGGTAACCTCTATCTCAATATTAATGAAGCCAGCTTCAGCCAGCAGACGCCGGTAGGTTTCCTCTTCTAGAGAACCCGCGATACAACCTGCCCAGGCCTCGAGATCGCTGCGAATAGCCTGCGGAAACTGGCCCAGGAAGACAATATCCGAGACGGCAAAACGTCCCCCAGGAGAGAGCACACGGTTAGCTTCGCGCAACACCTGCCCCTTGTCAGCGGACAGGTTAATCACACAATTTGAGATTACCACATCGAGGGCGTTATCCGGCAAGGGAATAGCTTCTATTACTCCTTTCAGGAAACGTACGTTCTCTCTGTTTGACTCAATACGATTGCGCTCAGCAAGTTCGAGCATGGCATCGGTCATATCCAGCCCATAAACAAAACCTGTGGGTCCAACCCGCCGCGCCGAGAGCAGCACATCTATGCCTCCACCGCTTCCAAGGTCAAGTACCCTCTCGCCAGGTTTCAATTCGGCCAGGGCTGTGGGATTGCCACAGCCAAGAGAGGCGAGTGCGGCCGTAATCGGTAGCTCACCCAGTTCTGTATTGCTATAGAGTTCGCTGGTAATGGGGCTGCCATCTGCCGGACTACAACAACTACTGCTACAACAACTGTCAACGGGGGCCTGACCTGTCCCTAAGACCTGCAAGGCGGTATAACCATACCGCTCTCGCACCGCTTCACGCACTTGCTCCTCATTATTTGGTACTGTGTTCATCGTCTTTGTCCTTTCTATTTCATTGATTGTATATAAAGCGCTCCGCACTACTCCACCACATCCACGGAATTTTCCTTCTCTATTATAGAGACGGTGGTTATCCAAAAAGGACGCAAAGGCATCGGCTATTAGAATTACTTACATCCAGCACAACTATCCTGATTCAAACAACAGTCGCAATTAGGCTGGTAATCAATGATCCTTCCCAGGCGATCAAACTCAAAATGGCAGCAACTCAACAACATGACTCTGAGTTTCTCTCTCGCCCGCTGAACTCGCGATTTAGCTCCAGAAAGAGATATACCGAGTCTTTCTGCAAGCTCCTTTTGAGTAAGTCCTTCATACTCTGTCAAGATAAGCGCCTCTTTATAATCTGCAGGCAGGCTATCAACCATCTCTTTGACATATGGAATAAGTTCATTGACCACGTCATCAAATGGATCTTCCGGCACATAGGGCATCTCTGGCAGATTCATTGCAGCCTTATGTTTACGATAGTAATCAATAATGGCATTACGCGCTATTTGATAGATCCAACTTTGAAGTTTGTCTTCTTCTCTCAATGTGTCAATATGAGCATGTATCTTGAGAAAGACATCTTGCAGGATATCCTCTGCGCTTGGTTCGTCTGGAACGCGCTCAAGGATAAAGTGTTTGAGTCCAGTATTGAATTCTTCCCATACTTTTTCAGTTGTCGGGATCATGAGAATGCATCCTTTGTTGGCTTTGTGCCCACATATATCGTACTTCAATTCTACACTATGTGAGGCACAATGCGCTAAGAACCTGATTATAGCTTCTTCATTTCTATAGACGAAGATCCGTCCAAAAGGACGCAGCATGCCTGGGTATCAGCATAATACTTGTTTCGCTCGCGAATGATGTGGTATATCTAAGCTCGTAAAGCTGTGTATAAATGAGAAAGGTTGGATTGTATGAAGCAGCGTGTACTCTTCATCTGCACTCATAATTCCGCGCGCTCACAGATGGCTGAGGGTTTGCTGCGGCATTTTGGTGGTGAACGATTTGAGGCCTTTAGTGCTGGTACTGAGGCGACCCAGGTGCGTCCACTGGCCATCCGGGCAATGGCAGAAATGGGTATTGATATCTCACGGCAGGAGTCCAAGACGCTGGATCGCTACCTGGGTGAGCCATTCGACGAAGTAATAACGGTATGTGACGCAGCCGCCGAGGCATGTCCTGTCTTTCCTGGGACATTACGGCGTCGCCACTGGTCATTTGAAGACCCCTCGAAGGCTACTGGTAGCGAGACCGAGCAGCTAGCAGTGTACCGCCGTATCCGAGACGAGATCCGTTCTCGGATTGAGGAAGAGTTACTGGCAGAGCCACACTGACACAGTATGTTGAGGCTATAGCAAATTACCCTATGCTAACCATCGTCACATCAAAAATCAGCACTGAGTTAGGTGGAATAGTTGGAGGCTGACCTGCTGTTCCATAGGCCAGCGCAGCTGGAATGATGAGACGCCGAGAGCCATCTCTCTTCATCCCAATCAGACCTTCCTCAAATCCTTTGATTACCTTCCCTTGACCAAGTACAATGGTGATTGCTTGAGCACCGCGATCCCACGAACTATCAAATTTCTTACCAGATTTCTGAAGCCAGCCTGCATATTGTAGTGAAACGTTGCTACCTGACTTTGCAGCGGGGCCGCAACCAACCTGTATATCAATATATTGAAGCCCATCGGGCAATGTGACAGGATTACGAGTCACGACAGGCGGTTTGGCAGGCCCTGCTGTCGGGGTCGGGGTACTTTTCAACCCCGCGAGACACGCATTGATTTGTGCCGCTGTTGCTGTCGCATGTACTCTTGCGACTTTGGTTGCAGTTGCGTGCGCGCTCGCAAGCTGCGCTGCCGCCCGGTCTGAAGTGTAGCGTTGATATTCGAGGTAACCAGCCACAGATAGAGCAATAAGCACAACTGCGGCAATGGAAGCCGTCCACAAGCGCTGCCTGCGTCGACGGCGGGCCTGACGCTGCAGACGTTCCTGCTGACGTTGTCCTGGTCGATATTGTTTCTGTGGTGTTCCTTTCTTCTGCCCATTCACCGTTTGTGCCATAGGGATAAACTCTCCTTGTGCTAATGATATAGAATTGCAAGCAGAGAGTACCATTACTGGAGCTTTCTGGCAAGAGGGTAGCGACTACCTGGGAACGTTTCTGGTAAGCAGGGGTGTCAGGGCCAAACTTTTTTTCCTTGCACCCAGATCTGTTTTAGAACAGAAGACGACGAGCCAAAGAGCAAAACATCCAGAAAATCCTTAGCATTCCAACCAGCCAACGATGGATGATTCAAATCCACAGCGACAAAATCTGCTGGCATACCGGGAGCAATCACGCCCGTCTCTAAACCAAGGGCGGCAGCGCCACAACGTGTGCCATATTCTAGTAATAAAGGGCCAGGGGACGTCAGTTCGCCTGCGACCAACACTCGCCGGCGTTGATAGCGCATGCGAGCAGAATATTCCGCCCATCGCAGTTCTTCAATAGGATCGAGGCGGGTATTGCTATCTGAACCAATCGCCAGAGGGATCTGGGCAGCCAGCAGTTCTGCGTAGGGAGCAATGCCATCTCCAAGATCTCCCTCAGTAGTGGGACAGACGCAAACGGTGCAGCCACGCTGCGCAAGCAATGCAATTTCGGTAGTGCTGGCATGGGTGGCATGCACAATTGTTGTCTTCGCTCCCAGTACGCCGAAATGCTCAAGTAGCTCAATCGGTGTACAGCCATGTGCCGCCTGGCACTGCTCGATCTCTGCCCTTTGCTCGTCAGCGTGGATATGCAGCGGGAGCTGATGTATACGACTGTAGTCAACAATAGCACGAAACCAGCTCTCTGGCACTGCTCGCGCTGAATGAGGAGCAACTCCAATGGGTACACCTCTGACGCGCAGCGCCTCTACTCGCCTGAGATAAACATCGACTGAGGCATCACAGAAGCGTCGTTGATCTTCCTCTGGTGGCTGATTGAAACTGCTCTGGGCGTAGGCCGTCATGAGCAAGACAACACGTATACCTGCATCACGCCCGGCCTGTATTACTGCTTCAGACATCACATTGGGATCAGCGTAGGGTTGACCACCTGGTTGATGATGCACATAATGAAATTCTCCGACGCTGGTATAACCAGCAGCCAGCATCTCACGATAGGTGCTTAAGGCTTCTTCATACAAGATGTCGGGATTCAGTCTCTGAGCCTCGGCATACATGGCAGTTCTCCATGTCCAGAAAGTGTCCTGCCCAGACAGTGGATGGTGAGTGTGCCCTCGCAAGGCGCGCTGAAAAACGTGGCTATGGGTGTTGACGAAGCCAGGAAGGAGGGCTATGCCTGGAAGAACGGAAACGTCAGTGGGCGCAATGAATTGCGTTCCAACATTGGTTTCTTCTCGCGGAGTGAGGGAGACGATACGGCCATCACCTGAGATTGAGATGATCATATCAGGCTGTAAACCTTGGGGCGTGTAAACATAATCTGGTGCGAGATGATTCATGAGAACTCCCCCAGCTAAATTGGTCCCGGATCGCCAATCAGGTGGAAGCCTGCCCAAAAGTAGGGATGCGCTCGATAGGGGCGCATCGAAGTGCGTGCGCGTGCCAGAAATGCTCGCTGCGCACCTGCAAGAGCAGCAGCCTTACCATAATCGCTTAACAACGCCTGGTAGAACATTTCCATCAGTTCCGCGCTGCTGGCATCATCGACTTTCCAGAGTGTTGTCAGCAGCGAAGCCGCTCCTGCATAGAGGAAGCCACGTCCCAGGCCGATAACTTCATCAACTCCACCAATGATGGCACGCCCGGTCTCGCAGGCACTCAAAGTTACCACAGAACATGAGGAGAGATCGAGATTAAAGACCTCGATGGTGCTCAACTGGCGATCAGCAAGCTTGATATGCGAGAAGTTAGCGGCGTCGAGTCGGAAAAGCCCATGTGCAGCGATATGCACAATGGGGCTATGAGCTCCAACCTCACGCAATAGTGTAGTGGTGGCATCCTGGTTGAGGATGCATTGTGCGCCGAGTTGTTTTGCGACCACCTGGGCCTCCTGCATAGCATAGGCAAGGTGACCACCCTCAGAAAGCCCCATCACAAGTGATCTCTTCAGGGGTATTCTATTTGCCGCGATACGCTGCCCACGTTGATGGCAAATATCCATGAGCGCGGCTGCCGGCAAATAAGACACATCCAGGCGTTCAACGACAAACTGCACTCCATCAAAAAGACAATGGAATGGCAGATAATGCAGCATACCATAAGGAACAATCGTCAGGTGTTCACAGGTACTCAATACGCTGGATACAGGCCCTAACAGCAGGTCATACAGGCGCTGCAGCAGGCCAAGACTATTCTCCTGCAAACCAGCAAAGGCCTGGGCGCGATCTCTGGCTCCGCTGGCCTGTGCCGCCAGATCGAGGTTGACACGCCAGAGCGAGAGGAGGCGTTCCAAACTCGGAACGGCCTCTTTCACGACATGTACATCTATGCCATCACGTGTAATCTGAAAAATGTACAGGTCTTGCTCAGTGAGATAGTATTCCAGTATCAATGCCGTGTGCTCAATTTTAGGCCAAAGCGAGGTGACGATACTATCCGTCCACTGTGGACGTGACCGTGACACCAGATCACCCGCCAGGCGTAGTTGCAACTGCTCCAGCAGCTGTTCTATGTTACGCTCTCGCTTTTGCATCTCCTGTCGCGCCTGACCAGGTTTCATAGCACGAATGCGCATTATCGCCGTATCACTCAAGTCTGCTTCGTTCTGCGCCTCGTACACGATATTACTGAACCAGGCCTGCTCCTCGCGTAGGTGCGCCAGGTCTTCGAGAATTGCCTCGCCTGCTTTATCGCCTGCACGCAAACGAATATCTATGTTGTTGCGTAAGTAATCACCCAACACACGCGACTTGGCTTTTTCAACATAAATGAGCGCACGGTCGTTATTCCCACGTTTTAACGCCAGAATCACCGCTCGCTTGTAAACACCACCTTTATCTTCCAGAAAGCTGCTTCGTTCGTCCATAACGAGGTGGCTCTGCACAAGGTCGATACCAGCTATGGCACGATCATAGTAGCGTGCCGCCGCTTCCAGATCTCCATGATACTCGGCAATCTGTCCGAGTAGATAATCACAGAGATACTTGAGGTCGAGCAAGTCCTGGCCTTGTGCAATATCAAGCGCCTGATGACAGAGATGCTGCGCGCTCACCGTATCTCCGAGGGTAGCAGCAATACGCGCTTGCAGCAGCGCCGCTTGCGCCAGTTGTGGCAGCGCCTCCTGTTCAGCAAAGGCATCAGCGACCTGACGAGCTTCACGCAGGCTGGCCTCTAACTTCCCATCGGCGAAGTATAACTCAGCCTGGTGTAGCCGTACAGTGGTAGCAAGGCCCCTAAAGCCGATCTCCTCCAGAACTATACTGGCCTCTTGCAATTTCTCATCGGCTTCGCGATTATCTCCTTCGAGCCTTGCAGCTTCAGCCTGATACATTAGCGAGTGGGCCAGGTTATGGCGATTCGCTGGTGATTGACGGAAAAAAGCGACTGTTTCTCCAGCAAGCTCATATGCTTCACGAGAACGATTCAAGCGTAACAGGCAATGACATGTTTGTTGGGCAACCTCAGCCGCTTCAAATTGCATAGCATGGCTTTGAAAGATAGCCCGGCCGCGATTGAAGAGCAGCAGCGCGTGGCTATAATGTCCCTGGGCTGCGTAAATCTGAGCGATGTTCAGTTCCTCCCGCGCTACGGAAATTTCCTGTCCCTTGTGACTGGCAAAGGTGGCGCGAGCCTGCTCGTGTAGTCCTGCTGCCTCACGAAATCTGCCCATAGCTGCCAGGGTAATTGCTTTGTTGGCCTTAGCACGGGCGATATAAAGGTCAACTCCTTCGCCCTCTAGAGAGTACGTTTCAATAGCGCGGTCGAAGAGCCGCAGCGCCTGGTCGTACTGGCCCAATTCGTAGTTAGTAACAGCAGCATTGACATCAATCATGCCGGCACGCAGGTATTTTCCATAGCGCATGAAGACTTCACGAGCGGCAACCGCATCGCGCAAGGCTTCGCCGGTGCGGCTCAGTCGAAGGCAAGCGCTGACACGACCAATACGTGTGCGCGCCCAGCCAACCTCATCGCCAATCTCTAGAAATTCTGCCCCAGCTGCATCTAAAAACGGCAGCGCTTCCTGGTCACGATCCACCCGTCGCAATGCATCACCATGGGTCATCAAACCCAATGCGTACACATACTTGCTTTGGATCATCTTACTGATCAAGAGCAAATGGCCGGCAAGCATAAATGAGACACCGGATTCCCTGGCCCATTGGCGGTCAGCTTCGCGCTTAAGCATTTTGACCAGCTGGCTAAGGGAGGCGTCGTCGAAGATAGGGAGTTCTGTCTGTAGTAAATGCTGCCCGTGTTGCTCATCCATTTGCAGAAGCGCAGCTACCAGTTGTTCAGGTGTCATGCGAATAATGTTTCCGATAATCATGAACGTACAAGACAGTGGGCGATCCTGGAGCTACCCAGGCGCCAAGGAGTAATCTTACATCACTACAATTTTAGACGTTTTGAACATTCTGTAGATGACAACGATTGTAGCGCAGATTCTCAAAGAATGGAAGTGTCTTTTCATCCTTTAACTCTATCACAATAAGGTTCGGGGTTGATGTCAGACAACGGAAAAATACCTGCATCCGACACTCCGTAGTGGACATTAGACGCAGGTATTTTTGTTTAACACCCTCAATTGACCATCATAGCCAGCTGTGTTTTTGAAACTCCTTTACATGCAAAGAGTTACTCTGATACAGATTGTACGTTCTACAGGATAGAACCACGTATTTTGGCATCAATCCTGTAGAGCAACCGGCAGTTGTTCGATCACTATTGTACTGTCAGGGAGCTGTAACTCCAACGTATACGTTGCTGGAGAAACCGATGAAAAGACGAAATTACCGAGCTCATCGATATTTTGCGTATACACGGGGCTTGTTTGTGATGAGAGCACAACCGGAACTCCCTGAAGCGCTTCCAGGACTGCACCCTTGCGTGTGACAAAACCGATCAGTTGCAACGAGTCCCTACGGCTGGTGCCGCGTTCGACCTGAATTGAGATACTGAAGTCCTCAGCGCTATAACGGCGAGGCCAGATTTCAGAGTCTCCAACGTGACGCTGATAAGCAAAACGGGGCTGTGGAGGAAGCAAGGCAGCAGTAATGCGTCGTACCTGTGTACCTGACTGGTCACGCAAGCGGTTTACAAGGCGTTTCGCTTCCTGCGGCACCTGATGATTATTCAGGGAGGAGGGCTGAACGGATACATGCTCAACGAGCACAGGATCATCAGCCAGAAATTGTATGAGCGTTACCAGCTCTGCAGCGCAGGATTCACAGTTACTCAGGTGATTTCTGACAGCAGCCGCAAGGTCGTTATCGAGCAACCCTAGCTGGTATTCGCCGAGTAATTGATTAGGCGGGCAATTCCACCTATAAAGTTTGCCAGTCAGCGAGAGGTCCATTTGACGATAGACTGCTAACTGCGATGAACAGCGCTGGCATCGTAATAGATGCTGCTGAACTACTGGCCGTATCCTTTCCCCCGCCAGATAAGCGAGCAGTTCTTCATCGCGAATAGTCCCTGGTTCACTACACTCCATGAGCGTTTCCTTTAAACGTTAGGATATTTGTCAAACGGTCCTGGGCAGATTTCCTGCTTGCGAAACAAAAGGACCGCCCCTACTAAGTAGGATCAATAACAGCGTACAGACGATTCTCCCCTACTCGTCGGTAGACTATATACTACTGAGCAGGCTTCTATTGTCCTTTTCACCTGAATAAACGAACAGCGCTGGCATTTTAGCATTTGCCTTGCTATGGGAGGCAAACGTTGTAGCCTTGCCTGATACTCTAAACATTATAGATGTTGATGTTTGAACAGCGTTTGTAAACGACGATTACGTCTTAGCCGTTCTAAGACGTTACGCTTGATACGATACACATCTTCCACCGAGGGGAAGAGCTTGCTATGCTGGCTGCTTATCTCGCTCGGCTTCATTCCATGAACGTACGCCAGGTAGATCAAAACGCGCTCGTCTTCGCCATTGAGTTCTTCTTGAATGACCTGCCACAAGCCTTGCGCGGAAATGTTTGACACAACATCATCAGCGGGATCATCGGAAGCAGGTTCATGCTCTATTAATTCCAACGTCTCTTCATACTGGCGAGCCTGGCGAGAGCGAACTTCGTCAGCTATGACACTATGGACACACATTTTCAGATACTTCAATACAGCGGCCAGTGAGTCAAAATTTCCCATTTTGGACGGGGTGAGCGCCTGCGAGAACTTCGCAAAAGCAGCATTGACCAGTGGGGCGCTTCCATCCTGACCAAGTAAAGGTGCCGCACTCTGATGCTGATTGACCCAGGTAAGTACGAGTGGAGCATACTGCTGGTAGATACACGCCCAGGCATCTTCATCATGCTGGGTAATAGCACGACGAAACAGTTCTAAGCAGTAGCGATCATTCGAGACGCTCTGTTTGAGAAATTTGTTGGTTTCTTCGGAGCAGCAACGAGCCAGTTCGTTAATTGAGAGCAGCTCCATTTGTGTCGCGCCATCAGCCTGTCCTCTCAGAGCTGGATCCGAACCGAACGACTGAGAGGGCTTTCGAGACTCCATCGACAATAGCTCCCTGCTTCCAGATAACTAGGTATTTCTCGACGCTCAAAAAGTATAGCATGAGAAACTCAAGCAAACAAGGCTTGATAGAAGAACATCTTCCAGCTTCTCTATATTATCGCACGGTTAAAGGGCGAGAAAGTATCTCACATCACCTGAAAGTACTTATGTCTATTAGCTGAAGTCATGAAAATCCTTTTATTCAAAAGGCTCTACTACAGGCTTAGCCTCATCGCTCATACGAAGCTGCTGCACACGTAGTTCGGCCTTTTCTAGCAGGTTGCTACAGTGCTGAGCCAATTTCATACCTTCTTCATAATAATGCAGTGCGCGTTCAAGAGGCATCTGCCCATCCTGTAATGCTGCTACCGCGGCTTCAAGTTGCGCGAAGGCTTCCTCAAAAGATAGTATCTGCATACTTCACCCCTCAGGTCGTACCGTAGCATATATATGCCCATCCGTTACTTGAATCGTCAATTCATCGCCAGGTTGCACCTGCTGCCTGCTGCTAACAACCGTCTGGTCACCATCCCGGCGCACGACTGCATAGCCCCGAGCAATCGTAAGCAAAGGGCTGAGCGAGTGTAAACGCATTGCCACACCTCTCAGCCGTTCGCTGCGCAGTGAAAGGATATGTTGCATGCGTGCTTGCAATAGTGCGGAGGTATCGTCAAGCCGCTGCTGGAGCCTTTCAACCTGATATTGCGGATCCAGTCGAAGTAAATCACGTTTACTTCGCTCCAGTTGCTCACGCTGGTCACTTAGAAACGCCTCCAGAAACTCTGTTAATGCCTGCTGGAGTTCAAGCACCTGAGCACGCCAATCAGCAATATCAGGAACGGCAGCCGCCGCAGCGGCGGTTGGCGTCGATGCGCGATAGTCTGCCACTAAATCGGCAATGGTGAAATCCGTTTCATGCCCAACGCCGCTGATGACAGGGATACGCGAACGTGCTATTGCACGCGCAACGAGCTCTTCATTAAAAGCCCATAATTCTTCTATCGAGCCGCCGCCTCGTGCAAGAATCACGACTTCTGCCTCACCATGCGCATTGAGTAAATCAATAGCTCTGGCAATAGAGGCTGGAGCTTCTACACCTTGCACAAACGCAGGAGAAAGGATGATCCGGGTCAGAGGATAACGCGTACGCAGAACGCGTAACATGTCACGCAGGGCAGCAGCTTGTGGAGAAGTCACTATACCGATCACCGCAGGACAGGAAGGGATAGGGCGTTTTCGGGAGGCATCAAAAAGTCCTTCGGCGGCTAATCGTGCTTTGAGCTGTTCAAAGCGTAGAAACAGGGCACCTTCACCGATCAGCTCTACATTTTCGACATACAGTTGCAATTTTCCATCACGTTCATAGAATGAGATACGGCCATTAGCAGTAATTGCCATGCCATCACGCAACTCTGGAGGCCCTGAACGCATACGAGCATTTTTGAAGAAGACACAGTGCAGTTGCGCTTCGGCATCTTTGAGTGTGAAATAGCAATGGCCGGATGGGTACATTCTATATCCAGAGATTTCACCCCGTACCCATACATCCTGTAAAATCTCATCTGTTTCCAGAAGTTCTTTCAAATAGTGAGATAGTTGCGTAACACTGAAGACTGATGGCGCGTCTAAAAATAGCATTCTGCCCTCTATTCTTCCACAGAGCTATTAATAGTCATAAGTACTTGCCCATATTCCACAGGCTGCCCATCCTGCACAAATATCTCAACTACACGACCGGCTACCGTCGTCTCCACCTCGTTCAATACATTTAGCGATTGGATGGTTCCAACAAGCTGACCTGCTTTGACATGATCACCCACTGCAACTAAGGCTCCGCCTTTGGGTTTGGCCCATACATGGAAAGTGCCCACTATTGGCGCGACAACTTTGTGTTCTGTTTCTTCAGGTTCTGCGGCGGTGGTAGTCTTGCTGGCAGCAAGGGCCAATTGATCTTCTATTGAATGATCAGTGCTCTCAGGTGCCTGTACCTTGCGCAGTATCAGACGTGTTCCTTCGTCGACACGCCTCAACTCAAGCTCGGAAACTTCGCTGCTATCAAGGACGCGTACAAGGCGCTGCAACTGTTCAATACTGATGAGATTTAGGGAATTATCTTCCTGTGACATACCAGAAGCATCGGTATCCGAAGAGGGCTTGTATCTGCTTCCATCCATTACTGTCTCTCCAACTAAATGATCCTCATATCTCATCTAGTGCGCAATTACCAGTCTCGTCGGCGATTGTGTTAACACCTCAGAGCCTTTTTCAGTTACCAGGACACAGTCTTCAATACGCACTCCGCCCCAGCCTGGAATGTAGACGCCAGGTTCAACGGTGACAACGGAGCCAGCAGGCAGTAGCATATCTTCAGGGGCGCGTGCTGACAGTGTTGGTCCCTCATGGACCTGCAAGCCTACACCGTGACCTGTGCTGTGAACATAGTACTCGGCCAAGTCTTCGAGGGCATCACGCGCTAAAGCATCAGCGTCTTTGCCTGTGATGTCTGCATGTATACCGGACTCACATGTTCTCATAGCGCGAAGTACAGCCTGGTAGATTTCAAGCATTCGAGGATCAGCAGGCTCGCCAAGGCAAATAGTGCGGGTCATATCAGCGCAATAGCCTTTATAGCGAGCACCCATATCAATTGTGATCAATTCGCCACGCTGAATACGGCGCTCGTCTGCATGAGCATGAGGCATGGAGCTATGTGGGCCAGAAGCTACGATAGGTTCAAAGGCTGTACTGTCAGCTCCCAATCCAACCATATAGCGTAAAATTTCCCACTGCACTTCTTTTTCTGTCATTCCTGGTTGTATCCAGTTGCAAATATGGGCAAAAGTCTCATCAGTAATGGCAATAGCTCTTTTGAGTAGCTCCAGTTCATGTGGCTGCTTTACTAGGCGTAACTGATCCACAAAACTGTGCTCGAACGGCTGAAGGGTGTAGATTTCGTTACCAGCCTTACTAATCTTCTCAAAATCTGCGTAGCTGATGGCCGTAGATTCAACCCCAATCTTTTTCCAGCCATACTTCCTGGCTAAGTCAGCAATAGCAGGAGCGTATTCTCTGCTTTCAGGAGCCATCACTGACCAACCAATGGCCTCTTTCTCGGCCGCTTCTTTATACAAAGAATTCGTCAGCATTACTTGCTGTTGCAGCCCTATCAGCAACATACCAGCGCCCTCGGTATCATCGTTAAGCCACCCACTCAAATACGATCGATTCTGGGGCTGTGTAACGAGAAAGGCGTCCAGTTCATGTTCGCTTATCCATCTACGAATTTGACTGATTGTATCTTGACTCATACATTTCTTTCTCCAGGTTTTCACACAAATTTATGGCATGGCCTGACTTTCACGAGAATCCAGGCATATGGGATAAACATCCAGTATGCTGTATGATACCATAGTTTACGCCATCTGCCCATATATCAGGGCTTATTGGTGGGTGTCCAAATTGTTTGGAGGCAATCAACCGAATGGGAGCGGATGGTAAAAGCGGAATGGATAGGCTGTTTTCCTGATCGGTGGCGCCTCTGATGCAGGCC
>Ga0137371_10002376_pt1 | contig 15003 bp, 16 predicted proteins | sample SagtaG_7_FD_104919 | JGI IMG/M metagenome (GOLD analysis project Ga0137371, IMG submission 104919) | Vadose zone soil microbial communities from Sagehorn Ranch, Mendocino, California, USA - Sage1_R_40_16 metaG | ecosystem: Environmental > Terrestrial > Soil > Vadose zone | place: USA...
AACCGGTGATAACCATTGGACCAGCTGGTCACGAGGCCAACCGTGTTGAGTTTACGCAGTTCGTCCTGAACAGTGCAAAGAGCGAGGCCGCTCAAGCTCATTAATTCGCGGACATAGCGCTGCTTCGTTGGCGTGGCGAAAAGCAGTCGCAAAATCGCCGCGCGCACCTGGGGAAACAAAACATTCAGAATCGACCTTTCTGATTTCAAGCAAGGCGACTTAAGCTTGACTGCTTTAAGCAGTCAAGTTCCAATTACACTGGAATCGAGAGGGAACCGGTTACCTGGCAAGAGAGCGGACGACCCAAATTGATAATACCAAGATCGACACCGTCGCGATCACGAGACTCGCGTACACGATGCAATCCTGGCGGCGGCCGCGCCGGGCGGCTTCCGCGTAAGGGATGCGTGTGAACGTGACCATCGTATAGAGCGGCAGGTAAATGCCGGGCAGCGCTGCTTCCAGGAAGTGATCAAGCTTCTTTTTCGTTCGAAATGTTTTCGATGCGGTTTTGTCGCGCATCTCGATGAAGTTCTCCAAAGCCAGATCGGCGAGCGCGTCGGCGTTTTCTTTTCGCCGCGAAAAATATTCGGCGAACGCGCGCTCGCGATTGTTCGGGAATTTGGCCAGGCATTCGTCAAGCACGACGCAATCTTCGAACGCGGCGTTCATTCCCTGTCCGTAGAAGGGCACGACCGCGTGGGCAGCGTCGCCAACAAGTGCGACTTTGTCTTTGTAATACCAGGGTGCGCAACGAATAGTTACCAGCGAGCCGGTGGGATTTTGCCGGAAATCGTTGAGCAGCGTCGGCATCAGCGGCACGGCGTCGGGGAATTCTTCCCAGAAAAAGTCGCGGACTTCGTCGTCAGTCTTGGTGGTCGCGAAGCTGCGCGGCCCTTCGAATTCCCAAAAAAGCGTGCACGTGAACGAGCCGTCCGGGTTGGGCAGCGCGATCATCATGAAGCTTTTGCGCGGCCAGATGTGGAGCGCGTTCTTCTCCATTCGCCACGAGCCATCCGCCGCGGGCGGGATGGTCAGCTCCTTGTATCCGTGGGCGAGATAGCTCTCGTCGTATTGGAAATTATCGATCTTGCGCTGCATCGATTGTCGCACGGCGGAGAACGCGCCATCGACGCCGATCACGGCATCGGTGCGAACCGCACTGGTGGTATTCGTTTCCGTGTTGAGAAGGTGCGCGGTCGCTTCGTCAAGATCGACCTCGGTGCAACGATGATTGAAGTGAACTCGCACGTTGGGATAGCGCTGCGCTGCCTCGATCACAGTGGTGTTCAGTGCAGCGCGGCCGATTGAGTTAATGTGCTTGTTCGGATCGACATCGTACTGCGCGAAATGCAGGTCGCCGGATTTGTCATGGATCATTCGCCCACGCATGGGGATGGCGTGTCGCAACGCTTCATCCGCGATACCGAGCTGCTCGAGTGCGTGAATCCCGCGTGTTGAAACCGCGAGATTGATCGATCGTCCGCCGACAATATTGCCTTCGCGCGGATCAGCGCGGCGCTCGTAAAGATCGACATCGTACCCGCGCCGCCCCAAATACGCGCCGAGCAATCCTCCTGCGAGGCCGCTGCCGATGAGAGTGAATCTCTGCTTCATCGGCAACGAAATGTGTTTAGCGGACACATGTGTGACTTTTGCGTGAAAGGTCAGTCATGGTAAGAGCAAAAACGTCCAATGCCCAACCCTTAACGTCCAACGTTCAATAGCAGACCACGCTTTTGTCGCCCAATACGCTGGATATGCCGACAAAAATTGTCGGCATGAGTAGCGAGGACCAGCAAATCCGCAGTATCGTAACTCGCCAATGAGTTCCATTCTTACAGAACTAAAGAGACGCAAGGTTTACCGCGTCGCGATCGCCTATGGGATTTTCGCATCGGCCATGATTCAAATCGGCGGAACTATTCTACCGATCTTTCAGGCGCCGCATTGGGCCCAGCAGGTATTTATCGTGCTGGTCGCAGCCGGGTTTCCTGTCTCCCTCATTCTCGGCTGGCTTTACGACATCACAGCTGAAGGTATTCGACGCACTCCCAACGCGAAAGGTCTGCGTGTCTATAGTAAGCGACAATTATGGCTGGTGGGTATTGCCGGAACATCCATCGCTGCTGTCGCACTTTCCGGCTATTGGTTCTGGCATCCCTGGCAAAACGCAACCGAAGAAACGTCGGATGTGTCCAGCAACACTATTCCCACAAAAAGCATCGCGGTGCTGCCGTTTCAAAACTTAAGCCCGGACAACGCTGGCACTTTCTTTGCCGATAGTGTGCAGGATCAAATCCTGACGAACCTGGCGAAGGTTTCCGACTTGAAGGTCATCAGCCATATCAGCGTTCAGCAATATCGTAATCAACTTGGCGAGAACGTGCGTGAGATCGGTCGGCAACTCGGGGTCGCCTACATTCTCGAAGGCACGGTGCAACGCGCGCCGAACCGGCTGCGTGTGAATGCCAAATTGATTGATACGCGAACGGATTCACAAATCTGGGCGGAAAGCTATGACCGTGAGGTGGCCGATCTGTTTGGCATTCAAAGCGACCTGGCCCAAGCCATCGTTAACCAGCTGCAGGCCAAACTCTCGCCCCAACAAAAGGCCGAAATGGAAGAAACGCCCACGCGAGATTTAGCGGCCTTTGATCTGTATCTGGAGGCCAAGGAGATTGTCGACACTTACACGCAGCTTCAGGATCCCGGGTCGTCGTTGCTCAAGGCTGTGCGGTTGCTCGACGAAGCAACCGAGCGTGATCCGAATTTTGCTTTGGCCTACTGTTACGCCTCCCGCGCGCACAATCTTCTCTATTTCCTCGACCTGGATCCAACGCCCAAACGCAATCTGCTTGGTGAAGCGGCAGTCAACAATGCTCTGCGGTTGCGGCCCAATTCCGCGGAGGCGCATCTTGCCATGGCCGACCACTATTTTCGCTGCCACCGCGATTACGAGCGCGCACAGGAAGAATTGGCGAAAGCGGGTCCGGGCTTACCGAACAGTGTGCCATTCTTCAATTTATCCGGCTATATCAACCGACGGCAAGGTCATTGGGCCGAGGCGGAGCGCGATTTCGCCACCGCGGTAAAGCTGGACCCGCGTAATCCGAATGCGGTCAATCTTTTGGCCGACACCTTCATCCTGGAGCGCCGATTTCCCGAAGCCAAGTTGGCCTCCGATCGGGCAATCGCAGCGGGAATGCGTGAACCGATCGCCTTAATCCGTCGGGCCTCGCTTGACTATGGCGAAACCGGCGACCCGACAACGCTTCGGGCGGCCATGGCCGCCGCTCCCGATGTGGACGTGGGTGGAGGTGAAACGTCCTGGCGAGTTTTGATTGCCTTGATTGACCGCAACTACGGCGAAGCGCGCCGAGTTCTGGCGGCATCGCCGCGCGAAGACTTTCAGGACGTCGATTTCACCTTCTACTTTCCCCGTGCTTGGTACGAAGCACTGATTGCCCGCGCCGAGGGCGACAAAACGAAAGCCGCTGCTGCGTTCACGGCAGCGCGTGTGGTTCTCGAATCTCGATTAAAGAACAAGCCGAACGATCCGCGGACCCTGGCGGTGCTGGCGCAAGTCGATGCGAATCTCGGCAATAAGGAACTCGCGCTGCAGGAAGCGCAAAAAGCTGCTGCCCTTATGCCAGTGTCAAAGGACGCTTACGACGGCCCGCTGATTCTGCAGGGACTCGCACAAGTTTACACTTGGACCGGTGACCATGACCACGCATTGGATGAACTGCAGACTTTGCTCGGCATGCCGGGATACATTTCGTATGGCTACTTGAAAACAGATCCAGCTTGGCAGCCATTACGGAATCACCCACGTTTTCAACAGCTCCTTGAGTCGATGGTTTCCAAGAAATAGCAGTCACACGAAAAAATCGCCGCAACTAAAGAATCATGAAAATCTTGTCAGTGAACGTCGGATTGCCGAAGCAAGTAACCTGGCAAGGCAAGCTCGTCACGACGGGAATTTTCAAGGAGCCGGTCAACACGCCGGTCATGTTGCGCACGTTAAACCTGGACGGCGATCAGCAAGCCGATCTGACTGTCCACGGGGGCGTGAACAAGGCGGTTTATGTTTACCCCTCGGAGCACTACGGCTATTGGCGAGCTGAGTTGCCGGGAGTGAATCTGCCGTGGGGAATGTTCGGAGAAAATTTCACGAGCGAGGGATTGCTTGAGGAAGCCGTCTATGTCGGGGACAGATGTCGAATCGGCGAGACGGAAGTCATGGCCACGGAACCACGAATGCCCTGCTACAAGTTGGGCATAAAGTTTGGCCGCCCTGACATCATTAAGCGGTTTCTGGCCAGTCGTCGCACTGGTTTCTATTTTGCCGTGGTCCGCGGCGGGATGGTTGGCGCCGGAGATCCGATAGAATTAATCGGCCGAGCGCAACAAGAGATCAGCGTGGCCGATATCACTCGTCTTTATGCTTTTGAGAAAAGCGATCTGAAAGGGCTGCGCCGAGCCATCGGAGTCGATTCACTTCCTAAAAGTTGGAAGGGCTATTTTCAACATCGGCTCGAGAAGCGCCCGGCTCAGTAACCGCGGATTACATTAGATGGTTCAGTCCGGAGCGAGCCTCGGCGGAACGCTTCAGCGGTTAATGGTCAATGCCTGCGGCAAGAAACTTCTGCAGAGGATCCCAATAGCGCGATTTCCAACCCGGTTGAGGTGCCCAAAATCGCCTTCGCTAAAGCCGGTGTGATCAAGAACGACCATTGTTTTTGAACCCTGCTCTTTGAGTTCAAACTTAACGAGTGAATACACGCCCTGCCCCCAGATGGCTTCCCGCCAGGCTTGGCCGATTCGTTGGTTGGGGACTAGCTCGATGTTGCGTCCAACGATCCTGCCTCCGAACATGGAAAAGGTTCCTCCGGCTTGGGCACTGATCTCGGCTGGTAAACCAGTGAACGCGCTGAATTGCTTGGAATCCAGGAGGATTTCGTAAATGCGCTGAGGGCTCGCGTTGAACTCGACCTCCTGGTGCAGAAACGTGCGCTTTTCTGGCGCCGTAATCTGTGAATCAGCCGTCGTCTTCTTGGTCTGACCTTGCGCCGAAACTACAACCAAACCCGCAAACACAATTGCTCCACACACGATCATTCCTTGCCGAGTGCGCGCGCCCGCGAGCCTTCGCATTGCGGCCGTGAACGTACGAACATGCTTCATAATGGTTCTCCGTTAGTGATTATCGATCTGAATCCGCGCTGGTAACCATGACCGGCTCGTTTTGTTACTGTCAAGGCGGAAACCCCTAACGACACGCGGGGACTACGCGGTCGCATCACTAATGCTCGGCCCGAATTTTCGCGAAGCGCCAACCTCCGAAACGTATTGGTCGCTCGCGCGTGTTACGGAGCTGACGTTAGCGCGACACGGTGTTTGTTTTCGGCTTCTGCTCGCTCGGTTCGTAATCCTGCAGCCAGGCGGTCCATTGCGGATTCTCTTTCCATGCGGTGATCCCGGAATGGCCGTAATGTTGTTCCACTTCATACTCGTCGTCTTTTTTTACGGAGCACCAGAATAATCGGCCGGCCCTGCGCCAGCCATCGATGATGATTCCGTCCTGGAAAGGCTGGTTGCGCGCAGTGACTACCAGGCAATTGTTCTCGCTCGATGTTCCGGCGTAAGCAGCACCCCAGTGAAGCACCAGCGTCTTGAGCTTGAGTTCCTTTAGGCGCGCCCCGATGTCCTGCGTCCAATGGCCGCACCAGCCACGTTTCCGCACGCCGATATTGACCAGGAAACATTGAAACTCTGGGTTTAGAACGAGGTGATATTGCCGTGGGAGACTGCGCGCCGTCGTGTGAGCGGTCACCGACAAGAGCTCGGCCTCGCCCGCATCCACGTCAGCCGCCAGCGCTGCGAGCGTCTTGCTCAAGTCCTTGATCGATCTCTCGTCTCGCGCCGATGCCGAGCCGATGAGAAGCAGAAATGCAAAGATGAAAACGGTGTGATGAATCAACTTAAACATTCTCTTTACTCCTCAAGCATCTCGCACCCGACGTCGGCATTGCAACAATAAATGCGGCGGTCACAGACCGCTGCTACAGAAGCAGAAGTTCATCCGTTTCATCCGTGATATCTGCGGTTAAGCACAACTTCATTGATGCTCAGCCAGAATTTTCGCCAAACGCCAGACTTCGCGAAAGGTGTTGTAGAGCGGGGTAGGTGCGACGCGGATAACGTTTGGTTCGCGGAAATCGCATTTGACTCCAGTCACTTCGAGTTTGCGGAACAACTCTTTCGGATGTTCGTGCGCTGAGATCGACAATTGGCAGCCCCGTTTATTGATGTTACGGGGCGTGATGACAGTGAAGCGTTTGTTGCTGCCGCGGCGATCGGACTCCAACAGGAATTGAAGATACCTGGTTAGCTTGATCGATTTCGCGCGTAGCGGTTCGATTCCGCCGGCTTCATCGAAGATCGCAAGCGAAGCGCGCAGCGGCGCCATCGAGAAAATTGGCGGGTTGCTGATCTGCCAGCCGTCGGCTGATGGAACCGGAATAAATTCTGGCTCGAGATGCAAACGGAAACGTGTGTTCGGATCGTTGCCGAACCAGCCGGCAAGACGCGGCAACTTGGTGTTGGTCGCATGCCGTTCATGCACGAACGCGCCGGCCACCGCCCCGGGACCGGCGTTGAGATATTTATATGAACACCAGACCGCGAAATCGACGTTCCAATCATGCAGCGCCAGCGGCACATTGCCGATCGCGTGCGCGAGATCGAAACCGACCACGCATCCACGCTTTCGCGCCAACGCTGTGATTTCCTCGATGTCAAACAGCTGACCTGTGAAAAAGTTCAGCCCGCCCATCATCACGACCGCGATTTGCTCGCCGTGCTTATCGAGTGCAGCCTCGATGTCCTCTTGTCGGATCGTGAACTCGCCTTTGCGCGGGCGCGCGAGAATGAGCACCTCTTTCGGATCCAATCCATGATGAGTGATCTGCGATTTGATCGCGTACATGTCGGAAGGGAAAGCCGGCTCTTCCATCAGGATTTTGAAGCGCGATTTCGTCGGTCGGTAAAACGTCGCCATCATCAGGTGAAGGTTCACCGTGAGGCTGTTCATGCAGACGACTTCGTTCGGTTGCGCGCCGACGAGCCGCGCCGTCGGCTCACGGAGTGACTCGTGATACGAATACCATGGGGTACCGGCGCCGTGATGGGCATCGACCCCGCGCTTCGCCCAATCGTCTAATTCCTGTTCGACGATTTGTCTCGCCGATTTCGGCATCAGGCCGAGCGAGTTTCCCGCAAAATAAATCACCGGCTTGCCGTCTTTGCCGAGTGGAAGATAAAATTTTTCGCGGAAAGCCCGCAGCAAATCCTCCGCATCGAGTTGATGTGCGAAATCTTCGTCGGCAGAAAAGTTCATGAGAGAAAAGCCCAAATCTTACTTCTTAATTCTTCCTTCTTCCTTTGTCAGGCGGCGGTTGCATGAACTCGATTGTTGTCCCGTCGGGGTCGCGAACGTAGACAACGCGTTTCCCTGCATTCGGTCCTGTCTTGAGTGTTTGAGGCTTGCCAGCCGCCTTCCAACCGGATAACGCAATCGCGCTCAGCACAGCGTCAAGATTATCTACGGTGAGGGCAACGTGCACCGATCCGACATCGCAAGGTATGAGCTCGGCACGCTTTCGATCCGATGGGGCGTGGTATTCGAGCAACTCGATCTTGTGCCCGGGAGCCTTGAGAACGGCGATCGAGATATCGGCGCCCGGCACTCCCGTGACTTCACTGGCGAGGTCACCGGTATGATGCGCCCGATGGGAAAGCTCGAAGCCGAGAACATCCCGCCAAAACGCCACAGACCGTTCGAGGTTCGTGACGGTGATGCCAGTGTGATTCGTTGCGATGATCCGAAATGGCCCAGTGCTCACGTGATTCGCTTATCCCACCGCCGCGATCACCTTGAGCTCAATCGCGATCGGTGTGGGCAGCGCGTTGACCTCAATCGTCGTGCGGGTCGGATTTGGTTTGCCGGGCCCGGCAAAGTGCTCCGCGTAGAGGCGGTTGTAGATAGGGAAATCTTTCTTCATGTCTGTAAGGAACACCGTGACGTCGATGATGTCTTGCCACGACGCGCCGGCGTCTTCCAGAACGAGCCGAACATTTTCGAACACCGCGCGACACTGCGTTTCGATGTCGTAGCTGGCGATTTCGCCAGCTGAATCGAGCGTGACGCCGGGAATTTCTTTGCTGCCGCGAACGCGCGGTCCGATGCCGGAAAGAAACAATAAATTGCCGACGCGCTTCGCGTGCGGGAACGCGCCCACCGGTTCGGGCGCGCGCGAGCTTTCGAAGGATTTGCTCATTTATCAATGATTGGTTCGCTTCAAGAGTTTAAGCTTCAGAATCCGATTCGTTGACGATCTCAGATCGTAATCTTTTCACCGGCGGCAGGAGATCTTTGAAGGTCGCGCCATAAATTTCCCACACGGTCAGGAATAGTCCGCACACGATTGGTCCGACAATGAACCCGATCGGTCCAAAAAGAAATAGCCCGCCGAGTGTGCCGACTAGAATTAGAAGATCCGGCATCTTGGCATCTTTCCCGACGAGGATCGGGCGCAGAATATTATCAATCGTTCCCACCACCGCGGCGCACCAGGCCAACAAGAGCAGTCCTGCTAGAAGCTGACCGGTCACGATCAAATAGATCACGGCCGGCACCCAGATGAGGGCCGCGCCAATTCCAGGTACAATCGAAAGGATCGCCATGATCGTGCCCCAGAACGCTGCGCCATCGATGCCGGCTAACCAGAACGCGAAACCCGCGAGAGCGCCCTGGATAATGCCGATTACGAGTGTGCCCTTCACGGTGGCCCGCGTGATCGAGATAAATCGTTGCAGCATCAGCTCTTCGTCCTCGTCACTCAGCGGCAGATAATAGAAAATTTTCTCCAGAATTTTCTCGCCGTCTTTGAGAAAGAAAAACATCGCATAGACCATGACGAACAGATTCAAAAGAAAAACAGCCGTGCTGGCCGTCATTCGCGATGCTACCGTGACCAGGAAGCCTCCGATCGATTTCGCCGCCGCGCCAACACTCTCGACCAGTTGTTCCTGGCTTGGCACGTGATCGGCCAGGGCCGGAAACCTTTGCACGAGCCAATCGTGTGCGTTGAAAGTGCTGGCGGCACCGAAATGTTGTTGCACCCACGGAATCGCTTGATTACTCACGGCCAGCGCCTGTTGCACGACCACTCCAAGAAATGCGCTCAATGGCCCAGCTACGACGACGAAAAGTATCAGGAGCGTGACGATCGCGCCGAGCGATCGCCGGCCTCGGAGCAGCCGGGTAATCCACCGATAAAGTGGGTGGCATAATCCGGCCAGCAATGCGCCGAGCAGGAGAGGTTTCAGGAAAGGCCAGGCTACGGCCAGAAAGAGCGCGGAAACCGCGACCACCAAAATGATAACAAAAGCGGTGCGAAATCTTCTCCCGCCAATGTCCGCTGGCTCCATTAGTAGAGTATTACACTAGTCGGTGAGCAACCGGAACAACATCCGGACCAGGGGGCGCCAACCTCTAAACGTCGACCATAACCTTGAAGCCGCCATAAACCATGCGCTTCGAATCAAACGGCATGGCCTTCGATCTCATCATCTTGGCGAGTTGCGGATCTTTCATCACTTTGGCGTTAACGGCATCGCGATGCGCGCGTGATTTGAATACGATCCACGAGAACACCACCGTCTCACCGGGTTAAGTTTGATCGTCCGCGGGAACGATGCCGCCATCTTCGTCTTGAGGTCATCGCCAACGCATTTCCGGAACTCGAGGGCAGCCGTGTTCTTGCCAGACCTTGCCTGCCTTCTCCGCCATGCGGCGGTACGCCGGCAGATTTTTCTTGGGAACGGGCAGGACATATCCATCGACGTATTTCATGTAAATCCTCCTTGGGTTTGAATCCGACTGATTTCTATCCGCAGATTACGCAGAGTTACACAGATATTTCGACATCTGGAATTGGAATTCGTCACTGACGGTTATTCTGATTGCATCATTCGCTTGCCGTCCGATGTCAGGACGGATGCGCCCTTCCGTGTGCCAACCAGTAATCGTAATCAGCTCATGCTTTTCATCTTCATGAAACCTGAGCCGTTGTGCAAGTAGGCGTGTCACACGTTGTAACTTTTCACGACGCCCGCGATCACGAAGCGAGTGGCACGCTTGTTGGCTCTTCGATCTCAAGTCTAAGATTGTAGGCGTCCAACCATTTTGCTTTCCTTGGGCGATGACAGTCGCCGATTACTTAAATGACTTGGTACGCAGGTACTCGTCATCCGATGTTCAATTGGATGTCGGCGGCAATAAATACAGTGCCGCGGACTTGCTGGACGGATTAAGCGGCTCTGACAAAAATCGACCAGTTGCAATTGAGACAGGGACAGACGGCTGTTTCATCCGGGACGCAGAATCCGGCCAAAAACTCTTTCAAGTTGTTTGGTCTCCGAATCGAGAGGGTTGGCATGTACCCAATCGCGATATCAAGGCGCATTATTACATCACCGCGAATTTCTACCTAGCGTCACTGTGCGGCAACGTCACTACAATGCTCGATTCAGAACTGATCGATAATCTTCCGGAATCCGTTTCACCCTGCAAAAGGTGCTGGAACCGAAAACAAATTAGATCTGAAAAGATAACGGCGGCTGCGACAGACGCGAAGATCGCGACCGTTCCACTGCCGAGTTTCATATTTTCTTTTTCATCGGCGCCGCCGGAAGTAAAGCACGGACTACCAGTGTACGAACCTGAGATCAGAGGGGAGAAACTCGAACGACGAGATATCGTTGTCACTCGCGACGGCGAGCAACTAAAGCTTTCTATAGATGTCCTGCGCGCTCAGCATCGGGCTGGTTTATTGCCTGCCGAATTGCCAGTGCTCGTCACGAATTACAGATGTGAAACAACCTATTACTGCGGAGAGGGAACAATCGGAAGTGTTGTTGCAGCTTGGGAGTCCGCTCCCTTAGACAACCTTGATAAGCAAGACGTATCGCGAATGATTCGTGAGTTTAGCTTTCCAGAGTACGAGGTTACATCCAAAGCACAGTACTCTGACCTGAAAAAACTGTACGCACGTTGCGACCAGTATTTTCGCTACGTAGTGTATCGCGATAAAGACTTTAAGCGACTCACGAAAGCTGCGACGAAGGATTTGGTTTTGTCGCTCGACCAAGCTGATTCGACGTGGGGACTCAACTGATGGCGAGAAGCGTTTCGCTGAAGAATTGCGTAAACGTCATCCAGAGCTAATTCGGAGCGAAGTCGAGAAGAAGCGCAAGAAAGAGAAAGAAAAAGAGGCTTATCTCCAGCGCGAATTACGCCGACCACTAATCGAAACACGAAACAATCTGACGAACTTTCCGCACAAGAACATGCCTATACAGCTTAAGAACCTCGGCACTGTAACGATTCGAGAGCTTAAGCCGAAGATTCGCGAAGGCCTCGTCGCACCAGAAACATTAGTTCGTTACCGAGATGACGCTGAGTGGATTGAACTATCGGAGTTTCTTAACGATTGGATGCGGCGCAAAGCGACGATCAAGCAGATCGATTATCTCAAATCATTGCAACGACAGCATGGAATTGCAGCCGAGATTCCTCTCGATATTTCACGAGAAGAGATTTCTACACGCATTGGCGCCTTGGTACCGCCTCGCGACTATCGGGCGCGGCCAGAAGCGCGATCTACTTTGCGATGCAAACGTGGCAAAGAAGCGTAGCGGTTCCTCGCACTGATGCGACTTTAGGCGATGAACAAAGCAACACTCAAAAGGCGCCAACAACAGGCTGCCGCTCTTTTGAAAGCCATTAATAGGATTTGGAATTCTTTGGACAAGATTCCTTCCTTCACCGGGAAGGCGCGGTTCATCGACAAGGTGATACGCACTCGGGTGTTGGCTCTCAACCTTTATCAGAATCTCGATCACGACCGCTCCTCGGAGTAGCGGTGGCTTCTATTTTGCGATGCAGATGTTTTTTGGCTCGGTGAAGAAGCGTAGAGCTTCGTCGCCGCCTTCGCGGCCGACGCCGCTTTGTTTCATTCCGCCGAACGGGACGCGCAAGTCGCGCACCAGCCAGCAATTCACCCAGACCGTTCCCGTGTGAATCCGCTCCGCGACACGATGCGCGCGATTCAGGTTTTGGGTCCAGACGCTCGAGGCCAGGCCGTAATCGGTGTCGTTGGCATAGCCGATCACTTCATCTTCGTTGTCGAACGGCGTGATCGTAATGACCGGACCGAAGATTTCTTCGCGGTTGACGCGACATGACACCGGCAAATCCGTGATGACGGTCGGCTGGAAGAAGTAACCCGACTGACAGCGCTCATTCACCGATTTCGGCGTCGAGCCGCCCAGCGCGATTTTGCCGCCTTCTTTCTGCGCAAGATCGACATAGAACTTTATTTTATCGAGTTGCGTCTTGCTCACGATCGCGCCCTGATCGGTCGTTTCTTCCAGCGGGTCGCCGCTCTTCAGTTGCGATGCTTTCTCGACGAAGCGATCGACAAAAGCTTTGTAAGCAGAGCGCTCGACGAACACGCGCGAACCGCACAAACAAACTTGGCCCTGGTTCGCGAACGACGAGCGCACGCTGCCGGCGATAGCGGCGTCGAGGTCGGCGTCGGCGAAGATGATGTTCGGGTTCTTCCCGCCTAGCTCGAGGGAAACTTTCTTGAACAACGGCGCGCATGCTTCCGCGACTTTACGCCCAGTGACCGTGCCGCCGGTGAACGAGATCGTATTGATCTTCGGATGCGCCGTGATCGCGGCACCGACATTTGGCCCCGTGCCGTGCACAACGTTGAGCACGCCGTTTGGCAGTCCAGCCTCGCGACAAATTTCGCAGAGCAGGTAGGCCGTCATCGGCGTCAGCTCGCTCGGTTTGGCGATGGCGGTGTTGCCGACCGCGATGGCCGGCGCGATTTTCCAGCTCATCAGATAGAGCGGCAAATTCCAGGGCGAGATCAATCCGGTGATGCCGCGCGGCTGACGCAACGTGTAGTTAAACGCGACGTTGTCGGTGATGTGCGCTTCCGATTCGGTGTGCAGGATTGCGGTCGCAAAAAAGCGAAAGTTGGCCACGGCGCGCGGAATGTCGAGCCCGCGTGCGAGCGAGAGCGGCTTGCCGGTGTCGATCGATTCAGCCCGCGCGAATTTCTCGAGATCGCGCTTGATCAAATCGGCGATGCGCAGGAGGATGCACGACCGTTCTGCCGCCGATTTTCGCGACCAATCGGCGAACGCTCTCTCGGCCGCGGCTACGGCAAGATCGACATCACGACTATCGCTGTCCGCGACTTGGGAATAGGGCTTGCCTGTCGCCGGTTCGATGTTGTCGAGATAACGCCCACTGAGCGGCTCAATAAATTGGCCGTCAGTGAAGTTTTGGGTCTGGACTGATTCCGTGCGCACTGCTTTGCATTGTAAGCGCCGAACGCCTGGCGCTCAATGAGGACTACAGAAACAAAGGGAATAGAGATGTCTCGACCCATTCGAGTTCGCTCAGGGCAAGACTTTCGCTCGACATGACAAGAAGCTGACCGGCTCAACAAATTTGCCGTCGATGAAGTTGCAGATCTGGAATGCTTCAGTGCGTACAGGAGAGTTTCACGTTCAATGTCCAACGCTCAACATCCAACGCGGAAGTGTAGAGACGCTTGTATCAAGCGCTTATTTATTTTAAGTTCGGCGCTTGACACAAACGCCTTCGTTAGGATAGACGCAGTTTGGTCTGGAAATTTTGAGCGGGCGAGATTGTCTCGCCGGGAGGAAGCATTGCCAGTAAGTTGTGAGGCTTAATCTGGCAATGCCCGATGCGCGTCATCGTCGCCGCTCAAATTCTTTTCATCACACCACCAAAGGCTGGGTGCAGTAAGAAAAAGCAACCCTCGTACCAAAAGGCAAAGTGTTGTTCAAAAAATGTTCTAACAGTCTACCACTAATGGGTTAGCAGAATGATGTAATCTCCCGAATTTGCGGTGCCTCCGGCATCGAAGTGTAAAGTAGTCCGACAATTCGCCAGCAACCCAAAAGGAAGAGAGCGTAACCAGCATGGGCGATGGAGATTACAACGCACAAAGGGATCGTACGAATTTCCGACGGTTGCTCACTTCCATGTGTTTTCAACGGCTCCGACCCGCACACGATCCGGGGCGGCGGATCCTTTGCCCGCGCAACCACCCAGAGCGAAAAAGGGCAACGCCCTGCGAAAGCAAGGGACCGTCCAGCTCCAGCCATTCGGCGTACGCTTGCCAGTCACCTGATTGGGCAATCCCTCGTTCGAGTTCGTTGTGACGTTCGCGCCACTCCCGAGCGTGCTCACAGCGATTCCGGCGACAGCGGACGCGCCGCTTATCGGCCCTCCATCGGCTATGGCGTCACAGAGCTACTCAACGATTTCTTCTGAGTATTTCGTCGGTCTGCCGGCGCACCGTCTTTTACAGGCTTGCCACGAGCGACGGCTTTTTAACCCAAACTGTTGTCCGAAGTTGAAACCGTCCCCGTGAAATCCACCCTGACTTGTGCGAACGCGCGTGGACATGCCCAAACATGGGCAGCGTTGTTATGCAGAAGCGTTATGCATTAGCTCTGCGCCGCCGACATACGAAGGAAACGGTGAGGGAGGGATTCGAACCCTCGGTACCCTTTTGGGGTACGGCGCTTTAGCAAAGCGCTGCTTTCGACCACTCAGCCACCTCACCAAAAATCGGCTGCGAGAATATCGCGAAGAATTGCCCATTGCCAACATCGACATTCATCGGCGCTTGCGATTTATCGGAGTTGTCGATTGCCGCGTAACAAATGTGGCCGAAAATATCCGTGGTTGAAAATGCGAACGGGCGAAATGCCAGCCAAGACTCAATACACTCGCAGCGGCGATCTTCACATTGCCTATCAAGTCGTTGGCGAGGGACCGCTCGATCTCGTTTACGTCCCCGGCTGGATTTCCCACGTCGA
>Ga0137371_10002377_pt1 | contig 15002 bp, 12 predicted proteins | sample SagtaG_7_FD_104919 | JGI IMG/M metagenome (GOLD analysis project Ga0137371, IMG submission 104919) | Vadose zone soil microbial communities from Sagehorn Ranch, Mendocino, California, USA - Sage1_R_40_16 metaG | ecosystem: Environmental > Terrestrial > Soil > Vadose zone | place: USA...
ATATATATATATATATATATATATACATATATATATATATATATATACATATATATATATATACATATATGTAAACATGTATATATATTATTGTATATACATTAACCACCACCTACCGGTCCTTGCCGAGCCGAAATCGTCATGCATAGTGCTTAATGGTTAATGGTTAATGGTTAATGGTTAGTGCTATGGCTAGAATACATACTTTGCGTATTTTTGACTCCACAAATCAATAGTTTAATAACTTAATGTATTAGTGTGCGTGATCATCTGAATATAGTGACAGAAGAAGACAGAAAATGTATGCTTGAATTAAGCAAATGGCTACTTCAAATAAGATATAGCCAATTGTTGTTAGTACTAGGATAATGAGGCCTGTTATAGAAGAAAATCATGCTGATGCACAATAGATTCCAATTAATCCGAGCACGATATGTCCGGCACTCATGTTTGCTGCAAGACGGAATGACAGAGTAATTGGTCGTACAGTTACTCTTCTAGTTTCGATTAGTACTAGAAATGGGTTTAGTCAGTCTGGGGCTCCATCTGGGAGGAGATGTGCAATTGATTTTATAATTGATTTTGAAAATCTTGATATAATTATTGTAAGTCAAAGTGGCAAACCAAAAATTAATGTAAAGATTAAGTGGCTTGATGTACTAAAGAAATACGGGATTAATCCTAATAGATTGATTACAATAATTGAAAGGAATAGAGTTGTGGTAATTTGTCTTAATCCTTTGAGATTATTTATGAATGTTCGGGATAGTTGTGCTGTAATGATTAGAATAAATGGTGATAATATGGAATTTGAACGAGAAGTAGATGTTCAGAAGGTTAATTGAGTGATGATAATGAGTAAGATGTTTATTATTATGAATATTCTTGATGGGGTGAGAATGTTGAATCTGTGTGGATCAAATGCGGAAAAAATATCTGGTATCATTCAAAACATGGATTTACCATTTATAGCTTTGAAGGCTATTAGTTTATTTAACTTAATGTTTTATGTTTTAAGAAGATTGTCTCATGACATGGAAAGGATTGGGTTTATAATGTAGAATAAAAAATAAATTACTGTAAATGATTGGCCGATAATAATAAAAGGTTCTTCTACTGGTCGTCCGCCAATTCATGTTAAGATTAGTCATGATGCAGTTAAGATTCAGAATATAATTTGATTGAGGGGATAAAATATTATTCCGGATTTGTCGTTTGTGGATGTAATGGGTAAGATAAATAGAATAAGTAAAGCGGCAAAGAGTGCTAAGACGCCCCCTAGTTTATTAGGAATAGAACGTAGAATGGCATAGACTCATAGAAAGTATCACTCTGGTTTAATGTGAATTGGTGTGACTAGGGGATTAGCTAGTAGGAAGTTTTCTGGGTCTGTGAGCATATTGGGGGCAAATAGAATAATAATTATAAATAATGTAAGGGCAATGATAAATCCTAAAATGTCTTTTGTGGAGTAGTAGTTATGGAAGGGCACTCGATCTCTGTTGCAGTTGATACCAAGAGGATTATTTGATCCTGTTTGATGTAAGAAAACTAAATGAATAAATGCTATAGCTGCTACAATAAATGGCAGAACGAAGTGAATGGCGAAAAATCGATTTAAGGTGGCATTGTCAACTGCAAATCCACCTCACATTCATTCAACGAGAGTTTTACCGATATATGGGATAGCGGAAAATAGGTTGGTAATTACTGTTGCACCTCAAAATCTTATTTGTCCTCATGGAAGAACATATCCTATGAATGCTGTTGCCATAGTTAGGATAAATAGGATTACGCCAATGTTTCAGGTTTCTGTTAATTTGAATGAGCCGTAATAAATTCCTCGACCTGTATGGATGTATAGGAATAGAAAAAATATTGATGCACCGTTAGCGTGAATAGAGCGAATAATTCAACCATAGTTTACGTCACGTGAGATGTGTGTTGCTGATGAGAATGCCAGATCAATGTGTGATACGTAGTGTATGGATAGGAATAGGCCTGTAACGATTTGAATGATTAGGCATAAGCCTAAGAGAGAGCCATAGTTTCATATAATTGAGATGTTATTTGGTGCTGGGAGATCAATTAATGCATTGTTAATGTGTTTGATGATAGGATGGGATGATCGTATTGGTTTAAACATATTTAAATGGTCGTAGGGGTCCTTTTGTATTAATTGTTAATTTAACAATAATAATTATTGTTAATAGGAGGATAAGTGCTAGAATAATTAGACTAGGCGTGTTTGATTGAAGATAGAATATATTTGCTTGGGTGTGATATATTGGTGGCGATAGTGTTTTTATATTGGAGAAAATAAATACTATTATTAATATTGTATAAGTGGAAATTAGTATAATTATTATGGATATTATGTTGGTGGTTTGATTAGGTGTGAGTGATACGAAGTAAGAAAATATCACTAACATTCCTCCAATGTAAATTAAGAAGATTAAGAATGCGATTCAAGATGACATAGAGTATGAAAATATGGTAGCTACTGTTAGTGCCATAAATAAAATACTGATTCCCATAGATAGTGGGTTTATTATTATGAATATGTTAATAGCTATGGATGAGATCATTAAGATAAAGATGGTAGTCATTTATAATTATGAGTATTGCACTCATTCTTTAAACATCAAAGGTTTATGTGCACTTTACACTAGTTTATAAGGCGCTTCATCAGTAAATACATAGATAAAGGCAGATTCATACTACGTCTACGAAGTGTCAATATCATGCCGCGGCTTCAAATCCGAAGTGGTGATTTGCTGAGAAATGGTGAGAAATAGCTCGATTTAAGCAAACTAGGAGAAATGTGGACCCGATTAGTACATGTGCACCGTGGAATCCTGTTGCTACGAAAAATGTTGAACCATATACACTATCAGCGATTCTAAAGGAAGCTTCTATGTATTCTCCCGCTTGGAGAAATGTGAAATATAGGCCTAGGGCTACTGTTAAGATTAGGGCTTGAATAGTATTGGCTCGATTTTGTTCTAAGAGTCTATGGTGGGCTCACGTTACTGTTACGCCAGATGCAAGAAGAACAGCTGTATTAAGAAGGGGAACTCTGAATGGATTTAATGGTGTAATTCCAGTGGGAGGTCATGCGCATCCCAGTTCTGGTGTGGGTGATAGTCTTCTGTGGAAGAAAGCTCAAAAGAATGCAAAGAAAAATAAAATTTCGGATGTAATAAATAAAATTATTCCTCAACGAAGACCTTTTGTAACATAGGTTGTATGATGTCCCAGGTATGTTGCTTCTCGAATAACGTCTCGTCATCATTGGATTATTGATAAAATAATAATTGTGGTGGCCAGGTATAAGCACCATATTCCGTGATTGTGGAATCATCTGGCGATGCCGATGGCTAGGGAAAATGCACCAATTGACGCAGTTAGTGGTCATGGACTATATTCTACTAAATGAAATGGTTGGCGAATCATTTATAATCTTTAAGGTAAACTATTTACTTGGAAGGTAATTGTACTTATTATACTAAGATTATATAGGGGGAATTACCCATAAATAAATTTACAGTTTATTGCTTTATTCGGCCACCCTATAATCATTTTCATAAGTTGATTGATTTGTGTGTAGATATAGATTTAGTTGTAAATGAGGTTGATTGATTTCATCATTGTACGGTTGAGAGTATTGATAGGATGAGTCAGAATGATATTAGGGCTGCGATTCAATTTATTGGTGAAAGATGAGGCATTATAAAATCACCGATGGTTATTAAGTCTTGACAAGACTTTGTTATTTATTAACTAGATTTTAAGTTATATGTTTCGATTCATTTTGTAAATGATTTTAGATTTACGGATTCTAGTGAGATTGGTATAAATGAATGATTAGCTCCGCAGATTTCTGAGCATTGACCATAGAACACACCTGGTTGATTGATTGTAAATCCTAATTGATTGAGTCGACCTGGAACTGCATCTACTTTTACTCCTAGTGCTGGGATTGTTCAACAGTGAATTACATCGGCGGCCGTTACTAAAATACGCGTCTCTAGTATTATTGGTAGGACAATGCGATTATCTACTTCTAGTAGTCGGTAATCTCCTAAAGTTAAATCTGATTGAGGAACTATGTATGAATCAAATTCGATATTAGCAAAGTCAGAGTATTCATATCTTCAGTATCATTGATGACCAATAGCTTTTAGGGTAATTCTAGGCTGTCTTACTTCATCTGTTAAGTATAATAAACGTAATGATGGGAGGGCCAGGAATAGGAGAATAATGGCTGGAAGAATAGTTCACACGGTTTCGATTTGTTGGGCCTCTATTAGGTATCGATGAGAGTATTTATTAGTTATTAGGGAATATATGGCGTATCTTACTACTGTGAGTACTAGTGTTAGGATAATTAATGTGTGATCATGGAATGAAATAAGTTGAAGTATAATTGGTGATGCTGCATCTTGGAATAATAGTTGACCTCATGTCATGCTAAGTGAGCTATAAAGCACAGGCCTAATTAACAAATAGGTGCCATAATTGGCATTCACTTATAGTTAGAGATAATTATTCCTGATTCTTCTAGATTGTGAAATCCGAGTGGTAGGGTTTCATGTCATTCTATTGATGATGGTATGTGAAGTGATGAGATTACCCTTCGTTGAGATGAAAATGCTTCTCACAGGATAAAGATAAAAAATATAAGTGCTGTAAATGATAGGAGGGATCCCATAGATGAAATAACGTTTCACATTATAAATGCATCAGGGTAATCAGAATATCGTCGAGGTATTCCGCTTAGACCTAGAAAATGTTGAGGGAAAAAGGTTAAATTTACGCCGATAAACATTATGAAGAATTGGGCTTTTGTTCATCGTGCGTGGAGAGTAATTCCTGAAAATAGGGGGAATCAGTGTGTGAATGCTGCGAATATGGCAAATACTGCCCCCATACTTAGGACATAGTGAAAGTGAGCAACTACGTAGTATGTATCATGGAGGATAATGTCTAGAGATGAGTTTGATAGAATGATCCCAGTTACTCCGCCAGTTGTGAATAGGAAAATGAATCCTAGGGCTCATAGTATGGGTGTAGTATATTTTACTTGTGATCCGTGAATGGTGGCTAATCATCTAAATACTTTAATACCTGTTGGGACTGCAATAATTATAGTTGCAGCTGTAAAGTAGGCACGAGTGTCTACATCTATCCCCACTGTAAATATATGGTGTGCTCAAACGATAAATCCAAGTACAGCAATTCCCAGTATAGCGTAGATTATTCCTAGAGATCCAAATGATTCTATTTTAGCTCTGTAATGTGTTACGATGTGGGAGATTGCGCCAAATCCTGGAATAATTAAAATGTATACTTCTGGGTGACCGAAGAATCAGAATAGGTGTTGATATAAGATTGGATCTCCCCCACCCGCTGGGTCAAAAAATGATGTATTTAAGTTACGGTCTGTTAATAGTATGGTAATTGCTCCTGCTAGTACTGGAAGTGATAGAAGGAGTAATACTACTGTAATGGTCACTGCTCATACGAATAGGGGGATTCGTTCTAATTGAAGGCCTTGTCATCGTATGTTAATAACTGTGGAAATGAAGTTTACTGCGCCGAGGATTGATGAAGCTCCTGCCAAGTGTAGAGAGAAAATTGCTAGGTCTACTGATGGTCCGGCATGAGCTATGTTTCTTGCAAGGGGAGGGTATACTGTTCAACCTGTTCCTGCACCTTTTTCAACTGCTGCTGATGATAGAAGTAGTATTAATGACGGTGGGAGTAGTCAGAAACTTATGTTATTGAGTCGAGGAAATGCTATATCTGGGGCACCTAGTATTAATGGGAGAAGTCAGTTTCCAAATCCACCAATTATTACCGGTATTACTAGGAAGAAAATTATTAAGAATGCGTGGGCAGTAACGATTGTATTGTATAGCTGGTCTCTGCCTAGGAATGATCCTGGTTGTCTTAGTTCAATTCGAATTAATAATCTTATTGCAGCTCCCATCATTCCAGCTCACACTCCTAAAATGAAATAAAGTGTACCAATATCTTTGTGGTTAGTAGAGAAAAATCAGCGCATATATTAAAGTTATTGGAAATATGTAGACTACAAATACTCCAATTGATACGTAAGGATATTGAACACGATTGCTGAATGATTTAATGTTGGATAGATTTATTGTTAAAATAGTGTTAAATAAAATATTTATGTAGAAGTATATATTTATTATTGATCCAGCAATTATAATTATTAATATGAAGGGGGCCTCTTGGCATAAGGCGAGAATGGCTATTCATTTTGGGATAAATCCAGTGAATGGTGGTATTCCACTTAATGATAGAAGTATTACTGGTATGGCTAGTTGAAATAGAGGAGATCTAGAATTAATTTTGTTAAATTGAGTGACATTTTTTTGTTCGCTTACATAAAATATAAGGAATAGGGGGGAAATAATTAGTGAGTATATAATAAAATATGTAATAGTTAAATGGGGCTTGAGGATGGATAGTATGCTCGTTATTCAGCCCATATGTGTGATTGATGAATAAGCCATGATGGTACGTAGGTGGGATTGATTTATTCCCATCACTCCACCTAAGAGGGCATTTATAGGTGCAACAATTGTAATGAGGAGGGTTGATGTGTCATATATAATGAAAGATAGAATAATTAATGGTGCTAATTTTTGTCATGTTGCTAAAATTCAGCAAGCTATTCATGATATTGATGTTATTACTGGGGGGAATCAGAAGTGGAATGGCGCCATTCCTAATTTAAGCATAATAGATGAAAAAAGAATTAGATTTATTAGTGGGAATGATGCTGATCAGTGAGATATACTAGCTATTAATATTAAACTGGACCCTAGGGCTTGTGCTATAAAGTATTTAATAGCGGCTTCTGTTTCTTGATTGGCTTTTGTGTTTGTTATTAGAGGAATAAATCTTAGTATGTTAATTTCTATAGATATTCATAGAAATATTCAATTGGAACTGGATATAGCTATAATAGTTCTTATAATTAATGAAGATAAGGTAAGAGTAATGAACGGTTTATTTATAAAGTACATAAAAACGTGGTAGGGTTAACTACCTGTCTTAAGTTAGAAGCTTTAGTTTACGTTTTATTGTGCTCAATTTAATGACCCCTCGTTTCATTCATGAAGTAAGCCGATAATAAGGATTAAAGTAAATAGAGTAGTATTAATTAATAGTACGGTCATATTAGTAGTTATTGATAGAATGGGGATAGGAATTAATAGAACAATTTCGATATCGAATACAATGAAGATGATTGCCAGAAGGAAAAATCGCATTGAGAATGGGATTCGTGCGTTGTGGTTTGGGTCAAATCCGCACTCGAAGGGAGAAGATTTTTCGCGGTTACTAATAGATCGTATGGCAGTGATTCATGAGATTAGAAATACGATAGATGGAAGGATAATAGCAATTATTGATGAGATTAGTGTAAGGGTCATTTACTAGAAATAATAATTATCTTCTGATTAAAAGTCAGGTGCTTAGTTAAGCTATCTAGTAAAAAATATTGGGTATTTACCATAATTAACGTCATCAGAGTTATCCGTTCATCCGGCGCAATATTAAGTTAATATAATACATAGAAAAATGATTGAGGCTAGCCTTAGTGGGAGAAATCTTTTTCATGTTAAGTATATTAGATTATCATATCGTATGCGAGGAAGTGTAGCTCGAATTCAAATAAAAAGGGTAGCAAGAAGTATAGTTTTCACAATGAGTTGAAGGTCAATTAAAATATAAATGGAGCCGGTAAACAGAACAGTAGAAAGTATACTTATAAATAAAATGTTTATATATTCTGCTATAAAAATTAGTGCGAATAGGCCAGCTCTATATTCAACATTGAATCCGGAAACTAGTTCTGATTCTCCTTCGGCGAAATCGAATGGAGTGCGGTTGGTTTCTGCTAGGTTGGTGGTAAACCACATAATAAATAGAGGAGACACTATTAGTATTATTCATGATGTTGATTTTATTATGTTAAGATCTATAGATTTGTGTAAAATTAATACTGAGAGAAGAATGAGAGATATTGATACTTCGTATGAGATAGTTTGTGCCACTCCTCGTAATGCTCCTAGTAAGGCATACTTAGAGTTTGAGCATCACCCAGCCATAAAAGTTGTGTATACATTTATACTAGATACGCATAAAAAGTATAAAGCTCCATATATAAGAAAAGATGATGGGTTAGAGTGGGGGAATAAAATTCATAACATTAGGGCTAAAATTAGACCTAGGATTGGGGCAAATATATATGGGGATATATTTGCTGGTGTGGGGGTTGTTTGCTCTTTTGTAAATAGTTTAATTGCATCAGCGAAAGGTTGGGGGAGTCCCATAATTATTACTTTATTTGGTCCTTTCCGTAATTGAAAGTATCCTAGAAATTTTCGTTCTATTAAGGTGTAGAAGGCTATGGCCACTAATGCTATGAGGTATCTTAAAATAAATGAGATGAAAAATGGGATCATTATTAAGAGAGTAATCTCATATATAGAGTTTAAATCTATTGCATAAATCTGCCATCTTAATAAATCTATAAATGAGTTGAACATTTATTTATGACTTTCAAGATCATGTGTTGCCTTAACTATAGATTGTAGATGAAATCTCACCAATTAAGTGCAAGTTAATTATTCTACTTAAACTAATCTACAAGAAAGTGAAATAATTCATTTACTGATTCTAAGTCAGTTACATTAATCTGTCAACTTTCTAATATGTTAGGTTGATAGGAGATTATTTATTTTTATTCTATATGTAATATTTAAGACAGGTCCTTTCGTACTATGTTTTATTTTGTGATATTAAGGATAGAAACTAACCTGGCTTGCGCCGGTCTGAACTCAGCTCATGTAGAATGTTATAAGTTGAACAAACTTTCTTTGTATGACTACTGCGTCGTAAAGATATTCTAAGCCAACATCGAGGTGCCAATCCCTATTGTTGATAAGGACTCTATAATAGGATTAGCCTGTTATCCCTAAGGTAGCTTAGTTCTATGATCTATATTAGGATCAATGGGAGATTGGTTAATCTAATAGATATAGGATGATTTGTTCCTTGGTTGCCCCAACCGAAATTTAAGATATATTGTATTTATAAATTGAAGCTCTATAGGGTCTTCTTGTCCTTTAATATTATTTAAGCTTCTTCACTTAAATATTAGTTTTTATAGATGTATAAAAGAAAGGTCTTATTTCGTTACCCCGTTCATTCTAGCCTACAATTAATAGGCAAGTTATTATGCTACCTTTGCACGGTTAGGATACCGCGGCCGTTTAATATTCACTGGGCAGGAGATTACTTTATATAATTAGTCATAAAGCAATGTTTTTGGTAAACAGTCGAAATAGGTGTTGCCGAGTTCCTTTTATAAATGATTATGGAATAAATTTTTATTATTATTTATGTTGCGAATTAGTTAGTTTATGATACTTGTTTTTACATAAAATATGAGATTTTAATAGTTTAATTATAATTTCCTTTAAGTGATTCATAATATTGATTAATATCTACTGTAACGTAATTAGGATTGCTGCTTATGAGCGTACTAGGGGAGTGCTTAATTGTTATGGAGATAATAATAAGGCTTATCCTATATTATTTGAAATATAAATTTTAATTAAATTTGTTTTTTTAATGTATAATGTTTAAGGAAAACCAGCGATGTTCTAATGCGGTAGGTATGTAGCCTCTTAATTTATATATCATAAAAATTTTGTCATATTTATTATTAGGAGCGTAGCATTATAAATTAAGCTCATTTAGAATTCGGGTATATTTATAAAATTTAAGTTTGTAAAACCATGATGCACAAGGTACATTTATTACTTATCTATATTGTTTGTTCCTGTGTAGTACTACTTGATTAGTTAATATGCGGTGTTATTAATATTTTTAAATCGTGGGGTGTAATTATTTGTTTATTTAAGTATTAAGAATAGATTTAAATCTTCATTTTAGTGTAAGTAAAGTACATTTTGTATGCTATATTCTTACAGATGCAACTTCCGTTACATTTACTATGTTACGACTTATCTCATCTTGAGACGAGAGTGACGGGCGATGTGTACATGTTTTAGAAATTTTAATATTTGTATCTTATAAATATTACTTTCAAGTCCATCTTTGTAACAGTTTTGTTATGTTATGTTGCCCCTATTAAGGTTGTAACCCATTAACTCCTCTTTATGAGCTGCACTTTGACTTGACGTAAAATAGAATATATTTATTGTAAACTCTTTTATAGGTTTACTGGCGACAGCAGTACACAAGCTAATATTTGAAAGAGGTTGGAATTTCGTGGATTATCGAATTAAGAAACAGGTTCCCCTGATTATATAAAAACACCGCCATATTCTTTGGATTTTAATCAATTGATTTTATTATCCGACATATTTTTAGGTCTTAAATAGAAGGGTATCTAATCCTTGTTTTTGTTTAAGATTTATTTTAATTATAATTTATGGGGCGAAATTATTGTGTATTGTACCACTATAGAGTATTTAGAATTATATTATTTAGTCTTATAATATTTACATCAACTCATTGTTTAACCGCGGCGGCTGGCACAATTTTTGCCAGTTGGTTTAATTAATGCCACTACTCTAGGTAAAATTTAGTAGTTTTGTGTACTGTTAGGATTTTATTAAGTTAAGTTTACATGTACAAGACATAATTAGTGTAAATATATTAGCTAGAATCAAGCTATTAGTAAGAGAGATTACTCTTTTTTGGGGTATGGGCCCACTAGCTTGAATAGCTTATCTTACTAGATAAAAGTAATTATACGTTTTTAAATTTGCAATTTAATGTTAGACTTAACTATTTTATCAGGTTCAAACACTAATTAGTTCAGGTTTTATAATTAACATAGTTAGGGGGTAAATATGGATAGAGAGTACTAGTATGTCTTTAGGTTTTATTGGGATAAGAGGATTTGTATAACTACTAATTTGGCCATGTTGAGTGGCTGTATACATGTGAAGGGAATATATTGCGGTAAGGAATCTAATTAGAGCTAGTAATGGTGCTAATAAGATTGATTTAGTTACGGCGGCTGTGATTAGTATAATTTCTCTTAAAAGATTGATTGATGGGGGGGCAGCTATATTTGTGGCTGTAAATAGGAATCATCACATTGTTATAATTGGATTAATTGTTATTAGGCCTTTGGTTAAAAATATGCTTCGGGTGTGGGTAATTTCGTAAGATAAATTTGCTATAATAAATAGTGCTGATGAACTTAAACCGTGGGCTACTATTATTATTAATCTACCGGTTATACCTCAAGAGGAGTTTGATATTATTCCAGTTAGTATTAAGCCTATGTGACCCACGGATGAGTATGCGATAAGTGATTTTAAATCTGGTTGGCGTATGCAGATTATGCTAGTAATGATGGCGCCGACTATAGAGATTCTTATTAATATAGTAGATGAGAGAGCTACTATGTTATGATACAGGAGTGACATACGTGCTAGTCCATACCCACCTAGCTTTAATAGGATGGCTGCCAGTACTATTGATCCAGCGATTGGTGCTTCAACGTGAGCTTTAGGAAGTCAAAGATGTGTAGAAAATATTGGCAGTTTTACTAAAAATCCTATTAATGTCATCAGTCAAAATATGGTTCTTATAGAAAAGAAGTGAGGAAAATTTAGTTCAGATGAGAGTGATAATAATATGTGATTGGAGTATGTACGGATTGCACAAAATATAATAAGCATGGGTAGAGAGGCTGTGATAGTATATATTATTAAGTATAGGCTGGCCTGAAGTCGTTCTGGTTGATACCCCCAGGTTATGATAATTACTATGGTGGGAACAAGAGATGCTTCAAATCAAATGTAGAATATAAGTATGTTTGACGCGGAGAAGCAGCTGATTAGAATAATTAATAAGATAAGGTTTATAGAAGAAAAGAAATTTGAGTTTCTTTGAGTGATTAGAATTTTTGAGCTAGCTATTATTATTAAGGCAGCAATGAAGATACTGAGAATGATTAATGTTGACGATAGGGAGTCCATGGATGAAAAGGATGAGATTGATATGTTTACATGACTTCATTGAGTGAAGTTTAATGACATTAGAGTTAAGATGAATAGAGATGACATTGTGACTCATCATTTAAAGCGCGATTTTTTTATTATTATTAAGACTATGAGGGGAAGTATAATTTTTAACATTTATTTATGGTTAAAGATTTTAATATATCTCTGCCGTAGTATCGAGATATTATTACTATTAGACTTAATCCAAGGCTAGCCTCACATGCACCAAATGTCAGTAGAATGATGCTTAGAGTAGAAATGGGCATGTTAGATATAGTGAGGGATAGTGGAATTATTGCCACTAGGGTAAGCATTATTCCCTCTAAAGAGAATAGTGACATTAAAAAGTGATGTTGTTGAATAATGAATGTGAATGTTATTGCGTAAAATGCAAGATGAAGAAATAGAATAATTTGTATGGCGACCATAGAATTGAGGATTTTCCACTATACGACTTACAAGATCGTTGCTTTTAACTTAAGCTATCAATTCGTCAGTTTACTTTTTATGGATTATTGACACCCAAGGTCAAGGTTTTTGTTAAACTATAAACTGTATATGATATAAATATTTTATAGACATGAAAAGTCTAGGTGTTATAATACACTACATATAAGTTGCGAGATTTAATTCAACTTATCAGCTTCAATGGTATGCTTTTTTTAAGCTATCGGAACTAGAATGAAAAGATTAGTACTATAATTATTAAGGTGATCATTAAGGTTATAGATATAGTTAAATATATTGTAGGGTGTTTAGGGGTTATAAATAATAGTGTATTTGATAGGCTGATTGAATTATTAAAAAAGCCCTGACCAGCCATGATTTCAAATCAGCCCTGATCAATGGTTTTTATATATTGATGGGCGGATATGAGAGGAAGTTTTATTATAAATTGGGTTGACAGTGGGACTAAGTTTCATATTGTACATGATGCATAGTGTATTAAAGTTTTTATGTTAATAGATTTAGACGATAGATTAATATTTATTATTCACGCTGTGAGTAGGCCTAAGGAGATTATAATAAGTGGCATGATTTTTATTATAGGGGGGAGTATAAATATGTTAGTTAACAATATTATTCACCTGATTGTAGCACCTGTCATAATTGATATTAACCCCAATAATATGGTAGGTAAGATGATTTTTATCTGTTCTTTGATGAATATAAATGAATTTGATAGGTTAGGACCCCACAATACTACTAAGCTAAATCGCACTGAATAGAATGAGGTCAAGCCTAGACTAAAAAATGCAACTGTTACTATAAATAGATTGTTATTTATATTAATAGAGGCCTCTATAATTAAATCTTTAGAATAGAATCCAGCCATGAAAGGGAAGCCGCACAATGCAAGATTAGCTAAGGTGATGCACGCATTCGCAGTGGGTATTTGGTATAAAAGATTCCCCATTCAGCGAAGGTCTTGTGTGTGCATGTGTTCATTGATGAATGCTCCGGCACAAATGAATAAAAGTGCTTTAAATAGGGCGTGGGTGATTATGTGAAAGTAGGCTAGATTTGGAGCATTTAATCCGATTCTGGTTATTATTATGCCTAATTGACTTAATGTTGATAAAGCAATAATTTTTTTTATATCACACTCTGTTGTTGCCCTAATCCCAGCTATAAATATGGTAGATACGGCAATAAATAGGATAAGAGTGTTGAAGTATGGCATAGAGTGTAGAAAGTTATAAAATCGGATTAAAAGAAATACCCCAGCGGTTACTAAGGTGGATGAGTGAACTAGTGCCGACACGGGTGTAGGTGCAGCTATTGCGGCTGGCAGTCAACTAGAAAAAGGTATTTGTGCACTTTTAGTTATAGCAGCAATTATAATAGCTAGAATTTGATACTTTATTATTGAGGACTCCCACATATTAGTAATGAGTCAGTGTCCCTGATTTAGTGTTCATGCTATTGATAGTAGAAGTATTACGTCCCCAATACGGTTTGTAAGTGCGGTGATTATTCCAGCACCAAGCGATTTTGCATTTTGGTAGTAAATTACCAAGATAAATGATGTTACTCCAAGTCCATCTCAACCAAGAAGAAGAATTATAAAGTGTGGTAAAAAAATTAGAAGATTTATGGATAAAATAAATAGGAGAACTAAGATGGTAAATCGATCTTGATATTTTTCTTCTGATATATAAATGTTAGAGAATCTTAATACATTGGCCGAAATAAATAGAACTGTCATAGAAAATACTATACCAAGTGGGTCTATAATAATTGTAAAGATAATGGGTGATTGAGCTACAGATATAAGGGTTCACTCTAATAAAATAGTTTTATATTGTATTAAGATTAAAATTGTAGGGATGATTATTATTGAAAAGATAAATCAAATAAGTTTATTTGCATATAGAAAAATGCGGAATGTGCGAGTCATTGTATTGATAATATTTTTAATTAATAATATAATGGTAAATTCCTCCCGGTTTGGCCAATAATGTGAACTCCGAAAAATGATGCAATTACCAAATTTTTAAAAACTGCAGTACGATTCCAGCGACAGTGGCTAGGATCGCCTATTATTCCTTCAGTAATTGCCTCTTAAAGAGTTAGCTTTAGTCTAATTATGCAAAATTATTAAAAGGGGAAAATTAGGATAATTGTAACTGCCTTTTCCGAAAAAAATGTAGGTTTGGCAGTTACTGAAGGAATATCCAATAAAAGATTTATTAGCCACTAGCGGAATCGTACTGGGCTGGATAAATCGGTGAAAGGGGGGTATATCTCCACAAAAATGACACATTATTGGCCAAACCGGGAGGAATGGCTCTTTTTTAGAATATAAAGATGGGGACATTTGTTGATGAGGGGTTGTATGGGGGGGTTGGTTTACCCCCCCCATACAATCACCCTCACTCAGCATCATCTATATATATATATATATATATA